>OCZU010001801.1_pt1 | contig 13851 bp, 12 predicted proteins | sample 1539001 | NCBI WGS metagenome assembly OCZU01 (sample SAMEA3539306, study PRJEB22396) | soil metagenome | biome: tundra; feature: field; material: soil | place: USA | collected 2010-05 | depth 0.15 m
AGCTGGCCCGGGTGCAGCGGCAGATGCTGCAGGACCTGGGCCGGGAGCCGACCCCGGAAGAACTGGCCGCTGAGCTGGACATGACCCCGGAGAAGGTCATCGAGGTGCAGAAGTACGGCCGGGAGCCGATCTCGCTGCACACGCCGCTTGGTGAAGACGGCGACAGCGAGTTCGGCGACCTGATCGAGGACTCCGAGGCGATCCAGCCCGGCGAGGCGGTCAGCTTCACGCTGCTGCAGGAGCAGCTGCACTCGGTGCTCGATACCCTGTCAGAACGCGAGGCCGGCGTGGTGTCGATGCGGTTCGGCCTGACCGATGGCCAGCCGAAGACGCTGGACGAGATCGGCAAGGTCTACGGCGTCACCAGGGAGCGGATCCGCCAGATCGAATCGAAGACCATGTCGAAACTGCGGCATCCGTCCAGGTCCCAGGTCCTGCGCGACTACCTCGACTGACGCTCTGCCCGCGGCCGGACAGCGCGCAGCCTGCTCGTCGGGCTGGTCGCTGCCTATGCATGCGGTCCGGCTGTGATCGGTCCCAGCGTCAGCTCGGGCTGGGCCTGGAGGATCGTCCCGATCCGGTCGACCTCGGATTCGAGCTGGGCGCGGTGCCGCGCTCCGAGTCGGCCGAACGGCTCGACCGTGACCCGTAGCCGGCGCCCCGCCCGGCGCTGGTGCCAGCGACCTGCGACCGCGCCGTCGACCAGCAGGACAGGAAATGTGCCTGCCTGCCCGCGCGTCAGCGCCTGGTCGGCGGCCTGGCCGGGGAACAGCTGCGTACGCGGGTGCGCTCCGATCAGGTACGGGTCGAAATAGGGCAGCAGGCGGATGCCGCGTACCGGTCCGGCGTCAGCCGCAGTGTCCCCGGCGTTCACCCAGGCGCGGTCGCCGTCCAGGGTTACTTCCTGGACCTGTGCGGCGCTCGCGGCCAGCAATTCCCGGATCCACTGCCGGGGTGCCGCTAGCCACTGGGCGAACTGGGCGGCCGTGGCCGGCCCGTAGGCATGAAGGTAAGCGCGCAGCAGCTGACTCAGCGCCGGTCCCGCGGCAGCTGGCTGGAATCCAGGCAGCCAGCGCTGCGGGCTCGTGTACCTGACCCGGCGGCCGCGGGCGGGGCCATAGCACAGCACACCGGCGGCTGCCGCCGCGCGGATGGCTTGCTGCCATCGCGGCGAAAGACCCGAGAAGGCCGGCACGACCAGGTCACCGGCCCACGGACCGCAGACGGATCGCACCGCGTCATCCAGTTCCTCGCCGGTCAGCTCCGCTCCGGCCAGGGCAACGGCGATCGCCGTAACGACGGCATCAAGCTGAGTGACGTCCAGCTGGGCAGCACGCGGCAAGCCGGACGTGAGCGGCAGCGCTCCCAGCGCTCCGCACCACATCGGCAGGTCGCGGGCCGGGAGCAGATGCACGGTTCCCCGTGGGCCTATGGTCTTGACCAGGCTCCGGTCCCGCCACAGCGCGCGCTGTACGTCCACGCGGGTGACGCACGCACCGCGCAGGCCGATGGCCAGCTCGGCCGCGGACATAACCTGAGCATGCGCGCCGCAGATCGTGGCCACGATGTCCACCAGGGACTCCGTCGACGGGGCACGCAGCGCATGCCGCGTGAGTCGACGCGCACACACCTCATTCCAGGTCAGACCGGGAATCTCGGCACAAGCAAGCACAACACCGCCTTGGAGATGTGATCACCTGCCGGAACGCGTCGGCGCCTGCCCTGCTACCGGCTGGCCGCGGCACCCTCGCCTGGCTTGCTGGTCAGTCTGGCGGTCTCGTCCTGAATCTCCACAGCCACCTTCGCCAGCGCGGGCGCGTGCTGACGGTTGTGGTGGGCGCAGAACAGGAGCTCAGCCGAACCCGACAGGACGACCCGCACGTAAGCCGGGGCACCGCACCGGTCGCACAGGTCGTTGGCGTTCAGCGGCTTCGTAGGGGCCAGTGCTCCGGTCATGTCCGCCTCCTTGCCTGGTGACCACCGGCGTGTTCGCCGCTGGCCGTGCAACCTTGCGATGCTCTACGTCATCACAACACCTAGCCCATCTCGAGTCATCCCATGCAGCCGGACCGTACGCCGTGGGCGAACACTTTACGGACCGCTGGCCTGATCTTTGTACATGACTTCGCCATGAGCAAGTTGTCCCAGGTCGCCGGGTATGCGATCGGCGTGGCTGAGCTAGCCTGACAGTACCCGCGGCTAGTCTTCAAGCAAGAGATTTTCCCAGCCGCGCAGCCCTGATCGAATCGGACCCGTGCCCGGCACTGACCTCGGGAGAGCGCCGTTGACCGCAGTCTTGCGCGAAGCGCCGCCGGCCAGCTCAGCCGACGGCTACTCAGCGCGCCATCTGACGGTCCTTGAGGGGCTTGAGGCCGTCCGCAAACGGCCGGGCATGTATATCGGCTCGACTGACGGACGAGGGCTGCTGCACTGCCTGTGGGAGATTATCGACAACGCGGTCGACGAGGCGCTACACGGCAGTTGCAGCCGCATTGAAGTCATCGTGCACGCCGATCACTCAGCCGAAGTGCGGGACAACGGCCGCGGCATTCCGGTGGACCGCGAGCCCAGGACGGGCCTGACCGGCGTGGAACTGGTGATGACCAGGCTGCACGCGGGCGGCAAGTTCGGTGGCGGCTCCTACACCGCATCCGGCGGGTTGCACGGCGTCGGCGCATCCGTGGTGAACGCGCTCTCAAGCCGGCTGGATGTGCACGTGGACCGGGAGGGTCACGAGTGGGCGGCAAGTTTCCGCCGCGGCGTCCCCGGCCAGTTCAGCGGGACCGGCCCCGACGCCCCATTCGAGCCGGGATCTGGGCTGCGGCGGGTGCGCAAGGTACCGAAGTCGCAGACCGGCACCAGGGTGCGGTTCTGGCCAGACCTTCAGATCTTCGTTCCCGGTGCCGATCTGGCCTTTGACGCGCTCGCACAGCGAGCGCGTCAGACCGCCTACCTGGTACCGGGTCTGGCCCTCGCGGTGCGGTACGAGCGCGCTGAGGGACCGGGCGCTGGCTCTGAGGGCGCTGGCTCTGAGGGCGCTGGCTCTGAGGGCGCTGAGCCGGGGGCTGGTCAGCCGCGGATCGCTGAATTCCGGTTCGACGGCGGCATCAGCGAGTTCTGCGCCCACCTGGGCAGCGGCGATCCAGTCACCGACGTGCTGCGGCTGACCGGATCGGGTCAGTTCACCGAGACGGTGCCGGTACTTGACTCAGTGGGCCATCTGATTCCGACCGAGGTTGAGCGCGAGCTGGCGGTGGACGTGGCGCTGCGCTGGGACAGCGGCTATGACACGGTGGCCCGGTCGTTCGTCAACGTGATCGCGACGCCGAAGGGCGGCACGCACGTCACCGGCTTCGAGCGAGCGCTGGTACGGACCCTGAACGAGCAGCTCCGCACGGCCAGGCTGCTGCGCAATGGGGACGAGCCGGTGATCAAGGAAGACGTGCTCGAAGGCCTGACCGCGGTGATCTCGGTCCGGCTGCCCGAGCCGCAGTTCGAGGGGCAGACGAAGGAAGTGCTCGGCACTCCGGCCGCGTCCCGGATCGTGGCGCAGGTCGTGGGCGGCGAACTGCGGGCGTTCCTTGAGGGCCGGACCCGGGGGAGCAAGCTGCAGGCTAAGGCGCTGCTTGACAAGGTCGCGACGGCCGCGAAGACCCGGGTCGCGGCTCGCGAGCACCGGGAGAATCAGCGCCGCAAGTCCGCCCTCGCCACGTCGGCGCTGCCGGCCAAGCTGGTGGACTGCCGGTCGGCCGATGATCGCAGCGAGATCTTCATCGTGGAGGGCGACTCAGCGCTCGGCACGGCCAAGCTTGCCCGCGACTCCGAATTCCAGGCGCTGCTGCCGATCCGCGGCAAGATCCTTAATGTGCAGAAGGCGTCACTGTCGGACATGCTCAAGAACGCGGAGTGCGCCGCGATCATCCAGGTACTCGGGGCCGGCTCGGGTAACGCGTTCGATCTCGACGCCGCGAGATACCAGCGAGTGATTCTGATGAGCGACGCCGACGTCGACGGCGCGCATATCCGGTGCCTGCTGCTGACCCTCTTTCACCGGTACATGCGCCCGCTGGTCGAGGCCGGGCGGGTGTTCGCCGCGGTCCCGCCGCTGCACCGCATCGAGCTGATCAATCCGCGCAAGGGCCAGGAGCGATTTCTCTACACGTACTCCGACCCCGAGCTGCACCGGATCATGATCGAGCTGGAGCGCAAGGGCCAGCGCTGGAAGGAGCCGCCGCAGCGCTACAAGGGCCTGGGTGAGATGGATGCGGCCCAGCTTGCCGAGACCACCATGGACCCGCGCCGGCGAACTCTGCGCCGGATCAGGATCTCCGACGCTGCGGCTGCCACTGGGATATTCGACCTGCTGATGGGCAGCGAGGTCGCCCCTCGCCGGGACTTCATCGTGAGTGGCGCCGCCGAGCTGGACCCGGCCAGGATCGACGCCTGACGCCTGGGCCGCGCCGTAACAACAGCCGGGTCGGGAGTTCGGTCTCCACCCACTGATCCCCAGCCTTGCGGGCAATTGAGTAGGCCCTGGCGACCGGATGTCGCAGAAAGCCTCATGCAAGTCGGTGCCGAAGTAGACCAGCCCCGCGCCATCGTCGGTGGCGAACCCATCGGGGAGCACGCCGCGGGCGATGAGCTGGCGGGTTACCGGGCGGCGCTCGCGCTCGGTGCTGTAGTTCGGGCTATTGGAGTACGGCACGAAGCCGAGGCCGTTCAGCAGCGGCCGCAGCGGCATCCGCCAGGAGTCAGTAGTGCCAGCAGACCGATCCAGCCGACGTGCCCATCAGCACGATTCCCGCCTGCCAGCACTCGTGCAGGATCGTAACGAGCCCGTGCAGGCGCCAGACCGCCAGCAGGTTTGGCCGTGCTGCCGCCGGCTACCCAGATCAGGTCCTGGCCAAGCAGGTGCTCGCGGATGTCGGGAACGCTCGGCACCGGGAACAGCGCCAGATGGGAGACGAGCAGGTCCAGTTCGGAGAACGCGCTGTGAAACGCGGCCAGGTAGATCGGATTGTCGCCCAGGCCGGTCGCCAGGACACAGATCCTCGGATGCTTGCCCGCCCTGGCGAGTGTGATGACGAGGTGGTAGGCCGCGCCCGCCTCGCCGTCCCAGACGCTTCCCGCGGTGCGGTTGAAGCTGATGCTGGTCGCGATGATCGTCGGCTGTGCGGCTGTCATCAGGTCTCCGCGGTCGGCTTCGGCTACTTCATGACGCCGCGGATTGCGGCGCCGAGCTGATCGCGCCCCGGCTGCACCGCCCGGTCCAGCTCAAGCGCGAAGGGGAGCACCGCGCCGTCTGGCCTGCACACTCGCCTCGGCGGTGCGATCAGCCGCATCTCCTCGGCCACGGTGGCGAGTACCTCGGCACCGAAGCCGCACGACCGGTTGGAGTCGTCGATAACGACCAGCCGGCCGGTCTTGGCTACCGATACCGCTAGGGCCTCCCAGTCGAACGGGTAGATCGTCCGCGGGTCGAAGACCTCGACCGATATCTCGTCACCCAGCTCGCGGGCGACAGCGAGCGCGTCATGAACGCAGCTGCCGACTGCCACCACTGTGACATCGGTGCCGGGTCGGTGGATCCGGGCTGACCCGATCGGGACGGGGCCCAGCTGCGTGGTCACATCCTCCCGGATTCCCATCGCGAGCGCGGGCGCGAACAGCACTGTCGGGTCGTCATCACGAATGGCCGATACCAGCAGGCCGTAGGCATCCGACGGCGTCGCCGGGACGACGGTCTTGACGCCCACGTGGGCAAACAGGCTGTACGGATGATCTGAGTGCTGGCCGGCCCAGCCTTCGCGGGAGCCTGAGCTCGGGACGACGTAGGTCACAGGTACCGATACCTGCCCGCCGGTCATCAGCGAGAACTTGTGCGCCTGGTTGGCGATCTGCTCGAAGACGAGGAACAGCAGCGACGGGATCTGGAATTCGATCACCGGCCGCAGGCCGCACAGCGCCGCGCCGGTCGCCATGGAGGTGAACGCCTGCTCGGAGATCGGCGTGTCGGTCACCCGGTCCGGCCCGAAGCGCTTGGCCAGGCCCAGTGTGAGCTGGGCTATCCCTGCGGCGACGTCCTCGCCGAGTACCCACACGGCTGGATCGCGCTCAAGCTCGTCGGCGAGCGCCTTGTTGAGTGCCTTGGCGTAAGAGAGCTTGGCCACTACAGCGCCCCGGCCCGCGCGCGCAGCCCGCTGGCGTACAGGTAGTCAAGGGCGCCGGCCGGGTCAGGGTGAGGGCTGGTCGTGGCGAACTCCTCGGCCTTGCCGACCAGCTCGGCGATCTCCGCGTCCAGCTGATCACGCTCGGCTTGCGGGATCCGCGCTGTTTCGATCTCCAGTGGGTCGCGCTGCCGCCATCGCTGCACCTCCGCCGCGGTCCGGTAACCGAGCTTCATCTTGAGCTCGATGGTGTGATGCGGGCCGTACCGGTAGGTCAGGCATTCCAGCAGGGCCGGCCCGCCGCCCGCGCGTGCGGTTGTCACGGCTCGTGCGGTGGCGTCCCGCACTGTCTCGACGTCCATTCCATCCACCGTGACCGCGGGGATCCCGAATCCGGCGGCGCGGCCGGCCGCGGTCCCGGCGACCGCGACCGCCACCGGCATCGTCGTCGCGTACCCGTTGTTCTCGCAGACGAAGAGGACCGGCAGCTGCCAGAGGGCGGCCAGGTTCATCGTCTCCAGGAGGACTCCCTGGTTGAGCGCGCCGTCACCGAAGAAGGTGGCGACCACCCGATCGCTTCCGGCCCGCCGCGCCGCCCAGGCCGCGCCCGCCGCGATCGGGGCCGCTGCGCCCACGATCGCGTTGGCGCCGAGGATGCCCAGGCTGATATCCGCGGCGTGCATCGAGCCACCGCGACCGCGATTCAGGCCAGTCGCCCGCCCACACAGCTCAGCCAGCATCCGGCCCGGGTCGGCGCCCTTGGCCAGGACGTGTCCGTGGCCACGGTGGGTACTGGTGATCAGGTCGTCGTCACGCAGCGCCGCACAGACGCCGACGGCCACGGCCTCCTCGCCAATGTAGGGATGAATGCCGCCCACGATCTCACCCGACTTCACCAGCCGCAGCGCGCACTCCTCGAAGGACCGGATCAGCCGCATCCGACGGTAGAGATCGGCCGAGCTGTGAGCTACGACTGCCACAGCACAGGGCAGAAGTCTGGGTCTGCGTAGTCAGGCGTGCCCTCGGCGGTCTGGCGCACCAGCAGGTCGTGGTTGTAGACGACCTGCTGGCCGTCGGCCTTGCGGTAGGCCCGCCACTGATTCTCGCCGTCTTGCAGATGGAAGGAGATCGCCCGGCGCGGCTGGCCGCTCCGGTTGTGACCGCTGCCGTGGTACACCCGGCAGTGATGGAAGCTCATGTGCCCCTTCGGGATCACCAGCGGGATCGGGTTCACCTGCGAGCCGTTGAACTCCGCCGTCCGGTGCAGCAGGTCCTCAAGCTCGTCACGATCGCGCTGGGCGAAATGCCGGGTCGAGTCATCGCCAGGTATCTCCGCCCACCGGTGGCTCCCGTCGATCATGGTGATGGTGCCCATCTCCACGCCGCAGTCGTGGAACGGTATGAACGCGGTCAGCATCTTCTCCGACGTGCAGATCTGCCAGTAGTGGCGATCGATGTGCCAGGGCACCAGGTTGGATGCCTCACCGCTGATCGGTGGCTTGTAGATCATGGTTGCCTGGAAAGCCCTGATCTGCGTGGCTTGCGCCAGGCGGGCGGCTACCGCGCCGAGCAGTGGCTTGCGCAAGATCCTGGCGATGTCGTCGGACTCATAGTGCACGTAGTCGTTGTGGCGCTGGATCTGGCCATGAGACGGTTCCCAGTAGGCCAGGTTCGGCGGCCTTACCGGCAGCTGCCGATCTCGCTGGCCGTCGTAGAACCGGTCGCTGGCGGCCACAAGCGCGTCGATCTCATCGTCGCTGAAGAGTTTCTGCGACAGGTACCAGCCGTGTTCCGCGTACCCCTTGACATCGTCGTCGGACGGAAGCAGATCGGTCTCCCCGTCGGTCAGCGTGAAGTGGCTCGTGGTGGTCATCGTCAGTCTCCTCAGCGGTCGCTAGTTAGTGTCGTTAGCTCAGAGTCGTGATCGGCATGCTCGTCCTCAAGAGCCTCATAAAGCGCCTTGATATTGCGGCTGCCGAAGGTCAGGGCGCCCTTACGTTCGATCAGCTCAAGGAAAAAGGTGTGCCGCGGGTGTGTGGACCGGGCGAATATCTGGAACATCTGGCCCCACCGGTCACGATCGGCGAGCACGTTCAGCTCCCGCAGCACGGGGATCGGGATGGCCAGCATCCCGAGCCGCGCCCGCAGCGTCTGGTAATAGCCCGCCGGAGCGACGAGGAACTCCACCCCACGGCCAGATACCGTCCGCACCGCCAGTGCGATGTCGGCCGTGCGGAACGCCAGATGCTGGACCCCGGCGCCGTCATGCGCCGTCAGGAACTCGTCAATCTGCCCTGGCTCACGGCTGAGATCGGGCTCGATCAGGGTGAAGGTGACGCTGGCCGCCTCATCCTGCACGACCTTGGAGAGCATCGCCTGGTTTCCGACCTCGATCCGCTCGTCGTAGATCTGGGCCAGCCCGAAGACGTCACGGTAGTACTGCACGGTGCTGTCGAGCTCGCCAGGCTGCAGGCAGACGGCGACATGGTCGAGGGCCTCAAACAGTTCGGTGTCGTCGCCGCCCCTGGAGCCGCGGGCAGGCGTCATCTCGATGGCGCCCGGCGCGAATTCACCAGCGGGATCAGCGCGCTGCACCAGCTTGTGCAGCACGTCCCCGAACCCGGAAACGGCCGCTGTCCCGACGACCGCGTCGCCGGTGCCCGCGAATTCCGGGCTGGCGATGGGCGTGGCGCCAGCCGCCACGGTCTCGGCGAACGTCCGCCGGACATCGTCGGTCTTGAACGCGATCACGGCGACGCCGTCGCCGTGCCGCTTGACGTAGTGGGCCGCCGGGTGGCTAGCCGACGTTGCTGTGGTGAGCAGCAGCCGGATCTGTCCCTGGGCGAGCAGCAGGGACTGCTGCCCGGACGGTCCGGCGCCTGCTGCTTGCCGGCCGGCGACCTCGAAGCCGAAGGCCTCGCAGAGCGTCGCGGCCGACTTGGCCAGGTCGTCGACGTAGTACTCGACATGGTCGATTCCGGAGATCCTCATCGTCTACCTCTCGATGCTGCGGACGCCGCGTCAGGCAATAAAGCCAGCACGGCCTGCCGGCTGATGCGCCTGAACGGGCGCACCGGGCTATGCCTCCCTTCGGCGTGCCGTATCCGCCGACCCGAATATCAGGCTGACGTTGTGCCCGCCGAAGGCAAATGAGTTGGATAGGGCTGTACTCACCTGGCCGGTCCGGCCGGTCCCGAGTACATGGTCGAGATCGCACTCGGGGTCCGGATCATCCAGGTTGTGCGTAGGCGGCAGCACGCCGCGGGCGATGGCGAGCGCGCTGGCGACGGCCTCGGCCGCGCCAGACGCTCCGAGCATGTGGCCAGTGACCGCTTTGATCGAGCTGACCGGCGGACTGGCGTTGCCGAAGACCAGGCGGATGGCCCTGGTCTCGGCTACGTCACCCAGCTTGGTGCTGGTGCCATGTGCGTTGATGTAGCCGACGTCGGCCGGCGACAGGCCGGCTCTGGCCATTGCCTGGCGCATGCACGCGGCCGCGCCGTCGCCATCGGGCCGGGGCATGGTCGGGTGGTGTGCGTCCGATGTCGCTCCCCAGCCGATCAGGCTGGCGTAGCTGCTGGCCCGGCGCGCGTCGGCGTGTCCCGCCCGCTCCACGATCGTGATCGCCGCGCCCTCGCCGAGTACAAGGCCGTTACGCCTGGTATCGAAGGGGCGGCTGGCGGCTGTCGGGTCATCCCAGCCCCTGGCGAGTGCGCGGGCATTGCCGAAAGCCGCGGCAATGGTCGGATGCAGCGGTGACTCGGTGCCCCCGCAGACGACGACGTCGGCGCTGCCGTCCGCGATCAGCCGGTAGGCCTCGGCGATGGCCTGTGCACCGGCCGCGCAGGCGGTCACGATCGCCGAGCTGAAACCGCGGATCCCGTATTTGATGGCGATCCTGGCGGTGGCCATGTTCGACAGCATCCCGGGCAGCAGGTACGGGCTGACCGCCGCCCGGCCGCGCTGGAACCGGGCGTGGCTGTACTCCTCAAAGGTCTGCAGCCCGCCACCGCCGGTGGCCGCGATCACCGCGATCCGATACGGGTCGACGTCGCGGCCCACCTGGATGCCGGCGTCGGCCATCGCCCGGTCCGCCGCCTGCAGGGCAAGCAGCACGAAACGATCCACGCACCGCGTCTCGGTCGGCGGCAGCACGCTGACCGGGTCGATATCCGGCGCGAGGCCAGCGACCTCAAGGTCGGGTCCGGCCGGATGGCCGTCGGGCACCTTCTGCAGGCCGGACGGGCCCTTGCAGAGCGCCTCGAAGAAGCCGTCGACGTCGCTCCCGACCGGGGTTACCAGGCCGATTCCGGTGATCTGGGCGCTATCGCCGGTCACGGCGCCACCCCTTCCAGGTGGCGCTGGCGCAGCACGAACTTGCGCACCTTGCCGGTCGGCGTGAGTGGCACGTTGTCGTCATCGACCGCAAGGACATGCCGCACGGTCGCGGCGACGTGCTCAGGCAGCGCGGCCCGCACCTGCGCGGTCCGGTCGACGGCCGGATCGGCGCTGGCCTCAAGCTGGAGCAGCACGTCGGTGACGACGGTCCCGTTCTCGCGGATCGCGACCACCGTGCAGTCGAGCACCTCGGGACAGCTGGCCAGGATCCGCTCCTCCGACGCCGCCGTGTAGAGGAACTTGCCATCGCCGAGATCGACGGAGTCCGCCTTGCGGTCCAGGTGGTAGAAGTAGCCGTCCTGATCCCGGTACACCAGGTCGCCGGTCAGGAAATACCCGCCGAACCTGGTCCGGTAGGTGGTTGCCGAGTCGTTCCAGTAGCCCAGGCTGAGGGTGGCCGATGCGGTGCCGAGCTCGCCCACCTCGCCAGGCGGCAGCTGCTCGCCGTCGGGGCCGAAGACGGCGGCTTCGGCGAAGCTGTGCGGGCGGCCGATGCAGCGGGAGTACCGGTTGGTGTCCGGCGTGTGCGCGATGGAGAAATGGGAGTGCCCCATCTCGCTGGAGCCGAGGCCGTCCACGAAAACCGAGCCAGGCACCCGCTCCCGTCCCCGCGCGCTCACGGTCATCCGGCTGCCGCAGGCCACCAGCCGCCTGATGTGTGCCTCATGGGCGCAGTCGCCGGTGTTCCACCACAGCGCGACCGTGCTGAGGTCGTGCTTGGCCAGGTCGGCCTTTACCAGATCCGGCCAGGTGGTGGAGAATCCGACCACGGCGAGCGGATGCCACCGGTCAATGGCGGCAAGCACGCCAGGCCCGGTCTGCTGCGACAGCATGAGCACCTCGCTGCCGTAGCTCATGCCGAGGTTGAGCATGATCAGGCCGGCCGCGTGCGGGCAGGGCAGCGCGCTGAGCATCCGCTCCGTGCCCTGTGGCCGGGGCAGGCCCAGCCGGTAGCGGATCGCGGCGTACAGGCTCTCGTGCGAGTGCACGACCGCTTTCGGAAGGCCGGTCGTTCCCGACGAGTGGGTGACCGCGACCGGATCGGTCGGAAAGTGCCGGTACGGGGCGGGTGCTGCCGCGGCGTCACCTGCGGCCAGGCCAGCGAAGTCGCTAAGCAGCGGCATGCCGGTGGCGGCCGCCGGGAGCTGGCTGGCATGCGCGGCGTCGGTGATCAGCCCGACGGCGCCCAGGCGCCTGATGAAGGCGACCGCGAGCTCGCTGGTCAGGTTCGGGTTGATCAGCATCGGGATCGCGCCAAGCCAGGCCAGCGCGAGGAAGGTCAGCGCGGTATCCGCCGCGGTGCTCGCGCAGACGGCTACCGGATCGCGCCTGCCGATGCCCGCGCCGTGCAGGGCGGCCGCGCGGGCCGCTGTCAGCTGCTCAAGCTGCCGGAGCGTCAGCGGCTGCCAGGCGGGAAACCCATCGAGGTCGGAATCGAAGGTGAAGCACGGCTGATCCAGGCCCGCACCCATCTCGGCCAGAGTCGTCAGGACGTTACCAGCGCCGACGCCGGGATCGGCTGCCAGCCGTGCGCGGATGCTCGTGGCGCTCATGGTGTTCTGTCTCCTGACTGGGCCGGGGCTGCGACGCCAGGATTGCCGGTGTCGACCGGGCTGGCGGCGTCGCCCCGTGGTGTGGCCGCAGCCGGCCAGGACTGCGGGCCCAGGAGCAGCGCGACGCCGCGAGTGTCATCGGATCGCCCGGCGTGTGCCACGATGATCAGCGCCGCCGTCGCGGCAGCATCCTCGATCAGCAAGGTGGCGCTGCCGATGGCATCGGCCAGCGCGTCGCCCGCCGGGATGGTGCACACCACCGGGCCGGCCAGCCCCCAGCGGGCGGCGATGTGACCTGCTACCGCATTCGGATTGGACTGGAAGAACAGCAGCGGCGGAACCCGGCGTCCTTCGTCCACAGCGCTCGCGATCGCGGTGGCGGTGACCAGATCCCCGGTCGGGCTCGCCAGCACGATCGCCGTGCAGTCGCCGCGGGCCGGGTCGGCTGGCCGCGAGCCGAAGTAGCTGACCAGGCACCGCTCGGCGAGCGCGGCAGCGAGCGGGCTGAATGAGGATGTGACGAACCCAGCGATGGCCGGCAGTTCCTCGCCGCCCTGGTCCGGCCAGCGTGAGCGGGCGAGCACAGCAAGACCAGCGGGAACGGCTGGCTCGGTCGACTCGGCCAGACCGGCTGATCCGGCCCGGTCGACTGGCTGGGCCGGGCCCGTGGCTGTGGTGCGCAGCACTGCCGGCGTACTCATGCGGCGGCTACCAGCAGAGCGGTATTGGCGCCGCCGAATGCCGCGTTCAGGCTCAGACAGTAGCCCGGGCGCACTTCTCGCGCGGTGCCGAGGACGAGATCAAGCTCGCACTCGCTGTCCGGTGCCAGGAACCCGGCGTTGACCGGGAGCAGGCCCGCTCGCATTGCCAGCACCGTGACCACGAGCTCGATCAGCGCTGACGCCTCAAGTGCGTGCCCGTGCACCGACTTGGACGAGCTGACCGGGATCTGGCCGGCATCGCTGCCCAGGGCCTGATGCAGAGCAGCGGCCTCCGATGCGTCGGCGAATGCCGTGCCCGTGCCGTTGGCGTTCACATAGCCGATGTCGGTCCGGTTGGCCTGGGCACGACTCAGCGCCGCACCGATCGCCCGGGCCAGGCCAGTCCCGTCGGGGCGCGGCTGGCAGACGTGGTAGGCATCACCGGCCCGGCCCCAGCCGGCCAGCCGGGCCAGCACGGGCACGCCTCGCTGGTCCGCGGCTGCCGCAGGCTCCAGAACGACGGCGGCCGCCCCATCGCCGAGCAGCAGGCCCTGCCGGCCCGCGCTGAACGGCCGGACCTGGCCGTCGCTGGCCAGTACCCGGCCGGCGTCGAATACCCCGAATGTGTCGGCGTCGACCAGGTGCCCGGCGGCCACGATCACCCGGCTGGCGCGTCCGGCGCTGATCATCGCGGCGGCGTCCGCTATCGCGGTACTGGCGGCGACACAGGCCGTGGTGTAGACCCTGGCGGGAGACGGCAGCCCGCATCGTGCCGCCACCGCCGCGGCGGTGCTGCCAGTCCCGGTGCTGACGGTACTGGTCGCTGCCGGGTCCCTGGTCGCCGCCGGGTCGCCATGCAAGGCCAGCAGGAAGACAGTGTCGGCCCGGCCCTGCGGATCGAGGCCGGCCGCGTCGCAGGCCTGGCCGACCACGGTGGCCAGTTCGTCCGCCAGCACCGGAGTGCCGGGCAGCGTGGCGGCGACCCGGACCCGGCAGCGGTCCGTGCCGAAACTCGATACCTGGCTGAACGCC
>OCZU010001802.1_pt1 | contig 13851 bp, 14 predicted proteins | sample 1539001 | NCBI WGS metagenome assembly OCZU01 (sample SAMEA3539306, study PRJEB22396) | soil metagenome | biome: tundra; feature: field; material: soil | place: USA | collected 2010-05 | depth 0.15 m
CCGTAACCACCGTGATCTGGCTGTACTGGAATCGGTGGCGGCCTGCCGTCCTGGCGGCTGGCCTCAGCTTGGCTTCGGTGGCGGCGCTCGTCGTCGTTGCCGGATCAGTGGTCGGCGTTGACCAGCCCCCGGCGATCCGGGCCAGGGTCGGCCGGTCCGGTGCTCAGGTGCGGCGCCCTGCGCTGCTGCCCGCCGACGCCGCGAGCGCGCGCCGGGGCCTGCAGCTGATGAACGCAGCCAGTGTCGCCAGCCAGACCGTCTCCTACCGCGGTGTCCAGATGGTGGCGTGGTGGGGAATGGGTGAGGGGAGTTCCTACCTCATCCAGGTCTGGCATCGACCCGGCGGACCAGAACTGGCCGAGGGCGATGACCAGCCGGCCACGCCATCGGGATCGGATGAGATGCCCGGGGCGAGCAGCCGTGTCGCCGAAGGTGTGCTGAGCGTCCAGGCCTGGATGCTCGCCCTGATGCGGACGAACTACCTGATCGAGTACGCCGGGACGGACTCGGCCAGTGGCCGGTCCGCCGTGATTGTCGCGGTCCGCCGCCGGGACGGCACGCTGGCCGCGCGGTTCTGGCTGGACGCGGCCACCGACCTGCCGCTGCGCCGGGAGATGTACGACTCGCGCGGCCACCTGATCAACGAGGGCGCCTTCATCGACCTGCAGATTGGCGGTCGCGTTGTGGGCGATGTTCCCACGGCCGGTGTCCAGCCGTGGAGCATTCAGCCGGTCGCGCCCGGGCTCGGCAACCTGCGCACGCGCGGCTGGCCGCTGCCTGGCGCCCTGGCCGGGAACATGGCGCTGGTCGCGGTAACCCGTACGGCGACTCGATCCGGCGCGGTGATCGATGCCTCCTACTCCGATGGCCTGTCCGTGGTGTCGGTCTTCCTACAGCGTGGTGAGCTGCCTGCCACGCTGCCAGGCTGGCACCTGGCCGCGGTCCGTGGCCAGCAGGTCTACTCAAGTGACCCGGATGAGCGAAGCCTGGCCTGGTCGGCTCATGGCTTTGTGTACACCGTGCTCGCCGATGCGCCGACGCAGGTCGTGCAGCGGATCGTCGCTGAACTGCCGCACAACTCCGAAGCTGGTTTCTGGCAGCGGGTCGGCCGGGGCCTGACGCGGATGGGTTCGTGGTTCAATCCGTTCGGCTGACCCGTATGTCGCCAGGTGCGGTTACTCTGGAAGCTGCGGATCACGTCGGCCGACGTGATCACGACAGCAGAGCGCGAGGCCAGCTTGTTCGATCTGTCGATACCCAAGATATTGGTCCTGCTTGTGCTCGGCCTGATGATCTTCGGTCCTGAGCAGCTGCCGAGGATGGCCTCCCAGGCTGGCCGGGCGCTTCGTGATCTACGGCGGCTCGCCGACAATGCCAGGGCGGACCTGACCGAGAGCCTGGGGCCTGAGTTTCGCGACTTCGATCTGAACGACCTCAACCCGCGCGCCCTGGTTCGCAAGCATCTCTTCGATGACCTGGCCGACGACGAGAATTACTCGTGGACTGAGCCAGCCGATTCGCGGCCGTCGGCGCCGGTGCGGTCGGCTGCAAGGCTAGACCCCGATGAGGTTCCGCCCTACGACGCCGAAGCGACCTAGCGCCGGCGGTCAGGCTGGGGTGAGACCAAGCTGGCGCCCCACCAGGCTGCGCGCGGAGCTGGCCAGCTGGTGCGCGATCCGGTTCAGCTCCTGCGCCGCGGGTGCCTGCGGCGTGGAGAGCACCAGCGGGACCCCGTTGTCGCCAGCTTCCCGCAGCCGCAGGTCGATCGGAATCTCGCCGAGCAGCGGTACCGGGGCGCCGGTCAGCCGGCTCAGCGTCTGCGCGACGGCCTGGCCACCGCCACTGCCAAACACCTCCACTCGCTCCTGACAGTGCGGGCACGGCAGGTACGACATGTTCTCGATCACCCCGACCACTCGCTGATGCAGCTGCGTGGCCAGCGATCCGGCCCGTTCGGCGACTTCGGCAGCGGCGAGCTGTGGCGTGGTGACCACGATCAGCTCGGAGCCTGGGACGAGATGAGCCGCCGAGATCGCCACGTCACCGGTACCTGGCGGCAGGTCGAGCAGCAGCACGTCCAGGTCACCCCAGTAGACGTCGGCGAGGAATTGCTGCAGCAGCCGGTGCAGGATCGGCCCTCGCAGCGGCAGCGGCTCGTTGCCCTTTTTCAGCATGCCGCTTGAGATCGCTTTCACGCCGTGCGCGGACGGCGGCATGATCATCTGCTCGACCTGGGTCGGACGGCCGGTGACGCCGAGCATCCGCGGGATGGAGTGCCCGTAGATATCGGCGTCGAGCAGGCCGACCTTGCGCCCGGCCGCGGCCAGCGCGACGGCGAGATTGACCGTGATCGTCGACTTGCCTACTCCGCCCTTGCCGCTGGCCACCGCGTAAACCTTGGTCAGCGAGGCGCTGCTGGCGAACGGGATCTCGCGTTCGGGCTTGCCGCCACGGAGCGTGCTCTGCAGTTCGCGCCGCTGCTCCTCGCTCATCACGTCAAGTTCCACCCGGACGCTGGAGACTCCGGCGAGCTTGCCGACTGCCGCCTGCACGTCGCGAGTGATCTTGTCGCGCAGCGGGCAGCCGGAGACCGTCAGCCAGACATCGACCCGGACCATTCCGTCCGGCATCACCTCGACGTTCTTGACCATCCCGAGCTCGGTGATCGGCCGGTGGATCTCCGGATCCTGGACGCCGTCCAGCGCCCGTGTCACCTGCTCGACTGTAGGCGGCGGCGCGGCACTGCGGGGGATCTGAGCCACGGGGTGGTCTGGAAGCGAGGTGGCGGACATACGCCCATGCTAGAAGGACCCGCGGACCGCGTCGAACGTCGCCAGGAGCATCATCGAGCCATGACCCGCGCTGATCGGCCCAGAAGATCGTGCCTGACCGTGCCAGGCAGTAGCCAGAGGTTCCTGGACAAGGCCCACCGGCTGCCCGCCGACGAGATCATTCTCGACCTGGAGGACGCAGTCGCCCCGGCCGCGAAGGAGACTGCCCGCGGGCTGGTCGCTGGAGCAGCGGCCGGGGACTGGGCAGGCAGGCTGCTGGCGGTCCGGATCAACGGTGCGGCCAGCCAGTGGGCCTACGCCGACGTGATCGAGGTAGTCGAGCGAGCCGGAGCGCGGCTGGATGCGATCGTGCTGCCTAAGGTATCCGCGCCTGGTCACGTCATCTGGCTCGATCTGCTGCTCGGCCAGCTTGAGCGTGCGGCAGGCCTGCCGCACGCCTCGATCGCGATCGAGGCGCAGATCGAGGACGCGGCTGGCCTCGCGGCAGTGGACGACATCGCCGCGGCATCCGGCCGGCTTGCGGCGCTGGTCTTCGGCCCGGCGGACTTCATGGCCAGCGTCGGGATGCGGTCGCTGCGGATCGGTGCACAGCCGGCCGGCTACGCGGGCGGCGACGCATTTCACTATCCGCTGCTGCGGATCCTGGTCGCCGCACGATCCGCTGGCCTGCAGGCGATCGACGGACCCTACGCCGCGATCGGTGACACCGCCGGGCTGAGCGCGTCAGCGGCCAGCGCCGCGGCCCTGGGCTACGACGGGAAGTGGGTGCTGCATCCGGAGCAGATCGGCCCGGTCAACGCGGCCTTCTCGCCAGACCAGGCCCAGTACGACCGGGCTGAGCTGATCCTGGACGCCTACGAGCACGCCATCACCGCGGCGCGGCGCGGAGCAGTCCGGCTCGGCGACGAGATGATCGACGAGGCGTCGCGGAAACTGGCACTCGTCGCCGCCGCTCGCGGTCGCGCGGCCGGCCTGACCAGAACTGAGCGCTTCACCCCGCCGACCGCCTGACCGGCTGGCGAGTTTACGGCTGCCTTCGGCGGAGCATCGTAGCCGAAGTGGATATGCACAGATCGGCTGATGCACTGCGGACGCTGCCGCGATGAACCTGGCCTGCCCGCGATGCGGCGGCAGCGTGCGGCCGCCGAGCGTATGGTCCAGCGGCTGGCGCTGTGAGCAGCACGGCGATGTCCCTCCCCTCCGGCAGGTGCGGAGCCTGTCCCCGGAGGGCCTGGCAGGTCTGCTGCGCAACGTCGTCGTTCCGGTCATGCTGCCCTGGCCGCTGCCGAATGGCTGGCTGGTGACCGGCTTTGCCGCGGCTGGAGACGAGCGCACCGGCAGCCGCGGCTGCGCCGTGGCGCTATCAGGGCCGAACCCGGTCGGCGGGCCCGGCGAGATGCTGCTGATCTCCGAGGAAATCGGCGTGGGCATGGGCGCCCACTGCGCCGGGCTGGAGGGACCAGATCCCGGCGATGGTCTGGCGACCAGGCTGCCGAGCGCCCAGGTGGAGTTCGGCAACCACGAGTTTCCGCTCTGGCATGTCGAAGCCCCTGACTGCGCTGCCTTCGCTGGTGAGGTGCTGGGCAGCTGGCTCTGGATCCTGCTCTGGCCGGACACGGCAGGCACCATGCTGCTGGAGACGATGCCGCTGCGGGACCTGCGCGACCCAGGCCAGGACTTCGACCTGCCTTTCGGTGCGCGCTCGCCGCGGCTGCCTGGCGAGACCAGCTAAGGTCGGCTGGTGGCCGCCGATCCGCACAAAGCGCCCCCGCACAGAGCCGACCTGCACAGCCACAGCTCGGCTTCTGACGGCACCCGGCGGCCGGCTGACGTGATCGGCCGGGCCGCGGCGGCTGGTCTCGATGTGATCGCGCTGACCGACCATGACACCGTGGCTGGACTCGCCGAGGCCAGGAACGCCCTGCCGCCGGGGCTGACCCTGGTGCCCGGCATGGAGCTATCCTGCCGGCGTGACGGCCACAGCGTGCATCTGCTTGCCTACCTCTTCGATCCCGACCACCCCGAACTCGCGGCTCAGTGCCAGGCCATCAGGGCAAGCCGGGTAGACCGGGCCAGGGCAATGATCGACCGGCTGGTCGAGCTCGGCGTTCCGGTGACCTGGGAGCAGGTACTCCAGATCGCCGACGGCGGCGTGATTGGCCGGCCGCACATCGCCAGGGCGATGATCGCGGCGGGGGTGGTCGGCTCGGTTCAGGAGGCGTTTACGCCGGACTGGATCGGACCCGGTGGCCGTGCGCATGTGGCCCGGTACGCGCTAGACCCGGCGCAGGCAGTGGCCCTGGTACGCGACGCCGGGGGAGTAACCGTGCTGGCCCACCCGCGTGCGCAGACCCGTGGCGCGCTGGCCTCCGATCAGCTGATAGGCGAACTCGCCCAGGTCGGGCTGGCCGGTCTTGAGGTGGATCACCCAGATCACGACCAGGCGAAACGGGCCGCGCTCCGGACTCTGGCCAGCCAGCTAGACCTGGTTGCGACCGGCGGCAGCGACGATCACGGGCAGCTCACCGGCGACCGGATCGGCTGTGAGTCCATCGCAGCCGACGACGTCAGCCGGCTGCTGGCCGACGCCTCCGGCGCGGTAGTGACGACCGGATGAGCCAGCTCGCCTCGAACGCGAAGTTCTTCTGGGAGGTATTCGTCACGCTGCTGGTCATTACCGACCCGCCCGGCGTGGTGCCGGTCTTCCTCGGCATGACCAGCGCCAGGCCCAGGGCCGAGCGGAACCGGCTGGCCTGGCAGGCCGCGCTGGTGGCGCTCGGGGTCATCGTCGCGTTCGCGCTGTTCGGCCGGTCGATCCTGGACTACCTGGGCGTGGAGCTGCCGTCCCTGCAGGCGGCCGGCGGCCTGCTGCTCTTGCTGGTGGCGCTTGAGCTGCTGACCGGGAAGTCGGCCGACCCGGGCGAGCTGGAAAGCGCCCAGGCCAACGTGGCATTCGTACCGCTCGGCACGCCGCTGCTGGCCGGTCCGGGCGCGATCGTCGCGACGATGCTGTTTGTCCAGCGGATCGGGTCGGTCGGCGACGGGGTGGCGTTCGGTGCCGCCATTGTCGCTGTCGTCGTTATGCTCTGGCTGGCGATGCGCTTCTCCGGCGTCATCCTGAAGGTACTCAAGGGCAGCGGGGTCGAGCTGCTCACCAGGATCGCCGGCCTGCTGCTCTCAGCCATCGCGGTCCAGCTCATCGTCGACGCGGTGCGGACGCTCATTTCGATCGGGCTGCGCTAGCGACGGGCTAGCCCGCCGCGCCACCTGGCCGACGCAATCCGTCCGACCGGGAGCTGGCTGTCCGTCCTGTTCACCCGCAGGTCACCGGGGGAACAGGTGCGGTAAATCCCGATTTAAGCCATGGCTTGTAGTCTCTGAGCCGTCCTGTCTATGACGGTTCCGTCGCCTCCATCGCCTATCGAGTGGTTGAGGCGGCTGGGTACACGGCAACGACGTCGGTCGTGGTGCCGTCCTTCCGTGAGGATCCCGACATTTCTTGAGCGCTCCCTCGACTCATGGCTGGCGGAGAACCCGACCGAGGTCGGCCCTCGGTGTTGCCGCGGGAATGGTCGCAGCCGCGGCTACCGCCTGGGTGAACGTCAAGGGCAACAGGTGGACAGTCGAGGACAACATCGGCCGAGACAGCGTCCGGGACGGGTTCCAGATGCACCAGGTCTTCCCCGGATGGGGGGTTGGCAACGTGTTCCGGAAGAACGACGCGCATGTGAATGGCCCGGGTTACGGCATCTACGTGCAGAGCCGTCGGCTGCGGACCGTCGTTGCATGCAGCAACGTGGTGTTCGGAGCACGCCGGGGACTGTCGACCATTTCATGTACGAATGGCTGAGTAAACTAATTGGGAGGCACCGGAATGCAATCGGCCGGTCTGCGCCTGACTGTGATCGGGATCGGCTATCTCGGTCTCACCCATGCCGTCTGCATGGCGGAGCTGGGGCACCAGGTCATAGCGATCGACGTAGATGAGGAGAAGATCGCGAAGGCGGCTCGGGGAGAGGTGCCATTCTTTGAGCCGGGTCTTGAACCGTTACTGCGCAAAAATCTGGAAGCTGGTCGGCTGAGCTTCACTACCACTTTCGAGGAAATAGCGGAGTTCGGTGACGTTCACTTCCTGTGCGTGGGCACACCGCAGGGAGCCGACGGCGGGGCCGACCTGACATATGTCCTTGGCGCGGCGGACGCGCTGGCTCCCCACTTGCGCCGGCGGTGCCTGATCGTGGGTAAGTCCACGGTGCCGCCCGGCACAGCACGGCAGGTCATGGCGCGGACCAGGGCGCTAGCGCCGGCCGGGGACGAGGTGGACCTGGCCTGGAACCCGGAATTCCTGCGGGAGGGCTTCGCCGCCCAGGACAGTCTGAACCCCGATCGCCTGGTCTTCGGAGTCACCTCGCAGTGGGGCGACGAACTGCTGCGCCAGGTCTATGCACGTGCGCTGGCGGCGGGCGTGCCCGGCCTTTCCATGGATCTTGAGACGGCCGAGCTGGTCAAAGTATCGGCCAACGCCTTCCTGGCGACCAAGATCTCCTTCATCAATGCCATGGCCGAGGTCCGCGAGGCAGTGGGGGCCGACGTCATGCGACTGGCGGAAGCGCTGGCCTGCGACGAGCGGATCGGCCGGCGCTTCCTGTCGCCGGGTCTTGGCTTCGGCGGCGGCTGCCTGCCCAAGGACATCCGCGCCTTCCGGGCCGCCGCGGCGAGCCTCGGCGTGACCTCGGTCGTAGACCTGCTAGGTAATGTCGATTCCATCAATCTGGCTCGTCGCAGCCGAGTCGTCGAACTGGCACGGGAGGCTGTCGGAGGGTCAGTTGCTGGCAAGCGGATAGCCGTGCTGGGCTTGGCATTCAAGCCCGACAGCGATGACATCCGCGATTCGCCCAGCCTCGACGTGTGCGGGCGCCTCAGGCGGGATGGCGCGATCGTCTCTGTACACGACCCGGTCGCCATGCCTAACGCGGCCCGCGTCAACCCGGACCTGCGCTGCGCGGGATCCGTCTTCGAGGCAGCGCAAGACGCCGACCTTGTCCTGCACCTCACCGAGTGGTCCGACTACCGGGCCATCGATCCGGTCGTGCTCGGGAATGTTGTTGCGCACCGCACCATCATCGACGGCCGGTGCGCTCTCGACGCAAGACTGTGGCGCGCCGCGGGCTGGGATTACCGCGTCCTGGGCAGGCCATGACCAGACGCCTCCCGCGCTGGCTGATGGCCGTCTGTGGCGGTGCACTGCTCGTCACGGGATGCGGAGCGTCGGCATCTCAGAACGTGGCGGCACCCCGCCCGCCGACCGTCTCTGGCGAGGTCGCTGCTGGCCCCGACCTGACCGGAGCCAAGCTCCCGGACTTCATCATGCCGCTTATCAGCGGCAGAATATCGCTGCCGAAACGGACATTGACGCCGGGTGCGGTGACCAGTGCCGACGCCAATACAATCTACAATCTGCCTGCCCGCCTTCCGGTGCCGACCGTCCCGGCTGCCGTTCAGGCAGCCGTCTACCGCGCCTACGGTCATACGACCCCGGCCACGCAGAAGAAGTTCATCCTGGATCTGCTGGTGCCTCCTTCCCTCGGCGGCGCCGTGGTCGAGGCGAACATCTGGCCCGCCGCCATCAGGGGCACCGGCCTCTTTCAGAAAAACCAGCTCGATCACCTCCTGAAGGACATGGTGTGCCGTCGGCTGGTAACGCTGAAGCATGCGCAGAATGCACTGGAGACCGACTGGTACGCCGCATGGCTGAAGTACGTGGTAGCTACTGGTCACATCTGACCGCGCATGTGGGGGTGCCGCCCGGTTCGGTGCCACGGCTCTACTATGGAGCCAGCGAAACCCGTCATTCCAGAGGTCAGGATCCAGATCAGCAGTCAGGACCGACGTAGCGCCGGTCAAGCACTATCGAGAAGGCAGGCTGGCATGGAGGCGCGAATCGATCGGGTCGTCGCGGCCGTGAATACCTGGATTATCGGCGACGACGACGAGGTGATCGTCGTCGATCCCGGGGACCGGGCTGGCCCAGTGCTCGACGCCGTCGGTGATCGAGAGGTACTGGCGGTGATCTGCACGCATGGCCACGCCAGTCACGTCGCCGCGGCATTCGAGGTGGCGAAGGCCGATGACGCCCCGATTGCGCTGCATCCGGCCGATATGCTGGCCTGGCGGGAAGCGCATCCGGGTACCGAGCCAGATATCCAGATGGAAGACGGCGGGACCTTCGAAGTCGCCGATGTCACCCTTGAGGTGATTCATGCCCCCGGGCACAGCCCGGGATCGGTCTGCCTGTACAGCGAGCAACTCGGGGTGCTCTGCACCGGGGACGTGGTCAGTGCTCGCGGTCCAGTCGCTCACGAGGGCTACTTTCCCAACTTCTCGCACCAGCTCAGCTCGATCGGAGCGAGCGTGCTGACCCTGGAAAGCGACACCAGGATCCTGCCGGGCCATGGCGAGGAGACCACGGTAGGCACCGCCGAGCGACGGTTCGACTCCTGGGTCTCGGCCGGTCCCGAAGTTCTGCCCGACGACCCCGCCGACGATGCCGACGACTCAGCCGACGGGGCCGCCGGCTAGCCACCTCTGTCCAGCCGACGAGGCCGCCGGCTAGCCAGATCCCCGCTGACCGGCCTTGATCGGTTTGGCCCGACGGGCAACGGCGGCCAGGATGGAGCGGTGCAGCAACAGCTTGGCTTCGACGGAATGCCGCGGCGACTCTACCCGTGCACCCCCAGCAGGCTCCGTTCCTGGCTGGACTGCCCGCGGCGGTACCGGATGACCTACCTGGACCGGCCACCGCCGTCCAAGGGGCCTCCGTGGGCGCACAACAGTTTCGGTGCCAGCGTGCACAACGCGCTGGCCGGCTGGTGGCGGCTGCCACGCGGTGAGCGGACGCCGGACGCTGCCGGACAGTTGCTGGAGCGTGGCTGGCTGTCAGACGGCTATGTCGACGATGCCCAGTCGGCGCTGCAGCTACGACGGGCCAGAGCCATGGTGCAGGGATATGCCGCCGGTCTCGATCCCGCGGCCGAGCCCGCCGGAGTGGAGCGGACGGTGGCGACGAAGACTGAGCTGATCGCGGTCTCCGGCCGGATCGACCGCCTGGACGACCGTCCGGCCCGCATCGGCGTGGGCGGCGCGCCGATCGCAGCCGTTCCCGGCCAGTCCACCGTCCCGGGTCAGGACCGCGCGCCGATCGCAGCCGTTCCCGGCCCGTCCACCGTTCCGGGTCAGGACCGCCAGCTCGTGGTGGTCGACTACAAGACCGGCCGGCATCCGCTCACAGTGGACAATGTCCGCTCGTCGCTGGCGCTCGCGCTGTACGCCCTGGCGGCGGGCCGGGTTCTGCGCAGATCCTGCGACACGGTGGAACTGCATCATCTGCCGACCGCACAGATACTGCGCTGGCAGCACACTCCTGAATCGCTGGACCGTCAGCTCCGCCGGGCTGAGGACATCGCAGGCGAGTGCTCCGCCGCCGACGATCGGTTTCGCGGCGAGCCGCAAACGGGTCGCGGCGATGACGTATTCCCGCCGCAGCCCGGTGCCTGGTGTGGCTGGTGCGATTTTCGTGCCCATTGCGCTGAGGGTCAGCAAGCGGCGGCGCAGCGCCGTCCGTGGGACGCCCTGGCCACCGACGGCGGCTCTGGCTAACCCATCCCAGAGGCGACCTCGGCATAGCCTGCGGCGGTCCGGTCGGGATCCGTGCGCCCTGTGCGGCCGTGCGCCCGGGCGGCACGGGCGGCGGGTTGGGAAGGGTAGCGCGCCATAAGGGAGGCCGCGGCATCATCCACAGCGTTGTCATCCGACCGCACGGTGGTCCACAGCCTCGCGCACTCACGTCGCGCGCCGGACTCCCGGCGGCAAGTCTGTGCCTATGGGTATCGTCATTCCGCGTGGCTGCGGCGAACTCCTTGAGTATCAGAGCGGCGTGCTTGCGCGCTGGCAGGCACCGCTGTGTGGGCTGGACACCACCATTATCGATTCCATGCTGCGCCGCGGCCGGTGGCAGACGCTCTACCGGGGCGTCTATGCCGCATTTACCGGCGTTCCACGACGGGAGAGTGTGCTGTGGGCAGCAGCCCGCCGCTGCGGACCGTCCGCGGTGCTGAGTCACCAGAGCGCCGCCGAGCTCGACGGTTTGCTGGACCGCCCAGCCGCGGTCACTCACATCACAGTCGGGTCCAGGACCGAACTCACCATCTCTAGCAAGGAGCATGACGGCGGATCGTCGTGCATCGGCTGGCGCGAGTAGAAGCCGCTAGGCACCCGACCCTTGTGCCGCCTCGGACTCGGATTGCGGAGACCACGCTCGATCTGGCTCAGACCGCGGCCGACTTCGACGCTGCCGTGGCCTGGCTGAGCCACTCCTGCGGTCGCAGGCTGACCACGTCCGCACAGCTTCTCGAGTCGATGGCGGGCCGCCCCAGGATGCGCTGGCGCGCTGAACTGGCTGGTGCGCTCGACGACGTCGGTGCCGGTGTGCACTCGATCCTGGAATACCGATATGTGCGGCAGGTCGAGCGTCCGCACAAGTTGCCGACAGCGGTTCGCCAGGCGAGGATAGCCACCACGGAGCAGCGACCCCGATACCTAGACAACCTCTACGCCGAGTTCGGGGTCGCGGTCGAACTTGACGGCCGGGCAGCCCACCCAGCCGAGGCCCGCTGGCAGGACCTTCGCCGCGGCAATTCGCTGACCAGGTTGGGCCTGGTCATATTGCACTACACCTGGGCAGACGTGACCGGCCGACCCTGCCAGACAGCGCGCGAGATAGCCGAATTGCTCCGGGAGCGCGGTTGGCCGGGACGTGCGTCCCTATGTCCCATGTGCCGCAGCTCGCGTCCATGATCACGCGACCCTCTCAGTCGCATCGACTGAGAAAACCGTGTGATCATGGACAGGCCCGGCCCTGGCCAAGGATCACTGGCCTACGTCCGATCGCTCAGGACGAACGCGGAGTTCGGTGGGTCGGGTGGGTCACGCGGGGCTGGGTGGTCACCAGGGGGGTTCGGCCTGGTTCCAGAACGAGGTCAGCATCGCGGCCGTGGTCTCTGGCGCCTCGACGGCGGGGGAGTGTGCGGCACCGGGGATGCAGACCCGGTCCGCACCCAGCCGCTTGGCCATCAGGTCCTGGACATCCGGCGGCCACGCATCGTCGTTCTCGCCGTAACTGACCAGAATCGGCAGCTGCCCGGCGGCGAGCTCGGCCGTGCGGTCAGGGAAGTCAAGCAGGTGCCTGGCCATCTCGGTCAGCCCGAGCGGGCAGCTGCGCAGCGCGCGGTCCCGGAGGAAGGCAATAATGTCCGGCGGGGTGCCGTCAGCCCGCGCCTGCGGCTCGACCTGAGCGTCCCAGAGCAGGATGATCTGCTCCCTGAGCGCATCGGTGTCGCCATCCACGGGCTGCAGGAATGCAAGCAGATCCCGCAGTATCTGCGCCCTGGCACCGCCGATCGTTCCGGGACCAGACCCGAGCAGCGTCAAGGACAAGAAGGCGGCCGGCTCAGCCAACACCGCATTGCGGGCGATCAGCCCGCCGAAGGAGTGACCGAGCAGATGTGTGCCTCCGGTACCTCCAGTGTCAGCGGCGATCGCGACCGCCAGCGCAATTAGGTCGCTGGCCAGTTCGTCGAGCTGATAGCCGGCCGCGTTGGCTGCCGCCGGGGACTGATACTGACCGCGCATGTCAATCGCCATCACCGCTCGCCCAGCAGCGGCGAGTGATTCAAGTACGGGCAGGAAGTCTTCTTTGCTGCCGGTGTAGCCAGGGACCAGCAGCGCAGGCTGTCGTTCGTTGACGCCAATGGCTGACTCCGCCACGAGCGCGGCGAAAGTGCCGCGCGATGTCTCGACAGCGACCGGCCTGACCCGCCGCGGCAGCCGTAGCGATCTGGGAGTGCTCACGGGGTGGCAGCCTACCCAGCCGGGACGGTTCGGACCGAGCCGTTGCGGAATTGGCGATTCGCCCGCATCAGCGGTTCAGTCGGCGGCCAGGTCGCGCCGCTCGGCTTGGCTGGCCGGCCGGGTCGAGTCGCGCTGGCTCTCGGCTGGGTGGGTTGGGCCGTGCTGGCTCTCCGCTGAGTGACCCGATACCACGCGACTGCCGCGACCACGCCCTGAGCGCCTGCGCTTGCGCGGCCGGTCGCCACTTGCCGGATCTGCGTCCGCGGCCCGCTCGCTGGGGCCCTGGGCAGCGCTGGCGGGCTGGCCGGCTGCCGGGCCGACTGACGAGCCGACAGGCGCGCCGCCCCTGGTTCGCCGCCTATTTGGCTTCGCCCGCGTGGCCGCGTCCGGCTGACCGGCCTCGACGCGGTCGACCTGGCTGGGGCCGGATTCATGCTGCCCTGGATCGCGCCTGCCGGTCGTGCCGCGACCAGTCTCGGTGCGACCTGACGGACGCCTGCCGGACCGGCCCGAACCACCGTCACCAGACCGGTCGTCGCGGGCTCGCGGTCCGCGGTCGCTCCCCGCAGGCTGCTGGCGGGATCGGCTCCGGCCGGTCTCGCCGATGTCCTCAAGATCCTCAGCCTCCAGGCCCGCTCGTCCTCGCTGCGCTCTGGGCAGCGAACCGCGGACGCCGACCGGGATATGCAGGGCGGTGAACAGGTGGTCCGAGGTGGAATAGGTCTCTAGCGGATCGGGATGACCGAGATTCAGCGTCTCGTTGATCAGCTTCCAGCGTGTCATGTCCTGCCAGTCGACGAAGGTCACGGCGATGCCGGTCCGGCCGGCCCGGCCGGTCCGGCCGATCCTGTGCAGGTATGCCTTGTCGTCCTCGGGGCACTCGTGGTTGATCACGTGGGTCACGTCGTCGACGTCGAGGCCGCGGGCCGCGACGTCGGTGGCCACCAGGACGTCCACCTTGCCGGTCCGGAAGGCACGCAGCGCCCGTTCCCGCTGGCTCTGGCCAAGATCGCCGTGGACGGCGGCGGCAGCGAAGCCGCGCTCGGCGAGCGCGGCGGTGACCGTGTCACAAGCCCGGCGGGTCCGGCAGAAGACGATCGTCAGCCCGCGGCCTTCGGCTTGCAGCACGCGTGCCAGCACCGCGATCTTGTCC
>OCZU010001804.1_pt1 | contig 13845 bp, 10 predicted proteins | sample 1539001 | NCBI WGS metagenome assembly OCZU01 (sample SAMEA3539306, study PRJEB22396) | soil metagenome | biome: tundra; feature: field; material: soil | place: USA | collected 2010-05 | depth 0.15 m
GCAAGCCGCCGGTGGTGCTGGACACGGCGGTCACGTTCATGACGATCGCCGTGGCCGTGGCGGGAACTTGATCGGCGCCACCCCGGAGCCCCGTGACCCCGGTGATCTGCAACGTCCGGCTTTGATTCGCCGCGAGTCCCCCCGCACCGCATTGCACACACGTGCGCGCACGTGTGTCGAGAATGCGGAATGGCGTGAGCGCGACATAGCTCGCCAGTGCCGTGAAGACGTATCCGGCGTTGGTGGTGAGCGGATTCGACCCGTTCGATGTCTTGACCGCTAAGAGGTCGTATCCCGCCGCATGCGCCGGCGTGATGAGATCGAATGAGGTGGTCGTGATGCCCGTGGGGGTAACCGCGGTGGCCCCCAGGGTGACGGTCATCCCGGCGGCGAACCCGGTGCCGGTGACGGTCACCGCCTGGCCTCCGGTCACAGGGCCCGCAGCCGGCGCCAGAGACGCAACCACCGGATTCGGTGGTGGGACCAGCACGCGAGGACCGACGGCCACGCCCATACCGTGGAAAGTCGAGAGCATGCGCGTGAACTGAGACTCCGAGTAGGTGTACTGATTGCCCGAGTAGACATCGAGGAGTGTCACTGAATGCCCTGGGTATGTACCGAGCACGGTGACCGCGTGCTCGTGGAGCGTATACGGAACCTTCCGTCCATCAAACCCGGTCCACGTGCTGGTGGAATATCCGTCGCCACTGGCGAGGCTTCGAAAATCGATCCAGACCACAACCGGATTCCCGGCCTCAAGCTCAGCTTCAATGGAGGCGGTGGTCCATCCCGTTTTAGCGACCTCGGTATGGCCAACCTTGGTGACAATATTGGCAATGGGCTGGTAGTACACGCCATATCCGTCGCCAGGAGCGAAGCCTTCGTGGCCATTGACGTTGCCGACAAAGTCGACGTAGGGATCGCCCCATGTGATATTGCCTCCGGCGACGATGGCGTCTCGGTGATCGTCGGGCAGGTGATTGAAGATCCAGTTCTGCAGATTCGATGTTCCGGTGTTGACGGCAATCCCTCTTGCGACGAACGCCGCGGCGAGTGCCGCAGCTTCACAGTCGAGGTTCTTGTCTTGGATCGTGAGATATGGAGCCAAATTCAAGGGTCCGGGGAACGTGGTCGCGGCGAACGCGGAGATCGATAATCCCGCGAGGGCGGTGGCTACAATTCCGGCAGCCAGCGCGATGACGGTCGAAAGTGTTGCTATCGGACGACGTTGGGCGATCATGCTCCGACGCTGCGCTCCTCGCATCGTCCGTGCGGAACGAGCGGTTACGGTTCTCGCTGTGAAGGGTGTCGAAGTAATGCGATGTCCCGGGTCCCGAGGAGGGGGCCGCATACAACTCCTTTCGAAAACAGCGAGACCTGCGATCTTAGATGGGGCGTACCGCTGACGATGTGACAAACGGCACTGAGCAAACGGTCATTGTGCCCACGACAAATAACGCTGTGACATCGAACGAGCATGTTCGTCAGGGGTAGCTGTCGTCGATCGTGACGTAGTCCGCTCCAAAGTGATGTATGCCCCTGAGGAGGTCGAGCTTGAGCGTCGAGAAGAAGCTCTCCGCGACCGCGTTGTCCCAGCAGGGACTGCATCAACTCACGATATGGACGCGCGGGATCGCTTCGAACTGATTCCCGTCGCGCCCGCCGCTACCACGCGGGCGACTCGGAAACGCTGACTCCGGCCAGCTGGTCGTCAAGACCGCGGGGAGCGCCCCATCCACTGGACCTTGTAGGGCTGCCCGTTGATGAACTCCGACATCGCGTTCGCCCCGTTGGTGGGTGGCATCCCCAGCGACGTCACTCCCGAGCACGCTGACATCTCACCAAGGATGCCACCCGCTCATGGCGATGCTGACTGGCTCTCTGTCTGAGCTTTGCCGTCTTTAGTAACCGGATCATCAGTCCCCCGGTCACAACGGCTACCGATCATTGGTCCTTATACCAGGGTTTGAGGGTGATGACATGTCGCATGCGGCTGGCGGTGGTCTCCGCCGAGAAAGCGTCGTTCGTTGGTCCTGGCTGCTTAGGCTTGACGACGATCGCCATGCATTTGCGTCGGACGCCGATTGAGGTCGTGGTCTCATGAAGAGTCTAAATGCGATCGCGATACTGACGGCCATCGCCTGTGCAGGGTTTACGTCAACGTCGGCAAGTGCCCAGTCCATGCCAGGCGTTGGTGTTCGCGCGTTGCGGCTGGGTGCGGCATCGACCATTTCTCGAGAGCCTTCGCGCACTCCTGAACTGGCTGTCAGCGATCCTTCTGAAAGCCTATGGCCGAATCCCGACTTCTTGGAAGATGGGACGTGCGGATTCGACGTGTTCGACAACAGCAACGCCTGTAATCAGGACGAAGTGCAAGCGACCAACAATGCTCGGACGATACTTGAAAGCCTTCCCGCACTCTCCTTGAGCTTGACCCCATATGAGGCGATGACGGTACCGGAGCAGCTTTTCGTGATTGCCAATGTGGAGCGCGTGGCCCGGGGCATTCCCCCGATCGCCGGGCTGACGACCCAGCTCGACACGCTCGCACAGGTGGGAGCCAATATCAATGATGATCCATCATTCCCCGCAGGACTTACGGGTGGAGCGGTGTTAGTCAGCGGCGGCTCTAACTGGGCGGGGGGATGGGTCAATCCCCTTGGAGCCAACTATGCCTGGATGTACGACGACGGCTGCTGCAACTGGGGGCACCGCGACAACATCCTCGGCGGCTATGCGACTGCCAGCATCTGTAGCTCATGGGGGCTCCCTGGGGTCCAGAATTACATGGGCGCTGGATTCGTTGCAAGCGGTGCCGCGTATGGCACTTCGTTTGCGGAGATCTTTGTTGGAGCGTGTGGCGCTACTCCGACGGACGTGGTGTTCACCTGGCAGCAGGCGCTCCAGCTGTTGGCCCCCAGGATCAGTTCGGTGACCCCCGCGGGGGGTCCACTGACCGGTGGGCAGAGGGTCACCGTGACCGGGAGTGGGTTTCAGGCCGGGATGTCCATGACCATCGGCGGCACGACGGTGACGCCGACAGTGGTTTCTGCCACTTCGTTCACATTCATCACGCCAGCAGAGCCGGCGGGGTCGGTCCAGGTCCAGGTGACGACCGCGTTCGGTCCAAGTGCGCTGACTTCAGCTGACCGCTACACGTATGGCACGCTGCCGGTGATCACGTCGGTGGCGCCGGCCGTCGGTCTGGTGACGGGTGGCCAGACGGTCACCGTGACCGGGACCGGGTTTACGGCCGGCATGACCGCGACCATAGGTGGCACCGCGGTGACGCCCTCAGGAGTTTCTGCCACCTCGTTCACCTTCACCACCCCGGCTGAGGCGGCAGGGACGGTCCAGGTTCGGGGGACCACCCTGATCGGTGCGAGTGCGCTCAGTCCGGCGGACGCATATACCTATGAGGGTCTGCCTACGATCAGCGCGGTGACCCCGTCGGCGGGCCCGGTGACGGGCGGCCAGGTGGTCACGGTGACCGGCGGCGGGTTCGTAGCCGGCATGACCGCGACCATCGGCGGGACGATGGTGACCACGTCGGGGATCACCGCGAGGTCGTTCACGTTCACGACCCCGGCGGAGACCGCCGGGTACGACCAGGTCCAGGTGACCAACCTGGCGGGGGCGAGCGCGCTCACGCCGGCAGCCGGATACATCTATACGGGGCTGGGCAGCTTCGTCCCGGTCACCCCGTTCCGGATCCTGGACACGCGCTCCGGGCTCTGCGGGATCCACAGGTGCGGCGCGCTCGGAGCAGGCCAGACGCTCGCCCTCCAGATCACCGGATACACGGACCCGCGCACCAGCGAGTTGGTCCCCGCCAACGCGACCGCGGTGGTGCTCAACGTGCTCGCCGTGAACGGTTCCTCGGCGAGCCTGCTCACCGTCTCGCCGACCGGGACCGGACGACCGCTGGCCTCGAACCTCAACTTCAACGCCCACGTGAACATCGCCAACCTGGTCACCGTCGCACTCGGCCAAACCGGCGTCTCTGACGCCCAGCGTGAGGTCAACATCTACAACGCCCTGGGGACGGTCAACGTGGTCGTCGATGTCGAGGGGTATTTCGCGCTCCAGTTGGCGAGCAACCCGGCGGGGGAGTTCCACGCGATCGCGCCGCTGCGGGTCTGCGACACCCGCGCCGGACAGCCCGCCAACGGCTGCAACCTCGGGCACAGCACCGACAACAGGCTGGGCCAAGGCCAAGTGCTCAAGGTGAATGTCAGCGGCATCCCGAGCGGGGTGGGCGGCGCGCCGGCGAGCATCCCGATCAATGGCAGCGCCGGGGCGGCGGTGCTCAATCTGACCGCGGTGACCGGCACCCAAGCCACCTGGCTGAGTGTCTTCCCCACCCAGAGCAACGGCACCTGTCTGACCGGCCAACCCGCCTCGTCGACCATCAACGTGCCGGCAGGCGGGGTTGAGGCTAACCGGGTGATGGTGTCGCTCGGGCCCAGCTCCAGCGGGGAGCCGACTACCGACGTGTGCGTGTACAACGCGGTCGGGACCGTCAATGTGGTCCTGGATGCGAGCGGCTGGTTTGGATCGACGACGGGCAGTCCGTCGACCGGGGCGCAGTATCAGGCGATCGGGCCGACCCGGATCTGCGACACGCGCAGCGGGGCCGGCACGCTGTGCTCGGGGCACCAGCTGACCTCGGGCGGCACCCTGGTGGTGGCGGTTGCCGGTGTGGACGGGATCCCGGGGAGCGGGCCGGTGGCGATCATCGCCAATCTCACCGCGGTGATCGGCAGCCAGGCGACCTATCTCACGATCTATCCCGCCGACGTGAGCCCGAAGCCGAACGCTTCGGACGTCAACCTCAACACGGGGATTGCCGTGCCCAACCTGGTGGTGGTGGGCCTGGCGACCGGCGCGCACAGCGGTGAAGTCAACCTCTTCAACGCCATGGGCTCGATCAACGCCGTGCTCGACGTCGACGGCTGGTTCCAATGACCGCCGCAATTGACGCCCGGCTTGATGGCACCGCCGATGCCAACCGGGAGTCGGAACCAGTCAGATCCTGACGGCATGACCGTGCTGTTTGTGTTCACCACACGGCTCCAGACGCGCGGCCAGTCAGGCCGCGTACGCTTTCTCGAAATGCGGTATACCGGGTAACTGGTATCGAGCGGCTGCTAACGCCGGTCTGGGTGAGCATTCACCGCGATGGCACCGGTTGACGCCCCGTCTCTGCGCGCCGTACAGTTTCTCTCGACGTATCCACCGTGCTCCATCGGTGTCTTCCAACCCGAAGGCGTTGTCCATATCGGGCCAAGGATTCCTCCATCGAGTTCAGAATGGGGCGTTGTCGGGAAGTGCGCCTTGGTAAGGCGTAGGCCGTGAGTTCAATCCTCACCTTGGGCTCCACACACCTTGCCGTTAGCGACGCCTCCTCACGCCGCCCCGCTGAGACAAGGCACCGAGTCAGCTGGCGCGACTCGCTCCGGGTGGTGCTGAGCGCTTCACCATCTCGCGAGTTACTGGAACCAGCCCTCCACGTCCAGGACGGCGTTCACGTTGCCGCTGGCGTTGAAGAGACGAACACTTCCCGCAGGAACGAGCTCTGAGAGGCCAACCACGATAAGGTTGGGAAGTACGGGGTCGGCGATGTTCAGGTCGGAAGCATTCGGGCGGGGAGTGACGTCTGCTGGGTAGGCGGTGAGGTAGGTGCTCGTGGACGGGGAAACCGCTGTCAGATTGGCAACGATGGCGACCGGACCGACCTTCGGAACGCCACCGACACCAGCGACGCCGATGACAAGGGTTGCGCCCGCGGCGAGCGTGCGGCCAGAGCACAGTGATCCGGAGCCAGCTCGGGTGTCACAAACGCGGGTCGGCCCGATGGCCTGTAATTGCGCGCCGAGTGGTGTCGAAGCCGATCTGGATCCGAACCAACCGTTGGCATCGAGGACAAAAAAGTCGATGGAACCGACGGCGTTGTAGACGCATACATCGGTTGCAGGGCCACCACTGACCGCTGGTCCCAGACTCACAAACACTCGGTTCGCCTCCGTGACACCACCGCCAACGTTGATGTTCGATGTGGTCGATGAGGTCGGACACGAGCCGTCGGCGACGGGAGGGAAGACGCTCAGGTAGGTTGGCAGTGTCCCGGCGCTCGCGGTGAGGTTGAGGACGGCAGCCTGTGCCGTGCCGTCACCCGGGACACTCGACGGAGAACCGGAGACGCCGGGCGGGATCCCGGAAACGTTCACTTTCACCACCGAGTTCGCGCCCAGTCGATGCCCGATTCCCGTTCCTTGGTTGCAGGCGTTGGCGGCTTGCCCTGCCCGGGTGTCACAGACCCGCAGCGGCGACATCGAGTGGAACTCCCCGGCTGGATCAGTGCTCGCAGCCGGAGCGAAGTACCCCTCAACATCGGCGACGACGTCGAGGGAGCCAACCGGGTTGTAGATGTTGACGTCCCAGTTCGGTGACGCGGCGCTCGTTTGCCCGAGGGTGACAGTCACCAAGTTGGGAGTTGCTGCTCCCCGGCTGAAATTCAGGTTCGAGGCACGCGGAAGCGCGGTGCCGGTCGGGTAGATCGTCAGCAGGCCGCCGGTGCTGCTCGACACTGCTGTCACGTTCATGACGATCGCGGTCGCCGTGGCAGGGACCAGATCGGCACCACCCTCGAGGTCGGTCACCCCGGTGATCTGCAACGTCCTGGTCTGATTCGCTGCAAGTCTCCCAGCGCCACACTGCACGCACGTGTGTGCGCGCGTATCGAATATGCGAAACGGCGTGAGAGCGAAATAGCTCGCCAATGATGTGAACACATACCCGGAGTTGGCATTCAGAGCGCTCGATCCCTTGGCAGTCGTGACCCCCAACTGAGCGTAGCCCGCCGCGTGGGTCGGAGTCGTGAGGGTGAATGCCGTGCTCGTGATCCCTGTTGCGGCGATCGCGGCGCCCCCCAGAGTGACGGTCATCGACGATGCGAATCCCGTGCCAGTAACGGCAACGACCTGGCCACCGCTTGCCGGCCCGGCAGCTGGTGAGAGGGACGCGACCACTGGATACGGTGGCGCCACCGTCACAGGCGGTCCGACGGCAACGCCCATGCCATGGAACGTGGAGAGCATGGCCGTGAATTGAGACTCCGAGTAGGTGTACTGCTTACCCGAGTAGACGTCGAGAAGGGTTATCGAATGACCGCGGTAAGCACCGAGCACGGTGACCGCGTGCTCATGGAGGGTGTACGGGATCTTCCGCCCGTCAAACGCGGTCCATGTGCTGGTCGCATACCCGGCGCCACTGAACAGGCTTCGAAAATCGATCCAGACGACGACCGGATTCCCCGCTTGAATCTCCGTTTCGACGCTGGCGGTGGTCCAACCGGTGCCGGCTGATACCGCATGCCCCACCTTGGTGACGACGTCGGCGATGGGCTGATAGTAGACGCCATATCCGTCCCCGGCGGCAAAACCTTCAGAGCCGTTGACGTTGCCGACAAAGCTGGTATATGGGTCGCCCCACGTGATGGCGCCTCTCGTATCGATGGCGTTGCGGCGATCGTCTGGAAGTTGATTGAAGATCCAGTTCTGGAGCGTCGTATTCCCTGTAGTGACGGACACGTTGCGGGCAGCAAAGGCTGCAGCAAGAGCAGCGGCTTCGCAGTCGAGGCTCTTGTCTTGGACTGTGAGAAACGGATCCAGATTCAGCGGTCCTGTGAACGTGGGCGAGGCGATCGCCCGGAGCGACGAACCCGCGAGACTGACAGCTCCGATACTGACGCCGAGGCTCAGGGCGATGAGAATTCTCGCCGCCGGTCGGCAGCAATGGACCGCCACGGTCTTGACGGTGGGCTACAAGCGTGCGGAGATGGACATGTCACTCACGTTGGGCGCGTCATGTCGCGTGCCGTCTCACATCCCCCGACGACAATGCGCCACATGCATCGCAAACACATTTGCCGCAGGCCGGAAGGCACGCAGTGTAGTGTCGTCAGACATAGGCGCGGCGCAATCTCCGCTGAGCGTGCTGTTCAGACGTGCATCGGGCCGGGCCTTGTGACCGCCGTGCGCGCCGGTTCGACCAGATGGTGCACGGGCGACCCTGCCCACTGTCACCGACTCGCCCGCGATCGCGCATGCGACCAGGCCGAGCGAGGTCACGTCTGGCCGGGCCCTTCAGTCGACCGGCCCAACAGCTCCATCACCAAGCCGGGTGACCGCCACGAGCGCAGGCACCGACACCACGCGGTACCCTCCCATAGGTGACGTCATGGTGGGAGGTCGTGACCGTAGCTGTGGCGGCGCTCGGCAGTGGGCTGATCGGCGCTCTCATCGGCATGCACCTTGCACAACGGGACGCCGACGACCGGCTCGGCCCCTTCCTGTCGACCCCCGATCCAGGGCGCAGGGCGACCGCGTACTTCGATGTGGCAGTCGGGTGGCATGCCTACCTCGAATCCGTCCGGCCGCTCGCCTTCCCGACTGAGGGATTCGCGGTCGATCGACCACGAGACCTTGCCGCCGTGCTCCGCGCACGTGCTCAACTGGAGCAGTTCGGCACAACGTCGGTTCAGCGGCTGCACGACGATGCTCTCGAGGCGGCCGTTGCGCTCATCAACGTTCTGCGATCGCTGCCCAAGTCGCCCGTCTCCGGGCAACCCGATCTCGTCGCCGGACGTCCCGCGCTGCGAGCGGCCCTGCGAGATCTCGCCGTGAAGGTCGACCAACTCGAACGCCAGATGCAGGTGGAACTCCTGCCGCCGCCGCCACCGCCACCGCCAGACTCCTACGTCGAGATCACCGGGCGCGGGGGAGCTGTTCGTCGTGACCGCGTCGCGGCTCCAGTGAGCGCAGCTCCCGCCTCACGCCATTCCTGACAGTGGCGCTATCGCAGTAGATGATAGCGACAACGTAGCGTGGCGCGTGGGCAGCGGGCCTGACCGCGCCACGTCCGCGTCTCGCTGGACGAGGTCGCGCTAGGTCCGACTGCCGTGCAGAGCACGTCCCGACATCGTTTCCACCGTGATGCGCACCCAGTGCTCCGCAGGGGTCCGCACCCAGGAGTGGAGCGGCCCGCGGCGGAGCACCTCGAGCTGGTCGGGATCGGTCACCTCGCGCGCCGAACCGTGAATGAGCACGCTCCAGCCCTCGCGATCCGCCGGCCGGCTGTCATCGACCTCGAATGCCACGCGGGTTCGGTTGGTGAGCCAGGCCAGCGTGCCTCCCTTGGCGGTGCAGAAGACGATGTCGTCGTCGAACAGCACGAAGTTGACGGGCAGGATGACCGCAAGGCCGTCAACGACATAGCCGATGCGACCGATCAGCGCCTGCGCCAAGAGCGTCAGGCATTCCTCCCGCGAGAGATGTCGGAGTTGCGAATGGTCCTGGTCACTCACGGCGGTTGCCTCCAACGCTGATTGGTCAATCGAGCGGGTTGTCACGGGTTGACGTCCTCGGCGCGGTCGTCGGGCGGATGCTCGTCGATCCAAGCGAGCGGGCATCGATGATCCGGTCCAGAAGTCACGGTGAATGGCAGGCCGTCGGCGTCACTCCCCGCGGCGGGGATGAGGCGCAGCCCGACACACTCGTAGGGCGGCTCGGCAGCTCGAGGACATCTGCCCGCTGCGTCCGGGCCGGTGCACATGGCGACGACCTTGCGCGTTGCCGGGTCTGTCATCAGGAACAACCGCTCGTGCGGATCCATGCCCGGGAGCATGGTCTCAGTCCGGCTGGAGCCAACAGTGCCGAAGGTCCCGACTTGCGCCGTCGTCGGACCCCTCGGCACGCGGCACGGTTCGGGCGGCTCTAGTGGGACGGTTTCTTGGCGAGGAGCGCAGACGCGTGGTCCGGGACGTACGTGTACATGTCGAGCGGCGGCCGCACGTAGCCGCCGTCCGTCTGGCGAGGTGGCAATGTCAAAGGCGTTCGCAGCACGTCCTTGTACGGAACTGTCGACAGCAGGTGGGCGAAGCAGTTCAACCGCGCCCGCTGCTTGTCGTCCGCTTCGACCACGAACCACGGGGATTCCGGCGTGTCCGTGTGCACGAACATGATGTCCTTGGCGCGCGAGTATTCCACCCAGCGAAGTCGCGACTCAAGGTCGATCTGGCTCAACTTCCAGTGTTTCAGCGGGTTGTGCAGGCGCAGTTGGAAGCGACGTTCCTGCTCCTGGTCACTGACCGAGAACCAGTACTTGACAAGGATCAACCCGGAGTCGATGAGCAGTTGCTCGAAGATGGGACACTGGCGAAGGAATTGCCGGTGCTCATCGTGGGAGCAGTAGCCCATGACGTACTCGACTCCGGCGCGGTTGTACCAGGAGCGGTCGAACAGCACGATCTCGCCGGCCGATGGCAGATGCTCGACGTAGCGCTGAAAATACCACTGCGAGCGCTCGCGATCCGACGGCGCGGGGAGCGCCGCGACCTTGACGACGCGGGGGTTGAGGTACTGCGTGATGCGGCTGATGGTGCCGCCTTTGCCGGCTCCGTCGCGACCCTCGAAGATCACGGCGATCCGAGCGCCACTGCTTCGCGTCCACTCCTGGAGCTTGACGAGCTCCACCTGCAGCCGCCGCAACTCCTTGTCGTAGACCTTCGGGGGCAATGGGGGAGGTGTGTCGTGCGCAGGTGGGGTCTTCTTGGCCATGGCTTCCAGTGTGACTCGGGTCGGGCCACCGCACCGACCTTGGGGGCGTAAAGGCACACAGCCGTTTGGCCATCAGATTGATGACCTCGGCCTCTACGCCGGGACGTTCAAAGGCGCGACGCTCTGAGCACGCCCGCGGCCTGCAGCCTGATTGCAGAGCCCGATCGGTGCGCGAACGACGGTCAAGATTGGAGAACCACTCGATGGAGCAGTTGAGCGCCGCCACGCTGGCGCGTGACATCCGTGTGCCGCTGGTCTACAGCAGCGACGACATCCGCATCATCGCCGGTGAGATCGGCGTTGCGGTGACCGACGGCGAGTCGGCGATCATCCTGGACCATCTCGATCGCGAGGTTGGTCAGCTCGCCCGTACCGCGGCCGCATCGGCGCTCCACGCGCGGATCATCGACCTGCTCACAACCGTCTCGAGCGTCGACTCGCCTTTGGCTCCCCAGTGGTCAGGCCGGCGACGCACCTGGGTCACGGGGTAACCGAGCCCGCGCGGCCTCGTGTTGTGGCGCATCGCATCCTGCTCCCATCGAATCGTCTGTATTGACGGAGCTCAGGGCTCGACGTGAGAATGGCGCTGTGTCGCAGCAGGAGATCGATCGGTACCTGGCCGAGCTCGATGAGCCCAAGCGAACCACGTTGGGTCAGCTGCGCGATTCCATCGCCGGCTTCCTCCCCGAGGCCGAACAATGCATCTCATACGGGACACCGGCCTTCAGAGTGCAGGGCAAAGTCATCGCCGGATTCGCGGCATTCAAGGATCACCTGAGTTACCTGCCCCACAGCGGCTCGGTGCTTTCAGAGCTCAGGGACGAGCTGTCGACGTTCTCCCAGACGAAGGGCGCGCTGCACTTCCCGATTGATGAACCGCTCTCGCGAGAGCTGGTGCAGCAGCTCATCGCCATTCGAATGCGCCAGGCATTCGGGGCTTCGCCGCCCGCAGCGCACCGAGCCTGAGGCGACAGCGGTCGCGGCTTCCCCGACCCGACGCCCCCGCCTGGTCGCCTGGCGCGGCGCCTGCTCAGCCTTCCGGGGCGGGGGCCTCCGGCGACCCGAGCCCATCGGGCACAAAGCGGGTATCCGGGACGAGCTCGAGATTCGCTCCCCGGGCCACCACCTCGAGCAACGCCGCGAAGTCCTGGTCGCCGAATCCCTGACCGATCAGACTCACAACGATCTGATGGGTGAGTGCCGTGAGCGGAAGGGGCACGCTGCGCTGCCGTGCCGCCTCGAGGCCGAGCTCGAAGTCCTTGCGCAGGAGGTGACTCGTGAAGGTCGGCGCGTAATTGAGGTTCACGAATGCCGGCGTCTTGTAGCGGCTGAAGACCGAGCCGAGCACACTGTCGTTGATGAACGCCAGGTAGTCCGCGCGTGAGATCCCACCACTTTCGGCAAGAACAGTTGTCTCTGCGAGGATCTGCGCGACCACGCCGAGGATGAGGTTATGGCAGATCTTCACCAGACGCGCTGCTTCGCCTTCACCCACGTAGGACACGCTCCGCCCCAGCATCTGGAGGTACGGCAGGACGCGGACGTATGCGTCGTGTGGGCCGGACACGGCGACGCTGAGCATCCCGGCGCGAGCCGCCTTCGGGTTACCGCTGACCGGGGCCGCCAGGAGGGTCACGCCTCGCTGCGCGGCCTTCTCGCGGATCTCGCTCGATACCGCCATCGAGACGGTTGACGCATCGACGACCAACGCCGGGGCGAACGACTCATTCGCGAGCAGACCCTTCGGCCCGGACATCACCTCCTCGAAGTCGCTCGACCCGGCGACCATGGTGATGACGATGTCCCGGTCGGCGAGATCGACCGGATGCTCGACGACACGGGCCCCGCGATCCACCAGCGGCTTGGCCTTCGCGCTCGTGCGGTTGTAGACCGTCAGATCGCAGCCATGTTCAAGCAACCGGGTTGCCAGGACCTCGCCCATCCGGCCGACCCCGATCCAGCCGAGGGTCTGGGCATCCGGCACTTGATCGGTCATGTCCTCACCCCTCAGTGGCTGATTCGAACGCTTTTGTCGTGCGCAAACGTTTGCCTAGCATAGCCGCACCTTTTTTGCGGTGTCAACGCGCGGTTACTCGGCGCTGACTCTCGGTCGCGAGGTGCCCTGCGAACGCGCCGCTCCGGCGACCGTCGACTCGCGCACGATGAGATCGGGTGTGAAGCGCACCCGACGTCGGGTCGGCTCGTCGCTCTCGATCTGGTCGAGGAGCAGGCGGGCGGCGACCGAGCCGAACTCGTGGATCGGGACATGCATCGTGGTGAGCCCCGGGTTGACGCGGCTGGCCAGCGGTATGTCGTTGTAGCCGATGATGGCGAGATCCTCCGGAATCCGGAATCCCCTTTGGCGCGCCACCTCGGCGGCGCCGATCGCCACCATGTCGGTGACGGCGAATACGGCGGTCGGTGGGTCGGGGAGTGCGAGCAGACGCCGGATTCCGGCTTCGCCATTCTCCTCGGTGTAGCCGGCCTCGACGATCAGATCGGGGTCGGCGGCGAGACCGGCGGCACTGTGAGCGGCGAGGTAGCCGCGCCGGCGCAGCATCCCGGTGCTGACCGTGGACTTTCCCGCGAGATGCCCGATGCGGGTGTGCCCGAGGTCGATGAGGTGGGCGGTGGCGAGCTGGCCGCCGAGGAGATCGTCTGAGCCGACGAACGGATCCTCGCCCTCGTCGCTGAAGCGGTTGACGAGGACGAAGGGACGCTTCTGTCCGCGCAGCTCCCGAACGCTCGGGTCCTTGAGGAAGCTGCTCGCAATGATGACTCCGTCGACGCGACGAGCCTGGAGGCTCTGGAGGTGTGATCGCTGCCGTTCGGGAAGGCCGTCTGTGTTGCAGAGCAGGACGTTGAACCCACGCGGCGCCGCGGCATCCTCGACCCCGCGGAACAGCGCCGCGAAGAATGGGTTGGTGACGTCCGGGATGACCACGGCGAGCACGTTCGTCTGCCGCATCTTCAGGCCGCGCGCAATTCCGTTGGGCTGGTATCCGGTCTCGCGGAGGAGCGCCTCGATGCGTGACCGGGTGGCGGCGGCGATTCTCAAGCCGGGATCGTTGTTGGCCACCCGCGAGATCGTGGAGGCGTGGACGTTGGCGCGCGCCGCCAGCTCCTTGAGCGTCACCGGCATTTCCTTGGCCCTTGACATTGGTTTCGGCTGGGTTCTAGGCTAGCGCAATCGTTTGTTCATCGGCAGACAGCTCGCCATGTCGCG
>OCZU010001806.1_pt1 | contig 13836 bp, 11 predicted proteins | sample 1539001 | NCBI WGS metagenome assembly OCZU01 (sample SAMEA3539306, study PRJEB22396) | soil metagenome | biome: tundra; feature: field; material: soil | place: USA | collected 2010-05 | depth 0.15 m
CGTCCGCGGCCGGGCGGGATGGCCGCGGCGAGACCGGCGGCGCGGGCGGCGGAGACACCCCCGGTAGCCGGCCGAAGTGAACCCCCGGGCCGGATGCGTCCGCCGGCAGCTCCAGGACCCAGCCCGCGAGAATCTCCTGGGGATTCTCCAGGCGTCCGCCATGCGGCTGCAGCCGGCCCTTGTTCAGGTTAAAGATCTCCGTGAACAGGTTGCCGTCGCCGAGAGTCCTGGCCGCGATCGCATAGAGGGACGGTGCGACCCCGTTCCTGGCTTTCGGAACGATGTAGTACTTGACGCGCGCGGGTGCCGGGGACGCGGAAGCGCGTGACTGGGCCCGGGAGCCGCTCGCGGCTGCGGCCGGACCTGCCCAGATGGTGGCGGACATCGCGGCGCCGACGAGCGCAGCCGCGACCACGTGCACGGCCGTCCGCCGCACGTTTCCTGCATCGCTGCGGAAACCTCTGCTGAGGGTCATTGTCTCCGTCGTCTCGTGCCGGGCACTTGAGGACAATGCTGGCATCCTGGGCGTGCCGGAGCGGCACTCGGGCGCCGAGCGGATCAAGGGTAGCTCCGCATCAGGCGGCAGACTAGGCCACTCAGTCAACTCCGGCCAGGGACGAATATCCCTGGGGGGGACGGAAACCCCCTAGGGGGCCCAATCCGCTCGACCATGCCTCGCTGGCGGCCTCGGGCGCTGCCGCCCGGCTGGCGCGGGCTTGTTCTGCCTGTTTGCCTCAGGCCGTGCGGTCGTCGCCGGCAGGCTCAGTGAGGAGCTGCTGCAGGAACTGGTCGAAGGTGGTCCGCTGGTGCGGCGTGAGAGGCCTGAAGGACTCGGCGAGGACCCGGTCGACGATCTGGCCGCCGGCTTCGCGGATCTCTGCGCCCTTGGGGGTCAGGCGGTGCCGGACCGCCCGGCCGGGCCCGGGGACCCGTTCGATCAGCCCGCGAGCCTCCATGCGCGCGGCCAGTGCCCCGAAGGACTGATCGGCCTGGAACGTCAGCCGGGCGAGGTCATGCAGCGACGCGCCAGGGTTCTGGTCGAGGTGCCGCAGCGCGTCCCATTGCACCAGGCTGATATCCAGGGCCGCCAGTGCCGCGTTGGCCGCCCGGTGGTGCCGCATCTGCAGCCTCTTCACCGCCAGGCCGGTGTCCTGCAGCGATCTGTCCACGGGCAGATTCTAGCTCAGCTTAGTCAGCTTGCTGATACCAGCATTCTTATATCAGGTTGCTTATATCAGGTTGCTTGTATAAGCTCGCTGTCATGAGTACCTACGCAGAAGTACGCGGCCCGGCTGCCGGTGCCCGGTCATCGCACGTGGCGCCGGCCAGACCAGGCCGGCCTGCCTGGATGACCCTGGTCTTCGCCTGCGCCGCGATGCTGGTGTCCTACCTGCCGTTCTCCGCAGTGAACGGCGTGCTGGGCACGATCGGCACCGCAACCGGCGCCGGTACCGGGGATCTGCAGTGGGTGACTGATGCCTTCACGGTGGCCCTGGTCGGAGCGGTCCTGTCTGCGGGGGTGCTCGGCGACCTTTACGGGCGGAAGCGGGTCGCCCTGGCCGGGCTCGGGCTGACTGTCGTGAGCACGGTGACCGGATTCATCGCCGGCGGCCTGCACGGCGCTGCCGGGATTCACCTGCTGTGGCTCGGCCAGGCGGCCGGAGGCCTCGGCGCGGGCATGGTGATGTCATCGACCCTGGCGCTTGTCGCCGCAACCGCGCCGACTGCGGCCGCCCGCACGCGGGCGATCGCGGCCTGGGCCGCAGCGAACGTGATCGGCCTCGGCGGCGGCCCGTTCCTGTCGGGAGTGATCGCCGACCACGCAAGCTGGCGGTGGCTGTACCCCCCGATCACCGTCCTCGCCCTGGCTGCCGTGACCTTCGGAGCGAGCCGGGCGCGCGAATCGGCCGCCCCGGCAGGGCGCCGCCTGGACTGGCCCGGCCAGGTCACCGGCGCGGCCGGCGTCGTGGCGCTGGTCTATGGCGTCATCCATGGCGGCGTCTCGGGCTGGATGACGCCGGCGACGCTGGCCGGGCTGGCCGTCGGCGCACTGGGCCTCGCCGCGTTCGTGCTCGTCGAGCGTCGCGCGGCAGCCCCGCTACTGCGTCCCCAGCTGTTCGCATCCGGCGGGTTCACCGCCGCCGGGCTAGCGGCGATGGCCGTGCTGTTCACCGTCGTCGGCGTCGTGTTCGTGCTCACCCTGTTCTTCGCCCATCAGCAGGTCTCCGGCCTCGGCATCGCCGTCCGGCTGGGCTGCCTGTTCGGCGGCAACGCCGCCGCCAGCCTTACCTCGGCCCGGCTCCAGGCACTGACTAGCCCGCGGACCGTGCTGATCACGGGCCTGCTCATCGCGGCTGCCGGCGTTACCAGCCTGCTCACTATTACCGGCGCTACCGGCCTCGGCGGGTTTGCCTGGCGGCTGGCCATCGCCGGGGGCGGCTGCGGGCTGGTCGTCGCGACCAGCACGGTGGTCGCCGTGCAGTCCGTGCCGCCCGAACTGGCCGGCATGGCGGGCGCGGCCAACAATGCCGTCCGCCAGCTCGGCGGCGCGCTGGGCACCGCGGTCATCGGGGTCGTCTTCGCCGACCGGCTGCACGCCGGGGCCGGCTACGCGGGCGCTGTCCACTCCTGCGCGATCACCCTCATCGTCCTGCTCGTGTCCGCCGCGGCGGCCGCGGCGGCACTACTGTTCGCCCGCCACCCGGCCCCAGCGGCATGACGGCTCTCATGCGCCTAAGCGCACATCCCGCTCAATTCATCAAGGAGACAACATGACCAGCACCGGTACCCGTACTAGCACGCACGCCCTGACCATCGCCCAGGCCGGCCGCGTCGAGGTCACCCTCACCGAACGCGGGCAGGGGCACCCGTTCCTGATGCTGCACGGCGGCGGCGGCCCGCAGACGGTCACCGGCTTCGCCGACCTGCTCGCTGACGCCGAGAATGCCCGGGTCATCGTCCCCACCCACCCAGGCTTCGGCGGCACCGCCCGGCCCGCAGGGCTGGCCAGCGTCGGCGGGCTGGCGGCGCTTTACGCTGAGCTGCTGGCCGAGCTCGACCTAACTGACGTCACCGTCGTCGGCAACTCCATCGGCGGCTGGATCGCCGCCGAGATGGCCCTGCTCGGCTCCCGTCGCGCCAGCAGTTTCATCCTGGTCGACGCGGTCGGCATCGAGGTCCCAGGCCACCCGGTCGTCGACTTCTTCTCCCTGACCATGGACCAGGTCGCCCAGCTGAGCTATCACGATCCGGTCAAGTTCGGCATCGACCTAGCGGCGCTGCCTCCCGCAGCCCGCGTGGTCATGGCCGGCAACCGCGCCGCCCTCGCCGTCTACGGCGGCACGTCCATGACGGACGCCAGCCTGGCCGGCCGCCTGGCCGGCATTGCGGCGCCGACCCTGGTGCTATGGGGCGAAGCCGACCAGATCGCCGGCCCCGACTACGGCCGCGCCTTCGCCGCCGCCATCCCCGGCGCCCAGTTCCGGCTCCTCACCGCCACCGGCCACCTCCCCCAGATCGAAACCCCCGCCGAGCTGCTTCGGCCAGTCTGGGACTTCGCCGACGCCCACGCCACCGGCCGCCCGGCGCATTAGCCCGTCATAGCGCGCACCGGGCGTGAGTGCCCCGTTTCTCCGCCCGGAAGGGATAAGAACGCGGACGCCAGCAGGGCCAGCCTTGTCCGCCCAGCTCCCGGCTACCTGCCCTGACTGCTGGCGGAGTCTATGATTTCTCCTGTTCAGGCGAATGCCCGGGCACCGGGCCGCCGTGCGGGCACGGTGCCGATACAGATTCCTTTGTCGCGTGCGATGGGCACCGTGGCTGGGCGCGGTAATCCGGCGGGAGCGCGGCCGGCAGGTGCCAGCAATGACCGACCGGACCGGCGGAGGAGATGTCGTGGACGAGCAGCCCAGCACCGCTGGCCCGGCTGGGGAGGCCGCCCGCGAGCAGGCGGTCACCGATGAGGTGGTCGCGAGCTTCGCCGGAGCAGCTTCACCGCGCTACCTGGAGATCATGCAGAGCCTGGTCCGGCACCTGCACTCCTTCGCCCGGGACGTCCGGCTTACTGATGCCGAGTGGCAGCAGGGCATCGAGTTCCTGACCAGGACCGGGCACATGACCGACGACCGGCGGCAGGAATTCATCCTGCTCTCGGACGTGCTCGGGCTGTCCATGCTGACGGTGGGGATCAACGCCCCCGCCTCGGCGGGGGCCACCGAGTCGACCGTGCTCGGGCCGTTCTTCGTGCCGGGCGCGCCGGAGGTGCCGCTGGGCGGCGACATTACCGGCGGCGCGAAGGGCAGGCCCTGCCATGTGGCTGGCAGAGTCCGCGGCACCGACGGGATACCGGTACCGAATGCGCGGATCGAGGTGTGGGAAGCCGATGCGGACGGCTTCTACGACGTGCAGTACGCAGGCAGCCGGACGGCGGGCCGTGGCTGGCTGCGCAGCGGCGCGGACGGCGAGTACAGGTTCTGGTCGGTGCACCCGGCCCCCTACCCGATCCCGGCTGACGGCCCGGTCGGCGACTTGCTCGCCGCGGCCGGCCGCGGGCCGATGCGCCCTGCCCACCTGCATTTCAAGGTCGAGGCGCCCGGCTACCGCACGCTGACTACCCACATCTTCGTCGCCGGTGGCCCGTACCTGGATCGTGACGCCGTGTTCGGCGTCAAGGACAGCCTCATCGTCGGCTTCACCGAGCAGCCGCCGGGACCGGGCCCGGACGGACGGCACCTCGATGACCCCTGGACCACCGTCACGTTCGACATCGTGCTTGCCCGTCAGCAGGAGGATCAGCAATGACCAGCAGTGCCGGCGCCGCCAGCGGAGTGGATCTGGATAACGCCCCCCAGGCTCGGCTGAGCACGTCGGCGGACGGTGATCTGGAGACCGATGTCCTTGTCATCGGCAGCGGGCCGGCCGGCGGCGCCGCGGCCCTTGCCCTCGCGACGCTCGGCGTGCAGCACATGGTCATCACCAAATACCGGTGGACGGCTAACACGCCCCGCGCGCACATCACCAATCAGCGCACCACCGAGATTTTCCGCGACCTCGGCATCGAGGCAGCCGTGCTCGCGCAGGGCACCCCGCATGCGCTGATGGGCGATACCGTCTTCTGCACCAGCCTCGCCGGGGATGAGCTGGGCCGGGTGCGCACGTGGGGCACCCACCCCGCCAGGGAAGCCGACTACGTGCAGGCCAGCCCGTCGCCCAACTGCGACATCCCGCAGACGCTGCTCGAGCCGATCATCATCGGGCAGGCGGCCTCGCTGGGCAGCCGGATCCGGTTCGACACTGAGTACGCCGGGCTGACCCAGGACGCTGACGGCGTTACGGTGCGGGTCCGCGACCGGGTGACCGGCGCCGAGTTCCGCATCCGCGCCAAGTACGTCATCGGCGCCGACGGCGGGCGCAGCGCGGTCGCGGCCGACATCGCGCTGCCGTTCGAGGGCGAGATGGACGTCGCCGGCAGCATGAACATCGTCTTCCACGCTGACCTCTCGAAGTACGTCGAGCACCGGCCCAGCGTCCTGTACTGGGTGCTGCAGCCAGGAGCCGACATCGGCGGGATCGGCCTGGGCCTCGTCCGCATGGTCCGGCCGTGGCACGAGTGGCTCATCGTCTGGGGCTACGACATCAGCCAGCCGCCGCCCGAAGTCGATGACGAGATGGCCAAGCGGATCGTCTACCAGCTCGTCGGCGACGACACGATCCCGGTGACGATCCGGTCCACGTCCCTGTGGGGCAACAACAAGATGTATGCCACCCGGTACCGGGCCGGCCGTGTCTTCTGCGTCGGGGATGCCGTGCACCGGCATCCGCCGTCGAACGGGCTGGGTTCCAACACTTCCATCCAGGACTCGTACAACCTTGCCTGGAAGCTCGCGTACGTGCTGCGCGGCACGGCAGGGGAGAAACTGCTCGATTCCTACGATGCCGAGCGCGCGCCGATCGGCAAGCAGATCGTGCTGCGCGCTAACAAGAGCATCGAGGAGTTCGGGCCGATCTTCGACGCGCTGGGCCTGAGCGACACCAGCGACCCGGAAGTGATGGTGACCCGGATCGCCGCCCGCGCCAGCAACACCCGCCACGGCCTCCAGCAGCGCGAGGCACTGCGTAAGGCCCTGGAGCTCAAGGACTACGAGTTCAACGCGCACGGCGTGGAGCTCGGCCAGCGGTACCGTTCGGCTGCGGTCGTGACGGACGGCACCAGCGAGCCCGCGTACACCCGCGATCCCGAGCTGTATTACCACCCGACCACCTGGCCGGGGGCCCGGCTGCCGCACGTCTGGCTGGGCTACGCGGGCCGCAAGGTGAGCACCCACGACCTGGCGGGCAAGGGCCGCTTCTGCCTGCTGACCGGCATTGCCGGGCAGGCGTGGGCCGACGCCGCCGTGAGCGCCGGGGCGAAGCTGGGCGTGCAGGTCGCGGCATACGTCATCGGACCTGGCCGCGAGTACATCGACGTTTACGAGGACTGGGCACGCGCCCGTGAGGTCGGCGAGGACGGCTGCGTGCTGATCCGCCCCGACCTGCACGTGGCGTGGCGCTCCAACGGGCTGGCCGGCAGCCCCGAAGCCGAACTCGGCCGCGTCCTTGCCGCCGTACTTGGCCGCATCACCCCGTAGGTGACTCGCGGTCAGGAGCCTCGCGCGGAACGAGCCCGGCCAGACGATCGGCATGTCATTGGTCGTGCGCAGCGTGGGGCAGCCCATGTTCGTGCCGCAGGCCTGTCACGCCCGGCGGCCGGTGACCTCGCGGTGCCCCTGCAGCGTGGCCAGGTCCGCAGCGGCCCGCCCGTGCAGCCATCCTTCGCGATCGGTGACCGACGTCACCGCGCGCCTTGTCTCCGGGAACATCTCATCGACAGCCTGCTTGACGGCACTGTCGCGAGCAGCCAGCACCGGAACGAGGTCCGTTCCGGGTGATTCGGCCACTGCCTGCCGCTCCGCTACTCCGGCAGCATTGGCGAGCCGTTCCCCGATCCGTTGCGAGTAAGAAGTCAGGAACGACTGCCGGAACGATCGGGTCCTGGACCGGCCGTATGCATCGCGCCGCGCACCGGCCTGCATCATGGCGGCGGTCGCTTGCACCAGCAGGGAGGTGTACAGCAACTCCACCGCGTCCAGGTCGCCCTGAAATCCCAGCACCGTGCTCAATCCCAGGTTCCGGTGCCAGACCGCCCGGCAGCGGTTTGCCGCCGCCACCACGTCAAGCAGGACCGCCTTCGGTGCCTCGTATGGGCTCTCGACAAACAGGCGCCGGCCCGATGGGGCATCCGTGCTGCCAGCCGCAGCGGCCAGCAACGCGTAGTCGATGCTGTGGCGTGCCATCAGTTCCTGCGCTCGGGCGGTCAGCGCCTCCGCCTCCGCCGCGAACTCCGTCGACTCCGCCTTGGCCAGCAGCGCCCGCACCCGTCCGAGCATCCGCTGGTCGACCGAGTTAGTCCGGACGCGGTCAGCGGCCAGTACGCCACAGCGGGCTGTGCCCGGCAACGGACATAGCCGGGCGAGCTCGGGCAGGCTGCTGAGCAGGTAGAGCACCCGCAGGGCGCAGTCGACTGCGGCCGCCCTGCCCATCCCCGCCCGATCACGCCACCGCTCCAGGTAGCTGTCATTGCCCCACCACAACTCCGCACCGAGCACGGTCAGCTGCACGGTCCACTGTTCATCGATTGTCGCGGTGGCGTAGCAGCGCAATTCGGCGGCAATCACGTCAGCCGCGATGCCCGCGTGCCCGTCATCGGCCATCCGGCCCACGTGCCGCACCAGCTCGGCCGGCTGCCAGCCCAGCTGCCAGCCGGTGGTAACCGCGCGCAGCAGGAAACTGAACATGGCCTTGTCTGCCGTCCGCTGCCATCCCGGCGCTCCCGGACGGCCGGCCAGCTGCGCGGCGCATCGCCTGAACGCGTCAGTGTCATCGTGGAAGCAGGCGTGCACGGCGTCAGCCACCAGCTGGTCGGCCTGCGCTGGGAGCCAGTCAGCGGAGGATGGCCGGTCAGCCGGCGGCCGGTGGGTCGTCCCGCCGGCTCGGCCGGTCCCGTGCTGCCGCCGTGCACGCTCCTTCGCCCGGTTCTTCTCCTTCGCCCGGTGCCGCTCCCGGCTGGCCTTGCCCATACGTCCTCCCGAGTTGCCCGGCGGATGCTCCGGGGGAGCGGCCCGGCCGGCGCAGGGCGCGCACATGTTCCGTCAGCTCTCGACCCGGCATAACGGTATGGTCCTACGCAAGCCGCCGGGCCAGCGGACGACACGCCAGAGCCGTAGCTGATACCGATGTGGTGCGGGCGGATGCCGTAGCGCCGACGCCCCGTCCGGGCGCTGACCGGCGCGTGCAGCGCCCTACCAGATCGCCTTCTGAACAGGTCCTGGTCCGTGGCCAGCTGTCCTGCTGGGTCCTGGTGGCAGAGGTACGATCCGGCCGCTTGCGAGGCTCCTACGGAGCGGGACACACTGGCGGGAGCCGGGAGGAGGGCTGCATTGGCAGGCAGGCGGCTGCCGGGGATCAGCGGCGCGCAGGAGCTGAACCGATCGCACGTGTCGCTGCGCCGCTGACCACGAGAGGAAATCCGATGGAGGTTGTCGAGTTCCGCCCGGAGCGCGAGCAGTATGCGTTCACGTTCGGCGGCGTCGCGCCCGTCCGGAAGGTAATGCCGGGGACGGTGCTGCGGCTGTGGACGGACGACGCGTTCTGCGGTCACATCCGGCGCACTACGGATATGCCGAGCGCGGTGCTGACCATGCCGTTCGTCAACCCGCAGACCGGCCCGTTCTACGTGGAGGGCGCAGCGCCCGGCGACACCCTGGCACTGCATCTCGCAAGCCTCAGCCCGGCGCGGAATTTCGGCGCGTCCTGCACGATCCCGCTCTTCGGCGGCCTGACGAGTACCGACCGCACCGCGACGCTGCAGGATCCGCTGCCGGAACGGACCTGGATTTACGAGGTGGACCGCGAGCGGTGGACCGTCGGGTTCCAGGCTCAGGCCAGCGATTTCCGGCTGGAGCTGCCGATGGATCCGATGCTCGGCACGGTCGGCGTGGCACCGGCGGCAGGAGAGGTGCGCTCCTCCCTGGTGCCGGACACGTTCGGCGGGAATATGGATACCCCGGAAATGCGTGCGGGCGCGACGTGCTATCTGGGGGTCAATGTGGACGGCGGCTTGTTCTCGGTGGGCGACGGGCACTACCGGCAAGGCGAAGGCGAGGCATGCGGCACTGCCGTAGAAGGCGCGATGGACGTCACGCTCGTCGTGGACTTGATTAAGGGCGGCGCGCCGCCCTGGCCGCGAATCGAGACTGATACCCATCTCGCGGTGGTGGGATCGAGCCGTCCGCTTGAGGACGCCTGGCGGGTAAGCCAGGTCGGCATGGTGATGTGGCTCGGTGAGCTGTACGGCCTGGACAAGCTGGACGCCTACCAGCTCCTGTCGCAGATCAGCGAAGCCCCGCTGGCCAACGTCGTGGACGCCAACTACAGCGCCGTCACGAAGGTGGCGAAAGCGCTGCTTCCCCGGACGGCGGCCTATCACGGCGTGCACCAGCACCTGCGTGAGGTCGCCGCGACGGCCGGCCGGTAACGCGCCGCCGGAGGACGAGAGTGCTGGCAGCTACGCCGCGCCGCGCGACGCGGCAGGGCGATTTCGCAATAACCGAGGAGGCAAAGGTGGACCTAGGCCTACAGGGGCGTCGAGCCCTCGTAACCGGCGGCACCAGGGGAATCGGGCGGGCAATCGTGGACGCGCTCGCCGCCGAGGGTGCCGCCGTGGGGTTCTGCGCGCGCACCGCGCGCGACGTCACTGACACGGTCGAGACGCTGACCAAGCGCGGAAGCCTGGCGGTGGGGCACGCCGTCGATGTAGCGGACGAGGAGGGCATGCAGCGATGGGTCGCTGCCAGTGCCGCTGAGCTCGGGGGCCTGGACATAGTGGTGGCCAACGTCAGCGCGCTGGCGATCCCGGACGAGGCGGCAAGCTGGCGCGCAAGCTTCGATGTGGACATGATGGGCACGGTTCGCCTGGTGAACGCCGCGATGCCGTACCTGGAACGTAGCGATGCGGCTTCGATCGTGACGATCGCGAGCGTGTCCGGCAGGGAGGTCGACTTCGCGGCTGGGCCCTATGGCGTGTTCAAGGCGGCGATCATCCACTACACCCAGGGGCTGGCTTACCAGCTCGCGCCGAAAGGCATCCGTGCCAACAGCCTCTCACCGGGCAACACGTACTTTTCCGGCGGTGTCTGGGAGAACATCGAGCAGCACAATCCAGGGTTGTTCGCTCAGGCCATGGCGCTGAATCCGACCGGCCGGATGGCGAAACCCGAGGAGATCGCCCGCGCGGCGGTGTTCCTGGCCAGTCCGGCAGCAAGCTTCATGACCGGCGCCAACATGCTCGTCGACGGGGCGCTGACCCGCGGCGTGCAGTTCTGACGCTGCCCCATCGGCAGGCAGGATGATCGTGGCGATCGGCCTGTCCGCCCTCAGCCGTCGTCGGCCGAGGCTGCCATGCTCGGGCGCTGGCTACGCCAGGCCGGCGAGTGCCGCTGCCAGCGGTTCGAGCACGGCCGGCGGCGCGCAGCGTGGGCTTCTTGCCGCTGCCGCCGGAGCAGATCGGCGGGTGCGGCTGCTGCGATCCCGGCAAGAACGGCTACGCAGGCGGCGACGTTGAGGTACACGCCCCGGCCGCGCTCCCTAGCCCGGCCGGGGTAAGCGAGGAGCCCCGGACCTGGCCGTCTCCGGGTCCGGGGCTTCCGTGCGGGCAGCGCCCCGCTGGCTACGGCTGGCGGGGCGCCTTTCTGCATGCTGGCGGCTCTACCCGGCCGGGTGATCGATGTCCACGGGCGGCAGGTCCGCCACCTCCTGCTTGGAGATGTTAAGCCGGATACCGTCCTCGACCCCGGTCACGGCGCCGATCTGGATGGCCACTTCCTTGCGGCCCCACAAGTGCCCCTCCTGGAGTAGCACGTGGGTCACGTGGTGGTTGCGAGGGTCAATGACGAGCCCTTCGACGAGCCCGATCTCGCCGTCGGTGGCATGGACGTGCTCGCCGTGGCGCACCTCCACCTCACCCAAGGGGACGGAGTCGTAGGTGACGGTCCGCATGACGTGCCCGCTGCCGGGGCCGGCGCTGCTGCTAAGGCCCGTGCCGTCCCCCATGCCCAGGCCGTAGTAGCGCCAGGAGAGCACCTGTTCCGAGCCGTAGCCCGAGAACCCCGGGTGCCCGCTGCCCGGCCGGAACTGCGTCTCCTCGGCGGGATCGAGCTTCTCGAACTCCGCCAGGGTGCAGCGGAGCCGGACCTCGCCCGTCGTGGCGTCGACAAGGTCGAGCGGAACAAGCCGGCCGGCGCCATGCCGGTGCTTCGGCTCGACCACCAGATGGGTGACCGCGCGAGCGACCGGGTCAACGACCACCCGGCTCACCTCGCCGCAGACCCCATCGGTACACCTGGCGTCGGCCCCGATCGTGAACGGTGTCTCTGCCATAGCCGCCCTCCTCGCTTCTCTGGACTGTAGCGCGAGCACGGCCAGCAGCAGCGCCTCCGGGCCGCGATATGCGGTGACGGGCATGGCCGCGCTGGGACTGACCGGCCCGGATGCCGTGGCCCGCGGATCCGCGGGGACTGCGACGATTACGTCTCCCATTCTCCTGCCAGGCAAGGCGCGTACCGTGCCCTGACCCGGCGGAGCTGGGGGCGTGTCGTAACCAGCACAGCGCGCACAGTGGCACCCGTCGACATACGCCAGATAAAGGGAAGCCGCGCCCATGCCCGAAAGCCCGCGCGTCGTGCCGCCGGCAGGCCCAGAGTGGCACCGCCGCAGCATGCATGCCGATCTCGGCGGCTGGATCAGCGGCCCTGGCCTTGGCGGCCTAGACCTCCGCCGATCCGCTGGACCCGGAGCATCATGCGCTCCGGTAACGAAATCCGCCGAACGCACCAGCCTGATGCATCTGGTCGTCAGCGGGGGCATGTCAACGCTGACAGCCACGTTGCCCGGCACGCCCGCGTCCGTAGCCATTGCTCGCCGGTTAGTCCGCGAAGCGCTGCCGGACTGCGCGCGCGCCGATGACCTGATACTGGCGGTGAGTGAACTCGCCAGCAACGCGATCGTCCACTCCGCCAGCGGCCAGGGCGGCACCGTCAGAGTAAGGGTCCGGACCGCGCCCCGGTGGGCACAGGCTGAGGTCACCGGCGACGGCCCCGCCGCTGGCGTAATATCACCCCGCGACGGCTGGGGCCTGGAGATCATCGCGGGTGTCACCGATCGAACCGGAGCACTTATCCAGCCAGACGGCCGCCGCACAGCGTGGGCGGAAGTGACATGGGCACCAGGTCGGCCCGGCGAGACGCACACGGCTGGGTTCTGACTGCCACCGGACGGAGGCTCTCCGCCTGGCCGATTGACCAAACGGCCAGCGCGACGGATTTGCCAGGCTGCGCGCCCAGGAGAAAGTCCAGCTCAGCGAGCCAGCCCATAAGGCTTCGAGTCGTGTCCTAGGTCCGAGTTTCCCTTTACGTACATGTTTGCGGTTAATGGTGAGCTGGTTCTCGGGGGCAGTTGTGAGCGGACCGCTCGATCGGATGGACGACGACCGGATGCGGGGGCAGCCGCGAGCCGGGATAGCGATGCGCCGGAGCGCCCCCAAGTCCTCAGGCATGAGAGTGTCCGCCGTTACGCGCGCTCAGTGGCGCCGGCGGCGGCCAGGTGCCGCGTTGCCCGTCAGTACCGGGCACGAAGGCCGCGAACGAGCTCAGTCCGGTGTCGATGAACTGGGCTGCGCGGTGGACGTCGGCGGTCACGGCCTGGTGGACCTGGGCGGGTGTGCGGGTGCCGTCCAGGTATTTCGACAGGCCCTGGAACTGGATGCGCCACAGGCCGAGCAGGGCGGTGGCAGCAATCTGCGGCTCCGGGTCGTTCGCGCTCATCCCGGCCCGCCCGGCCAGGATCGCGGCGGCCACGGCGACGAGCTGGTCCATCATGTCGCTCTGATGTGCCCGCAGTGAGGGTGTGGCCCGGATCAGGGTGCCAAAGCGCCGGATCGCGGCGCTGGCTTTGACCAGGTCATCCTGCCTGGCGAGCCAGGATGTCATGGCGCCCAGCTCATGGTCCAGGATCCGCAGTGCCGCCTCGACCGGTGAGACCCCGGGCTCGGCCAGGCCGGCCCGCAGCGAGGCCATCGTGGACTCCAGGCGGTCCAGGATCAGCGACTCCTTGGTGGGGAAGTAGTTGAAGACCGTCTTCTCCGACACCCCGCACGCCTCGGCGATCTCCGTCACGCGGACGGCGTCGAAGCCCCGCTCCATGAACATCTGTGTCGCCGTGTCGGACAGCTGCTGGCGCATCAGGCGCTTCTTGCGCTCCCGCAGCCCTTCGGCCTCCGGCCGCCCGGTCCCCGGGGTACGCGGCACCGTCCATTCCACCGTCCGGGTGCTCATGTCCGAAGCATAGTCTAGTGTGCGTATATTTTCTGCTACTATAAATTTATAGCAGCTAAACTAGCTTGCTCCCGTCGTGCCTTTGCAGCCCGAGGAGTTCCCATGAGTGATATCCGCATCGTGCGTGACTATCCCCATCCCGCCGCGAAGGTCTGGCGTGCGGTGACCGACCCAGTACTCATCCCGCTGTGGACCACGACCGGCGCTGGCGGGCGGCCGGAAGGATTCGCCACCACCGTCGGCACGAGGTTCCGGTTCGTCGCGAAGCCGAAGCCCGGCTGGAGCGGCGTTGTCGACTGTGAGGTCCTTGAGGTAAACGAGTCCTCGCTGCTGCGCTACTCGTGGACCGGCGACGACGGCGGCGACGTGACGGAGGTCGTATACCGACTCGAACCGCACGCCGGCGGCACGC
>OCZU010001807.1_pt1 | contig 13835 bp, 15 predicted proteins | sample 1539001 | NCBI WGS metagenome assembly OCZU01 (sample SAMEA3539306, study PRJEB22396) | soil metagenome | biome: tundra; feature: field; material: soil | place: USA | collected 2010-05 | depth 0.15 m
ACGCGTCGCCGAAAGTTTGAGGTTATGGAATTCACCGTCGAGCGAATTGCATTGGAACCAATGGTCGGGCAGTTGAAGGCCGGGCGTGGAATCAAGACCGGGCCACCGACGTGGCATAAATCAGCGTCCCCTGAATATCAATCATGCGCACATCCATCTTTTCCGCCTGCAAAGAAACGGTCGTGAAGCCGGAGCAAGATTTGGCGAATTTTGAGCGCTTCGTAAAAAAGGTCGGCGTGTGTTGCGACCCCGCACCGGTATCAAACAGGTTCACTTCGCCAGCCACCAGATGTTGCAAGTCGTGGTCGTGGCCATTGAAGTAAGCCTGGACTTTGTGTGCTTGCAAAAATGGTAAAATGTTTTCAATCAATTCCGGCGTGTCACCATGGCCGCCGCCGGAATAAATCGGATGATGGCCGATGACAATTTTCCATTGTGCTTTGGAGGCCGCGAGCGCGGCTTTGAACCAGGCCAGTTGTTTGGGAACATCCTGCGTGATGACGCTGGCGCGGGTTTTTTCATTTCCGTCCTGGTAATAGCCTTTGATCATCGGGGTGGTGTCGAGGTAAAAGAAATCGGCAGTCGTAACCGCGTCAATCTGGTGTGACTGGACATAATACCGCGCCGGCATGTTCCAGCGCGGGCTGATTTTGTTGTAGGCGATCTGCGCGTCGCAATTGGCGTGATAATCATGGTTGCCCAAAATGCAATACCAGGGAACCTGTAGTGCCGGAGCGCGGTAAACTTCTTCAAACGATTCCTGCCAGTGGGGATCCTCAACGGATTGGACGCCGTTCTCGTAAAAATTATCGCCAACGGAAATGATGAACCTGGAATTGAGGTCTTTTGAAGCCTTCGCCATTTGCGTGGCAACTTCGACCTGGTCTTGTTCCCCTCGCCGTCCCCAATCACCAAAAATCAGAAAGCTTAATCCGTTTGGCGGGGTGGTTTGCGGGGTGGTTTCCGCCAGCAAACTATCCGGCAAAAACCGGCTGGCGACCACGGCCTGACTGGCAACAAATAAAATGCGAACGAAATCGCGGCGTGTCTGTTTCATAATTCCATCAATCTGCGGGCAAATTGACTGGAGCCGTGACGGTAGTCAAGGCATTGGAAGCGGATGGCATGTTAAAATACGGTGACAATTCTGCCGCCTGAATCCGGTCATTAAGTTGCGGATGCTTCCCCGTTTTTTTCTGTTACCTCCGGCCAGAACATCTTCATATGCGAGATAACGGACAGGCGTGCCCCTTGCGTCGCCTGGTGCTTCGCAAAGGTTTCATAGCCACGCTGCAAGACAGCTAACAAGATAGCTAACAAAAGGATGGACAGAAGCTGCCTCAGCCGGACGCGCCCGTGTTACCTTGTGTTTGAACGACGACATAAGTGGCAAACACAGACACATCAGGAGAGAGGCCGGGCATGGCCTCCGTGGCAAAAGCTGCCGTCAGAGCTTATCTTTGACGTTTTCAAAGAAAGCTTTAATTGACCTAATTTCTCCCGCTTTCGAGGAAAGGGGCAAACCACATAAAATTAGTCAGCCCGCTAACAACAATTAGTGTGCTAATTTATAAAATATTTGATTGACAGCTAATCTTATTAGTGGTTTGCTTAACTTGCTGTGAAAGCTCTAACCTCACCGAGTAGGAACAGCGCCGTCTCGCATGTAATTCGGAGATGTATCAAAGTCCAGAATCTTTTTCAAACCGCTCTGGTGTGTTTTTCCTGCTCGGAATAAGCCAATGGATGTCGTATGAAAACAATAAATGAAAAAAATTCAGTTTTTGACTATGATGCAATCACCGAGCTGGCAAGCGAGTTATGGCAGAAGCAAGGCTGTTGTTTCGGTCAATACATGACATGCTTTCGCCAGGCCACGGAGCAATTTCTGGGAGCAAGTCAGATGAGAAATGGACAGGCGAAAAAGCGAGGCAAAAAGAAGGAACTTGCCGGCAAAAGGGCGAACATTTCTGTCACATTGTGATGTGGATAAAGAGACCCCCATGCGGGGCAGGGTATTTAAACCTGATAGCTGTCATTTATTGATGATTAATTAGGGGCAGCGCGCGTTCTGCATTCGCATTCGGGCAGTCAAAAGTGCAAGTTATTCTTCTCGATTGAATTATCACCAGGAACTCAAAGCAGCGCGAAAGCCTGCCAGTTTTCAACGCCTATTTATCACGCTTCGCCAGCCAATCGCATGCCTGTGGCCATAGTTCGTGCTGCGCCCGTCCGCCAATAGCCAGTCCGATATGACCGCAGCCCGGCAACAATATGGATTTGCGATCTTTGGAACCGACAAATTCGGTAAAGGGAACGCTTTGAGCGCAAGGCACCAAGTCATCCTGCGCCGCGATCAGGTTCAGAACCGGGCAGATGATGTTCTCAAGCTTGGCGATATGTTTGCCGACCATCATTTGCCCTTTGGTTAGAAGATTCTGCTGGTAAAGGTATTTAACGAATTCGCGATAAACCTCACCTGGCACGGGAATATTGTCCTGCAGCCAGGTCTCAGTCGTCAAAAAATCTTCGAGGTATTTTTCCTCGTTCATGTGCTCATAGAAGTCAATCGGTTTCTGGATGAAATTTTGCACGGGACGAAGCAACTGAAACCCGGCCTGGAGAAACTCGGCCGGACAATTGCCGAAGGCGTCCACGAACTTGTCCACGTCGAAATACTCGCTCTGGGTCCAGACATTGAGCAGGCCATCACGGGTGCCGAAGTCGATTGGTGCCGCCAGCAAAATCAGGTTCTTGACTCGCTTCGGGTGGAGCGCGGTGAACATCGCGCTCATTGTGCCACCCATGCAATATCCAAGAACGTTCAGTTGCTTCTTCCCCGTGCGTTCGCACAAATGATCCATGACGTTGACCATGTAACCGTTTATATAATCGTCCAGGGTTAAATGGCGGTCGGCATCCGTCGGCACGCCCCAATCCACCAGATAAGTGTCGAATCCGTGTTCGACGAATTTGGCAACCACGCTGCGATCTTTTTTCAGGTCAAGAATATAGGGCCGGTTGACGAGCGCATAAACGAAGACCAGCGGCGTGCGATAAACCGGCTTGGTTTTACTCACGTAGTGTAAAATTTTCAGGTGGTCTTCCTCGTAAACCACTTCCGAGGCGGTGACGCCCTTGCGGACTCGCTGCGCGCGCTCAAACAGCGAAGGCAACAGGCGCATCCGTTGTGCATTTTTGGCAGCTTCATCAACCACGGCCTCCTGCCATTGAAGCCACGGATTACTGAAATGACTGGTAGTGCTCATAGATTCCTCGACTGGTTAACGGTTTTGGCAGCCCGCCGACGCGAAGGCCGCCGCGCTTGAGGCTGGCGGACCGCAGCTTTGGCGCCGGTCCGAGAAGTCTTCAACGCGCCGGTTCCCGGCTTTAACTCTTCGATCTGCTTCGCCAATTTCTCCAGCCGGTCGAGGATGCGGGTCTCCATATGGCGCACGGTGAGCTGCATGGTGTCAATGTCCTCGCGCGAGGGAGTTTGCATTTCCTTGTGCACCTTCGCCATGAAGTCGTTCGTGTGTTTGCGGAAGGCCACCGCGTTCTCCATGCATTGCTTCATGTTTTCCTGAAACTGCGGCGAGCGGAGAAATTCGTTCCAGGTTTCACCCAAGGCTTGGAGAATGCCGTTCCGAATTTCCCGCAGCAGCTCCGGGGGTGTGGAATTGGGCGAAAATGTAAACGCGGCCTGCATCAACTTGGACATGGATCCTAACCAAATCTTCTGAAACGCCGCGCCCGGCTCTGTAAAATCTTGGGATTGTTCATTCATAAAAATTTCCTAATTAAATCCAGCTTCAACCAAACCATGCGGCCCGTCTGGCCAAAGCGCAAGTTTGATTCCTGCATGTCATACAACTCAGTTCCCATCGCACAATTCAACCGCCATCGCCACCGCCTCACCACCGCCAATGCAGAGGGAAGTCACCCCGATGTGAGCCCCCCGCTGTTTCATCGCATTGAGAAGTGTTACCAGCAGACGCGCGCCGCTGGCGCCAAGCGGATGGCCGAGAGCTACGGCGCCGCCGTGGACATTTGCTTTGTCGTGCGGAATATCCAGTTGCTTGATTGCGGCCATCGCTACGACAGCGAATGCTTCGCTGATCTCAAACAAGCCGACATCGCCGACTTGAAGCGAAAGATTTTTTAGGAGCTTGTCAATCGCGCCAATCGGCGCCAGCGTGAACCATTCCGGCTCGCGAGCAAAAGTCGTGTAGCCCAGGATTCTCGCTACCGGCTTAAGCCCAAGACTTTTGACTTTTTCGCCCGAAACCACGATGATTGCCGCCGCGCCGTCATTGATGCTCGAAGCGTTGCCAGCGGTGATGGTGCCTTTCTCACCGAATGCGGGACGGAGTTTGCGCAGCTTTTCCTCGTTGAATTTCTTTGGGGATTCGTCTTCCGCAATCGTGATGGACTCTCGACCGACTTTGACTTGAATTGGTTCGATCTCCTCTGCGAATCGTTTCTCGCGCGCGGCAGCGATCGCCCGCTGGAAACTTGCCACGGCAAAATCATCCTGTTGCTCGCGCGTGAAGCCGTATTTTTCCGCGCAACGGTCGCCGCACATGCCCATATGCATATTGTTATAGACGTCCCACAAACCATCCCTGATCACTGAATCGACAACTTCCCCGTTGCCCAGGCGATAGCCTCCGCGCGCCTTCTCCAGGAGATACGGCGCGCGCGACATGTTCTCAGTTCCTCCTGCGACCACGACTGAGACGTCCCCGCACTGAATTGCTTGCGCAGCCAGCATGACCGCCTTGAGACCCGAACCGCAGACTTTGTTGACTGTCGTGGCTCCGATACTGGCCGGGAGGCCGGCACCGATGCTGACCTGGCGCGCCACGTTCTGGCCCAGGCCAGCACTGATTACGTTGCCGAAGATGACTTCATCAACGTCGTCGGGCAATATGCGAGCCCGGGTCATTGCCGCCTTGACCATTGCGCTGCCCAAGACGGGTGCCGGTGTGCCTTCAAATGCCCCGCAGAAACTGCCAATTGCAGTTCGTGCGGCTCCGACGAGATATGTCTCTTCAATCATACTCCTCCTGGGAAGAGAAGCGCAATACGTCACACAGATTATGCCTTCCGGGCTTTGGATTCATGAACTTCGCCCGCCGCCTTTTCGACAAATCCGAACCAGGCGTCAATCGCTTTGGCATTGAGGTCAATGATGGCTTTAGTGCTAGCCTTCAGCGATTTGAGCGAGCTTTCGCAGAACTCAACCACTTTGGCCTGCGTGTCTGGGACGTTCTTCGTCTGCGCAACTTCCATTCCCTTCTTGATCAGATCAACGCTGGCATGGCTGCTCTGTTCCAAGAGTTCAAGATAGCCTTCCAAGGATTTCTGCGTCGCAGGAATCACATCGTTTGCCAACGAATTGATATGCTTCTGCAGATCCTGGGGCGACACGGCTTGATTGAGCAGCTTGGTCCAGCACATGCCCGCTGCTTCTTGAATCTTGAGGCCGGTGCTTAATGCTTGTTCATAGTTCTTGAGACCTTGGTCGAGCATTTCCGACGCAGGATCTATTGTATTTTCTTTCATAGTTTTTTCCCTTTCGGTTGTTCTTGCTTTTGGGCCTGGCTGACACACCGCGCATTGCCCATTTGTGCACGCGGTGAGAGTGGAGTTAATCGAAATGGCATTCCCAACCGGAACAGAAACCGCCCCATAACTTGAATTGATTGACGGGTTACTGTTGGGTTGCCTGACATTTTCAAAGTCAATCCTTCGATGCCTAAAACCGGGAATCCCTGCCTTTCACCGGGACATGCCTCGTATTGCGCCCGCCAAACACTTAACACTCGTTTTGTGAATGCCGTCGGGCTGGCCGCATTGTCTTTGTTCAGGAACATATTGTGATTATTCGATTCATCCACAATCCGCATCTGACAATCACAACTAAACACACATCAAGGCAACATGTCAAGAACTAATTGTGCGTTTGCACAAGTTCCTTTGTTAACCTTTGAAGTCAAACAGGATAAAATTGGCGTAACTTGACCTTTGCACACCGTGCCGCGTTCGTTCCGGGAACAGTTTCCTCGAAGCAGCCTGCTGGTTCGGCCGCGGTACAACGAACTAACAATCATGTCTTTCGCTGGCGCCGAGGGATTCTGGTTTTATCCCGGGGCCTTTTCAACTCTGTAACCTGTTGTTGCAAGTTGTGAATCATCTCACGCAAGTCCTCGCTGTCCTCCGACCCGGCGGATGACGGAGATCGTTTCGCAGGCTGATCCGCAGTTCCGCTGCCAAATGCGGAAGCAAAGGGTCTAATCATGGCCTCGGTCCACTCCGAAATGGAAGGCAACGAAGCTGGCAAGCCATGGGCGCGGCGCATTTGCTCTTCGAGATCCCGTTGGTAGTCCAGAAAAGATTTCAACGCCTGATTGAAATATTTCTCGATGAAGTCTTTAACCACCTGGTCGTTCATCCGGATCAACCGCACCAGAAGTGGCACCGGAAAGGAGTCGAGTTTTGCCGTTTCGAGTTCCAAAATGATCTGAGTGAGCAGTTGCGCCGTGATGTCGTCGCCAGTCTTCCCATCCGACGCGGAGATGTCGTAGCCTTGTTGGATCAGGGAACGAATTTCGTCCAGCGTAAGATGACGGCTGTGCGTGGTATCATAATAACGCCGATTGGGATACTTTTTTATTTCCAGCTTCTTGGACAGGGAATCCGCAATTGCAGGCATATGTTTCTTATTAAGTTATGCAACCGCACAATTCAAGATAAATGTCGCGGCCACGCGTGAAGCTGATACTGTTTGTAATCCCAGGTTGGCATGGACCATTGGTCAATTCCCATGTTTTCGCCCCGACCTGTTTCCGGCATGCACTAATATCTGCTCACCCACCTTGCTGCTGCGTTCGCACAAAATGTTTTGCATTCGCACAATGTGAGGTTATCATGTTTTGGAAAAGGGACGCAGTAACCGGATGCCTGTGCTTTTGTGTGACCGGCCTGTTGGCCGAGGCTCTTAAAATTCAACCATAGGAAAACCAATCATGAAAATCAAAGACGGAGTGGCAGTGATCACCGGTGCCGCCGGTGGTATTGGCAAGGCCGTGGCCATTGAACTGGCCAACCGCGGGGTTCGCGGCCTCGCGTTGGTGGATCAAAGCGAATTGATTCTGGATGTGGCCAGTGCAATAAACAAACTCAGGGGCAACATCATCGCCGTAGGCTACAACGGCGATGTGGCGGATCCTAAATTTAGAACGGATGTTTATGCGGACATGATGGCAAAGTTCGGTCGGGTTAACATCTGTGTGCCGGCTGCAGGAATCACCCGCGACCGGCTGGCCGTGAAGGTGGATAAAGAAACAAAAAATGTGGCGATTTATCCGATCGAAATGTTTCGGCAAGTGGTCGAGATCAACTTGATAGCACCTGTTTACTGGGGATTGGAACTGGTCGCTGGCATCGCGCAGGAACGCGCGCGGCAGGGTTCCAAACGGTGGGAGCCGACCGAACCTCTGCAAGGAGCCGTGATCTTAATCGGTTCGGTGTCCTCGTTGGGAAACAAAGGACAGATTGCTTACGCAGCCACCAAAGCCGGGCTTAATGGCGCGGCCGCAACATTGATGATGGAGGCGATATTTCATGGAGTTCGTTGTGGAGTCGTCCATCCTGGCTACACAGACACCCCAATGGTGCGGGCGGTGGGGGAGGCCATAATTCAAGAGCACATCATCCCGCACACTCAACTTCGCCGGCTAGTCCATCCGGAGGAAATCGCAGATGCGATCTGTTTCATGATCAGCAATGATTCCGTCAGCGGTTCGCTCTGGGCAGACGCCGGCTGGCATCCGGCCCCTTGACCGTCGTCACGGTGTTCAAATAGCCCGCCACGGCAGCAGACAACGGGACATTCAATTTGCCAACCGGATCCAGATAGTCCGCAATAGCGGCATTTAGGCTGATGCGCTTCCCTTTGGACTTGAAGCAGCCATCCAAGCGTTCGAGCGCGGCAAGTGCGTCGCGGGACTGGCCGGCATTGAGTGCGGCGGCTTGCGAACCATTCGCCAGTTCGCGCACAATGCATTCGGCGGTGGCTTTGGCGTCGGAATAGGCGGCGAAGGTTTGCATCCGCCGTTTGCCTGCCATGGCATAAGCGACGCGGTAATAAGCGAAGTTTCCGGCAGGCGCGTAAATCTTCGCCTTGCTGGCGGTGTCGGATGGTGACAGGGAACCTTACTCGACGGTCATCAGTTCGGGCCGGTTGTTGTGCAATTTCTGTGCAAACATCCGTAGAACCAAGGTATTCATTAGGAAAACTAGCTGTCCGACATGGATTCGAACCATGAATAACGCCTCCAAAGGGCGCTGTGTTACCATTACACCATCGGACAATCCGCCCATACACTAGATTTTCCAAGTCGCTGGCGCAAAGAGAAAATCATGCCGCATTTCCCGCGATGCGGCTTGGGACAATCCGCAAACGAACGGGTGCTGGGCAAAATTCCTGCTTGTCATCCGCCCGTTTCGTGATAGTTTTGCCGACCTTTTATGAAGACGGACATTCATCCAAAATATGTGGACGCGGAAATCCGTTGCGCCTGCGGCAACGTGATCAAGACGCGTTCCACCCGATCCACCATCATCGTCGGCATTTGCAACTCCTGCCACCCGTTTTACACCGGCCAGCAGAAGTTCGTGGACACCGCCGGCCGCGTGGACAAATTCCAGCAGCGCCTCGCCAAGACGCAGGCCGCACAGGCCGCACAGGCCACGAAGAAGAAAAAGAAAGTTTAGCTGTCGCGCATTTCATCCGCCTGCACGCTGCTCCGGCAGAATGCAGGCGATTTCTTTTTTTAATGCAATGTCCGTAAAATTTACAATATGCGATTTAGGATTGCCGCGACTTGCGCCAATCCGCGCGTAAATCGCATATCGAAAATCGCAAATGGATTTAAGACCGCACATTGAAAAATTCCGCCGCCGCTTCACCGAAATCGAGGCCGCGTTGAGCAACCCCGCGACGTTCGACAACCAGCAGCGCGCGCAGGAAATGTCCAAGGAATACGCCCGGCTCAAGGAGCTGGTCGCGGGCGGCGACAATTTTTTCAAAACGCAGGCGCAACTGGCGGAAAACCGCGCGCTACTCCAAGGCGAAACGGCGGAATCTGAAATCGCGCAACTCGCCCGTGAAGAAATTACGCGGCTCGAAGCCGGGGAGAAAAAGTTCGCGCAGCAGATCCAGTTCGGCCTCGTCCCGCCGAACCCGACCGATTCGCGCAACACCATTGTGGAAATTCGCGCCGGGGCCGGCGGTTCGGAATCCGCGCTATTTGCCGCCGACCTTTACCGGATGTTTTGCCGCTACGCCGAGACGCGCCAGTGGAAGGTCGAGCCGCTCGATTCCAATCCGTCCGACCTGGGCGGCTTCAAGGAGATCATTTTTGAAGTCACCGGCACGGATGTTTTCAAACGGCTCAAATACGAGAGCGGCGTCCATCGCGTCCAGCGCGTGCCCGCGACCGAGGCGCAGGGACGGATTCACACCAGCACCGCGACCGTCGCTGTGCTGCCGGAAGCCGAGGAAGTGGACGTGGAAATCAAGCCCGACGAAATCGAGATCAATGTCTGCCGCGCTTCCGGCAAAGGCGGGCAGGGCGTGAACACCACCGATTCTGCCGTGCAAATCATCCACAAGCCGACGGGCATGATTGTCCGTTGCGCCGACCAGCGGTCGCAGCAAAAAAACCGAATCCAGGCGATGACTGTTTTACGTTCGCGTCTGCTCGACCGGAAAATCGCCGAGGAAAATGCGAAATACGCCGCCCACCGCAAGGACCAGGTCGGCACCGGCGAACGCAGTGAAAAAATCCGCACCTACAATTTCCCGCAGAATCGCGTCACCGACCATCGCATCGAGGTCACGCTTTACAATCTGGCGAATTTCATTGATGGCGACCTGGACCCGCTGATCGAGCCGTTGATGACGCATGACTTGGAGGAAAAACTGGCGGCGTTGAAATTATGAGTCTACCAGCACACATCAAGGGATTGGTTTTCGATTGCGACGGCACGCTGGCCGACACCATGCCGCTGCATTGGCGCGCGTGGCAGGTGATTGCCACCAAATACAAACTGCATTTTCCTGAAGACCGGTTTTATTCGCTTGGCGGCGTGCCTTCGCGCGACATTTTGCACATGCTTGCCAAGGAGCAAGGCGTCACGTTCGATCACATCAAAGCAGCGCACGAAAAGGAAAATGTGTATCTGCCGCTGATGACTCAAGTCGAGCCGATTCACGCCGTCGTGGAGATTGCGCAGGCGAATTATGGAAAAATTCCAATGGCCGTTGCATCCGGCGGAACGCAACAAATCATCGTGCAAGTGCTGGAGCATTTGAAAATCCGGCATCTGTTCGGTGCCGTCGTTACGAGCGAAATGGTGAAGAACCAAAAGCCCGCGCCGGATATTTTTCTTGAAGCGGCGCGGCGCATCGGCGTTGACCCGAAATCTTGCCGCGGCTACGAAGACACGGATTTGGGAATGCAGGCGATCCGTTCGGCGGGAATGGACGCGGTGGATGTGCGAACAATGCGCGCTTAAGATTTCTGTAGGAGTCGAGGTGACGAGACTCAAACTTAGAATTAGAGACTCCTTACGTCGTCTCCTACAATTTTTAGGAGACGTTTCTTGAGCTGGGTGAGTGTGAGGAATTCGCTTTTGCCCGCTTCAACTTTGGCGAGGCGCTTGGCGAGAATTTTTTTGCGCCAGTTTGGCGATTCCAGTTTGCCCGGCTTGGCGGTTATCGAACGCCAGATCAGTTCCATGGCCTGCAACTTTTCCGTGCGGCTCATCTGTTCGATTTCAAGCGTTCCAATCATTGCTGAAAAGTAATGGCACGCTTTGCCGACTGCAAGCCATTCGCGTGGCGGGAATGGACGCGGTGGATGTGCGGGAATTACTCTCCCGTTAAAAGTTTACTTTGGTTTCGCCACCAGAAAATTACTTTGGCACCGGCGAAGCTGGCAGACCGGTCAGCGGCAAATCATAATGTTCCACTGTCGGAAATGGATCGTAAAAATGATGCAATAGCGCACGCCAGCGCTGATATTCAGGGGATTGTCTGAAGCCGATCGTGTGAGCTTCCACGGTCTGCCAGTTCACGAGCAAAATGTAGCGGTTCGGCTTCTCCAGACAGCGACGCAAAGCGTGTGAAATATAGCCGGGGATGGAAGAAATGATGGGCGACGCTTCGTGAAAAGCCGCCTCGAAGTCATCGCAGGTGCCTTTGCCAATATCCAGAATAGCAACTTCGAGTATCATTGTGAACGTGGCATATTAACCATGGGTGAACCGCGGTATTTCTGGCTCATGTGATTTGTATTCCGTCAGATCAACCTTGCCCTAGTTTCTTCGATTTCTCCGTCGCGGCGCGGACCGCGCTGATCACGGTGGCGCGGAGCTTGCCTTTTTCCAGGGCGTGCAGACCTTCAATCGTCGTGCCGCCGGGGCTGGTGACCTGATCCTTGAGCGCGCCGGGATGCTGGCCGGTTTCCAAAACCATTTTCGCGCCACCCAAAACGGTCTGTGCCGCGAGCTTCGTCGCAATATCGCGCGGCAAGCCGGCGGCGACGCCGCCGTCGCTCAAGGCTTCAATGAACTGATAAACATAGGCTGGACCGCTGCCGCTCAAGCCGGTCACGGCATCAAGCAAACTTTCTTTCACCTGAAACACGAGGCCGACGGCCGACAAAAGTTTCTTCGCCAGTTCGCCGTCCGCTGCGGTCGCATATTTTCCCAGCGCAAAGGCAGACGCGCCTTCGCCCACGAGCGCGGGCGTGTTGGGCATCACGCGGATGACACGCGCGCCGGAGGGCAAAGCATTTTCCAATTTCGTGAGCGTCACGCCAGCGGCGATGGAGATGAGCAGGTGCTTCTCGGTGAATGCACCGGAGATTTCCGCGAGCGCGCCGGCGACTTGATCCGGTTTGGTCGCGAGGATTAAGACGTTCGCAAACTTGGCGACATCGAGATTTGCGGCGCTGGTTTTCGCGCCGATTTCGCTGGCAAAATTTTTCCGCGCAGCGGGATGCGGATCGCTGGCGTTGATTTCCTTGGGGAAGGCGATTTCCGCGCGCACAAAACCTTTGGCGAGCGCAGTGGCCATTTTGCCCGCGCCGAGAAAACCGATGTTTGATGAGGTTGCCATGCGGGTTTTGTAGCAGGCAATTCGTTTGTGCGGAAGTGAAATTGGTGGGGCGAGACTCCCGGCGAGCCGGTCCTTGCGGACTGCCACCCCGGTTCGCAAGGACGCCCACCCCACCGGAATTGCTGCGGAATTCGTGGCTTGTGTTCGCAGGGTAAAAGGATAATTCTCCTTTCCAGAATAAAATGTCCACCACCCGGAAATCCTGGGACACGATTGAACTGATGCGGGCCGCAGCGCAGGAGGGCGACGCGCAGGCGCAGTGCTATTTGGGTGTCTGCTATCAGAATGGCCAGGGCGTGGAGCAGAATTATACGGAGGCGGTAAGATGGTTCCGTCGTTCAGCGGAGCAAAACGATCCCGTGGCGCAATGTTATCTCGGCGTTTGTTACATGACCGGCGCGGGCGTGCCGCAGGAATACTCCGAGGCGGCGCGCTGGTTGCGCGAGGCGGCGGAACAGGGTGATCCGGCGGCGCAGTTCAATCTCGGCCTGCTTTACGAGACCGGGCAGGGGGTGCCGCAAAATTATGCCGAGGCGATCAAATGGTATCGCGAGGCGGCGGCGCGCGGCTATCCGGCGGCGCAATTCAACCTCGGGGTTTTTTACGAGACCGGCCAGGTGGTGCAGCAGGATTTCAAGACGGCCGTGGAATGGTATCGCGCGGCGGCGGAGCAGGAATGCGCGCCCGCCCAGTGCAATCTAGGCCTGTGCTATCAAACCGGCCGCGGCGTCGAGCAAAACACGGTCGAGGCCGTGAAGTGGTTCATCCGCGCTGCGCGGCAGGGCGACAAAACGGCGCAGCACAACCTCGGCCTGCACTACGCCTCGATTGAGTCCAACGAAATGGAAGCCGCTGAAAAGGCAAGAAACACTCCGCGTTGAAGTCAACGCACTAGTTCCGCGAGCTTGGCCATCGCCTGGCCGCTGTCAATCGTTTCGTCCGCCAAACTCCAGCCTTCTGAAAGTGATTTTGCCTTGCCCGCGACAAACAAGGCGGCGGCGGCATTGAGCAGAACGGCGTCGCGCTTCGGGCCGCGTTCCTGGCCGCACAAAATCTCTCGGACGATTTTCGCGTTCGCCAATTTGTCGCCGCCGAGCAGGTCGTTGAGCGACGCCGGCTGCAAGGAAAATTGCCCGGGAGAACTCGTGGAAACGGTGAAGCCGCATGCCTGGTAAAATTCCGCGATCGTGTTTTCACCGAGCGTGGAAAGTTCGTCCAAAAACCTGGCGCCGGGAATTTTTCCGCAGACGACCATCGCGCGGCGGACGCCGAGCGATTGCAGGACATGCGCGAGCGGTTCGCAAAGTTCCGGTCGCGGCACGCCCATGAGCATCGCCGAGGGCCGCGCCGGATTTAGCAGCGGGCCGAGCAGGTTGAAAATCGTCCGCTGGCCGCGCTCGGCGCAGAGTTTGCGCGCGGGTGAAATGTTTTTGAAAGCCGGGTGATAGTTGGGCGCGAAGAAAAAGGCGAAGTTGTGGTCGCGCAATGAGCGCGCGGCTTCCGCCGGGGTCAAATCAATTCTTACGCCCAGGGCTTCGAGCACATCCGCGCTGCCGGCCTGCGAAGTAACCGCCCGGTTACCATGCTTGGCCACGGTCACGCCGGCGGCGGCGCAGATGAGGGCGGCCGTCGTGGAGATGTT
>OCZU010001808.1_pt1 | contig 13834 bp, 12 predicted proteins | sample 1539001 | NCBI WGS metagenome assembly OCZU01 (sample SAMEA3539306, study PRJEB22396) | soil metagenome | biome: tundra; feature: field; material: soil | place: USA | collected 2010-05 | depth 0.15 m
GGGATCAAGAAGCCGCAGCACTCGATCTGTCGGTTGCTGATCTCAGTATCGGAACTAAGGCGATCCAGGACTTGTTGGCACTTTGCCATGTCAGCGTATTACGAGAGCACAGCCGTACTTGTCGAACGAAACTCCGCATCGCCCGAGGTACACGGCCGTTCCAACTTGTCGGCGGCCAAGCGATTTTGAATGCTAAATACCCCTTAAATACATTCGCTGCTGACCTATCTCCAATCTTGCGACGCTATTTCTCCTCCACTAGCGGGGAAAGCAATCGAGAGATCGCTGAACGCGCTTACGTGTCGTCCGTGGAAATCACAGAATACGATCGGATCTTGGAAGCTATGTTGAAGGATCGCATCTCGCCGCGACGCGATACGATTGTTCAGCCAATTCGCACTTCAAAGCACGACGAACCTCTCCTAACGAAGGCAATTCAACAGCACAGCGTCGGCGATCATAGCAGCGGGCAGCTTCAGCTCATTCAGGGCCCCGTTGGCGCGGGCAAATCGCTGTTCACCCGACGGTATCGTGATCTTCTAGAGCCGGCTGAACTAAAAGCCATCAACTATTGGGCATTCGTTGATTTCAACAACAGCCCAACGTCTTTGAAAGGGGCGGAGCAGTGGTTGTGTGCAGCCTTCGTCGAAAGTTTTGAGCGGGAGAATGCAGGCCTGGATTTGTATTCGGGCGATGTGTTGAAAGGTATTTTTTCTCGCCAGATTCAAAAGCGCCGAGCCACGTATGAGATGCGGCGGACAATATCGGAGGCGGAAGAAGTCCGTGCGCGTGCCGATGATCTAAAGGAGTGGCAATCGGATCCGATCGTTCTGGCAGAAGGTATTGCCCATTACATTGTCGGCGTAACGCTTAAGACGCTTGTCGTCGTAATGGACAACGTAGACAAGATGGAACTTCAGAACCAACTAGACGCCTTTCAATTGACGCTTTGGTTTATGGAACGGACCAAAGCTTTCGTCATCCTGCAGATGCGCGACGAGACCTACGAACGCTACAAGAACAAGCCGCCACTTGACACTTTTCGCGCCGGAATTATGTTTCACATCGGTCCGCCAAGATTTATCGATGTAGTGAAACGTCGCCTTGAACTCGGTATCGAATATCTAGCGGCGAATGCCGCCGAAAAGCAAGAATTTATCCTTGACAATGGTGCAAGAGTAGTGCTCCCGCGAACTGAACTCGGTACCTTTCTCAAGACACTCTATTCGTTGATATTCGGACGACGCGGGAACGTGTCCCGCGTAATGGAAGCGATTGCCGGGCGTGATGTGCGAAAAGCCCTAGAGATGTTCGTTAGCGTAGTGACCTCTGGGCATCTAAGCACAAGTGCGATTACGTCTAATGTACGTGGCGAAGGTGCATTTCCAATCAACGAACACCATATCCTTCGCATCCTGATGCGAACTGACTACAGGTTCTTCAGCGATAACAACGGAAACATCACGAATATCTTGCACTACGACAACGACTGGATCCGCCCCGACAACTTCCTATTGAGTGAAATTCTCTACTTCCTATGCCTGAATCGCAAACGGCAGGGGGAGCTAGGGTTCGAGGGTTATTTTTCCGTTGCACGCATTTGTGACGAAGTACAGAAGCTTGGTTACGCTCGCGAAGATATTTGGAGCGCCACAAACTATCTTCTGCATAGGCAGCTAATCATTGCGGACAACTTCAATTTTACGCAAGTTGGTTTTGATGACTGTGTCAAAGTGCAGGCGTCTGGATTTATGCATATGCGCGTGTTATGTGAGCGGCTCGAATACCTCTGTGGTGTGATTCCAGTTACGCCAATTGCCGACGATAGGACGGCCGCCGCCCTGGCCGACTATGTAAACCGCGAGAATCAGCGGGGCAATCTCACCGCGAATGAGAAAGCTCGCGCGGTAGAAGTGCTTCTTAAATTTCTCAAGTACGAGAGCACTCGTCTAAGGCAAAACAACCCGTTCTTTGTGCCCGCCACGTCGGGCGCTGTTTACCTGCTGGCGAGCATCGAGCGCGCCATCAATCGTTTTCACCGGCTAGAAGGCGACGGCCAGACCGCAGAGAACCAGCTTGATCTTATTTGAGCACTCGGCTGCTTGAAAGAACCGTCACGTCAAGATGATGGTTGCAGTAAGTGGACGTCAATCCCGCCCTTGGCCACCCTCCATTCTTTGCGTCGCAGGTAAGGAGTCGCTCACCGATCGTCCGCTCGAAAGCAAAAGCTGACTCGTGAGGGCCACGCGGCTGGGTTCCTGGTACCAGTCGGCGTCATCTGGCTCATCGTGCCGTCTTGCAGCTTAGAATCGGCCGGCAACCCTTTTTGGGCGCGAACTGAACTCATTGCGGGTAAAATAGCGGGTAAATAAGACGAATCGGTATCGCGTATACTTGGCTTACTATATATAAATCAATATGTTGTATCGATAAGTACGGCGGATCGCGGATCCACCGCCCCTTGTCTTTCCGGTCCACGACCAACGCGCCGGTTCGTACCCTAACCGCCGGACGCTCCTGACATGCGCATCGCGCTCGGACTCGAATACGACGGCGTGCCGTTTCACGGTTGGCAGTCTCAGGCAGACGCCAGCGGAGTGCAGAATGCCCTCGAGCGCGCGCTGTCGGCGATCGCCGGGAAGCCGATCGCGGTCATCGCCGCCGGTCGCACCGACACCGGCGTGCACGCGACGATGCAGGTGGTGCATTTCGACACCGACGCGCAACGGCCCGAGACTGCGTGGGTCCGTGGCGTCAACGCGCTGCTCCCCGACGCGGTCGCGGTGCACTGGTCCATGCCCGTCGCGAACGAATTCCACGCCCGCTTCACCGCGACCGGCAGGCACTACACCTACCTCTTGCTGGATCGCCCGGTGCGGCCGGCGCTGCTCGATGGAAAGGCGGGCTGGTACCATCAGCCACTTGCGCTGGCTGCCATGCGCGAAGGCGCGGCCGCTTTGATCGGCAGGCACGATTTCAGCGCGTTTCGCGCCGCCGAATGCCAGGCGAAATCGCCCGTGCGAACGCTCGACCGGCTCGACATCGCGCGCGAGGAAAACATGATCCGATTCGATCTGCACGCCGACGCTTTCCTGTACCGGATGGTGCGCAACATCGTTGGTGCGCTCGTCTATGTCGGCAGCGACCGGCAGCCGTCGTCGTGGATCGGCGAGCTGCTGGCGGGGCGCGATCGCGCGCGCGCCGCGCCCACGTTCGCCGCTGCCGGCTTGTATTTCACCGGCGTCGACTATCCGGTCCGTTTCAACTTGCCGGCGACCCGCGAGCCGCTGAGAATTCCACTGAGCTAGGGTCCTGCCATGCGCACCCGGGTCAAGATCTGCGGCATCACGCGCATCGAGGACGGCGTCGCCGCGGCGCGGGCCGGCGCGGATGCGATCGGACTTGTCTTCTGGTCGGGAACGCCGCGGTGCGTGAGCTTCGATCAGGCACGAGCCGTCGCGAATGCCATCCCGGCATTCGTCACTATCGTCGGCTTGTTCGTCGATCCAGCGCCGGAGGTGGTTCGTGCCGCCCTGGATGCGGTTTCGCTCGACCTGCTGCAGTTTCACGGCAAGGAGCCGGCGGATTTGTGCGCGAGCTTCGGTCGGCCGTACATCAAGTCCGTTCCAGTCAAGCCGGGCGTCGATTTGCTACAATACGCAGCGCGCTATGGCGACGCGCAGGGATTGATTTTCGATGCCTTCGAGCCCGGCGGGCTGCCCGGCGGCACCGGCAAGACTTTCGATTGGAACGAGTTGCCGCCCGCGCTGCAGCGGCCCTTGATTCTGTCGGGAGGGCTGACTCCGCAGAATGTCGGTGCCGCGATCCGCGCCGCGCGGCCTTGGGCGGTCGACGTTTCCAGCGGTGTCGAGACGACCGGCGAAGACGGCCGGCCGCGCAAGGGCATCAAGAGCGCGGCAAAGATTGCGGCGTTCATCCGGGAGGTTCGCAATGCAGATGAATGACTTGCCGGATTCGCGCGGACGCTTCGGTCCTTACGGCGGCGTGTTCGTCGCCGAGACCCTTATTGCCGCGCTCGACGAGCTTCGCGAGCAGTACGCGCGCTACCAGCACGATCCGGACTTCGTCGCCGAATTCGAGCGCGAGCTCAAGCACTATGTCGGTCGGCCGAGCCCCGTCTACCACGCGCAGCGCTGGTCCGAAAAGCTTGGTGGCGCGCAGATCTATTTCAAGCGCGAGGATCTGAACCACACCGGCGCGCACAAGATCAATAACTGCATCGGCCAGGCGCTGCTTGCCAAGAGGCTCGGCAAGCCGAGGGTGATCGCCGAAACCGGAGCGGGCCAGCACGGCGTCGCCGCGGCAACCGTCGCCGCGCGCTTCGGCATGCAGTGCGTCGTGTACATGGGCTCGGAGGACATCAAGCGCCAGGCGCAGAACGCTTTCCGGATGAAGTTGCTCGGCGCGGAGGTCGTCCCGGTCGAATCCGGCTCGAAGACGCTCAAGGACGCGCTGAACGAAGCGATGCGCGATTGGGTCACCAACGTCGAGAATACTTTCTACATCATCGGCACGGTGGCCGGCCCGCATCCGTATCCGATGATGGTCCGCGATTTCCAGAGCGTGATCGGACGTGAATGCCTGCAGCAGATGCCGGAAATGATCGGACGCCAGCCGGACATGGTCATCGCCTGCGTCGGCGGCGGCTCGAACGCGATGGGCATCTTCTATCCTTATCTTCCCTACGAGAACGTCAAGCTGGTCGGCGTCGAGGCCGCCGGCGAGGGCATCGCCACCGGTCGTCACGCGGCGTCGCTGACCGCGGGCAGGCCCGGCGTGCTGCACGGCAATCGCACCTACCTGTTGCAGGACAAGAACGGTCAGATCATCGAGACGCACTCGGTGTCGGCAGGGCTCGACTATCCCGGCGTCGGGCCTGAGCACGCGTGGCTCAAGGACAATGGACGCGCGACGTATGTCTCGATCACCGATGACGAGGCGCTTGCCGCCTTCGGCGATTGCTGCCGTATCGAGGGCATCATCCCCGCACTCGAGTCGGCGCATGCGCTCGCTTATGCGGCAAAGATCGCGCCGGGATTGCCGACGAGCACGGTGCTGCTGGTCAACCTTTCCGGACGCGGCGACAAGGACATGAACACGGTCGCCGAGCGCACCGGGCTCAAGTTCTTCTGCCGGCCCGAATGCGATCCGTCGCGGCGATGAATCGAATCGACGCGACCTTCGCCAAGCTTCGCGCCGCCGGCCGCACCGCGCTGATTCCGTACATCACGACCGGCGATCCTTCGCTCGCGGCGACGGTTCCGCTGATGCGTGCGCTGACCGAGGCCGGAGCCGACGTGATCGAGCTCGGCGTTCCGTTTTCCGATCCGATGGCGGATGGCCCGGTCATCCAGCGGGCGTCCGAGCGCGCCCTTGCCAACGGCGTCGGCCTCGACGACGTCCTGACGGTCGTGGCGTCGTTTCGCGAGCAGGACGCGAATACACCAGTGGTATTGATGGGCTACGCGAATCCGATCGAGGCGATGGGGATCAGAGCATTCGCCGATCGAGCGCAACGTGCGGGCGTCGACGGGGTCATCGTCGTCGACTATCCGCCGGAGGAGGCGGTGGAATTCACACAACTGCTGGAAGAACGCCGGATCGCGCCGATTTTTCTGGTGGCGCCGACGACGCCGGAGACGCGCATCATCGCCATCGGCCGCATGGCGCGAGGCTACGTGTACTACGTTTCGCTCAAGGGCGTCACGGGCGCAAGCCACCTCGACGTCGCGGGCGTCGTCTCCAGGCTGGCCGAGATCCGACGACATATCTCACTTCCCGTTGGCGTCGGCTTCGGCATTCGCGACGCCGCGAGCGCACAAGCCATCGCCGCGCACGCCGACGCGGTCGTCATCGGCAGCAGAATCATCGAGGAAATCGAGAGCGGTGCGCCAGCGCAAGCGCCCGAGCGCGCCGCAGCGTGGCTCTCCACCATACGAGCGGCCATGAACCAGATCGCCAGGAAGGCGGCCTGATTGATCACGACGGGACCACTGCGAAACCAATGCGGGACCATTGCGCGATGGTGAAACGACCATGAGTTGGCTGCAAAAACTCCTGCCCCCGCGCATCAAGGCGACGCCGGGCATCGCCAAAAAAGCGATGCCCGAGGGCTTGTGGGTGAAGTGTCCGGCGTGCGAAGCGGTCCTCTATCGCACCGATCTGGACAAGAATCTAAACGTCTGTCCCAAATGCTCGCATCACGGACGAGTGTCCGCGCGGGAGCGCATCGAGCAGCTTCTCGATCCCGACGGCAGATACGAGATCGGATCGGAGGTGGTTCCGATCGACAGCTTGAAATTCAAGGACACGCGCAAATATCCGGAGCGGCTGTCGGCCGCGCTCGAAGAAACCGGAGAGACCGATTCGTTGGTCGTCATGCAGGGCAGCATCAAGTCGGCGCCGTTGGTGATGGCGGTCTTCGAGTTCGATTTCATGGGTGGATCGATGGGCTCGGTGGTCGGCGAGCGCTTTGTTCGCGGCGTGCGCGTGTCGTACGAGAATCGCATTCCCTTCGTGTGCATCACTTCCAGCGGCGGCGCGCGCATGCAGGAGGGGGTCAGCTCGCTGTTCCAGATGGCGAAGACGACCGCGGTGCTGCAGGAGCTGTCCAAGGCGCGGCTGCCGTTTGTGTCGATACTCACCGATCCGACCATGGGCGGCGTTTCGGCGAGCTTCGCGATGATCGGCGACATCGTCATCGCCGAGCCAGGCGCGCTGATCGGGTTCGCCGGGCCGCGCGTCATCGAGCAGACGGTGCGCGAAAAGCTGCCCGAGGGTTTTCAGCGTGCGGAATTTCTGCTGGAAAAAGGCGCGATCGACATGATCGTCGATCGCCGCCAGCTCAAGGACGAGTTGCCCAGGCTGCTGACCTTGCTGCAGCGCCAGCCGCGGCCTTCGGGCTGAGGCGCTTCTTGCACGCGTCTTGCGCCTGCCGCGCGAGAGCTGCGTCGCTCCTGCGGTGAGCCGGTGACAAAATTCTCGACGCTGGGCGAATGGCTCGCGTATCTCGAGACGCTCCATCCCAAGTCGATCGCGATGGGACTCGATCGCGTCGGCGCGGTTTATGCGCGCCTTGGCATTGTGCTGACGTGCCCGGTGATCACCGTTGGCGGCACCAACGGTAAAGGCTCGACCTGCGCGTTCCTCGAGTGCATGCTGCGCGCCGGCGGCTTTCGGGTCGGAGCCTACACTTCTCCGCACTTCTTGCATTACAACGAGCGGGTCAGAATCGATGGCGCCGTCGCCACCGACGAAGCCCTGCTCGAGTCGTTTGCCGCGGTCGAATCCGCGCGACTGACGACGCCGCTGACCTACTTCGAGTTCGGCACGCTCGCTGCGTTTTGGCTATTCGCGCGCGCCGGGCTCGACGTACTCGTGCTCGAAGTCGGACTCGGAGGGAGGCTGGATGCGGTCAACGTGATCGATGCCGACGTCGCCGTCGTCACCACCGTGGCGATCGACCATGTCGACTATCTCGGAACCACGCGTGAGGACATCGGGCGCGAGAAGGCCGGAATCTTCCGTGCCGGGGCTTTCGCGATCTGCGCCGACCGCAATCCCCCCGCCACTTTGCTTGCGCAAGCGAGCGCGATCGACGCCAGGCTGCTGCGAATTGGCATCGACTACGATTTCACGGCGCAGGACGGGCAGTGGAGCTATCGGGGGCCGGGAGGCACGCGGCACGGCCTTCCGATCCCGGCGCTCCGCGGCGCATATCAACTTTCCAACGCCGCGACCGCGCTCGCCGCGCTCGACGTGCTGCGGGATCGTCTTGCGGTCTCCATGGGCGCGATTCGCGAGGGCCTCGTCGGCGTCGAGCTTGCCGGGCGCCTGCAGGTCCTCCCCGGACGGCCCGTGACAGTGCTCGACGTCGCGCATAACCCGCAGGCCGCGACTGCGCTGGCGGACAGCCTCGGGTCGATGGGGTTTCATCCGCAGACCTTCGCCGTCTTCGGAATCATGTCCGACAAGGATATCGACAGCGTCATCGCTGCGCTCGTGCCGCGCGTCGACCGCTGGTACGTCGCGAGCCTGCCGCCGCCTCGAGGTGCGACTTGTCGCGACCTGCGCGCTCGCTTGGAAAGCGTGGGCGTCCCGGCGTCGGCCGTTCGAGAATTCGCCGACCCTGCCGCGGCGTATCGGGCCGCGCGCGAAGCGGTCGCGGAAGCTGATAGAATTATTGTTTTCGGCTCGTTTCTCACGGTGGCTGCGGTGTTGGTCGTGACCGACCGCCTCGCCGCATGAATGATCACTGATATTTACCGATCGCCCAGTGATGGACACTGAGGGTCACCGAGTTCACCGGAGTGCATGCTGACACGACCCGAAGCCGCCGATCCTGCCGTTGAAGAGCTCAAGCGCCGCGCCCGCCGCCGGCTGGTGGGAGCGATCGTGCTGGCGCTCGCTGCCGCGGTCATCCTTCCGCTGTTGCTCGAAAGCGATCCGAAGCCTCTGGGCGACGACGTGTCGATTCAGATTCCTCCGATCGACAACGGCAAGTTCATCACACCGCTTTCGCCGGCCAAGGCGTTGAACGCAAAAGCAGCGCCCGACGCCGCTGTCTCATCGACCCCGCCGGCGCCGGCGACATCGCAAAAGCCGACCGAGGTCGCGCCGGATTCCGCGGTCGAGCCCAAGCCGGCTGCCGCGATCGCCGCGAGCAGCAAGCCGGCCGACGCTGCGCAAACAACTCCGACCGACGTTTCGCCTCCCACGGCACCCGCGCCCGCCGCCGCAGTCGCTGCGATTCCGGAAGCGCAAACCCCCCCCGCGCCGGCGACCAAAGGCGTATCTGGCGATACCGGGCCGGATCCGGGATCGCCGGCAGGCAATTTTGTCGTGCAGGTGGCGGCGTTCGCGGATGCCAAGGCCGCTCCCGCCCTTGCGTCGAAGCTCAAGAACGCAGGATTTCCCGTTTATATCGATACGCTGAAGACGCAAAAAGGTCCCATGAAGCGGGTGCGCGCGGGACCTTACGCCACGCGCGAGATTGCCGACGCGCAGATGGCCAAGCTCAACGCTGCAGGCTATCGGGGCGTGGTGACGACAAAATGATGTTGCGCAACGTGCGATGACGGCATTCGATTTGATCGTCATCGGCATCGTCGGCTTATCGGCGGTGTTCGCGTTCTGGCGCGGCCTCGTTCGCGTGGTGATGTCGCTGGTGGGCCTCGTCGCAGCGGTACTGGCGGCGATTCACCTCTCGCCGTCGGCGTCGAACCTGCTGCTGGCGCTGAGCGACAACCCGGTCACCCGTTATCTGGTTGCATTCGCCTTGATCTTCATCGTCGTCGTCCTCATCTGTGCTTTGCTGGGCTGGTTGTTGTCGAGAGCCGTACGTGCGATCGGCCTCGGTTTCGTCGATCGGGTGCTCGGTGCCGTGTTCGGCGTGGCACGCGGCGTGCTTATTGTTGTCATAGCTGTCCTGCTTGCGGGTTTGACGACGTTGCCGCGCCAGGAATGGTGGCAGAATGCGTCCTTCGCTCCGCCTCTGGTGATCGCGGCGCTGAGCCTGCGCCCGTGGCTTCCGCAGGCGTTGGCGCAGCGTCTCGATTACGGCCCGGGCGGTGCCAAGGCCGGAAAGCCGGCAAGGCCGGGCGTACAGGTGTGAGTGCATCGGTAGATGCGTGCGGCAGCTTGACCTGAGGATAGAAGCTTATGTGTGGAATCGTCGGCGCGGTTACGCATACGCCGGTCAATCAGCTCCTGTATGACGGCTTGCTGCTGCTGCAGCACCGCGGTCAGGACGCGGCCGGCATCGTGACCAGCGAAGGTCCGGTGTTTCACATGTACAAGGCGCCGGGCTACGTTCGCGACGTCTTCCGGACTCGCAACATGCGCGAGCTCACCGGCAATTCCGGTATCGGCCATTGCCGCTATCCGACCGCCGGCTCGGCATCGTCCGAGCTGGAATCGCAGCCTTTTTACGTTAACTCGCCGTTCGGCATCACGCTCGCGCACAACGGCAATCTCACCAACAGCGAAGCCCTCAAGCGCGAACTGTTTCAGCTCGACTTTCGCCACGTCAACACCGATTCCGATTCGGAAGTGCTGCTCAACGTGCTCGCGCTCGAGCTCGAGCGCGCCGCGCATCACGCAAAGCTCGATGCCGATGCGATCTTCACCGCGGTGGCTGCCGTTCACAAGCGCTGCCGGGGGGCCTACGCGATCGTGGCGATGATCGCCGGTTACGGATTGCTCGCCTTCCGCGACCCGTTCGGCATCCGGCCGCTGATCATTGGCGTCAATGAGGCCATGGGCGGCACCGAATACCTGATCGCGAGCGAGTCGGTCGGGCTCGAGCCGCTCGGCTTCCAGGTGTTGCGGGACGTGGCGCCCGGCGAAGCGATATTCATCGATCAGACGGGTAAATTTCATGCGCGGCAGTGCGCCGACAATCCGCGGCTCTGTCCGTGCATTTTCGAATTCGTCTACCTTGCCCGCCCCGACTCGGTCATCGACGGCACATCTGTCTACGAGGCGCGGTTGCGCATGGGCGGCGAGCTTGCGAAAAAGATCAAGGGCATCCCCGAGGCGCAGGATATCGACGTCGTCATTCCGATACCGGACTCCAGCCGGCCTTCGGCGCTCGAGCTCGCCAACACGCTCGGCCTCAAGTATCGCGAGGGCTTCGTCAAGAATCGTTATATCGGGCGCACATTCATCATGCCCGGACAGGCGATCCGGCGGAAAACGGTGCGCCAGAAGCTGAACCCCATCGGGATGGAGTTCAAGGATCAGGTCGTGCTGCTGGTCGACGATTCCATCGTCCGCGGCACTACCAGCCGCGAGATCGTGCAGATGGCGCGCGAGGCGGGGGCGCGCAAGGTGTACTTCGCGTCGGCGAGCCCGCCGGTGCGCTACCCCAACGTTTACGGCATCGACATGCCCACGCCTCAGGAGCTCGTCGCGACGGGCCGGACCGAGGCCGAAATCGCGACCGAGATCGGCGCCGATCTCCTGATCTACCAGGATCTCGAGGCGCTCAAGCGCGCGGTGCGCTCGGTCAATCCGCAACTCAAGGAGTTCGAGGCTTCGTGCTTCGACGGCTACTACGTCACCGGCGACATTACCGCCGATTATCTGTCGCACCTTGCGCGCGAGCGCGATGAGAGCCGCGACGAGGTCGAGGCCGACGAGGGCTTGTTCGCAACCGGTTAATGGAGCGCAACGGCGCGCAGGCGCCGATCTGCCACGTGCGTTGACGCGCCGCCGGTTTGCGTGGATACTCGTTTACAGCGCCGATTTGAAAACGATGTTGCGTGCCATGCACCGTCGCAGCTTGCGGGCGCTTAATAAATTCCGCTAAAGCGAGGCGTCGAGGTTTCCGGGGCCCGTTTAGCGCAAGCTGACGGGCCTTTTTGTCGAGCCGCCATGAAAAAGACACCGCACGAGACCGCGCCTGCGACAGCGCGTTTGCCGGGATTCACGACGTCGATCCTTCACGCCGACCGCGAGTCGGTGATCGAACACGGGTCGCTGCACAAGCCGCTCCACGTCTCGGTCGCGTACGGCTATCGCGACGCGCGCGAGCTGGCCAATGTGTTCCAGGGCAAGTCACAGGGCTACGCGTATGGGCGCCAGGGCAATCCGACTGCCGCCGCGCTCGAGGAAAAAGTGAACCGGATGGAGGACGGCGTCGCGACCATCTGTTTCGGCACCGGCATGGCGGCGATCGGCGCGATCATGCTTGCGCTTCTGCGTAGTGGCGATCATATCGTCGCAAGCACATTTCTGTTCGGCAACACCAACAGCCTGTTCAATACGCTCGAGGCGCACGGCAACGACGTGAGCTTTGTCGATGCGACCGACGTCGGCCAGGTCGAGGCGGCCATCCGGCCGGAAACGCGGCTAGTCTTTGTCGAGACCATCGCCAATCCCAGAACGCAGGTCGCGGACCTGTCGCGCATCGGCGAGCTTTGCGCGCGGCGTGGACTCGTCTACATCGTCGACAACACGATGACCTCGCCCTACCTTTTCCGTCCGAAGAAGGTCGGTGCGTCGCTGGTGGTCAATGCGTTGACCAAGTACATCGGCGGCCACGGCAATGCCCTGGGCGGCAGCGTGACCGATACCGGCACTTTCGATTGGACGCGCTTCGCCAACATTCAGGAAACCTACAAGGGCCCGAAGACCGCGTTGTGGGGCGTGACGCAGATCCGCAAGAAGGGTTTGCGCGACTGGGGTGGAACGCTCGCGGCCGAGCAGGCGCATCACCTCGCGGTCGGCGCCGAGACACTGTCGTTGCGCATGGACCGCGCCTGCGCCAATGCCATGGCGCTCGCGCAGTTTCTCGCATCGCGCTCCGAGGTTCGCGCCGTGTACTACCCGGGTCTCGATTCGCATCCGCAGCACGCGCTGGCAGGTGAGTTGTTCGCCGCGTACGGCGCGCTGTTGTCGTTCGAGCTCGATCCTCGCATCGACTGTTTCGACTTTCTCAATCGCCTGCGGCATGTCGTGCTGTCGTCGAACCTGGGCGACAATCGCACGCTGGCCATTCCCGTCGCGCACACCATCTACTACGAGATGGGAGCGGAGCGGCGGGCGAGCATGGGCATAGCCGACTCGCTGATCAGGGTATCGGTCGGCATCGAGGATTGCGAAGATCTCCTCGCCGATTTCGAGCACGCGCTGGCCGCGTAGCGGAGCCTTCGTTCGCGGTCAGGATTGCGTACGCGGCGCCATTCCCGACCCGGAGACTTCCAGGTAACTCGCGCGCGTGTACCAGTCGGCGAGCACCTGCCTCTCGCAGACTTTCCCGTCGACGCTGTGCGTGTGGTGCGCGGGACGATGGGTGTGACCGTGGATGAGCCGGGTCACGCCGCGCTCGCGCAGCGCCGCGACGACGGCATCGGCGTTGACGTCCATGATTTCCTCGGATTTGCTGTCGACCGCCCGCCGGCTGCGGGCGCTCAATGCCGCGGCGATGGCTCGCCTGACAGCAAACGGCAGCGCGAGAACGCGCCGGCGGCGCACCGGGCTCTGCCAGAACGCGCGAAGACGCTGATACCCCACATCGTCCGTGCACAACTGATCGCCATGCATGATCAGGGTCGCAGTGCCGTGGAGGTCGTGCACGACCGCGTCGGCGAGCAAGGTTGCGCCGCTCGCCTTGGCAAAGCGCTCGCCGAGCAGAAAATCACGATTGCCGCGCTGCAGGTACACCGGCGTTCCGGAGCGCGCAAGCTCGGCAAAGGCATCGGCGACACCGGCGGCGAGCGGATCGCGAAGCTGGTCGTCGCCTAGCCAGACGTCGAACAGGTCGCCAAGGACGTAAAGCGCGGCGGCGCCGCGCGCCGGCCCGCGCACGAATTCATGAAACGCGGCGACGAGCTCGGGGCGTCTTGCCGACAGGTGCAGATCCGAGATGAACAGCGTCCGCGCCATCGCCGTCGCGCCGGCCCGGGCGTGTCCCTACGCCTTTTCCTCGGCGCGCTCGATGATCACGTCCTCGGCCGGCACGTCCTGATGGGAACCGCGGTTGGCCGTAGGCAAGCCCTTGATGTGATCGACGACGTCGGTGCCGGCGACGACGCGGCCGAAGACAGCGTAGCCCCAGCCGTTGGCGTCGGGAGAACGGTGATCGAGGAAGGCGTTGTCGGCGACGTTGATGAAAAATTGCGCGGTAGCGGAATGCGGATCGCCGGTGCGCGCCATTGCAACGGTGTAGCGCTTGTTCTTCAATCCGTTCTTCGCTTCGTTTTCGATCGCTGTCCGGGTTGGTTTCTGCTTGAAGTCGGGCGTGAATCCGCCACCCTGGATCATGAATCCATCGATCACCCGATGAAACACCGTGTTGTCGAAATGTCCC
>OCZU010001810.1_pt1 | contig 13833 bp, 10 predicted proteins | sample 1539001 | NCBI WGS metagenome assembly OCZU01 (sample SAMEA3539306, study PRJEB22396) | soil metagenome | biome: tundra; feature: field; material: soil | place: USA | collected 2010-05 | depth 0.15 m
CGTTTCCGTATGCGGCCGACGATCATCAAACGCGCAACGCGGAAATTTTTGGTCGGGCCGGGGCCGCGATTGTCTTGAAGGAATCGGAGCTATCCGGCGATCGGCTCGCGGGCAAGATTAAGGAACTCATCACCGACCGGCCAAGAATCGGGCGGATGTCCGAAATCGCTTTACGTCTCGCGCCGAAAAACGCGGCCGGACTGGTGGTGGCGGCGATGGAAAAATATACCAATCATGACAGCCGCTCCTGAGATAGATCTCGCCAAAATGCTCACGGCCGAGCGGCACAAGATCCATCTGGTCGGTGTGGCGGGTAGTGGCATGAGCGGAATCGCCGCGCTTCTCCTAGAACTTGGGCACGATGTGCGCGGCTCGGACAAAGGCAGTACGCAAGAGATCGATCGGCTGAAGCGGCTCGGTTTGTGTTTCTACCGGCAGCACCGCGCCGAGGATGCGAACGACGCGGAGCTGATTGTCTTTTCTTCGGCAATCAAGAGCGACAATCCGATCCTGGCAGCTGCCCGGAAAACAGGCAAACCAGCGGTGCGCCGAGCCGAAGCGCTCTCCGCGATCATGCGCGCGAAACGCGGCATCATCGTGGCGGGAATGCACGGCAAAACGACAACGTCTGCGATGACGGCGCATGTTCTGCGTGAAAGCGGTTTGCATCCGTCACATTATGTCGGCGCCGAGATTCCGATTCTGGGCGCGAATGCCCACTGGGATCCGCGCGGCGAATATTTTGTCGCGGAAGGCGACGAAAGCGACGGCACGATCGCCTGTTTTCATCCCGAGCACGCATTGATCCTGAATATCGAAGAAGAGCATCTCGATTTTTACGCCGATCTCTCCGCGATCGAAAAAGTCTTTGCGCGGTTACTCGAGCAAACCAGCGGGAAGGTTTTTTATAATGCCGATGATACGAATGCGAGGCGTATGTGCCGATCCCGTCGCGAAGCGGTCTCTTACGGGTTTTCACAGGATGCGGATTATCGAGGCGCGGATATCGAGCTGCAGAATTTTGCATCAGTCTTTTGCATTTATCGAAAGGGCGAACAACTGGGCGAAGCGGTCTTGAACGTCCCGGGCCGGCACAACGTCCAGAATGCAGTTGGCGTCATTGCGCTTGCCACGGAGATTGGAATTCCATTCGAAAAAATCGCGGCATCTCTTCGCCGGTTCGAGCACGCACGCCGGCGTTTCGAAATCAAATACGAGAGCGATCGCTTCTTGCTCGTCGATGATTACGCGCATCATCCTACGGAAATTCGTGCCACGCTCAAGACGGCGAAAGCGACCGGCCGCAGTCGCGTGCTGACAATGTTTCAACCGCATCGTTACTCGCGAACGAAGGCATTGCGCAAAGAATTCGGGCAGGCTTTTGATGATTCCGATCGCGTGATTGTGACCGATGTTTATGCCGCGAGTGAAGCGCCGATTCCGGGAATCAGCGGGCAAACCATCGTCGATGAAATTACGCGACACGGTCATCGCGGGGCGAGTTATCAGCCGCGATTGGATCGCGTGCATTGCGATGTCGGAAACATGATTAATTCCGGCGATCTTGTTCTCAGTCTCGGCGCGGGAAACATCCACGAGCAACTGTCGATCCTCGCTGCCGATCTCGTCATCGTCGAAAGATTGAAAGCGATTGTCGGCGAAGAAGGAGACGTTCGTCTTTACGAGCCGTTAGCAAAACACACGACGTTGCGCGTCGGCGGACCGGCTCAATTCTGGGTCGAGCCGCGCAATGAAGCAGCTTTTGCCGAATTGATTTGCTTTTGCCGCCAGGAAAATATTCCACTTTTCGTCATCGGCCGGGGATCGAATTTGCTCGTGCGCGACGGCGGGATTCGCGGGGTTGTCGTTCATCCATGCGGCGGCGATTTCGACAGGATCGACGTTAACGGTGAGGAAATCACAGCGGGTGTGGGCGCGAAGTTGAAAGAAGTAGCGTACGCGGGAAAGTCGGCCGGTCTTGGCGGACTGGAGTGGATGGAAGGAATTCCCGGTGCCGTCGGCGGTGGTTTGCGCATGAACGCCGGCGCAATGGGCGCGCAGATTTTTGAAAACATAGTACGCGTTCGTTATCTCGATGCGAACGGGGAAGCTCACTCCAAGAATCGCGATGAACTGGAAGTGCATTACCGGCATTTCCCTTTGCTGGATAAGAACTTCGCCGTGTCCGCGGTTTTTCGCGGCAAACCTGCGGCGGCCGAAGAAATCGCTCGCAAACTCGGAGAGTCGCAGGAGAAACGCCGCAACTCGCAACCGATTGCGAAGAGCGCCGGATGCATTTTCAAAAACCCCGATTCATGTCCGGCCGGCAAGCTTGTCGATGAACTGGGATTGAAAAATTCGAAGGTGGGAAAAGCGCGGGTTTCGGAGGTGCACGGGAATTTTATTGTGAACGATGGCGGAGCGACCGCGGAAGAAATGCTGGAGTTGATCGACAAGATTAAAGCAACCGCACGCGAGAAGCGCGGCATAGAGCTGGAAACCGAAGTCCAAATTGTGGGAGAACCGGCATGAAGCGCGGAGATTTGCCAAAAAAGATCGCGGTGCTGATGGGCGGGCCTGGTTCGGAGCGCGATGTGTCGCTGGCCACTGGCCGCGGCGTGGCCAAGGCGTTGCGTTCAATAGGCGCTGAAGTCGTCGATGTCGATGTCCGCGACGAGAATTTCAAGCTGCCCGACGATGTCGATCTTGCCTTCATCGCGATTCACGGCACGTTTGGCGAAGACGGTCAGGTGCAGAAAATTCTCGAGAATCGCGGGATCGCATACACCGGCGAAGATGTGCAGGGGAGCGAACTTGCCTTTGATAAAATCCGCTCGAAGGAAAAATTCCAAGAGCACGGCGTGCCCACGCCCAAGTGGGAGGTCATTGCGCTTAATCAACGACCGAGTATTCGGCTGCCCGTGGTCATTAAGCCGCCGCGGCAAGGCTCAACTGTGGGCGTCTATATAATAAAGAGCGAACCTGAGCTCGATTCCGCCATGGCCGGCGTCGCGAAGTACGATCGCGAATTACTCGTCGAAGAATTCATTTCCGGTCGCGAGTTAACAATCGGAGTAATCGGGGATCAGGCCCTACCGATTCTCGAGATCATTCCCAAGGGCGGCTTCTACGATTTCACGAACAAATATCCGTTTCTCAATCCGCAAGCCGGTGGAGGCGCGGAACATGTTTGTCCGGCCAAGATCGATGACGACAAAACGAAACAGATTCAGGAACTCGCCTTGCGCGCGCATCGTGCGCTTGGGCTGCAGGTGTATTCCCGGGTGGACGTACTTCTGCCAGAGAACGAACAGCCGACTGTGCTCGAAGTGAACACGATCCCCGGAATGACCGAGGCGAGTCTTCTGCCGGAAGCGGCGGCCGCAGCCGGAATTAACTATGTCGATCTTTGCCTGCGAATCATCGAACTGTCACGCATGAGAGAGGAGCGCGCCGCGAAATGAGATTCGGATCAAAAAAGCAACAATCGCGTCCGCGGAACCTGCGCATCTCGAATCCGCGGCAGCGACGTCAGCAACATTTGCTCGACGTGAAAGTTCGCTCTCGGCGAGCCACGCAGCATCGCACCCGGCGCGTGTTGGTAGTCATTTCAAAAATCACGCTCGTCATCGGTCTCTGTGTCGGCATTTATCTCGGTGCCCGCGAAGGCGCGAGGCGATTCTTTTTTGAGAATCCCGATTACCGCTTGAGCCAGATCGAAGTGCAGACCGACGGCACACTGCAGCGCGAGCAGATTCTGAAGATGACCGATTTGCATGAAGGCGAGAACATTTTCCGAGTAAATCTCGCGCACGTGCGCGACGCACTGCAGCAGTTGCCGCAAGTCGATGAAGTGCAGGTCGTGCGCAAATTGCCGGCGGAAATCGACATCAGAATTACGGAGCGCAAGCCGGTGGCGTGGATCACGGGCGAGAAACAGATCGCCGATCCATTTGCATCCGACGCTGCTTTTCTAGTGGACGCGCGCGGAGTTTTGATGAAAGAAAAGAAGTTGCTGCCGGAATATCTGGGACTGCCGCTTATTACGGGATGCACGAGCGAAGCGCTCGAGGCAGGAAAAGTCGTCGAATCGTTCGAAGCAAAAGCGGCGCTGGAACTCTTGAGCCTGAGCACGCGGAGTTTCATGCAGACGCGTTTTCAAATTCGCGAGATCGATGTTTCCAAAGGTTACTGTTTGCTCGTCACGGACAAGAACCACACGCGGGTGACGTTCGGTTTTGACAATATCGATGCGCAACTGGAGCGCCTCGAGCAATTTCTCGTTTATAGCGACGACTCAAAGCAGGAGCTCGCAACTGTGAACCTGGCCGTGCAGCGAAATATTCCAGTCACGTTCACAAAAACGCCGGTGGCGGTTATTAACGAGACGATTGACCCGGAGCCGGCTCCACGAATTTTGAAAGCCCTTCCGGCAAATGCTTCAACCAAACCGGCCGCGTCGCCTCCGCCGGTAAAAAAATCACATCCAAGCCCGACACCAGGGGAAATCCGCCGGGCGGTGCCGCTTGAACCTTTTAAAAAGAAGGAAAAACAAAATGGCGAGTAGCGATTTGATGGTTGGTCTCGAGATAGGGACCTCGAAAATATGCGTGGTCGTCGGCGAGAGTCGCCCCGACGGCACCATCAAAATTCTCGGCGTCGGGCAGGCGCCATCGCGTGGTGTGCGCAAAGGCGAGATCGTCGATTTCGAGACGGCCATGAAATGCGTGCACGAGGCCGTGGTCGATGCCGAGCAGAAGAGCGACGTCATGATTCGCAGCGTTTATGTCGGCGTTTCCGGTTCGCACATCCAAAGTTTCAACAATCGTGGCTGCGTGCTTTTGCCGGAAGATCGCGACGAGATCGATGAGCAAGATATCGAGGATGTAAAAATCAGCGCGCGCGAAGTGAGCATTCCGGCGCAGAACGCATTCCTCCATTCCATCATTCAGCATTACCATGTCGATGGACAGGACGGCGTGCTCAATCCTGTCGGCATGCTTGGCCAAAAACTCGAGGCTGATTTTCACATCATCCACGGCGTGCGCACTCGTATTCAGAACACGATTCGTTGTGTCAAGGAACTGCCGCTCGAGGTCGAGGACGTCGTCTTTAACGCGCTGGCCTCGGCTCAGGTTGTGCTCACACAACATCAAAAAAGTCTCGGCGCGCTCGTCATCGACATCGGCGGCGGCACGACTGATTATATTCTTTATGTCGACGGAGCGGTGAAGGAGTGCGGCTCCCTGGCTGTCGGCGGCGATCATATTACCAACGACATCTCGATGGGGTTGCGTATTCCAATGACGCGGGCCGAGAAATTAAAGATCGAGGAAGGCGGCGTGACGCTTGGGAATTGCCTGCCCGGCGAAACAGTCTTGTTGAAGGATGATTCGGGTTTTGCTGGAAAGGAAATCGAACGCGAGTCGCTAAACACGATCATTCATCTGCGGCTGCGCGAAACTTTCGAGCTGCTCAAGCGCAAACTCGAAGAGCAATCGTTTATCAACTACATCGGCGAGGGCATTTTCATTACCGGCGGCTGCAGTCTGCTTAACGGCATCCACCATCTGGCCGGAGATATTTTTGAGATGCCGGCGCGCGTGGCGCATGCTCAAACGATGTCGGGCCTCACATCAGCCTTTGAAAATCCGCAGTTCTCGACCGCGATTGGTTTGATCAAGTATGCGCAGGCCGTGCAAGCGGACCGGCGCCCGCGGCGCGGCATTGGACGAATTTTCGGACGGTTTTTTACCGGGATGCGATGAACAAATCTACTCAACGCCAGCTGAAAAATGTGATGGCCAAGATCGGCAACCGTAAGATCGACAAGGAAACGACATGATCCAACTCAGCCATAACTACAGTCTGCCCGAACGGGAGGAAGACATCATACCAATCAAAGTGGTCGGCGTGGGTGGCGCGGGCACAAACGCGCTCGACCGCATCGTCCTCGATGGAATCGACAAAGCCGATGTCATCGCCATCAACACCGATGTGCAATCGCTGGCCAGTTCGGTTGCGACGGCGAAAGTTCAACTTGGACGTGGTGTGACGCGCGGCCTCGGCGCGGGCGGCGATCCTGAACTTGGTTATCAGGCCGCAGTCGAATCGGCCGATGAGATCCGCCAGGCTCTAGTCGATGCGCGAATGATTTTCATTTGCACCGGGCTCGGCGGCGGCACCGGATCGGGTGCCACGCCGCTGGTCGCGCAGCTAGCGCGCGAAGCGGGTTCTCTCGTTATCGCCTTTGCCACATTGCCATTTTCATTCGAAGGCAAACGTCGCGCTGCTCAAGCCCAGGAAGGGCTTGCTCGTTTGAATCAAATCGCCGACGCCGTGATTTGTTTCGAGAACGATTGCATGGGCGACATCGTTGCGCCCAAAGCTGGAATTCATCAGGCTTTCGCTGTCGCCGATATCACGATCAGCCAAAGTGTGCGCTCGATTGTAAATTTGATTCAGCGCCCGGGACTCATCCGCATCGGTTTTGACGATCTTTTGCGGGCGCTGCGTAGCGAAAACGGCCGTTGCCTGTTCGGCTTCGGTGAATCCGATTCCGATAACCGCGCGCACGACGCGCTCGGCCAGGCATTGAAGAATCCGCTGATGAACAAGGGGAAAATGTTGGCCGACGCCGCGCACGTGCTTGTGCAAGTCGCCGGTGGACCGGGCATGACTTTGTCGGAAGTGGAAATCTTGATGCAGGAATTGGGACGTCACATTAACGATCAGACTCAGATTCTCTTCGGCACCGCGGTTGACAGCCGAATGGGAAATCGTTTGAGCGTTACCATCATCAGTTCGCTCGGCAACGAAAGCGGCGCGGAAACGAAACAAGCTATTATGCATACGCCGGCCGCTCCGCCTGCGCCGATTCCGCCGATTTGGGAGCAACAACAGCCGATCGAAACTCCGGCAACGGTCGGCGCTTCAGATGGGATGGTCGATCTTCCACCGCCGGCCGAGGACTTGGTTCAGTTTCCTCAACCTGAGTTGGTGCAAGACGTGCAACCAACCGTCGAACCTCCGGCTGCAAAGGCCGCGCCGGAGCCGCCTCGCGTAATTATTCCAAGACTGAAGCCGGCTCCAAAAGGACCCGGAGAGCCGAAGCAACCGAAGCCGGAGAAATTCGCCCACGCAAAGCAGGAAGTTTTGCAGTTCGAACCGATAACGCGTGGGCGTTTCGAAAAAAGCGAGCCGACTATAGTGGAAGGTCAGGATCTCGATGTGCCGACCTTTCTGCGCAAAAACTTTCGCGTGAAATGAGACCGGTGTAGAGGCGGCTGTCTCAGCCGCAAGCTTTCTGCGCGTGAGGACACGCGCCCTACATCGCTATTTCTTCATCAATTCGAGCACCGCAGTGGTCATACCGATTATACCCAGGCGAATTGTCGGCTCGGGCACCGGCGCGAACTTGCTCGAATGCAAACTCGGCAGCGGCACGCCAGTCTTTTTGCTCTCGGCCACCTTTGCCGGATCGACCGCGCCGATATGGAAATCGCAAGCCGGAATGGAATGATCCGGCAAGCTGTATTCGGAAAAATCCTCACCGCCCATGGTCGGATCGGTCGCTTCAACATTGTCTGCGCCCAGTGATTTCTTCCAAACGGCGACAAGACGTTTCGTTAGTTCCGGATTGTTATAAGTCGCGGGCGTAAACTCGTCTTTCAGTACATTGACAATAGGCGCGCGGTCAGCGGGAATTCCGGCGGCGGCAGCGCAACCTTGGGCAATCCGGTCGATCGCCGCCAGCACATGATCGCGCACATCGGCTTTGTAAGTGCGGACGGTGAGCTGCATCTTCACTTCATCGGGAATGATGTTGTGTTTCGTCCCGCCGTGAATCGATCCGACCGTGATCACGATCGGATCAATCGGGTTGTTCTCCCGGCTGGCAATGGTTTGCCAGGCGTTGATCATTTCCGCCGAGAGCACGATCGGGTCTTTCGTCTTATGCGGATACGCGCCATGGCCACCGACGCCGCGCACGGTCACGTCCACTGAATCGACATTCGCATAGGTGTAACCTTCGGTGACCCCGATGTGACCGGTTTGCATTTGTGCGTTGTCGTGAAATCCAAGCGCGAAATCCGGTTTAGGAAATCTTGTGTAAAGGCCATCGTTCAAGAGGGCACGGGCGCCGCCCAAGGCCTCTTCCGCCGGCTGACCGACAAAAACGATCGTGCCGCGCCATTGATCTTTCAGCTTCGCGAGCGAGCGCACCACGCCGACGAAGATCGACATGTGTGCGTCATGGCCACAGGCGTGCATGACGTGAACCTCGTCGCCCTTGTCATTTTTTGTCGTCACCGCGCTCGCGTAAGGTAAACCGGTTTGTTCTTCAACTGGCAGTGCATCCATGTCTGTGCGCACCAGTACCGTCGGTCCGGCGCCGTTTTTCATGAGACCGACAACACCGTAGCCCTTGAATTCGGGCCTCGGATACTTGCCGAGGTGATCCGTTACCTCACAACCGGCTGCGCGTAATTCCTTCGCCACAATCGCCGAGGTGCGTTCTTCGTGTCCGGAAAGTTCAGGGTGACTGTGAATGTCCTTATAAATCGTGAGCAGCGACGGCAACTCGGCGTCCGCGAGCGACTGCGGCGTTTGCTGCGCGAAAGTGAAACCCGAAGTTAAGATCGACAATAGCAGAATTAACAACGAACGAATCTTCATCCCGTCTTTATAGACTGTCATCCCGAGCGAAGTCGAGGGACCTCTCAATTGGTCCACAGATTACGCAGGTTTCCGCAGATTATTTCCAGGTGCCAAGATTCCGGATTTTGAATCTGCGAAAATCTGCGCAATCTGTGGATGACTCATGCCCTTCGAGGAAAACAAATTGCTCTTCGGCGCCGATTCGACGCCGAGGATCGTTGCGATTGAGCTTGGCGAGACCGGCACAATGCGCGTTTACCGTCGGGAAAACGATGGATCGACCGTCGCCGAGGTCGAGCCGTTTCACCCTTTCGTCTGGGTCGACAGCGACGTTGTCGATCTCGGCATTGAAGCCGAGAAGCTCGAAGGCGATCTCAAATACGGCTGGCGTATCACCGGTGATAACTGGAAGGAACTGATCGCGCTGCGCAATGGCTTGAAAAGCGCGGGACGCGATTATTTCGCGTTTACCGATCCGGTTCAGCATTATCTCACTGCGACGGGACGGACGCTGTTCAAAGAATTGCCGTTCGAAGAATTGAAGCGCATGCAAGTGGAAGTGCTTTCATTCGCGAGCGGCGATCAACCCGTGGCGGGGGATGGCGTCCCCGGCGCCGCCGTCAGCGACCGCGGCCACAGCGATCATATCATGAGCATCGCCCTCTCCGATAATACCGGTTGGGAAGAGTTAATCGTTGTCGATCCAAAGGACGTTGAGGAATCGGAACGCGGCGCGCTCAAGCGACTGACTGCTTTGATCAAAGAGCGCGACCCGGATGTGATCGAAGGTCACAATCTATTTCGTTTCGATCTGCCGTATCTGGTCGCGCGAGCGAAGAAGGCGAAAACCAAACTCGACTGGGGACGGAGCGGTGGTTTTCTCCGATCGCGTCCGTCGCGGTTGCAGATCGCGGAGAAGACGATCGATTACCCAAAGTTTGCGATCGATGGCCGCCATTTCGTCGACACGTTTTTGCTCGCGCAATTTTACGACGTCGGCATGCGGACGCTCCCGGGCTTTGAGCGCGTTGACGTAGCGCGGCATTTTGGATTTTGCGACGGCGAAGAACTATCGGCGCTCACTGGAAGGGAATTGCAACGCGCTTACGTCGATGATTCCGAAACGTTTCGCCAGCGCGCGCTTTGCGCCGTGCGCGAAACCCGCGCGGTCGCCGAGCTGCTCAGTCCAAGCTATTTCATCCAGGCGCAGATTTTTCCCTACAACTACCAGGACGTGATCGTGCGCGGCAACGCCACTCGCATCAACGCGCTTTTCCTGCGGGAATACTTCCGGCAGCGCCATTCCATTCCCGAGATGCCGATGGTGCGCGGTTTCGAAGGCGGCTACACCGATATTTTTTTCACCGGTGTCGCGCGCAACGTTTGGCATTGCGATGTCGCTTCGCTTTATCCATCGATCATGCTCCAGTTCGATTGCTTTCCAGTAACCGACCGGCTCCAGATCTTCCGGCATTTGCTCACCGATCTGCGCACTTTCCGGCTCGAAGCGAAGGCGCAAATGCGCGTGGCGGAGAAAGAAAACAACCGCGCGCAGCACCGCCATTTTCACGCATTGCAAAACACGTTCAAGATTCTCATCAACAGCTTTTACGGTTATCTCGGGTTCGCGCAGGGAAGCTTCGCCGATTTCGAAGCCGCCGCTCGCGTCACGCAGATCGGGCGCGATCTGTTGAAGAAAATGATCGACTGGCTCAACGCACAAGGCGCGCAAGTCATCGAGGTCGATACCGATGGCATCTATTTCGTGCCGCCGGCCAAGATCGACATCGACAAATTGCGCAGCGGCCTGGCCAAGGAATTGCCGCCTGGCATCGAAGTCGAATTCGATGAGCAGTTCGACGCCATGTTCAGTTACAAGGCCAAGAACTACGCGCTCCTCACCCACGACGGCGAGGTCGTTATCAAGGGTGGCGCACTCAAGTCGCGCGGACTGGAAAAATTCCAGCGCGTTTTCCTCGAGGAAATGATCCGGCTCCTCATGCAGGGAAAACCGGAGGCGATCGCAGATGTTCGAGAGAGATTCGAAAAGAAAATCCGCAACCGCGAATGGAACATCGACATGTTAATGAAGACCGACACGCTCCAGGATTCGTTGGAGAAATATCGGCAAAAGATCGCCGGTTCCGCGCGCAACCGCGCCGCGGCTTACGAACTCGCGCTCGCCAGCGGCCGTAATTACCGGCCGGGCGACCAGATTAGTTACTACATCACTGGCGCAGGCAAGAAAGTCGCCGCCTACGAAAGTGCCAAGCTCGCTTCAAACTTCGATCCGCAAAACCGCGACGAAAACGCCGATTACTACATCGCAAAGCTCGATGACCTGGTGAAGAAGTTCGCCATAATGATTCCAGCCCCCGAGCAGGAGACGCTAAAACTGTAGCGGCAACCATGTCGGTCGACGACACGGATTCTCCTACAGCCGCTGGGGAGCTAAATCATTATTCCGATCAATTGATGGATCATCAGCGTGATCGGCCAGGCCGCAATTGCGGTGATCAGAGCAAAGAATACGAATTCGGCCACAGAGTCGCGGTTCATCTCAGTGCCGAAAAATTCATTGCTGATTTTGCGGAACGTGCGCAGTTCGGAAACTCCCTTTTCGGAAATCGCGGAAGCCCGAGCAACGGTTTCGTCGGTCGATTGAAAGGAGTGGTCCGTTAGCGGAAAACTCCTGCGATCGCATAGCGCGCGGCTATCGTCGCGCGAATGGCGCGGAGCTGAATTGAAATGAGGTATTGGTTTCATAAATATTTTTGGAGTTAAGTGTTTCGATGCGGAAGACCTGGGCGCAAAGCGTCCACAGATTCGACCACTGGGGTGCCGCGGAATGCGGGCTCCAACTTGGCGTGATCCAAACGCGCGCGCTTAGGCGGCCTGCCGGAATCCGGCAGCGCGAAGTGGCGCGTTGATCTTTTTCATCTGCATTCTATTTACAGCGGATTCCGTGCCTGTCCACTCTGTCGAAGGAATCTCTATTGTAAGTGACTCTCGCACTGATATTAATGACTTTATTGTCTTTTGACGACTGAAAGTCCATAATTTCCGTTTGTTCAAGAAAGTAGTTGCAGAGGCAATAGATCTGCTCGATATCGCGCTCTTCATGCCGATGTTTGTCCCTCGTTTACTTGGCCTCGCTTGTTCCTTTGTCCTCGCCGCGACTGTCGCCCGCGTTGACGGTTCGCCGTCGAAATCGCAGTTTGCTTTCAAAGACGCGCACGGAAAAACACAATCGGCGTCCGTTGTTTCCAATTACTATCCGAAGAAGCTCGTTTATCCATTGGCAAAGATAGATCGACGTCTCGATCCGAAGTTGATGCGTGCGGCCACGATCGCTCAGGAACGCTCGCATGCGCACTCGCGCTCGCGTTGCTGGCAATACGTGAAAGAGGCCCTGCTCGCCTCAGGCGCGGTCGGTTCTTACCCGAAAACCGCTTACGCAAAAGACGCCGGACAAGAGTTGGTCAGCACTTTTGGATTCAAGAAACTCGCAGTGCGCGACCCGTTCAAGGCACCGGTCGGTGCGGTGCTCGTTTACGGCGCTAGTCGCGCGGCGGGCCATGTAGAGATTCGCACGAAGGACGGTTTCGTAAGCGATTTCCGCTCGAAGATTCCGTCGCCGCGTCCGCTGATCGGCGTTTACGCGAAGTTGTAGGCTGTCGATCTTGCGCGTTGTAGCTGCAGTCAGCGAAAGTGGCTACAGAAGTTTGGCGTTGAGATTGATTTGAGTGCCGGCCAGCGCGACGGAAACCGGGCAGGTCTTTTTGGTCAGCTCGGCTTGCTCGCGAAATTTTGCGTCGTCGATTCCGGGAACATCGGCTTCTGTTTTCAAATCGATGGAAGTAATTTTAAATCCGCCCCCGGCGGGTTCGAGTTTTACGCTCGCCGTCGTGCTGATGCGTTTGGCGGAATGCCCCGCTTTCTCGAGGTTGAGCGAAAGCGCCATGGAAAAACAGCCAGCCTCAGCCGCGCCGATCAATTCCTCGGGATTCGTTCCCGCGCCGTTCTCGAAACGCGACGAGAACGAGTAAGAACCTTCGAAAGCGCCGCTCCCGAGTTTCACCGTACCCTTGCCCGCTTTCAATGTGCCTTCCCAAACAGCCGATCCAGTTCGTGTTGCCATGATCGTTCAAGTTGCTGCTGATGATTCAAGTGCGCAACCAAATGGGATGGAGCGCGCTGCGCCGCTCAGCAATCGAGCGGGTTTACGGGACTCTGTAACCTGGCTTTAGGAGTGAAAGCGGTGCCTTGTCGAAGCGTGACCGATTGTTTGCCGGTAGCGTGCTGTTTCCGATCATTTGCGATTGCTGGCTCAGGCGCGTTGGTTGGGGTTGTGGGCGATAATTGGGCGGAATAACGCGCACGGTCATGAAGCTGGGATTTTGCCGTGCCCAGGAAAGGGCCTGACGCTTGGTTTCAAAAAATCGATCGACCACGACGGCGCCTTTTTCGTAAGCGGTGCGGCCGCCTCGACGCGCCGCCTTGCGACTGACCACGGCTGAACCGGTATCGACAGCTACGAGACTCGTGCGGTCGGGGAAAATTACCTGACTCCCATACGGAATTTTTCGTGGATCGACCGCGCAATGACCGGACCGTAATCGTGTTCCAGTGGCACACTTGTGTTGTCGCGTGTAATGATCGGAACCGCCGCCGCCGCTAGCCCAATAGACGGTGACGCGAGCTAACAGAGATTGCTCACGCGCCGATGCGGTGCACATCAGCAATAAGACAAGCCCTAGCGTTGTAATGAACCGTTTCATGTTTGTCTTCTTTTGTTCCCCGCAGGGCGGAAATCTATTGCCATATAAAGCAAGATTCGGGGGAGCCAGGCCCAAGAAGCGATCTTAAAAGTACATTCGGAACTGGGAGGCAAAGTGGTCGCCTGTAAGGGGTTATTACGCCTTCACGCGCCAAAATGGGCTATGAGGCCAGAGATTCCCGCTCTCGCGCGAGCGCGACTTGCCTGCGCCCGAGCCACAAGCTGAGCGCCAGCCAAATCCCCGCCAGCGGCGCGGCGACGAACGAAATTCCGGTTAGGCCGAGACCAAGCCAGGTGAGCAACGGATATGACCACGCGCCGATCTGGTCACCGGCGCGATAAATAAAAGTATCGATGAAACTCTTGGCTTTATATTTGTCCTCGCGCCGCAA
>OCZU010001812.1_pt1 | contig 13825 bp, 13 predicted proteins | sample 1539001 | NCBI WGS metagenome assembly OCZU01 (sample SAMEA3539306, study PRJEB22396) | soil metagenome | biome: tundra; feature: field; material: soil | place: USA | collected 2010-05 | depth 0.15 m
CTGGGGGTCACCCGGAGGCCCGTCTCTATTGGGGTTCAACCCGGTAAACAAATACGAATTGAGAGCCTTCCTGAACACCATCCTGACATTGAGTGGCGCGAACCCCTGTAGCGTCATTCAGTGGCCACATCCACTCTAGCGCCGTGCGATATCTAAGACAATCGTACACGGGACACGATCCTTTTCTTGAACCGGAAACGATTCCCGTAATCCATGCTGGCCCCCCCTGCCGGAAACGCTCCCGCTGCCGGACCGCGCGACAATGGGACCATGCAGTTCAACAGGAGCCTCTGTTGTGCGTTGTTGATCGCCGTGCCGTGTTGCTCCGCGGGATCGCTGGATTTCGCCGCGGCGCTCCAGATCGCGAATCAAACCGGGCGATGAGGGCGCGGCCGCGGCGAGCACGGCCTCTGGCCCGTTCCGCACCCACTTGATTTCCGCCATGAGACTATCTATAGTTTGGTACGACAACTAAAATTTCGGACTGCCATGCCCTCTTACTGGAAATGCCTGAAGCCGGCCGCCCTGCTCGCCGCTGCCGCCCTGCTTTCGCTCTGCTTTGCTCAGCAGAGACCAACCTACAAGGACCCCGCCGCCCCCATGGAAAGGCGCGTGGCCGATCTCATCTCGCGGATGACGCTGGAAGAAAAGATCTCCCAGCTCATGAACGATTCGGCCGCCATCGACCACCTCGATGTCCCCGCCTACAACTGGTGGAATGAATGCCTGCACGGCGTTGCGCGAGCCGGCCGCGCCACCGTTTTCCCGGAGACTATCGGAATGGCCGCCACCTGGGACACCGACCTGCTCTTCCGCGTCTCCACCGCGATCTCCGACGAGGCGCGCGCCAAGTATCACGAATTCGTCCGCCGCGGTAAGCGCAACATCTATCAGGGCCTCACCTTCTGGACCCCCAACATCAACCTCTTCCGCGACCCACGCTGGGGCCGGGGCATGGAAACCTACGGCGAAGATCCCTACCTCACCGGCCGCATGGCCGTCGCTTTCATCAAGGGCCTGGAGGGCGACGACCCCAAATACCTGAAGACCATCGCCACCGCCAAACACTTCGCGGTACACAGCGGACCCGAGTCCCTGCGCCACACGTTCGACGCCGTGATCCCCGAGCAGGAGCTGCGCGAGTCCTACCTGCCGCACTTCGAATCCGCCATCCGGGAGGGCGGAGCATATTCGGTGATGTGCGCCTACAACCGCGTGGATGGCCTGCCGGCGTGCGCAAGCCCAAAGCTGCTGGGCGATATTCTGCGCAAGCAATGGGGCTTCGGCGGCTATGTGGTCAGCGATTGCGGCGCGGTGGGCGATATCTATCTGAACCACAAGACCGCCCCCAACGCCGCCGAGGGTGTGGCGCGCGCACTCAAGGCTGGAACCGACCTGAATTGCGGCGTCGAGTACGAGAACCTGGCGGCGGCCGTGCAGGGCGGCCTGCTGGCGGAGTCGGATATCAACCAGGCTCTCGGCCGCCTGCTGCTGGCCCGCTTCAAACTGGGGATGTTCGATCCGCCCGAGATGGTGAAGTACGCCCAGATCCCCTACAGCGTCAACGATAGCCAGGCGCACCGCGAGCTGGCGGTCGAGACCGCGCGTAAGTCGATCGTCCTCCTGAAGAACGAAAGCCACGCTCTGCCGTTGAAGAAGTCGATCAAGACCCTGGCGGTGATCGGACCGAACGCCGACGACGCCGAAGTGCTGCTCGGCAACTATAACGGCGAGCCGACGGCGCCCATCACGCCGCTCGAAGGAATCCGCCGCAAAGTGGGCGCCGCTACTCGCGTGGTGTACGCGCGCGGCAGCGATATCGCTCCCAACATGCCAACCTTCCAGGTGGTGCCGTCGTCGGCGCTCTCCACCGCGAATGCCGGCGGACAGAACGGCTTGTTTGCCGAGTACTACAACACCAGCAACTTCGATGGAAAGGCCCACAGGCCCCGCGAACTGACCTATCCCAACTCCGGGAAAATGGTTGGCGAGATCCCGCGCGATCCCAAACCCCTGTTCACGCGCATCGACCCGCAGGTAGATTTCCACTGGTGGGATGGCGCTCCCCGGCCGGACATGCACGATGACGATTTCGGCGTGCGCTGGAACGGATATCTCACGGCGCCCGTCACCGGCACGTATCAGCTTGGCGGCATCGGCATGAATGCGTTCGAGCTCTACCTGGACGGAAAACCGCTCGTCCAGTTCAACAATATTCATGAGCGCTCCTACCGCTACGAAGCGGTCGAACTGCAGGCCGGGAAGCGCTACCCCATCCGCCTGGATTTCCACGAGTTCGTCAACGATGCCGACATTCAACTGGTGTGGTCGCCCCCCCACACCGGCCCCGGAGACGATATCGCGAGCGCGCTGAGCGAGGCCGACGCTGTGGTCGTGGTATTGGGCTTGTCCCCCCGGCTGGAAGGCGAGGAGATGAAAGTCCCGGTCGAGGGCTTCCAGGGCGGCGACCGCCTGGATTTAGGCATCCCGCGCGTGCAGGAGCAACTCCTCGAGAGGGTCGAGAGCACCGCGTCGGTGGGAACCCCCGTGGTTCTGGTCCTGCTGAACGGCAGCGCCGTCTCCGTGAACTGGGCGCGCGAGCACGTTCCCGCGATCGTCGAACTCTGGTACCCCGGCCAGGCCGGGGGCACCGCTCTTGCCGATGTCCTCTTCGGCGATTACAACCCCGCCGGACGGCTGCCCGTAACCTTCTACACGGGCGCTAACCAACTGCCCCCATTCACCGACTATAGTATGAAGGGCCGGACCTATCGGTTTTTCCAAGGTGAGCCGCTGTACCCCTTCGGATACGGACTGAGCTACACTAGCTTTGCGTATAGCAAGTTTACTCTTCCTAAAGAGGCGAAAGCTGGCGAGCCGGTCCGGATTTCGGTGCAAGTGGCGAATACCGGTATGATGGCAGGCGAAGAAGTGGTCCAACTTTATTCGAAAGCTGTGGACGGCCCGAGCGGTTCTCCCCTTCGTTCGCTGGTTGGCTTCCAGCGCATTTCGCTCCGCGCCGGCGAGCGGAAGACGGTACGCTTGGAGATTTCTCCACGGGCGTTCGCTACCATCGGGGCGGATGGCCGCGCCATTGCCAAAGAGAGCATATTCGAAGTAACGGCCGGCGGGAAACAGCCGGGCTTTCGCGGCCCTTTGGATGCCCGCACGACGGGCGTGGTGAGCGGGAGGATCCAAATCTACGGCACGCCTAAGGAGCTGGATTGACGTCGCACTTGATGGAGCTGTCTATCACAAAGCGGAACCAGGGCGCGTCCAGCGAGGTGGCTCGCGATATCAACCGGCGCATCGTCCTGAACCTCGTTCGGACCCGCCATCCCATTTCGCGCGCCGATCTGGCTCGCCTATCCGGGTTGCAGCGCAGCACCATCTCTCTGATCGTCGAGCAGTTAATCGAGGAAAACTGGGTTCTGGAAGGTCCCACCGGCCGCCTCCCGCGAGGCCGACGGCCCACGTTTCTGCGATTGAACGACGAACGCGTGATCATTGGAGTGGACGTCCGCCCGACCCAGACCACGGTGGCTCTGGCGGACGCCAACGGCAAGTTCATTTCCCAGGAAATGATGGGCACGTCTGCCGATCCACAGGCGGCGCTTCATGAACTGATCGAATGCATTCAGCGCATCCGGAGCTCGTGCCGCGGCAAGAAAATCGAAGGCGTCGGCATCAGCCTGCCCGGACGGTTCGACCACAACTCCGACCGGCTGGTCTTTGCCCCCAACCTCAAGTGGCGGGATGTCGACATTCGCAATCCCATCGCGAATGCCACGGGTCTCGATGTGGAGCTCGAGAACGCCGCCAATGCCTGCGTCCTGGCGGAGGTCTGGTTCAATCGCGGGGAGGAGTGCCGCAACCTGGTGGTGATGACGGTGTCCGAAGGAATCGGCACCGGACTCCTGGCGAACGGGGAACTGGTGCGCGGCCTCAACGGAATGGCCGGCGAATTTGGCCACGTGCCGCTCGATCCGGAAGGCCCGCTGTGCGGCTGCGGCAGCCGCGGCTGTTGGGAGGTCTTCGGCTCGAACCGCGCCGCGCTCCGTTACTACTTCGAGTCCCACTCGGAAGCCGAGGGTCTCACATTTCCGGATCTGCTCAGCCGCGCCGACCAGGGCGATACCCAGGCCTCGAAGGCTCTGGACCGAATGGCCCACTATCTGGGACGCGGCATGCGGCTGATTGTGGCCGGCCTCGCTCCCGAGCGAATCGTAGTGGTGGGTGATCTCACGCGTTCCTGGCACCGCTTCGGCAGCATCATTGAAGCTGCGGTCCAGGCCCAGGTGCTCCCCGGCGGGATCGCCCCTCGCATTGTTCCCGCCTACGAAGACGGCATGGCCCGCCTGCGCGGCACCGTGGCCTTGGTTTTGCAGAAGCACTTCAGCGTGTGATGCGCCTGAGATGTTCCACGCTATAAGTCTTCTCCAGCAACTCCGAGTCCAGGACCGGCCGCTCCCCGGAGGGCGGCACGTACAGCGTGAAACCCGCATGGATCTCCTCCGCGTGTTGGCCCATGTCGTCCAAGGCGAAGCGCAGGATGCGTGGCGGCAGTAGCGGGTGCGGCGCGCAGTATATGGCCGCCACTTCATGCCTCGCCGGATAGAAGTGCCGCAAATGGGCCACGAACCTTTGAAACCGCTCCGGCCGCGACACCCGCATGGTGTGCAGTGCCGTTTCGAGCGGGCCGATCTGCCAGATAATCGCAGGCACATCGGGCTGCAACGGCCGGCGCCGCAGCAGCAGATCGGTCGCTTCGTACATTTGCACGCCGTGGACTACCGGGTCGATCCGCAGGTCGGCCAGAATCGTGTCGATCCCGGAGATGCCTGGCAGCACGGCCACCCGCAGATCCAGCGCCTTGGCCAGCTCCAGCACCAGGAACGGCGCATCGACCGCGACCAGCGGGTGCCCATGAATCGCGAACGTGACCGGGGGATGGTCCAGGGCCGCCTCGATCACCGAGACAGCCATATGTTCATAAGCGCTGACGCGCGGTCTCTCTTCTGAGTAGCTCTGCTGGTAGAGCGGCGTAACCCGCGGGCACAGACCCTCGAGAAACGGGCGAGTAGCCACTCCCGTGTCCAGGTAGAGCACTTCGCGCGAGTCGCGGATGGCCTGCTCCACTTCCCGCGTCACCTGGCCAACCGTCTGAATGCCGAGCCCGGCGATCCAGAGATCCGTCATCGCACTTCCCCGCCCCGCAAGGTCCCGATCAGATCGATCAGCCGGTCGTAACGCTCCTCGCGGGTGGCGGTGCGCACGCGGGCGACGGCGGCTTCGACTCCCGCCGAGCGGAGGTCGCTGCCAAATGGCGAGTCCTCGGGTATTCCGGCGCTTTCGGGCGACGGCGGCCCCATGATGTTGGAGGACTGCCGGAGCGAGGCCGACAGCCCGACCTGCGGGCGGCCCGACGCGTCCGGCACTTCGACCGCGGAGATCTGAATCACCACGTGCAACGGCGCCAGCGGCTGGCCGGGCAGCACGGCGCCCGCGGGCGGAGGCAGATTCGCCGGGTCGGCGCCCTCAGGCAAAGGGTTCACCCACACCGCGTACGAGTATCCCTTGGGCTCTCCGTCTTCGACCCGCGCACAGGGAACCACGGTGAGCACCAGGGACGTGTCCGGCAAAGTGCGCGGCTGACCTGGTAGCGCCGGCGATCTTGTCGCCGGTCCGGTCACCGGCGGCAAGACCGCCGGCGCTACCAGACGACCGTTTTCATACCGATCCTTGCCCGCCGGCGGGCCGGAATCATCCGCCGACTCTGCCTGCCGCGCGAGCACGCTCCCCAGCAGCGGCAGCAATCGGTGGTCCGGCCGCCGCAGAAGATCCTGCTGTTCTTCGGTTAGGTCGAACTCCTGGAACACTTCCTCCGGGGATTCCAGGAGACGCCGGCGCAGATCCGCTTCGAGCGCCGACCGAACCAGCAAGCGGTCGATTCCGGGTTTCGACAAGTGGGGCATGCTTAAGCTTGGCCGTTGTGGCCGATCAGTGGGTCATGGCGTACGTGACGTAGTTCACGCCGATGCGAATTCCCAACGCGGCATATCTCGCCGGATACTGAGGAGCATCCGCCCATTCCCAGGAATCGCCCACATCCGACTGAAAGGTAATCGCCACCATCAGGCGGCCGTGGTCGTCGAAGATGCCGCGCCAGTGGTCGGGGCAGCCTTCGCATTTCCAACTGGTGCCTCGCATCACCGACCCTTCGCTGGCCACCTGGTAGCGGTCGTCCAGGTCGTATACGGAATGAAAGATGGGCTCTTTGTTTTCGAGCTCCACCGGCTGCCGGTCGGGAAACACTTTCCGCATGCTGGCCATGAACACTTCCCACTCGTTCGGGCCCCAGAAATCGTCGCACATGAAGAAGCCGCCGCGGAGCAGGTATTCGCGCATCGATTTCGCCTGCGAGTCGGTCAACTGCCAGCGCCCGGTCTGGACTGCGTAGAGCCAGGGCCAATCGTAGACCGCACCTTCGTCGAGATTCACGGGCTGCTCGACCGATCGAACGTGGATGCGCGTCAAGCGCCGGAGCGCCAGCACGAAATGGCGGTCCGCCCTTGGATAGTCCTGGGTCCAAATCGTGTTGCCTTCGGTCCACACCCCGTTGCCCCGGAAGCCCCGGCCCCCAAAGCCGCCACCTCCGAAGCCACCGCCGTAGCCGCGCCCGTACAGGTCTCTGGGTGCGGGAGGATACATGAGCCGCGCGAAGGTCCACTCGGTCTTCTCCTGCCAATCCGCCGGCAGAGGAATGTCGCCCAGGCGGTACTCCACGCCTGGGAATTCGCGGAACGGCAGTTGGAAGGCAGATAGGGTACCGATCAGGGCAACGCCCGCTCCCCACCAGACGGCCTTACTGAGGTTCATGGTTTTCAGCCTACCTGGAGAATATCACTATGGGCTGGCCTACCGGGTGACCCACTTGGCGATATCGTCGACCACTTCGGGAGCTACGTGGCCGGGCTTGCGGTACTCGGCCTCGGTGCTCTTGCCTTCCCCGGCGACGAACAGATGGTTCAGAGCCGGGTAGCTGTGGTAGACAACGTCCTTGCTCGAACCTAAGCCGGCTTTCCAGAGTGCGAAATCATTCATAGTGACTTGGTAATCCCGCTCGCCCTGTAGGATGAGCAAGGGGATCGCCTGCTTCTTGATAACCGCTGCGGGATCGTAGCCTTTCAGGTCGAGAAGATAAGGCACCGCCATGCCGAGAATCGGCGGTGCATCGGAGTCGGCTGGTTCCAGGGCCTTGATCCGGGCAACCAGCGACTTGAGCTTCTCCATTTGCTGGGCGTTCATGCCTAAGGATTGGCTCTGTTCCACGAGCAGGTCTTCGAGCGGCCGAACGTTGCCGGCGAGGATCGCCAACCCCGCCAGTTTGCCGTCGTCTTCCGCGATGCGGGGAGCCACATATCCGCCCAGGCTATGGCCCAGCACATAGACGCGCTTGGGGTCCACCTCCTTCTGCGCGCGCAGCAGGGCGGCCGCTGCCACGGCATCCGCAACCGTCTCTTCCTGGACCGTGGTTCCGTGCATCCCTGCCATCTTGGCGCCGTACTGCCGGGTTCGTTTCTCGTATCGCAGGACCACCACGCCGCGCGTGGCAAGGCCTTCGGCAAGATCCTTGAACATCTTGGTTCCGCCGACGGTTTCGTCCCGATCGTTGGCCCCGTTGCCGTGGACCAGTACGATGGCCGGGAAGGGGCCTGTACCAACCGGAACGGTCAGGGTACCGGGCAGTTTCCAGTCACCTTCGCCTACCGTCACCGCGCGTTCTCGAAAGGCAGCCGGTTGGCTATACGGCGGCCGTTGCCAGGTGACTTCCCCCGGAACCAGGTTCATGATGGACACCTGACCGGCTGCGTTGACGGCCGCCTGGAAATTGACGCTCCGCACGGCGAACTTCACCGGAATCACCACGATTGTGTTGGTCCCGGCCTTTCGCACGGAGGGATCGCCAATCGACTCGACCGCACCCTGGGGCTTGATTTCAGTTGCCGCGAGCTTGCCGAGCGAGGCTTCCGGGCTGGCCGTTTGCAAGTCCGGCGAGAACATCTGGAACAGTTCGGAATACTTCTCGCCCAGCAGCAGGTCCAAAGCCTTCCTGGCCGTAACGGCCGGGTCGGGAGCCGGTTGGGCCATCAGCAGGCCCGCGGAGAAAACGCACAGTAGATACGAGAGCTTCACTCCTTTATCCTACAGCTAGCGAAGCTCGATATAGTTAGTACAGCAATCCCAAAAACAGCCAGGAGGATTTCAATGGCAGATTACGCCCATCCCGAGGCGCTCGTCACCACCGATTGGGTGGCGAGCCATGCAACGGACGCGAACGTAAGAATTGCGGAAGTAGACGTCGATACCAAGGAATACGACGAAGGCCACGTCCCCGGCGCCATCGCCTGGGCGTGGAACACGCAACTGTGCGACATCGTACGTCGCGACATTCTGTCCAAAGAACAGTTTGAAGAGTTGATGTCGTCGTCCGGAGTGTCTCCGAACACCACCCTGGTGATTTACGGGGATAACAACAACTGGTTCGCGGCATGGGCCCTATGGCAGGCCAAGATCTACGGACATGCGGACGTTCGCCTGATGAACGGCGGACGAAAGAAATGGCTGGCCGAGGGCCGCGAGCTTTCCACCGAAAAACCGCACGCGGAGCGAACCAATTACCACGCCAAGGATGCCGATCTATCGCTGCGGGCCTTCCTGCCCCAGGTGCAGAAGGCGTCGGCCGAACGCTCGTCGGGCATGGTCGACGTGCGCAGCCCGCAGGAGTACTCGGGCGAGATTCTGGCGCCTCCGGGATTGCCGGAAACCTGCCAGCGCGGTGGCCACATTCCGGGCGCGCGCAGCATTCCGTGGGGCAAGGCGTGCAATGACGATGGCACGTTCAAGTCGGCCGATGAATTGAAGGCGCTTTACGGAGGCGAGGGCATCGACGGTTCCCAACCGGTGATTGCGTACTGCCGCATCGGGGAGCGGTCGAGCCACACGTGGTTCGTGCTGAAATACCTGCTGGGTCTCCCGAACGTCACCAACTACGACGGCTCCTGGACCGAGTGGGGCAACCTGGTGGGCGCCAACGTGGAGAAGGGCGCGGCGGCAACGGCCAAAGGATAAGCATGAAGGCGGAAGAGTATCAGGAGCGAAAATTGGAAGTGGTGGGCTGGCCGGTGAATCTGGCCAGCTATCGCCTCGGCACGGAGTGGCACTCGAAGGCCGACAACGTATCGCCGGGCGCGGCCCTGTGCCGGACCACCGGGGCGTCCCGCGAGGAGGCAGAGGAGAAGGCCCTCAAGCGCGCCGAAGAGTTGCTGGGAAGGACCAAAAGGCACACAGTGTAGGTGGAAGATCTAGATGGCTACGATACCGAAGTCTTACATTACACCTGAAGAGTACCTGGAGATCGACCGCAAGGCCGAGCGCAAGAGCGAGTACTTCGCAGGCGAGATGTTCGCTATGGCAGGTGCGCGCGAGCCCCACGTTCTGATCGTCGGGAACGTGGCTGGCGAACTTCGTCAACAAGTACGGACGCGACCATGCCGAGTGTATGGCAGCGAGATGCGTGTGCAGGTTAGCGCTACTGGTATGTACGTGTATCCGGACGTCATCGTGGTTTGCGGCGAGCCGCAGTTCCTGGATGAACGGCGCGATACTCTGCTCAATCCGAACCTGATTGTCGAAGTTCTTTCCGAATCGACGGAAGCGTATGATCGGGGCAAGAAGTTCGAGCACTACCGTACGCTGGAATCCTTTTCGGAATACCTGCTGTTTTCGTCTGACCGCATCAATGCCGAGCTCTTCACGCGGCAACCGGACGGCCGTTGGCTGCTGTCGGCGGCAAACACCCTGGAAAGCTCCATCGAGCTGCCCTCGATCGGCTGCCGCCTGATCCTCGCCGACGTCTACGAGAAGGTGGATGTATCGCTGGTGCCGTTCGCCGGGGTGCGTCCGCTCGATCGCTAGCAGACATGAAGTTACTCAGAGGCTACGCAAGGATCCGCCCCGATCTGCCGGCTGAGGCCGCGCCCCGGAACGAGCGGAACCAGCGCTCGCGTCCGCGCTCACTGCACCGCATTGGCTGTCGCGATCACCAGTTCCCGGCTCAGTTTTCCGCTGAGGAGATACACGCGATCGGGGACGCTCCAGACCACCGTGATGCGCTTCACAGCGCCATCGTCCCCGGTCTCCTGGAGCAGCGTGGCCGGACCTGTGTTCAGGTCAATTTCCTGGATGGTGCCTCGCATCGCATCGGAAAGCTCCGAGCTGATGGGTGCCAACCACGGCGGCACGGTACCCATTCGCTGGGCCAGCCGCTGGGCCTCATCCGGGCCAACCCCAACTACACGCAAGATTAGTGCTGAGAAAGCGGCAAAGTCAAAGCCCGGAGGCGCGGTGAGGGTTAGCGGCAAGCTCTGAACCAGGACGATGTCGGGCCATTCGGCGATGACGATGGCGCTGGTGTGCAGGGCCAATTGCGCGCCGTCCCACCGGGAAGGCACGGTCTGGTCCGTCACGCCTGCCTTGCGCAACGCGAGTTCGAGGTCGGCTGCCTTGACCACCGTCCCCGCCGACAGGCTGAACGTGGTGGAGAGGCGCGGAGTGCCGGACAGCACCCGGTAGGGCAAGCGCGGATCGTAATGCACGCGCCGGCCGGCCTCGTCCATATCCCGCGCAGGTATGGGCGGGATCGGAAGGCCCATCAGTTTGACCTGTGGGGACGGAACGCCTTCCGGCCATGGATTCACACGGATGAACGCCACTTGCCGGACCGTCAGGAATTGCCAGAGTTGCTGGGCCACCACGCGCCCCGCCGGCAGCAGCAGTATGACCGCGCCGACCAACGCAGCAGCCGCGGCCCAAGCCAGCCAGGCCCACGACGCCGCACGGGGACGATCCGTCTCCATGCGCGCGTGAAAGCGCGTGAGTGCCGCGGCCGAGTCGGACCGCCAACCGGCAGGCGGGTCCAGGTACGCGGTCTGCTTCACGACCCATTGGCGCAATTCTTCCGGGTTAACGTTTTCCATATCGATTCACGTACTCCTTTCGGAAAGCCATGTCGGCGCGGGCCAGAAGAGTCCCTACCGAACTCGGATTGAGGACCAGGATGGAGGCTAATTCGTTGAGGCTGTGCCCTTCGCTTCGCAAGACCAGCAAGGCCGCCTGCTCGGGCTTGAGCGCCGCCAGTACATGCCTTACCCGAACCTGTTGCTCGAGTTGTTCGAGGACATCCTCCGGACTCTCGATCGCTCCCGGCGCCGTCGCCAGGGCTTCATAATGCGCGCGCCGTTTGCGCTTCTTGAGGTCGTCCAGCGCAAGGCGGAGGCCGGTACGGTACAACCAGCCCATTAAGTTGTGGTCCGACGCCGGTGGATTGCGGTGCAGTTTCCAGAACGCTTCCGCGGCCAGTTCCTCCGCCCAGCCGATATCGCCAACTAGGCGGTAGACCAGACGCGTCAACGCGGCATAGTTGGCGGTGAAAAGTTCGTCGAACTTACCGGCGCTTTCAACGTTCCTGTTCACGCTTGGAATGTTCGAACTGGGGGGCACATGGTCATAACGACGCCCGAGGGCGAAATTTGACAGTCCGCCAGATCGTCGTTCTCTTACGTTACTTCAGGGCAGCACGAATGTCCTTGAGCAGGCGGAACAGATGAAAAGGATCGCTCGGCGACGCGATAAAGTCGAAGCGTTCATAGAAGGACCTGGCTACGTCGTCTTTCGCGTGAACGGCAAACGCGCGAATGCCGGCGATGTCCGCTGCCTGCAAAGTTCGAAGGGATCATCCCCCACGGATCAACTCCCACGCCCGCTCGACGTGCGCCGCCGTCGTTGCCTGGTTGCCAATGGCGAGACGCAAGGTGAACTTGCCGTTCAAAACCGTGCCCGAGATAAAGGCATCACCGGCCGAGTTCACGCGGTCGAGCAGGGCGCGATTCTCGTCATCCGTGCCCTTATAGCGGAAGCACACCACCGAAAACGGCGACGGCGCGGCCAGCTCGAATCGCGGGTCGGCTTCGATTTGGCGGGCGAGGCCGCCTGCCAGCCGCACGTGTTCGCGAATCATGTTGGCCAGGCCTTCCCGTCCAAAGGACCGCAGAACGAACCACAGCTTCAGGGCCCGGAAGCGGCGGCCCAGCGGCACGCCGTAGTCCATCAAGTTTACGGCGCGCGGGTCGGCCACGGTCTGGAGATACTCGGGAATCAGCGAAAAGGCGCGGCGCAGGATCTCTGGCCGCCGCGTGTAGAACACGCTGCAATCCATGGGGGTCATCAGCCACTTGTGCGGATTGGTGACGAACGAATCGGCCCGGTCGCAGCCTTCGAACGCCCAGCGGAATTCCGGCACGATGGCGGCCGACCCTGCATAGGCCGCGTCGACATGCAGCCAGAGTCCGTGGAGCTCGCAAATGTCCGCGATGGCCGGTACGGGATCGACGCTGGTGGTGGAGGTGGTCCCCACCGTGGCCGTCACGCAGCAGGGCTTCAGGCCGACGGCGAGATCGCGCTCGATCAACTCCTCCAGGGTGTCCGGACACATGCGGAATTCGGCGTCCACCTGCACCTTACGCACGTGGTCCTGCCCGATCCCCACGGCGATCGCGCCCTTCTCAATGGAGGAGTGCGACTGCTCGGAGGTGTAGACCACCAGCCCGGGCTGCGAGCCGCGCGTGCGCGATTGCGGATCGGCCGCCTCGCGCGCCGCGGCCATGGCATGCATGCTGCTGGTGGAGGCGGTGTCGTAGATCAGGCCGAACCAGTGCTCGGGAAGGCCGCTCCACTGTCGCAGCCAGCGCAGGGTCACCTGTTCCAGCTCGGTTACGGCCGGCGAGGTCTTCCACAGCATGCCGTTGCCGTTCAGCGCGGCGGTCAGCAGCTCGCCCAGAATGCCCGCGGGCGGGGCGGAATTGGCGAAGTAGGCCATGAAGCCGGGGTGGTTCCAATGCGTCATCGCGGGCACGATGAGCCGTTCGAAATCGGCGAGGATGGCTTCCATGGGCTCGCCCTTTTCGGGTCCGCAGACGGGAAGCGCGTCGGTAAGTTCACCCGGCTTCACGGGCGGGAGCACCGGGTATCGATCGGCATGTGCCAGATAGTCGGCGACCCAATCGATCGCCTGATAGCCGTAACGGCGGAATTCTTCGGGAGTCATTTTAGTGGACGGCCACCGTACCGGGGGCCAACAGTTTGGGCATCGCATCGGCCGGAACCTTCCAGTTTCGGTCAAAACGGCCCTCCGCGACCACATTTGTGAGCGAACCCTTGAAAAGAATGTAGTCGCCGAAGGAACTGAGGAGCCGGAATTGCTCCGGGGCCAGGGAATTCCCAATACGATTGACCTCGTCGGCGCCGGTCCACCAGGGCAGGCCGGAACTGACCAGCGCGTAGTGCTTGCCGACGGGAGCGATGAACAGAAGGCCATAGTCGGCAGCCGCGGGACTGAGCGACAGCGGCAGGGAGTTGGCGAAACGCGCGATCAGGGAGTTGGTCTCGGGGGTGCCAAACAGGATCAGGTCGGCCGAATCGAGGTCCGCGGCGGTGACCTCCGTATCCGCTTTGACCGCCAGCGACAAGGCCAGGCGCGAGCGGGCGCTGGACCAACGGGCGGCGGTCTCGGCGATCCCGCGCCGAGCCTCCAGTTCTTCGGCGGTGCGGGCGCCGGAGCCGCCGTAGACATAAATCTGGCGGGCGGACACCGCTTCGGAAATGGGGCCTTCCGCGCCGGGGCGCTTTCCTTGAGGCGCGAAGCGGCCGGCCTGCCATCGAGATCGGAAGAGCACACGTCTGAACTCCAGTCACCTTGTAATCTCGT
>OCZU010001815.1_pt1 | contig 13810 bp, 13 predicted proteins | sample 1539001 | NCBI WGS metagenome assembly OCZU01 (sample SAMEA3539306, study PRJEB22396) | soil metagenome | biome: tundra; feature: field; material: soil | place: USA | collected 2010-05 | depth 0.15 m
CAGCGCCGGGCCGAGCTTCCACGCGGCCATCAGCAGCGGGAAGTTCCACGGGATGATCTGCCCCACCACGCCGAGCGGCTCGCGCAGCGTGTAGGAGTGGAAGTTGGCGCCCGGCATGTAGGGCACCGAGATGTTGATCGTGTTGCCCTCGATCTTGGTGGCCCACCCGGCCATGTAGTGGAACAGGTCCGCGGCCAGGGGCACGTCGGCGGCCTGCGCCACGGCGAACGGCTTGCCGTTGTCCAGTGACTCCAGCTGGGCGAGCTCGTCGACGTGGTCGAGGATGAGATCGCCGATCCGCCAGATGATGCGCCCGCGCTCGGATGGGGTCATCCTGCTCCAAGGGCCTTCCTCGAAGGCTGTGCGCGCCGCCCGCACGGCCCGGTTGATGTCCTCGGCGTCCCCCTCGGCGACCCGGGCGAGGATCTCGCCGGTCGCGGGATTGGGGGTCTCGAACGTCTTGCCTGATGCCGCGTCCACCCACTGCCCGTTGATGAATAGTTGCCGGGGGGCCGCGATGAAGTTCTCGACACGGCGGTCCAGGGTCACTGTCATGGAATTCTCATCTCCCTTGCCGCGCGGCGGAAGGCGGCCACCTCGTTGCGGCCAGCCAGCAGTCACCACGCAGGGGCACAGCCCGCAGGCTGCGGCCCATTGGTAGTCACAACGTGATAACAGAGTCCAGACTGGCACAAGGGCCCAAGGTCCCGATAGCACAGAAAACTCGGGTCAATGCTGGTGCCCGCTCGCGCGGTCAGAGCCCGCTGGGGTCAGGCTGCCAGCGACAACGATGGCCTCGCGCTCATGACTTCCAGCGTGGTGGGCATGAACCCGGCCGCCGGGCGGCCGGTCCGCTGGCAGCCGCCCGGCCGGGGCACCGTAGCCCTGGTTTGGTGGCGGGTGCTCGTGACGGGCGGCAGTCCCTGGAAGGGCCGCAGACCCGTAAGCTCCGGGCTGCCGCCCTGGCTTCCCGGCTGGTTTTCGAGCCCGCGGTACGCGAGGGCAGTGCTGCGGGGTGGACCTGGCAGGCGATATCCGCGGAGTCGGGTCAGCCACCGTCCTGGCTCCACCGGCAGGCATGGGACGCGCCTCGTGGCGGGGAGGTGACGCATGCTGATCAGCCGGGGCACTAGCGTGGGGCCGACAACGTCGTTGATCGCCTCACGGGAGCAGCAGCCATGCAGCTAAGCGCGCGGAACCAGATCCCGGCCAGGGTCACCGGCATCAATGCCGGGGAGGCCATCGCCAACGTTGAACTGGACGCGGGCGGGGTGCGCCTGGTTGCCTCGATCACCGTGGAGGCCGTCAGCCAGCTCAGCCTGGCCGAGGGCAGCGAGGTTATAGCGGTGATCAAGGCATCGGACGTGATCCTGGCCACCGGCGCCTGAGACCGGGTGACCGCACCCCGCCCTGTCCGCGATCAGACCCGGGCGAAGAACTCAAGCTCGCGCAGGGCGACAGCCTGTCCATTCTGGCCCGGGTACACATTCTTGATCACCACGGTGATCGCCGTGACGCCACGCAAGCTGACCGGGCGATTCTGGAAGCCGAGCGTGTCGTCCAGGGGCAGGCTGACGGGCGAGCGGCCGCCGACAAGGAGCTCGATCGTCTGTGGGCGCGCCTGCGTCCGGTAGTCACCGCCGGGCTCTCCGGAAAGCACCCCGACCCTGTCGATTCTTTGCGGGCTGGCGAACCGGACGGTGAAGCTGGCGCCGGCGCCGGAGCCAGCCCCGGTCAGCCAGTACGTCTGCTGAATGCCGTCGATCGCGAGCTTGGCAGGGTGACCAGGCGCTGCGGATGAGGCGCTGGCACTGATCGGCGCGACATTGGTGTAGCGCTGGCTCAGCTGAACTTGCGCCCGGTGAGCGAGGCCGAACACGTGGACGGTGAGCCACATCCGCGCCGGGCCGAGGCCAACCCCGAGCAAGCCCACCACCAGCAGCAACGGCGCGAACCTGCTCAGTGTCCCCCGCAGGGGCGTCTTGGCGCGGCGCATGCGCTGCCCGGCGGTGCCCCTGAAGGCACCCGGGCCGCGCGTTCCGGCGGCCGACGCGCCGAGACTGGAACTGTGGGCTGGCACGCCGAGACTGGAACTGTGGATTGGCGCGCCGAGCCGGTGCGAGTCCGCGGGTGCGCCAAGCCTGTGCCCCGCCGCCGTGGCCGCCGCGCCTGCTGGCAATCCCGGTACCGCATCGTGGCTCAGGAAGCCGCGCGGCCGGTCCCCGGCCGCGTAGGAGCGGCGGCCACGCAGCCGGTTCAGCAGGCGCCGCCACCAGCCAGGGGCGGGCACTTGCGCCGCCGCACCTGACCGCAGCGTCTCGCCGCAGGACCGGCAGAACGTGCGGCCCTCAGGATTGCGCACGCCGCAGGCCGAGCAGTAGGGGCCGGCATGGACCTGCTCGGTCATCAGCGGGACGGGTCCGGGCCTGTCTCGCTCGGCGACGGGCTTGCGGGCCGGCGGCTGCCCGCCATCCACCGCGCCCGCCGCGGCTTCGACCGGCCGACCCGACCATTCGAGCAGGACACCGCACGATGCACAGAAACCGTCTCCCGACTCGGCGGCATTTCCACATTCACTGCATACGATCATGACTTCACCATTTCGATCCGAAGCTGACTGAAAACGGGCAGGGCGGGCTCCGCCGCACCGCGGGCGGAAGCCGCCACGCTGGCCGGATCCCGGCCAGCGGGAACCACTACGGTGATCGTGACCACCGGGTCAAACGGCGGCGCTATCGCCACACCCGGGGTGTCTGACCAGGTCACCGCGCCGGAATCGGCAACGCTGACCTGCTCGGCTGTTACGCCGACCGCGGCCGCGACGACGTCGCGCAGGCCCGCGGCCGTGCCCCGGGCCTGGTACGCGCGCACCGCGCCCGCGATGAGCGCCCGGTGCCGGTCGCTGGCATCCGGGCCAGTTTCAGCGCCGACGCCGACCAAGGTGCCGAGCCAGGCCAGGAAGTCGCCTGGCGCGAGCCACGGGTCGAGGTAGGCGGCGAAGCAGTCAAGCGCGGTGACGACCGGGCCGAGGAGTTCGTCGAACGCGGCGCAGAGTCCGAGGAAGAGCGGGTCCTCGTGGAAGATCGCGGGGACCGGCCCGCTGATCCGGTACGCCGCGCTCGTCGCGGCCTGCCCGATGCGGCGGTCCGGGAGGCCCTCCCCCGGGAATCCCCCGTTCACGGCCGCACCTGCACCTGGTGGTCGAAGGAGAACGGAAGCTCGTCCGCCGCGACCTCGACGTGCTGCGCGGCCTCGGCGCGGGCGCCGGTGACCGGGTCGGCGGGGTAGAGCCGCGCGTCCTCCACGTAGTCCAGATCCGGCAGGCCGGCCAGCGCCGCGTGCACGTCGCCGAGCGTGACCGGCCGCCCGAACGGCCAGCCGAATCCCCCCGGCCCGCCGTCGCGTGGGTGCAGCCACCGGTACAGGGCTGCGAGCGCGTCCTCGGCCAGCCGCTCGCAGTCACGGTCGCGCCTGGCGCGCAGCCGGACCGCCACGGTGATGCCGCGGTAGCGCGGCGGCTCCACCACGACCCGCATGCCCACCATGCGGCGCCTGTCAAGCGCAGCCGAGATCCGCCCGAGCAAGTCCTTGCCCGGGGTCAGCGCAGCGAAGGGCAGCCGCCCAGGGCCATAGCCGACCACATCAGGCAGCACAAGGACCCGGACAGGATCGGCCGGTGTCGCGGGCGGCACGCAGTGCACGCGCACCGCCGCGCCAGCCGCCTCTCCCGCGATCACCTCATAGTCCTCCGCGGTGACGGCCCTGTCGCCAGTGCGCAAGGCGCGGCCGGCCCGCAGCTTCGCTTCGTCCACCGTCTCGCCGTCGCGGCCGCCGCCAGCCGGCCGCCGATTGCCGGCCGATTTCACGAAGGGGATCGGCGTGCGAAGTACGCAGAGCGCACCGGCCCGCACGTTCCCCGCGCTGCCGCCGCCGGTCCAGTACTCGCGCAGGCGCACCGTGGCGCCCTCGGGCGGTACCCGGCCGTGGCTGCGCATCGAACCGTCGGTGAGCCGTACCGCCGGCCCGAACTCGACCACCCCGGCGGCGCGGTCGAGCCGGAAATGCGGATCGTCCCTGCCGCTGCCCGCGAAGTCGGGGACGCAGCTCCACTCCTGCCAGCCTTCGCTGGACGAGACCTCGAGAACCGGCACGTCCCCGGTTTCGAGCACCGGTTTCCTGGCGAGCGGGAAGCGCTGGCCCGCTGATCCGTCCGCCTCGCCTAGCACGTCGCCGCCCATGCGATCGGCATGGATCGCCGCCACCGTGCCGCCCACGCACGCGGCGGAGAGCCTGGACAGAACCGGGCTGCGGCTGTAGGCGGGATAGTCCTGCGCTGTCTGCGTCACCACGGCCCGTACCCAGGCGGCCCGGATGCCGTTGATCAGGGACGGGACCTGTCCCGGGGGCAGGTGCAGCAGGATGTCGCCAGGCCTGTTGAGACCTCCCGTGCCGTCCTGCTCCACCTCGCACCCGGTCCAGCCGGAACCGGTGAACGCCTCCCAGCGCAGCGGCGGGTGATCGGGATCGACCCCGAGGCCCTCGATCTCACTGTCGGTCCGCAGCAGCACTACGCAGCGCGGCGCCGCGGCGGACAGTCCCGCGTAGAACCGGTCGCCCGGCCGCGGCACACCGGAGAAGCAGGCAACCCGCTCGCCTTGCGCCAGCGCCGGCCCCAGGTCCGCAAGCTCGCTCGGCCCGTCCCCCACGGCGGGGGCAGCGCGCACTTCGGTGAGCGACACCGCCGCGATCTCCAGGTCGGTGAGCGTGCTGAAGGAGATCTGCTCCTCGCCGGGCAGCCGCCGGGTCGCGACCTGCGTGCCCGCCGGCACCCGGACTGGCTCGGGCCGCGGCGCGGAGAGCCGGAAGGTCAGGTCCGCCCTGGCCGCGGCGGGCGGTCGCAGCGTGATGCCCAGCAGGTCGAGGAACTTGCGGTAATGCCGCTCCGGTACCTGGTTCAGCCGGTAGCCGAGCTGGTCGGCAATCGTGGCGACCGCCTCGATCAGGGTTATCCCCGGATCATGGACGTTGTGGTCCGTCCAGGCTGGGATGCGGCGCTGGATGAGGCGTTTGGCGTCATCCACGAAATCCTGGAATCGCCTGTCGTCGAGGTTGGGCGCAGGGAGCGGCATCTGCTCACTCCTCGGGTATCGAATAGAAGGGGAATACGAGGTTGCGCCGGTCGTTGGTGGCCTTGATCCGGTAGGCGACGGCGATTCCGAGCACGTGCGGCTGGTCCGGGAGCGGGGCGGCAGCGACCTCGGCGACGTCGATCCGCGGCTCCCAGCGCGCCAGCGAGGCACGTACCTGGGCCGCGACCTTCCCGGCCAGGGCGGCATCGACGGTGTCGAAGACCAGGTCGTGGATACCGCAGCCGTACTCGGGACGGAGCGGCCGCTCACCGAACGAGGTGCCGAGGATCAGCCTGATCGCTTCCTCGATCTCCTGCTCACCGCCGGAAAGCGCGAACGAGCCCGCACTGTCCAGGTGGAGCGGGAACGCCCAGCCCCGGCCGGTGAAGTCGCTCGATGATGGCATCTCAGCCGCCGATCAGCACGGAGGCCGCGCTGCCGGTGAGAGTGCCCACCGGCTGAGCGCAGCAGGTCGCCTGCGACCCGGTGCGCGCGGCGGGGACCCCGCCGAACAGCACGGTCGTGCTGCCCTGGGTGATCACGGCCTGCTGCATCGGCGGCGCGAAGAACGGATCGGCCGGATGCAGCCCGACGTGCGGCGGCGTGTTGTATCCGGTCGCCCCGACCACCGCCGCGGGGGTACCGCCGATCAGCACGGTCTGGCAGACGCCGATGGTGACGGGCGCGGCGAACGGCAGCGGCGGCGCTGGCTGCGGCGCGCCGCTGGCCGGGTTCGGTATCAGGTGCATCGGGCATGTGCCGGTCACCTGGTCACCGGCCACGGCCGCTGGAGTACCCATCTCGATTGGCTCCTTCTGCTGTTCTCAGTTGAGTTGGATCACGTCGCCGGAGACACTGACCGAAGGACCGCCGTCGATCGTCACCCCGGTCTGACCGGACAGCGCGAGGCTGCCCGAGGCCTGGATGCTCACGTCGCCGTCGCTGGTGATCTGCACCTGGCTGCTGCCGCTGATCGTCACCGAGCCAGAGCTGTCGATGGTGATCGAGGTCTTGGCGGCGTCAAGGGTGATCGTCAGGTTGTCGTCGCCGGTGGCCAGGAGCACCTCGGGCGCGCTGTCGTCGTCGCAGAGCACCAGGCGGTGGCCGGTACGCGAGACGCACGCCCGCCGCACGACCTGGCCGGCCGCCGTGTCGATGAGCTGGCCGCCCAGCGGCGGCGGGTCGACCCCGTTGTAAAGGCCGCCGATCACGTAGGGAGCGCGCACGTCACCGTGACCGAACGCGACGAGCACCTCGTCGCCGACCTCGGGCAGCCAGGCCAGCCCGCGCCCGGCGCCCGCGCCTGGCTGCGCGACCCGCGCCCACCACGACTCGTAGTCGTCGGACAGCCAGGGCAGGGCGACCTTCACCCGGAACATGCCGTCCGGGTCAGCGATATCGGTGACCTGAGCCACCACCAGGCCGTAGATGGGCGGCCCTGACGCCCGGTGGCTGCCCTTGGTGGCGCCCACCGACGCAAGCCCGAGCAGGGACCGCTCCTGCCGGCCGCTGACCGTGAACTCCGTCCGGTAGCCGGACTCGTCGTAGCAGTGCCGGGTAGAGGTGAGCACATAGCTGCCGTCATGCGGCCAGCCAGCGCACCCGACCTGGACCGCTGTGCCAGGAACGAGCCGCGGCTCGCCCACGGCCGTTCCCTCGGCCTCGGCATGTGCCCCGGCGATCTGGTCCGCGATCGCGCTTGCCACTGTGTCGGCCTCGGCCTGGCTGGTGACCGGCCGGTCCACCACTACATAAGGCCGCGCACCGAACGCGGCGGCGAGATCAGCGGGCGACACCCCGACGCTGGTGTTCGAGGCCGCCGCCAGGGCGCGGCCAAGCACTGCCTGCTTGGCCGCCGGATCCCAGCCGCGGACCTGGACCTCGCCCACCTGCTCGGCCGCGGTCACCCTGGGCCGGAACCTGCGCAGGTTGCCGCCGAGCAGGAGCTGGTACGGCTGGGCAGGCGCGGCCAGGTCGTCGCCTCCGGCCGGGGCGTCTGCGCTATGCCGCGGCGCGCGCCAGTGCAGCTTGCCATCCGCCACCGCGAGCTCGTGGCCAGTCTCGTGCGCACGCGAGCGCAGGAACTCCCAGTCGGTGAGGTTGGCCTGGCTGACGTGCTCATACACCGGCCCGCCCGGATCGGTGTCGCCGAGGTCGAGCTGGGCGTCCGCAGCGACCTGCCGGACGATGTCCGCGTCGGTGACGCCGGCGAAGGTCCTCGTGCGGCGGCCGCGGCAGAGCCTGTGCAGTGGGTCGTAGCCGCGCACCACGGTCCAGGTGCCCGTCCCATCCGATTCCTGCTCAAGCGCGGTCACCTCGCCGGCCACAAGCGGGAGCAGGGTGCCGTCCCCGTCCGCGGTGGCAGCCACGGTGAGCTTGCTGCCGAACTTGATGCCCGCCCGGCTGAGCACGTCGTGGTGGGTGTCCTGGAAGTGCAGCACGAACATGCCGGGAAGATGGACGTGCGTGTGTACGAGGACACGGACCAGCGCGGGGGTGATGTCGGCAGGCAGCGGCGAGCCGTCCACGCTCACCTGCGGCCTGCTGCCGTAGGGGGACCGGTCAGCTGCCATTGCTGCCATTACCTCCGCCCCTGCTCAGCTCGGCCGCCTGCGTGCGCGGCGGCACGAGCAACCGGGTGCCGACCGGCACCCTGGCCGGGTCCTCGATCCCGTTGGCGACCGCGATGCCGCGCCACAGCCCTGGGTCGCCGTACTCCCGGTAGGCGATCCCGGCGAGGGAATCGCAGTCAGCGAGCAGCGCGCTGCGGCGCCCTGAGATGCCGCCCGAGGTGGGGTTGGTGCCCTGCGGGTCGTCGGGCACCTTCTGCAGCGAGATATCCACGACGGCGCGCAGCGGCGTGCCGTCGGTCTTGAACATGGTGTGCTCGGCCTGCACGTGCTGCAGGAATCCGGTGAATGGGATTGCGTTGCCCCAGCTGAAAGTGACGGTCGGCGGCTGAGGGGTCTTCGAGTCGTATGCCCCGGCGGGCACGCACGTCCAGTCGAACAGTTGGCGCACCGCTTCTGGCACGCCCTTCGTCGTCCCGCCCATGGTGTCGAAATCGTCGAAAAGCAGCTTCGCGGTGAGTATCTCCGGCCCGGTCCCGACGAACTGGGGACGCGGCGTCTTGGCCGAGCCCCTTGTCGGCTGGGCAGACCAGGTGGACGTTTTGCTCATCTGCACCGAGGACGGGTTGAATTGGCACGGCAGTTCGTTTCCGTCCGAGCCGGTAAGGACTGCCCTGACGATCGCGTCGGCGCTCATAGCCCGCCGCCGCCGGAGATGGTGAACCCCTGGTGGGCGAGTTCGAGGATCTCCACCGCGACCGCCTCGCCCCCCGGCCCAGTGGTGAGCGTGGGCCCGCTGTAGCGGACCGGCCAGGCACCCGCCAGCGTCCATGTGGACACCACCGTGTTGCGGTTTCCGCCGCGGAGCGTGATGACCGCGGTCTGCCTGGCGGGTTGCCGCCCTTGCTGGCTGAACCATGCCGCGAGCGCCCCGCTGTCCGAGTCGACGGACCTGGTGAGCACGACGCTGCTGTAGCTCAGCCGCCCGGGCAGCCTGGCCACCGTCCCGTTGTCGCCGCCTTCCTGCCACTCCAGGACCTCGAAATGCGCGTCCAGGCCCGAGCAGCCGGTGAATGTGGCCACATTGATGTTGTCTATCCGCACGCCGAAGCTGAGCGCGAGCCCCGGTGCGTTCGGCTCTGTCACGGTGTCTCCTACTGCCTTATCGGTGGTCAGAGGTCGGTAAGCAACTGCGCGTGTTCCCTGTCGGCCAGCAGCTCAGCGGCGAGGTGACCGCGCAGCCGCCCGTAAAGCCGCTGAGCGAGCCGGTCAAGCGATGCCGGGTCGGTGGGGTCGGCAGCGGCCGGGCCTGCGGTGGCCGGGCCAGCCGTCGCCGGACCAACCGTCGCCGGGCCAGCCGAGCCAGCGGTCGCCGAGCCAGCGGTGGCCGAGTTGTCACTGACCGGGCCCGCCGCAGCCGGGCCTGCGGTGACCGGGCCTGCGGTGACCGGGCCTGCGGTGACCGGGCCAGCCACGGGGTACGGCGACACCGGGGAGCCCGGTCCCCGGTTCAGCGCAGGCTGATAGGGCGTTACGGAACCGTGGGGCACAGGCGCTTGGGCGGCGGGAACCGGCGGCCGGGCGCGGAGCGCGTTCCCCGGACGCCCGGGCGGCGACCAGGGACGATCGTCGCCGGGAGGCAGCCGGAAGCCAGCCGGTGCCGTAGATCCAGGCCAGCCATCCGGGTTCGGGCCGGGCAGCCCAGCCTGTGGCCACGAACGGGTGACCGCAGCCGAGAGAGCACCTTGCGTCCCCCCGGCCATGATGGAGCCAACTGGCCCGATCGACTGACGTGGCGCCTCGCCTGCCTCGGTACCCATCCGTTGGCGTGTCCGGGCCGGCGGCGCTGCTGCCAGCTGGTCTCCTGCCGCACTGCCGCCTGCCATGCTTCCTGGGACGCCGCTGGCCGGGATGCTGCCGGCCGCAGCCCAGTCCGGCGACCCCACGCTGGCGGAGTACCGGCCGGCCGGGTCACGGTCGGCTGAGGCCCCCAGGACTGCGGATGACCCGGGGGGCGGGCCGGGAGCCAGATCGGCCGCAAGCATGGTGGCGGTGCCGGGCACGGCGGGCCTTGGCCCGGGCCCGCCGGCCTCGATCCCCGGCGGGGAGCCTGATCGGCTGGCCAGGGAGGTCCGGGAGTTGACTAGCGTGCGCATCGATGTGAGCGGCGCGAAAGCCCGCTGGCCGCTCTCATGGCCGGCGGCTGCGGGGGGCACCGCTGTCACAACGGGCAGGCCTGCGGTCTCCGTCGGTGGCAGGGGCGCGGCCGGCCGGGTTCCCCGGACGGCCGGCGGGTTCGCGACTGGGGTGATGGCCGTACCTGCTCGTGGCGGCCCCGCAAACCCGGCGCCCGGTGAGACCGGCGGGTTCGCGGGCGCGAGGTTCGCTGTGCTGCTCGCCGCCTGCGCTGACGGCGAAGCAGGGGGTGTCGTGCCCAGCCCGGCGGCCTGCTCACCGGCCGGCCCGGTGAGCGGCGGGCCAAGCCGACGGCGGCGGCGCAGCCGCCCGGATGGTGATCCCGGTGGTCCGGCGGGCTCCGCGACCTGACGTGATCTGGCGCCGGCCGCGTCCGGCGAGCCGAGCCCAGGACCCAGCCCCGCGGACCGTTCCTGCTGGTCCGATCCGGCGCCAGCCGCGCCGGGGCTTGCCTCCGCCTGCACCCCGATCGGCAGTGACCCGGCATCCAGCCGGGCCGGCGGCGCACCGACATCCGGCCCAGCGGGCAAGATCCCGGTGCCCGGCCCGGCAGGCGCAACCCCGGCAGGCGCAACCCCGGCAGGCGCAACCGGGGTGGCAGGCCGCTCCCCTATCTCCGGCAGGTCCCGCGCGACCCTGTTCGCCCCGGTCGGGAACGCCCGGGCGTCCGCACCTCCCTGGGCGGCCCTGGCCGGCGTCGGCCAGGGCCGGGTTCGTGGTCCCTCCCCGATCGGAGTGCTCGCCGCCGAGGCGGCCGCCGTATACCCAGCTGCGGGTGTCCCGCCTTGATCAGCGGACGGTGCTCCCCCGGTGGCCGATGCCGGGGGTGATACCGCCGCGGCCGCCCGGGGCATCTCGCTGACCGGCTCGGCCGGTGCGGTGCTGTCGTCGTGTGCCTGCAGTGTTCCCTGGCCAGGCGAGGCCGACCGGGCCGACGCCGGCGACCGACCGCCGGATGGCGGCGAGTCAAGGCCAGGCTTCGCGGACGCCGATGCTGCCGCTGCGAATACCGGGGCCGATGCCGTCTGCCCGGTGGGAAGTGCCGTCTGCCCGGTGGGCAGTGCCGCACCGGGGCCAGCGCGCAGCGGCTGAGCCGCATCGGGTGGGGTCGCCAGCAGCGGCACTGCCCGGCCCGGCCCGGGCAGTGCGCCGTGCCCGCCGTCCGCTGCTTCTGGCCGGGGGCGCGAGCCTCCGGATACCCGCGCTGGCCGCGGACGCCTGAGCAGCGATACACCAGGCAATCCGCGAGGTGCCCGTGCTCGGCCAGTGACCGGCTGGCCCGTTGCCGCCTCGCCGGCTGGGCCGGCCGGCGGGCGTTGGGTGACGCCAGCAGGGAGGTCGACGCCGACGGCGAGGCCAGCCACGCTCCCGCTAGGGGCATCCGCCGTGACGTCGTGCCCGAGCGGCGCGAGGACAGCCGGCTGCCGCCACCGGCTCGGCAGGGTCCGCACGAATCCGCGGCTGTTCGCGGTCGGCTGCGGGCGGAGCACACTGGTCGCCGCGGGCAGCTCGCGCCACTCGCCAGACGGGCGGACGGCTTCCTCACCAGGCCCGTCGCCCTGCACCCGGGCGGCGCCGCGACTTCGGAACGGCCAGCGCATCGCTCACTCACCTGCCCATCCACGGGCCGGCTCGTCGCCGGTGTCCGCGGCAAGCCGGGCGTTCATCTCCTCGATCTGGCCGACGAAGGCGCGCCTGAGCGGGTGCTCGAGGTCGAGGATCTCCCCAAGCGGCCAGTGGAAGTGGTAGGCCACGTACGACACCTCCTCAAGCAGTCGCTGGGTGCCGTACGTCAGGATTCCCCCTGGCGGCCCCGCGCTGCCGCCGAGAAGTCGACGGCGAACTCGTGGCCGCACCCAGGGCAGCTGACGGCGGCGCGGCTGTGTCCTTCGGCGTTGACCTGCCGGTACAGGTCCTGGAGGAAGGCGAGGTCGGCGGCGAACATGCCCTCGACCACACCCGGGTTGATGGCGCTGAGCGTGCCGAGCGAGGTGATTACCCGGCCGAGCAGGATGACGGTGAGATATGCCTCGTTGTCCTGCACCCGCGGATCCCGCAGCGGCATGATCTCGTCTCTCGCCGTGGCCAGCCGCATCCGCCCCTCACGGTGCAGCGTGCCGCTGTCGTCGAGGTATCCGACCGGCAGCGTGAACGCGAACTCGGTGCGCACGCTCGCCTCGGCGGCGACACTCATCACGCCACCTCGAGGCGCTCGACCGCGATGACCACCGACTCGATCATTACCTGATCCCCCCCGGCGGCGAGCTTGCCGATGTCCACCCGGGTCGGCCAGCCACCGAAGAAGTTGAAGCGGGAGACCTCGCCGCGGGAGTAGTCGTACAGCACGATCGAGCCGTCCTTACGCGCTTGATCGATCTGCCCGTCCTGCACGGTCTTGATCCACGCCCAGAAAGCGGGATCGGACACCTTGCCCCTCGACAGGTGGATGTCGTCGTAGTGCACCGAGCCCGGCAGCTTCTGCAGCACGGGCTGGCCGCCGATCTGGTTCGCCCGGTGCTCGATGACGGTGACCACCATGCCGAGTCCGCTGACCTCTTTGAACTGGGCGATGGTCACCCCAGTGATCTCCACGCCGAAGCTGTAAATAGCCAGCGGGTCCAAGACCGCCATGACGCTCTCCTCTTATCTCGATTGCTCGTTCGCTGCTATTCGTTCACCACGGACGTGCCCGTCGGCAGCTGTGCCAGCCTGAAGACCACGAACTCGGCCGGCTTGACCACCGCGAGTCCGATCTCGCAGGTCAGCTGGCCCACTTCGACGAACTCACTCGGGTTGGTCTCGTCGTCGCACTTCACGTAGAACGCCTGCTCGGCGGTGTCGCCGAACAGCGCCCCGTCCATCCAGACCCGGTAGAGGAACCCCCGGATCGTCCGGATGAGCCGCTGCCACAGGTCCTTGTCGTTGGGCTCGAATACCACCCATTGGGTGCCGATCATCAGCGAGGACTCGACGTAGTTGTAGAGGCGGCGCACGTTGACGTAACGCCAGGCCGGATCGCTGGACAGCGTCCGCGCACCCCAGATCCGCGTGCCGCGGCCCGGGAAGGCGCGGACGCAGTTCACCCCGACCGGGTTGAGCATGTCGTGCTCGCCCCTGGTGATCACGGTGGCGATGCCGATCGTGCCCCTGATGACCTCGTTGGCCGGCGCCTTGTGCACACCCCTGGTGGCGTCGTTGCGCGCCCATACCCCGGCCACGTGACCGCTCGGCGGTATCAGCAGCGGGCTGCCGCTGACCGGGTCGAAGACCTTGACCCACGGCCAGTAGAGCGCGGCGAACTTGGAGTCATAGCCAGTCTCGGTGACCCGCCAGTCCCGGACCTGCTGCGGGCTAAGCCCAGGCACCGGATCGAGGATGGCCAGCCGGTCCCCCATCAGCTCGCAGTGCGCGATCATGCCGGTCTGGACCGCCTTGACGCCCTCGCGGTCTATTTTCCCTGCCTGGTAGGCCGCCATCAGGTCGGGAACGCAGACCATGGTCACGTCGTCGACGGCAGCCAGGCCGCCGAAGCCGGTCCGCTCGGCGACGTCACCGATGTAGTCACCCGGCCGCAGCGCAACGTCCGTGGACGGCTGCGCGGCGAGCGTGACCGTCGCGTTGGCAGGGCGCCTTTCGGTGAGCGGGGCAGCTCCCTCCGCCAGCCTGACCAGCGTCGAGGTGGCGTTTACCTGGCTGATCACATTGCTGCGGCCGCGCCGCGTGGTGACCGGCTCGAACACCTCTTCACGTCCCGCGCCGCGGACCACGACGCGGAAACTGTCCTCGGGCGAGCCCTCGGGCGGGTTAGTCACCTCGATAGTGATCTCACCGTCGTGGCCCTGCTGGCCCTGCTGGCCCTGCTGCAGCGCGGTGGCCCGGTACGCGACCGCCGCCGGGTCGGCGGCCGCGGGCAGG
>OCZU010001816.1_pt1 | contig 13800 bp, 7 predicted proteins | sample 1539001 | NCBI WGS metagenome assembly OCZU01 (sample SAMEA3539306, study PRJEB22396) | soil metagenome | biome: tundra; feature: field; material: soil | place: USA | collected 2010-05 | depth 0.15 m
CGCATCTTGTTGATTTGGCGAGTGGGGACGTAGTTCAGTTGGTTAGAACGCTGCCTTCTAACCGGCTACCTTTGGAATCAGCAATATAACTCCTTGGTGTCCAGTTTGGTGTCCATTTTGACCCAACTTTGTTAGGCTATGAAGCCTCAGAGGAGGATCGATGCATGCCTGCTCCGAAGCCCCGCAACACTCCCCTATCCGTGTCCTGCAATCGATCGTTTCCGCCGTCCCGGTCCGCCTTATGAAGCGTGATCTTCTCTTCATTGCTGAACAATTGCTTCCATTGCTGGACGAAGCGATTGGAGATGGTGGCGAGGAATAGAAGCATGAAAGCGAAGGAAGGTGAGTCCGTCGCCAAGCTGTTAACCGTCTTCCTCCGCAGGGCCGACGAGGGCACAATCGGCAAGTTGATTATCGAAGCTGTCGTTCTGCTCTCTGCAAGAACCCATGCAGACGGAGGGAAGACGCTCCGCAGCGCCGCCCAGGTGTTCGGTGTCGATCCCGATGCCGTGGCCCTCAAGGTCAAGCAGGAGTTCACCGCTAAGGAGAAGGCGAGGAAGGCCACCAAGCCAGCGCCGAAAACAGCGGCAAAGGCCAAGCGAGCCGCTTAGCAAATCATGAATCTCTGGACCTGCCTTCGGGCAGGTCCATTTTTTGATCCCTATCCATCTTCCCACCCTGTAGGTCGCTTTCGCATTCGCGAAAGCGCCAAGGTTTTGCCCACCCGACGGGCTTACTTTTTGATTCCAAGAATTGACGTCCGCAGAACCGTTGTCACGGCCCGCAGGGCCAAGGACGAGAAGAATTATTCAAGGTGCAACACGTCTACAAGACCACAATCCAGCTTTACACATGTTGACACCAGAGAATGCCGATACTTCAACACCGCCTCGCATTCCTCTGGGCTTACTTTGAAGCCTAGCGCTGTCACCTCCGCAGTGCGTACTGCGTTGAGGCACATATCCGAGAGCTTCGCTTCACTTTGGACCTGAGACAGGAGGCTCAAATATGCTATGAGTCTTTGATCCGGAGGCTGGAATACTGCTTCTACGCGATCATACTTGAGCCCTTTTTCTCCTGCCAGCCCGATCCCCTGTCGATTGGGTTTGTAGAAGCGGCGAAGGTATTCGAAAAAGGCTAAGTAGGCCAAAGCCCGGGGGGCGTTCCCATCCGTGTGTTCATAGGAGCTCCAGACGTGCGAAGCGGGAATTGGAGCCCCGAGCATTTCGAGCTCACACGCGATACCTTGCATCCTCTTGCAGCAGATCGCATAGCGCTTCGCCTCATTTCGCAGAAGGACACCCTTTCGCCACCGTCGTTCGATGTCGAGTGCATCGCGGGCGGGAAGAGCCAGGGGCGGCGTGTGCAGGTAGCCGGACTCCCAAATCGGTCGCGGTATCAGATATGAGCTAATCTGTGTGCCTGTCAACATTTGACGCATCCACTTCGTTCTCGTCCATCTGTTCGGCAGTGATCGCGAGCTTCTGCTCGACTTCGGAAGACAACTGCGCCATCGTCTGCCCGACAATGAGCCAGTTGTTCTTTGATTCTCCGAAGTGGCTACGGATGCCATACCCATCGCCGTAGAGGCAATCCATCGGCATGACAAACAGCGGCCGCTTGTCCTCCGGCAATCTAGCTGCTCGATCTATTGCTTCGTTAATCGTCTTCGAGGCACGGGTCGTTGCATGGAGTAGAAGGGGTAGCAGGACGAAAGGACAGCCGGCGGCGATCTGCACGGCTCCATGCTCGGAGTCCATTTCTAACGGTTGTTGGGCGGCGTAACTGACGGGAGACTCCCCCTCGAGGAGCGAAATTCTCTTGCTGGTTGTTTCTCCGAACTGCCGGTTTTCAAGTCGCTTTAGCGCGTACTCTTCAAGCAGAACAGCGCACAGGTGGAGAGTGAGATGCAGGTATCGGGCCGGGTTCTCGATAGCATGTGGCGATTTCCGGAAAAGCCAGGTGAGCGGAACGCCTCGATCCAGAAGAGCGTTGATCTGAAATGACGACCAAGTTCCCCGAAAAATTTGATAGCAGACCGTTCCGACACCCACGCCTTGGTCTTTTATACGAACTTGCAGACCAGGCGAAATGCCGCTAAGAGCGATAAAGAGAGGTTCGGTGACATCCCTCGACAGGAAGGACGTGTGCCCGGATACCGTCTTGCCTGTGCGGTCCTCGATCAGAGTGCGGACGTCGAACGGCACGCCCTGTTCAAAGTTGATATGCAAGGAGTTGCCTGTTTGAAACGCCTGACAGAGGAGCATCGCCATTAGTGCACGGGTCGGTTCCAGGTCCTTGAAAATCGGGTGTTCACCGCAAAAGTACGACCGTACATCGAGTGATTTCGTAGTCGCATTGAATCGGTGAGTTACGACTCCTAAGATGATGTCCTTAGAAGCAAGCCGATATGTTGACCAGTCACCACGTTGAGGAAGGCTGCCGCCTTCGTCCGTCCAGGGAGTAAAACTCAGAGCATCTCGGAACACCGTGCAGGCGTCCGGCACCCAGAAGGGAGTTGACGTCTCTCGCACATTAACAACGGCGGGCTCGGTCTCATGGTCACGCATAAACTCTCCCTCTTGCTATGCCCATAGATGCCCTTTCCCGCCACGGTCCTCTTCCGCGAAAAACACCGGTTGGACTGTGAGAGCCGGTAGATGGTTTAGACGCCGGGTGAGGAGTTCATCAATAATCGCCCGATAGGCTCCAACAATCAATGGCTCCAGTCCCGTTTGGTAGAGGACGAGGTGGGATTCGGTCCGCCTCAGTGTGGGATCTTCGACCAGTTCTTTCATCCGGTCATATGCGAGCTTGTCTACTTCTCCGTTCGAAAGGGTCCGCGTCTCCCGGTCTCGAACAAGATACAGGTCAATCCGTTCATCATAATCAAGATGCCTGAAAGACAGCGTACCTACATTGAGCGAACCCTCTTCGGTGTGCCGCTGAGGAGCTATCGCAAGGCATTGAACAGTCAGTGGAGCACCGGTTGAGCCGTCACCATACAGAACCTTCAGCTTGGCCGCTGCAGGCTGAGGCTGACCAGGGTCATAAACGACAGTTCGCAATGCTTCGGTGATTTCACGATGTGCGGCCTCGCTGAAGTTGAGCGGCTTTCCGTTGGCGATGCAGTTACGCATTGTTTCGACGAGTGTGCTGATCCGTTGGTCCAAGGGTACGCGGTTCCCTTGCCGCAGGGATTCAGGTGCCGGCCGAGGCCTTCGCTGTGACTGATCTACTCGCATGGTGGCGACGCCAATTTAAGGTATTCAGCGTCGATCAGGTTCGTCCGATCAATTTTCAGAACCTTGACACTGATCATGCACTGGGGCCTGAGAGTATCGACCTCGGATACCGGCACCTTGAGCCTTACGGCATACTTGCGTTCAAAACTGCATGTCAGCTCCAGTTTGTCAGCTTCTTGGAAGTGGGGACGAGTGTGAAGCACAACGACTTCAATCGTTGATCCAATCAATGAGAGAGGAGGTGCGGCGGCACGCAAGAGACTGAGACGAACCAATTTCGTCTGGTTGTTCATTCGGATGATGAGCGCCTTTAATTCGTCGCCGGGAGCATAGCTCCGCGCTCTCCGTAATTTTCCTTCTTGGTCCAGGCCAAGTTCCGAGTCGAAGATCATGCCTTTTAGTTCGGAATTGAGAGCCACGAGCAGCGCACCGCTTTCAAGTGACTTTTCGACGATCGCACCTGAAAAGGAGTCGCCAACGTGCCACGCCTCCGCGAATCGTCCATAGGCAAGCGGCAGCAATAGATCGCAATCTATTCCAAGGTCGAGTTCACGGGGCAGTGGGTCCTCGGTCCGAGATAGTGTTTTGAGATCTGTTATTGAAAACTGGCGTTCGAAGCGGCGAATTCTCGCCTCATGGACGGAACCTCGTTCCTTGGAGAGTTCGGCAGGCCACAACGGATGCCGAACAAAAGCTATGTAACTGTTCCGCTCAGAGCCCGGAATACCGACATAGACGCCCAGAGCATCGGTCCGCTTGATCTCTATCTTCGTGAGATGAGAGTCCTCCCCTCCCAGCATGCCGAGGTATTCCGTCAGGAGTTTTCGTCCGCGGCTTAATCGCACTCGCTTGAGACCCGCGTCCACCTCCTCCACCCGAACTTCGAATTGCTCGCCGATGTTGAAGCGGCGTCCATAGAAGGCTCGCGGCACAGTGTCTCCGCAAAAATCGGTGTCGGCCATGGGAATCTCCAGACCGGATACGCTCTCGCGAACCAGAAACATCGGACTTCGGCCAAGAGGATCATCGAGAACCTGGACCATTTCAACCTCGATCGACGATCCGACCCGGAACCGGCGGCGAAAATTAGCGAATGCGTTGTCGGAGGACGGACGTTTTGTCAAGAGAACGCACAGAGCACCATCTGCTTCCAATTCATAGCCATCTACCTGCGCGGTCAGCTGATCTCCTTGTTTCAACTCGGACTGTAGTCCCATGATCAGCGCGCGCCCCTTCACGCTTTGCTCTCGGTCAAGATGCGCGGCTTTGGCAAGGTTCTTGAGATCCAGAGCAATATTGACTGGAATAGAGGTTCCATCTCTTGGGCCCGTTACGACTGCAGTAACCGTTGAGCCTCTCGGTAAAGCTTCAGGCAGGAGAAGGCGGATCGTCGTCAAAACGTGTTGCAGAGGATCGCGTAGGCGCGACAGTCTTGCAAACAGAAAACAACGATCGGCCAGACTACCCCTGATAGCCGAAAGCCATCCGGGATCGATTTGAACATTGTTCATGCCCACTACCTTCGTGCGAACGGGGTGGTTGAAGTTCGCGCGACGTTGGCAGGCCACAAGCATCTCCTGGTCGTCTCGCCCGAAGCAGATCGACGTCGGCGCAATTTCTAACTGGTCAGCATCACTTTGCGCCTGCGACGATGGATCTAGGCGGGTATAGACGCCTGATCGTCGACCCTTCTGGGCGGTGTACGATTCATCGTACGCAAGATCATCGTCATATTCCTGGTAAAGCCCTCCTTCTTCCCAGAATGCTTGCCACTGAAGCAGGTCCGGTGCATTGAACCGTGTTCGCGGCCTATCGCTGACCTCTTCGCGTTTTGCTTCGACCGGAATGTAAATCTCGGTTGGCAGGCAGTGGGCGATCAGAGCGCGCAGGGAATCGAGGCGCGCAACGGCGGGTGGGCGATCCTCCGCCTTGCGCCAGTCCTTAATGGATTCGAGCAACTTGCGGCGTTCGTCGCATATGCTCTTCTGAAAGCTTTGAACGTCCAGACCCGCGGCCATCGCCCATTCATCGCGTCCTTGCCCGACCTTTTCTTCCCAGAGGAGCCAAAGCTTTACATACAAGTCAATGTCGTCTCTGCACCCCCATACCAGATCGATCTGGCGCTGCCGAATCTCGTATTTCTGATAGGAGTCCCACGCGTGGTCCCATAAGAGAAGGGAGGGTAGCCCAAAGTTGAGGCGCAGGAATGGGAGCAAAGTTGCCGCTTCGATTCCCATGCCATGGCGCTCGGCCTCCATGCAGATTCTTGCCACATGAAGGTCCGCTGGCATGCCACGCATCTCGAGACCTGCACGCGTCAGGTCTCCGTCCTGATCGATGGCGCCCTGTTGGATGAGCGAGGCGTGGGCGCGGGACAGTTCTTGACGAAAGCGCACGCGGTCTGGTTCTCGTTTCAGGGGTATCCAATCAAAATCCAGATCGAGGGCACCGGTTTGGGTGCGGACCCCCGCCGCCTTCGCTGTCAGCAATACTTGATCGAGGGAGGCGCGGGCGATCTCTGGCGTGCTGTCGTCTGGGAAGTCGAGAAACTCTTGCTCCGTATAGAACATATAGGCGTGCCCTGGGCACGTACGCCCCGCTCTGCCCCATCGCTGTTTGCATCCAGCCTTGCTGTGGCGTATGGTCTGTAGCTCCAAAACCTGTCTCAAGGGGTTCCAGTATGATTCTTTGATGTACCCCGTCTCGATGACATGCTTGATGCCCTCGACGGTGAGGGAGGTTTCCGCTACGTTTGTCGAGACGACGACGCGCCGCTTGCCAAAGATATGCGGATGTTTGTCCTTGATGGGATTCAAAGCGGCTTCCTGCTCGTCCAGGGGCCTTTGCGAATAAAGCGGGAGCGCGATCACATTGGGAAGGTGAAGTGAATTTATTAGGGATACAGTTTGATCAATTTCCTTCGATCCAGGAAGAAACACGAGGATGTGCCCGTCTTCTTCGCTACGCTCCTCACATGACAATCCGTCGAGCCACTGGCAGATATTCGTCACCAACTCCCCGATTGAGCGGGGGAGTTGTTGTCGTGCCGGAAGTTGACCCTTGTTGACCGGTTTCCACCAGAGATCCTTTGAGTCGCCCCACCAATGTTTGTGTACCGGATGCTGAATGCCCTCGGAGTGAAGAAATGGAACCCGATTCTTGCCTCCGTAGAAACCAATGAAAGTCTCGTGGTCAATCGTTGCGCTTGCAATGATAAGGCGGAGGTGCGGATACAAGTAGAGTTGATCCTTTAACAGCCCCAGGATCAGGTCGATGTTGACGCTCCGCTCGTGCGCTTCGTCAATCATAATGATGCTGTAATTGGCAACAGCCCCGGATACTATGTCGTTAATCAGTTTTCCGTCGGTTTTGAAAATTAGCCTTGTCCGCCGATCATACTCATCCGCGCCCGAGTGGGAGAAGCCTATTTGAGCGCCGACACCCAAGGAGGTTCCATTAAGTTGATTCGCAATAAACTTCGGAACCTGACGCGTCGCTTGGATGCGTGGCTGCGTGACGCAAATCGGCCCTCGTTGTGCCCACTTGGAGAGCCCGCCTGGCTCTCCCCCCGTCAGTAGGAGCCAAGGAACGAAGGTCGATTTCCCTGATCCAGTGGTTCCAACGAGAACCATCACTTGATGTTCCTCCAGCGCGGCTAGGATCTCTTCGCCTATCTTCGCAATCTCAAACCTGCGTTTTGTTGGATTGAAGGCCAAGTTTTCAACGAAGACGCGAACCGGTCGCCGAAAGCGCCCAACGCCTCCGGGGCCAAACCCTTTGGCCGGTTGATCCCATGGATCAAACGTTGCCTTCAATAGTTCTTGCGAATCAAGAGCGCCGATCCCCTTATGGCTTTCGACAGCATGCACGAGTTCCTCGCCTTCACGCGTCATCTCGAGTTCAATGTGATGGCATGCGACGCGGGAGTACGATCGCACCTGGAGGACTCGATGCTTCGGACAGTATTCCGGGTCGGAAAGGCCGAGAGCCCGATCCGTTTCCATTGATGGTGCAGCCACAATGAACTGCTCACCACAACTCGGAATTTTGCAGATCCTAACGAACTCGCGAACGCTCATAAAGGCTACCGTCTGAAGCTTGTTTTGCCCCTTTCAAGAATAGTGATGAAAGTGAGGTCTCGGTTCGAAGAATCTGGGAGGCTCGAAATAAGTTCCACCTGCGCTTCCTTGTGGACCGTAATGGTGCAAATGAGAGCGTGATTCAAACAAGCCAGAGCCTTCAGCGTAGGTCCGTTGCTGCAGGTTCCAATTTGTGTCGTAACGTTCGACGTGTGGGGAGGACTCAAGCCAGCCCGGTCCGACCATATAGCTTCTCCCCGAAGGGTTCCAGTCAGCATCGTAATGACGAGCGTGCGGCCGCGATTCGAACAGTCCCGGACCCTGTGTGTACGTCCTGCCTACAAGATTCCAGTTGGCATCAAAATGCTCGATGTGCGGAAAAGTTTCAAACAGTCCTGGATTGACAATGTAACTTCTGCCTAGAAGATTCCAGTTCGCGTCAAAGTGCTTTGAATGAGGGCGGGTCTCGAACCGGCCCGGCTCGACAACGTATGACCTTCCCTCCGTCTGCCCCGGAAACTGTGCGAATTCCAGTCCTAACAAAAGGTTGGCGACGCGACCCTGCGAAAGAGGTCTCGCGTTGAAGCCCGTTGGGTCTCCGTAAACCATGGGGTTATTGCGGGCATACCGATAAAGGTGAGGCCCATCAACTAGGCCCCTCGGGTCTGGTTGCACGAATCGCCCGTCAACGGGATCGTAGAATCGTGCTCCGTTCAAGTACAATCCCGCGGACGGCTCGTACCGTTTGGACTCAAAGCCAAAACCAACTTCGGCCGGCAGTTTATGGCAGGCTCCAAAGGCGTCATACTCTGCAAAGAATCGTTCTCCCGCAACTCCCAAGACAGATCCCAAGGCGTCCGTGTACACCCGCGTCGGGTGCGCTCCAAGGCTCCTTGTCGCAAGCAGGCAGTCTTGACGCAAGCTCCAGAAGCTATCGACCCGACCAGTTGGCGATTCGCAGACTATTTCTCTCTGCCCATCGTAGAATCGTCGCTCAAGTCCGGTGTCGCGGCTCACAAGCGTAACTTCGCCTGTAGCCGAGTACTGACATTCGGCGAGCGTGCGCATTTCCTGGCTGAGCACTTTTCGCAACCGATGCGCCGCATCATATTCGAAGAAGTGCGAGCCGTCGGAAATGAGAAGGCCACTGCGATCATATTGATACTGAGCGGAGACAGACTCTCGTCGGGCTGAAACAATCCGGTTTGCGAGATCATGCGTGTATGACGCGATCACCGCACCCGAGTGCCGCTCTCCCGTTCGGTTGTCGTAGGCATCGTAATCGAATACATACGCGCTTTCTGGAATTCCAGCCCTAGTCGACTCTCGCTGCTTCAGTCGATTAAGCGCGTCATATTGATAGCGGTAGCTCAAGCTCTCAGACGGTGATCGACGAAGCTCTGTGGTTGGCCGCTGGCGGTGATCTCGTTCAAATAGTTGCTCCCAGATAGGCTCATCTGAACTGTCGATACTTTGCAGTGATTTAAGGGATCCACACGATGAATAGTCGAACAATGTCCGGCCACCGTTAACCCAGAGTTCTCCCTTCATGCGACCTGCCGGGTCGTATTCCAAGACCACTTCACTCTCAGGAAAAAGTAAACGGTTCGGGAGCAGGGACGAAACATACTTGAACTCGACCCACCATCTATCGTCGAAGTATTTCTTGAAGAGCCGCCCAAGGACGTCGTACTCATATTGAATGGTTCGACCGTTCCCGAGGATGGTTTGACGATGATTCAAGACTCTTCCGGCGGAGTTGTAAACCCAGTCATGTGAGATTTCCGATTCCGTGGCGCTGGAAAGGAGATTTCCGTATTCGTATGTCCATCTCGAATCAACAGAGCCGTCACTCGCCCAACGGCGAACTAATCGACCCATCAAGTCATATGCGAATTCCAAGAGTCTCCCCTCGGCATCCCAGCGGCGAAGAAGTCTGCCATCGGTGTCATATTGGCTTCGAGTCATGTTCCCCAGAGGGTCGAAACTCCTGACCTCTCGATCGGCGTCCAAGTACAGATAGCTGACTTGCTTCCTTAGGGCTTGAGGTTCACCAGACTCGACGCTAATTAGGCGGCCCAAACCGTCGTAGCGGCGAACTTCGACAGTTTCGGGCGAACGCCCGCACCGACCACGTTGAAGGCACACAAGGTTATCGAACTCATCGTAGTCGAGAGCCTCATATGTGTCATCAGGGAAGGTACGTTGCTTTACGCGGCCTATCTCATCGTATTCGTACTTGATTCCATCGCCATCGTCATCCGAGGAGGACGACACGCAGACAGGTCGGCCCAAAACATCCCGAATAATATGACGCTCAAATCCAAGGCTGCTGCGCCGCCGAGTCTCTCGTCCAGCTGGGTCGTAATCAAAGCGCATCGTTTGACCGGATTCGGTACTTTCCTCGATCAACCGACCATCGCGATCGTATTGAAATGTCCTTGCTATACCGAAAGGGTCAATAATCCTTGTGCACCGACCGCACTCGTCCCATATCCGAGTCGTCACAGCGCCGTTCGGATCGGTGAGTTGTACCGAACGGCCCAGGCAGTCGTAAGTCACGCGACAACGATTGAGCTTGCGATCAACCGGCACTTGCGATAGATTCTGATGATCGGGATTCAACACAAGAAAGCTCTCTGTGCGCTTTCCGTCCGTGTCGTATTCCATGACAACTGCAGAACCATCCGGTTGAGTCTCGGAGATCCTGTGCCCCAAGGTGTCATAGCTGAACTGTTTAACGCTCAGTTCCGAGGGCCCACCTGAGGGCGTCCCTCGAAGGGATGCTTCCTCTATGAGGCGCCCAAGAGAGTCCCATTTGTAGCGCACTTCAGATGCAAGCGACGCCCCGTTACCTTCGTCCTCGGTCCACTTCCGGTGTGCCGCTAGCTGATGGAACTCGGACTGGTAATCAAACTCCTCAATCTGAACCTGCGTAGAAAGTCGGCCGTCAAGATCTTCAGCCCAGACTCTGTGGCGTAAACAGTTGCCAATGTCATCGTATTCCCACTGCTCAACAGAGCGAAGAGGGACCATGCGCCCGGCCGTCAATTCGCTTGTCCGCCTCAACGGAAGGCCACTGCGGTCGTCGAATACAGTATGAATAGTTGACTGGTTTGGAAGAGTCGTTAGCCGCGGTTGGCCAAAGGGCGTGTAGTTGTCAAGCCGAGTTGTTTGGCCGGCAGAGTCCCGAATCAGAGGTGGGTTTCCGTCCCCGTCGTACCCGCGCGCCAAGTCGGCTGCCGTAAGCGAGAGATAACCAGAGCGATTCCCGAGTGCTCGACGGCCAAATTCCAAATGTGTTTCAAGTATTCGAACGTCCTTGAAATCAACATATTCCGTTGCGTGGCCAAGAGGGTCGATTTCGGCTAACAAGTTCCGCCGGTCATCAAATACATATTCAGTAGTTCCCCCGCCAGGACTCCGCACTTTTGTCGTGCTCCCCGCCTCATCGAAACAGTAGAGTGTACTGTACCCGGCAGGGTCGGTGACCGCAGTGGTTCGCGCGAAGGGGTTGTATTCGAAGCGCGTCTGATTCCCGAAGGCGTCGGTCTGCAAATGAACTCTCTGCTCAGTGGTGTACGAGTTCGTCACAAGGGCCACGGGAGCGGCGCTTGAGGCTGAAGAGGTGAATGCGAACACGCTTCGCATTGCCCGCAGAGCTTTCGTAACGGTCGTCTTTCGCTCCGACGCGATCCGACCGTTCCAGCCATCATATACATATCGGCGTGTGCGACCGGCGGGATCGCAAACTTCCTGAAGCTCGCCGTGGTCATTGTAGAAATATCGCCATAGTCGGCCCGAATGATCGCGCATCTGTTTGATCAGAAAAGAGCCTGCTGCGTAGGTAAACTCCAATCCCCGGTTTCCGACGCCAAGAACCGTGCTCAGCCTGTTGAGGTCGTCGTATCGGAACTGTACTCGGCTATCCAGCCGCGGTCCGGGTTGGGCAAACGCTTCTAAACGTCCGTCTATGTCAAATACGGCAGTAAGGCCACTCACTTGACGCAAATGGGACTGTCCATCTGGGAGGCGCTCTAGTTTCATCCCCAACGAGCCGGGCGGAGGCGTGAAACAACCCGTCACGGGGTCGCGGAAAAACAGCAGTCGCGATCCACGTTCATCGGTGAAAGCAACAGAATCATCTTGTTGCGGCTCAAGGCGAATGCCAAGGCTGGATGTCCAACCCGGACCAAATGGCTGAAGTCGAACTTCAGGCAATACGTGGTGTTCCTGATTGTTGTAATGTCTGTTTAGGACAATAGCAAGACGCTGGCTTGGAATTCCAACGTCTTGCTCGGAGTAAAGAAATGCCCCGGTGACAACGTTTACGGGATCACCAGTGTACGCTTGATTGTTCTGGCAGAATGCCGTGACCGCCGCCACGATGGCGTCACCCACCTCCTCGTTGGATTCGCTTCCGCACGCCATATCAAGCTCCTCCCGTCAATGGGCGTAGCCGAATCGTCCCGGTTCCCCCACAACCGCACGCACTGAACAGCGCTCCTTCGCATGTATCGCACGAGCTTATACCAGTCGTTCGACACCTGCTACAGTTCCATCGTCCGGTGGTACCACAGGTCTTGCAAGCTTGATGCTCGTCACCTCTCCCCTTGCATTTCGGGCACTGGCCGGCCAATCCCTGTGCGCAGACTCGGCACGGGACTTGAAAACTACCCTGACCGCCGCACTTCTTACATGTCCTACCGCTATCTGCATAGGTTCCCCTGCCTTCGCATATTTTGCAGCTGAGAGTAATTTTTCCAGCGCCGTGACAGTTTCCGCAGTTGCCCGTCCCGCTGCACGCCCTGCAGTCGAAACGGCGTTCGCCAGAACCGCCGCAGTGGCCGCATTCAGACTTCCCGGTTCCGGCGCATTGAGAGCAGGTCGTCCGACCCCGGCCGTCACAGGCTTCGCAGACTCGATAGTTGGTATCAAAACAGATGCGGCATTTCGCGTTCACGCATTGATCGGTCAGTATCGTGGTATAGATCTTGTCGCCGTCTCCAACTTCCCAGTAAACTGGCATTCCGGTGGCGCGCAGATTCGTTGGTCGGAGGTCCCGGAGGCCTGAGTTAGGATTCACGATCAGAGCGCGAGGCGCATTGCCGGACGGATCGAGAATGCCGACAACGACCGCATAGCATTCCCTACGCTTGGTGAAGAACTGATCGAGAACGGCGCTACGGTCTTCGGGAGCCCAGAGAGAATAAGGCAGTTTGACGGGAAATGTGTGACTGACCTCTCTGATGACCTGATCCTCAAGCAGGACCACCGGTTCTTCCGGAACTTCGTCTCGAAAGACAACGACCCGCCCGCTCTGACCGCCGAGGCTGTATCCGTTCTTCCAGGACCGCAACAGCACCGATCGTTCCAACGAGGTGCTTCGAACGAATTTCGCAACTACCCTCTCGACGTCTGGCCTGGCAATTCTTAGGTGGCTGAAGAACGGACGAGAGGAAGAGATGTGCGTAAATACGCACTCTCCCACTTGCAATCTGCCAGAGCGGTCCAGATCAACGTTAGTTTGACCGGAGGCTGTGACAACGCGGTACCTTTCGCCGGCCTTGGATTCCCATTTGTGTACAATTACTCCGACACTGAGACCTTCGCACTGAAGTGCGATCTCCGGCAAAAAGCTTGACACGTCCAGGAGTGGCGCGAACGGTAGTGCATACACAGCCTGAGCTTCGTTGTTCTCACCGAGGTCATATGCAACGAGTACCCTGCGACCCGCATTTCTAAGCAGGTCAGAAGCTGTTTCGCGGGCTGATCCGTCATCTCGATTGATCAGGTCGGCCATTTGGTAAGGAATGGCGCGCCATCGTCTCCGGCCTTCCTCGACAACTAGAAAGCCAGTAAAGCGAACCCCAGTTAGTGGCTTTCGCAGTGGCCTGCTTATAATCGTGCCCACGGACAGCCTTCGATCCGCTCTGATCGTTCCCTGCACCTGTTGCAACCCGGCCTCAAGCGCTGACATTGTTGCCACGCTCTCTGCGGGACTTCCTTTTGTGGCTAGAATCCACGCATGATCATCGGAGAAACTGGAGAGCCCGCCGAGCAATCTATGAGACGTTTCGATCGAACGGGCCGTTGTTGTGCAGCCGAGCAATACCGCGAGCGGAAATTGTCGGCAGTTCCTGAGGGCCGTGAACCCGAGTCGTTCATTTCTCTGATCGCAGGCGGCAAGATAGCGCAGGAGCCATTCGATGCCCTCTAAGCCTCCCTCCTGAGCCAAAGCTACAGCAACATGCAAAGGGAACAAGGTGGAACCGGCGTCGCTCTGTTGCACGTTGCGCTGTTCTGCCAGAAGTATTTCAAGTTTGCCGCGAATTTGATCGCGCTCAACTGTCCGGTGTAGATGGTGCAGCGCTCCCAACCGGATGAGAGGGTTGCTGCCCGGGTCGAGCGCTCCAGGCGCCAAGAACAGTTCTCGCAGGCTGAGTTTCATGATGCACGCTTTACTCGGGATTTTG
>OCZU010001817.1_pt1 | contig 13798 bp, 15 predicted proteins | sample 1539001 | NCBI WGS metagenome assembly OCZU01 (sample SAMEA3539306, study PRJEB22396) | soil metagenome | biome: tundra; feature: field; material: soil | place: USA | collected 2010-05 | depth 0.15 m
GCGCGCGGGCGAACGCCAGGGCGAACCCGGTGAGCAGCGCGGGCGTGAGCATCGGAAAAATCACGCGCGAAAAAACCTGCCAGCGGCTCGCGCCAAGACTGGAGGCGGCTTCTTCGAGTTCCGGGTCGAGGTCTTCGAGGATCGGCTGCACCGTCCGCACGATGAACGGCAGGCCGATGAACGTGAGCGCGATGAAGATGCCGAGTTGCGTGTTGGCGACCTTGATTCCCAGGGGCGCCAGCAACTGGCCAATCCAGCCATTCGGCGAATACAACGCCGCCAGCGTGATGCCGGCGACGGCAGTCGGCAGCGCGAACGGCAGATCCACGAGCGCGTCCACGATTTTTTTGCCGAAAAATTCGTAGCGCACCAAAACCCACGCGACGATGAGGCCGAAAACGGCGTTGACCAGTGCGGCGCAAAAGGAAGCGCCAAAAGTCAGGCGATACGAGGCCATCGCCGTCGGCATGGTGACGGTATGCCAGAACTGCGGCCAGGTCAGCGTGGAAGTTTTCCAGAAGACCGCCGCCAGCGGGATGAGCACGATGAGGCCCAGATAGAAAAGCGTGAAGCCGAGCGTCAGATTGAAGCCCGGCAGCACCCGAATTTTTCGGGCCCCGATTCGTTTGGTCGCCACGATTTACAGGTTCGGAGCGTAGGCGATGAACTTGTTGTATTCGAGCAAAATTGTCTGGAGGGCGGCGACCAAGGCCAGCTCCTTCAAATACTCCGGCGGCGTGGCGGGGGTTTCCAAAATGATCTCAAACGGGCGCGGACGCGCCTTGGGCGGCGCGGACAAAATGCCGTCGTAGCCGTCGCGGATGACTCCGTTGCGCGCGTTGAAGCCGTCAATGACGGGCCGTTCGTCGCGCGGTAGAAATTTTTCCGCCGCCGACAGCGCGGGCTTGATCAAATTTTTCGTCAGCGTCGCGCCGCCGACAAAACCGTAAAAACCGTCGCTGGTGTTGTCGGTGTGCAGCGAGATGATTCCTTGAAACGAACGTGATTGGAGTTCGGCCTGCAACAAACAAACTTCCGGCTCGCCGGAATTCTTCCAGAATTCGCGGTTCAAATCCTTGCCGCTGCGCGAATGGCGTGTGCCATCCTCAAAACCGGTCGGGTTACAAACCGGATAAAACGACAGGTAATAACCGGCGGCGAGTTCCGGTTTGGCCTCCAGCAGCTTGATGAACTGGACGAGCGCATGAACCCCTTCGGGTTCGTCGCCGTGGACGCCGGCAAAAATTCCGATGCGGATCGGCGTGTCACCGCCGCGCGGGCCGATGAACAGATAGCGCGGCAGTTCGCAGGTTTTGCCGTTGACCTCAAATTTTGCGTCGTAATTCGCCACCAGGTTCGGCGAGCTGGCCGCGATTTTTTCCAGCGGCGCGAGCAGGTCGGCGATGGAGCGGCGCCGGTGCCGCGACGGTTGGGCAATGTGTTTGATTGGGGCGGCGATGGTCATAATTTTTAGGGTTGTGTTCGGTTGCTTTTGAAGCGGCGGCGGCTTGTCGGGTAAGAACAAACCGCCGCCTCATCGGAGGCACCGCAATCTAGTTTTGCGGTTGGAAGATCTGGTCAAAAACTCCGCCGTCGGCGAAATGCGTCTGCTGCGCCCTGGCCCAGCCGCCGAATTCCTGGTCCACGCCGACGAGCTTCACCGGGTTGAAATTCGCGGCATACTTGGCGGCAATCGCTTCGTTGCGCGGGCGATAATAATTCTTCGCCGCGATTTCCTGGCCTTCGTCGGAATAAAGATATTGCAAATACTCGTTTGCCACGTCGGTCGTATGATGACGCCGGGCATTTCTGTCCGCGACGGCCACGGGCGGTTCGGCAAGGATGCTCAGCGACGGCGTGACAATCTCAAAATTGTCCGCGCCGAATTCCTTGAGTGCGAGGTGCGCCTCATTTTCCCACGCGAGCAAAACGTCGCCGATGCCGCGTTGGGCGAAGGTCACGGTGGAACCGCGCGCGCCGGAGTCCAGCACGGGAACATTTTTGTAAAGCTTGGTGATGAAGTCGCGCGCGGCCACATCGTCGTGGTGGTTTTTTTCCAGCGCGTAAGCATAGGCGGCGAGATATGCCCAGCGCGCACCACCGGAAGTTTTCGGGTTCGGCACCACAACGCTGACGCCTTTTTTCACCACGTCATCCCAGTCCTTAATCTGCTTGGGATTTCCCTTGCGCACAAGGAACACGATGGTCGAGGTGTAAGGCGTGCTGTTGTTGGGCAAACGCTTCTGCCAGTCGGCGGGCAGCAACTTCGCCTGCGCCGAGATCGCATCAATATCGTAGGCCAAAGCGAGCGTGACGACATCGGCCTCGAGGCCGTTGATGACGGACTGCGCCTGTTTGCCGGAGCCGCCGTGCGACTGCGAAATCGTCACGGTGTCGCCGGTCTTGGCCAGCCAGTATTTGGCAAATGCGGCGTTGTATTCCGTGTAAAGCTCGCGCGTCGGGTCGTAGGAGACGTTGAGCAGTTTGACTTCCTTCGCGCCGGCGGAAACGGCCAGGGAAGCGGCGATCAAAAATTTAATCAAGGTTTTCATGCGATAATAATTGCAAGGTTCTATCCGGTCAAAATGCCAGTTGGATGCGTGTGAAGAAAACATTTTCCGGCTGGCGCGTGACGGTGGCGGGCGAGACCGTGCCCGCGCCGCCGCCACCCGTGAACGTCGTGTGCGCGAAGCTCGCGTTCAGCCGGATGTTTTTGTTGAGATACCAGTCCAAGCCCGCCGACCAGGCCTGCGCGGCGGAAGCCGACGTGGCGGAATTGGCAAATCCCTTGAACGCCGCGTCATCAATGTCCAGTTCGGCATAGCGCGCGACCACTTGGAAGGCGCCCCACTGGCCGTTGTGCGGACTGAACGGATGTAGCGGCGTCACGCCGTTGAACGTGGCGTTTTCCCCCGTCAACACCCAACCGCCGGAGATTTCCCAGGCCGTGTTATGCAAATAAGCCTGGGCTTTCGTGGTGGTATTGCGCACCCCTTGATCAGAAATGGCGTATTCGCCCATGAGACTGAACGGCCCGTAATAATAATAACTTTGCGGGGAAAGCCGCCAATGTTCGCCGCTCGCCACGGTGGTGGCATTATAGGCGAAGAACTGCTGCTGCCCGTCCGTCGTGTAGCCGGGCAAGGTGCCCCCGGTGGTGGCTGGCAGGTCGTTCGCGCTGGAGGTGCCATTTTGCGAAGTGCCGGCGACGCCAAAACCCAGGCCTTGCAAGGCCGTGATGTCCGAATTTTTGAACGGTTGCGTAAAGAGGCGTCCAGCCAGTTCAACTTCATTTTCAAACGCCGAGTTGTTAGAATTCCGAGCGTCACCCACCCCGTTGAAGATGCCCGCCGCATAGCTCAACACGCCGCCGTTGATGTCGCCCCACAACTGCAGGCCGACATCGCGGTTCGGTACCAGGTCGGTGACCAGCGAACGTTCGTTGAACGAAATGTTCACATCCGCCTGCAATTGCTCCAAACCTTCCGGCGTCTTGAACTTGCCCGAGCGCAATTGCAGCCACGGCTCGTAACGATAATTGCCGTAGGCGTCAAAAATCTGCACCGTTGAGCCGCCAAAATCAGGCGTAAAATTGAAATCAAAGTCACGATAAAGAGTGCCTTGAAAAATCGGGCGCGCCCGGCGCAAAAGAAATCCATCGTTGCTCTTGATCGCGGTGTCGTTGAAAAAAGTCCGGCTGTCCACCTGCACCACCCCATTCAACCGGAATACAAAATTCGAGTCCGCGGAACTCGCAATAAACCCGCCGGGGCCAACGGTCAGCTTCGGCTGCGTCTTTGCCGCTGCCACGGCCGCATCCTGGTCGAGTTCGCGCTCACGGGCCAGAATCCGAACTTGTTGGTCAAGCTGTTGAATTTGTCCGCTGGCAGAATTGGTCGCGGCCTGTTGATCTGCCGCGCGCTGGCTTTCAAGGGCTTCAACCTTCTGGCTGAGTTCGCGGAGTTGCTGCTTCAACACTTCGATGTCCGCATCCCGGTTCGTATCGGTGTTGTCGGCAGCCAACGACGTGAAGGTCAGATGCGCCCCCAGAATCGTGGCCAGTAATATTCTATTCAATTTCATTTAATTTTTAGTTTTACGCCACTTCCGATGTTTCGGTCAGTGATCCATTTGCTTTTTAGGATTTGCGCCTCCAGATTTCTGGTCGGCCTTAATTTTTTTGCGGCTTGTCCAGCCGCACCCGCTCGGTCTTCTCAATCTGCGTCACGTGCGAATCGTGAACCACGATCTGCACCACGCCATAACTCAACGACCCCACCTGCCGCCGGACAACTTCCAGCCAGTCCGGCTGTTCATTCACCACTCCGTCCGATTTAGTTGTGACTGCGCTCATATTTCAAAAAATTCTTAACTGCGACTGTTATTGTCGTTATTAAAATCAAATAAAAAGAGTTGAACCCATCGCTCAAATCTTCACCCACGCTGACCCGCTCAAACTTGAAACCGCCTCCTTGGCGTCCATTTTAATAACGACTCAATATGTCGTTATTATCCATGGGCGGCCAGACTTGTCAAACATTTTTTGAAATTATTTTAGATGCCTTCTCCGCCGGCAAAACTGCCGGAAATTTCCAACTTGGATACGGGTAAGATTTTTGCCACGTCCGCCAGCGTCGAACGGTCCATCACCCCGGCAACATAATTCCGCACATCCAGAAACACGCGACGGAAACGGCATACCGGCTCCTGCGAACAGCGCTGGTAGCCCGCGACCGAAACACAATCAATCGGTGCCAGAATTCCGTCAAAATGCCGCACCACCTCGCCCATTGTTATTTTGGCCGGATTTCTGGCCAGCACATAGCCGCCACGGATTCCCGCCACGCTGCTGACCCAGCCTTGCGACTTGCATTCCAGCATGATCTGTTCAAGAAAGCGCTTGGGGACATCATTGCGCCGGGCCAGTTCGCGGATGGGGATCGGCGTACCGCCAAAATGATCGACCAGCGTGAATAACACCCGCAGCGCGTAATCGGTCTTCTTGGAAACCCACATGATGAATCAACGATACTTTTAGTGGGATTTAAGTCAACGAGTGTTTTCTACCAGTTTTTCTGATGCCTGTAAAATCAACTCACAATACGACCGCCTTCATTAAGGAAAATGCCCTTGAAATTCATCTCCAACGCCTGCGGATTGCTGGCCTTGGCCAAGGCTTCCTTTTCCGATACCCGGCCAGATTTGACCAAGTTGAAGAGCGACTGGTTAAAGGTGAGCATGCCGTCATCCCCGCTGGTCTCAATGACGGCGGCGAGTTTGTCCAGCCGGTTTTCTTCGATCATTTTTTTGATTAGCGGCGAGTTGATCAGGATTTCCAGCGCGGGTGTTATTTTGCTTTCCACCGAGGTGACCATGCGCTGGCAGATGACGCCACGCAGCGTGGCGGCGAGCTGGCGGCGGACTTGTTCGCGTTCCTCGGCCTTGAAAAAATCGAGGATGCGGTTGACGGACTGCGCCGCCGTGGTGGTGTGTAAGGTGGACAGGACCAGGTGTCCCGTGTCCGCCGCGCTCATGGCCGCCGCGAAGCTCACCGCATCGCGCATTTCACCGAGCATGATGATGTCCGGATCCTGGCGCAGGACATTTTTGAGCGCGTGATGAAACGACTGCGTATCCAGGCCGACTTCGCGCTGTTCAATGACGCACTGGTTGTCCTCAAAAACGAATTCAATCGGGTCTTCGAGGGTGATGATGTGCTTTTTGAAATTACCGTTGATGTGCTCGATCATTGCCGCGAGCGTCGTGGACTTGCCGCAGCCAGACGCGCCGGCCACCAGCACGATGCCGCGCGGGGATTCCGCGATCTGTTTGATCTGTTCCAGCAATCCAAGCTGTTCGAAGCTGGGCACATTGGTCTTGACGTACCGCATCGCCAGCGCCCACTGGCCGCGCTGCTGAAACAAATTGGTGCGGAACCGCCCCAGGCCTGGGATGAAATAGGAGAAATCAACTTCGCGGTCTTCTTCCAGACGCTTTTTCAAATGATCCGGGGTGATGGCCGCGACAATCTTATTCATCCATTCCGCCGTCGGAAACGGACACTCGACCGCGATCAATTCACGGTTGATGCGGAAGATCACCGGCGTGCCGATTTTCAGATGCACGTCCGACGCGCCGCCATCAATGGCAATCTTGAGAATTTTTTGAAAAAGTTCCATGCGGCCAAACTAACAAATTATCAGCTTTGCGCCAGCCGAGAAAATTCATCCGGATTTATCCGCTTTTTTCGTGTGTTTCGTGGATTTTATGGATAAAGAATTTCCATGGCGAAACCAAAAATCGGCATCATCGGTGGCACCGGGCTTTACAACCTTGAAGGCTTCACCAACCAAAAGTGGGTGAAAATCAAAACCCCGTTCGGCATTCCCTCCGACGATTTGCTCACCGGCAAACTTGCCGGGCGTGACGTGGTTTTTCTCTCGCGCCATGGACGCGGTCATCGGATTCTGCCGAGCGAACTGAACCATCGGGCCAACATCTGGGCCATGAAAAAGCTTGGCGTTCAATGGATCATCAGCGTCAGCGCCGTCGGCTCTTTGCAGGAAAAATACCAGCCGCGCGACATCGTCGTCATTGACCAGTTCCTCGACCGCACCAAGCAATCCTGCAACCATACTTTCTTTGGACGCGGCATCGTGGCGCATGTCGCCTTCGATGCGCCCATTTGCGAGGAACTCCGGCAGATTCTTCTGCGCACCGCCATCGCCGCCGACGCGAACGCCCACGACGGTGGCACCTACGTTTGCATGGAAGGCCCGGCCTTCAGCACGCGCGCCGAATCCCTCGCCAATCACCATGCCGGCCACGACGTCATCGGCATGACCAACCTCGGCGAAGCCAAGTGCGCCCGCGAAGCCGAAATCGCCTACGCCACCCTCGCCATGGCCACCGACTACGACTGCTGGAAGGAAGACGAGCACGTCACGCTCGAAATGATCATCGGCAACCTTCACCGCAATGCCGGTATGGCGAAAAAAATCGTCGCCCAGGCCATCGCCAAAATTCCGGTGGAACCCAACTGGAAAGCCCATTCTGCACTGAAGCATGCCTTTCTCACGGACAAAAAGTTCTGGCCGAAGAAAACTGTGGCCGAACTGAAGCCGATTCTGGCAAAGTACCTTTGATGATTATGAAAACGATTTTCCCAGTTCTGTTCGCCAGCGCCGCCCTGGTTTTCACCGGCTGCGCCCACCAGCCAGTTGCCGCCACCCGGCCCGCGCCTCTGCCCGCTGTCACCAGCCCCACCAATTCCATCGCCCCGCGCGAGAAAGATCCCGGACTGCGCCGGTCGACTTACACGCCGCGCGTTTATCCGGTGGATGATCGTGGATTTTCGCCCGTGGACATGGCGCTCGCCAAGGCCTATGCGCGTGAAGAGGTCATCACCAACGACGATGAAGGCTCGCTAAATCCCTTCGTGCTGAAAGTAATCACCGGCTATCCGCTCGACGGCTCGTATCAATATCATTGCAGTTGGAAGCCGTGGGAATACGACATCTACAACGGCGTCACGCAAGATCAATGGTATCGCGGCATGATCGTCGCCAAGGCGTATCCCGACGGCTCGCGTTGCAGCTATTGCTGCGGCTTCACTTTTGAAGTTTTCGTGCGCGCGATGAAACTGCGCAACATTCAGAACGGTCTTGAACCCGATGATTTCAACGGTATGACCTTCAACGATCTCTTCAATGCGCTTCAACTCTGGTATATCGAAGGCAAAGGCGATTCCGAAGCCCGCGCCATCACCAGCTACGGACTGGGCACGACGTTGACAAATTTTGAAGATGCGCGACCCGGCGATTTTGTCAGTTACAGCACAACGCCGTCCGGCGGTCATTCCGTAATTTTTCTCGGCTGGCTGCGGGAAGATGCGAATCAAACGAACAAAATCACCGGCTTCAAATATTTTTCCTCCAACCTTTCCGGCAATGGTCTCGGCTATGCGCAAACGCACTTCAGTGATTCCACCAAGAACGGTCACGGTGTGTTGCGCAATTACGTCAATATCGGCCATGTCGGTGCGATAAAAAATTATCAGCCGTTCAACCGTGCCGAAACCCCGCAACGCAATGCCTACGCGCCCACGCAACCAACCCACGTCATCTATCTGCCGGAGCCGAAAACATGATTTGTTCTAGCGATAATAAACACCTCCATCGAATCTGTTGCCATGGCAAAGTTCATCACCCCATTTCTGGCTTTCACCCAGGATGTCTCCGTTTCGTTTGGATTGGTGCTGGTCGTCTGCGTGATTGTCTTCGCCATCGTTCGCCGCAAATTTTGACTAAGATAAAGATCATTGTACTGGTGCGAAGGTTCAATGCGAAATCCAGTCGTTTCCACCCCGCATGAATAAACGCGCCCTCATCAAAAAAATCACCGCCAAGCTCGCGGGCGAGCTGCAAATATATTTCCGCGCCGCGCAATTTTCCCGCGCCGAGGCCACGCACGAGTCGAGCAAGGCTGAGAGCAAATACGACACGCGCGGCCTGGAAGCCTCCTATCTCGCGCGCGGCCAGTCCAAGCAGGCGGCGGAACTCGAAGCCGCCATCGCCGAGTTTGAAAAACTCAATGTGCGCACGTTCGCGGACGGCGAAGCCATCGGCATCGGCGCCCTGGTGGAATTGGAGAATGGCGGGGGAAATTTCTTCTACTTCCTCGGCCCGCGCGCCGGCGGCACGGAAGTGGTGCATGACAAAAAGGAAATTCTCGTCATCACCCCGCATTCGCCGCTGGGCGAACAACTCCTCGGCAAGAAATCGGGCGACTGCCCCCAACTCACCCTCGGCGGTACGCGTAAGGCCGCCAAAATCGTCAGCGTGGAATAATTTCGCGTGCCCGTCATTGATCATCTTTTCTCCATCGGCCGGATTCGCAAGGTCATCTGGCAGCTGTGGTATCCGTTTCTCACGCGGCGGCTGCGCGGCGAAGAAGTTCTGTTTCTCAACTACGCCTATGAAGCAGATCCACCCATGGACATTCCGCTGGCGTCCGCCGACGAATCGAACCGCGCCTGCATCCAGCTTTATCATCACGTTGCCACGCAGGTGGAACTACGCGGGAAAAATGTACTCGAAGTGAGCTGCGGCCACGGCGGCGGCGCCAGCTACCTGACGCGTACGCTGCAACCGAAGAGTTACATTGCGCTCGATTTGAATCCTGCCGGAATAACTTTTTGCCGGCAGCGTCATCGCATTGACGGATTGAAATTCTTGCAAGGCGACGCGGAAAATCTGACGTTTGAGCCGGACACTTTCGACGCGGTCATCAACGTCGAGGCATCCCATTGTTATCCGAACTTTCCGCGATTTCTGGCGGAGGTCGCGCGCGTGCTGCGACCGGGCGGACATTTTCTATACGCCGACTTCCGGTTTGCTGACGGCATGGCCCAGTGGGAAAAAGCCATCGCCACCGCACCGCTGAAAATTTTGCATCATCGAAACATCAACGCCGAAGTCCTGCGCGGCATGAACCGGAATTCCCCGCGCTCACAGGATTTAATCGCGCGGCATCTGCCGAAATTCTTGCACGCGCTCGGTGCTGATTTTGCCGGCGTCAAAGGCTCGCGAATCCACAACGCGCTGAACAGCGGCGAGTTGTCGTATCGCTCGTATTGCTTGGAGAAGCCCGTGCCAAAAATTCATCACCGGGTTGACAACGGGGGGATTTCCGGTTAATCCTACCACCATGAAAACATTGACTAGTTTTGCCTCGTTATTTCTTATGACCGCAATGCTTCACGCCGGTTCCATTTATGACATCCCCGTCAAAGACATTGACGGCAAGGACACAACGCTCGCCGCCTACAAAGGCAACGTCGTGCTCATTGTAAACGTCGCCTCCAAATGCGGTTTCACGCCACAATACAAAAATCTCGAAGCGGTTTATGAAAAATACAAGGGCCAGGGTTTCGTCATCCTCGGTTTTCCCTGCAACCAGTTCGGCGGCCAGGAACCCGGCACGGACGCGGAGATCAAACAATTCTGCACCTCCAAATATGACGTGACCTTTCCGCTCTTCGACAAAATTGAAGTGAACGGCGCAAACCGCCATCCGCTTTACATCGCGCTCGCGGGCGCGGCCTCGCCGTTTCCCGGCAACATCACCTGGAACTTCAACAAATTCCTCATCGGCAAGGACGGAAAAATCATCAACCGCTTCACTTCCAAAATCACGCCTGATTCACCGGAAGCGACGGCGGCCATCGAAGCGGCGCTGGCGGCAAAGTGACGTGGGCCTCCTGGCCTTAAATTTCATTGATCAAAGTCAAATTTGAAAAATGAAATTTAACCACCATACGGTCACGATTTATTTGAGCACGGCATTCCTAATTGCATCGACATTTGAATCAGCTGCTTTTTCCTTGCTCGGCCCGATTCAGCCGTGGATGCAAATGACTAATGGAGTGTTTTCCATCGGCGATATTGGTGGTCCAATGTGCATCAGCAACGCGTATCGTTGGAACGTGCCGGTCGTGACTTATGGATTCGACCAGTCTTTTTTGAATTACTTCGGTTCCAATGGCGTGGCGGCGGTGGAAAGTGCGATTCAAATTTTAAATGAGCTGCCGCTGGCCTCGCAGTTGGTGCTGACAAATTATCCGCGCAATTCGGAGGCAATGAACTATGCAGCTGATGCCCAGTCACTTTACGATTTGAAATCCGTGACGCTTTCCTTGCTTTTGGAGCAAATGGGGCTGGGACAACCAACGCGAAACATTTTTGTTTTGAAACAATGGAATCCGCTTTTTATAAGCGATCCATATGAAGGTCAATGGCCCGAGGGGACAATCCCCAATTACATTGTTCAGCGCAACTTTGATCCACAGACGCTCAATGCCAATTCATACGTCAACGGATCTCTTTATTCCGCCCATGTTGCGAGTCAGAACAACCAGAATTCCATAATTTCAATACCGGTTGACCCATTGCGTTTCACTACAGCCGTGGCCGATTTCAACTTGGAGTCGGGAGGCTTTTACACTGGATTGACCTATGACGACGCTGGCGGTCTGGCCTATTTGCTGTCCACAAACAATGTGAATTACGAAACTCTGCTTTCGGGTGTTGTCGGTGCCGGCACAAATGCAAATTCATTTGTAAACGGGGCGTGGCGTCCTGGCATGGATAAAATGACGTTTATCCCGCAGCCGGTGGATTCGGAGTCAGGTTCATTTTTGCCAATAACCAATTATTTTAACGACAGCTACATCACCAACGGCATATGGCAACAACAAATGGTGCGGATCATTTCGCAGCCTGATTTTCTTTTCAGCGCGGGAGACGTAACGCTTGGCATTCCTACAATTCCATTTTATTCACGCACCGGAAGCACCAACTGGCTGAATGATGCTGTTGCCAACGGAAACACAAATAACGCGGGTCCCGGCGTCATCCAGCCACAGGTTCAAATTATTTTCAATAAACTTGGACGAAAGCTTGTCAGCGATGGCAGCATTTCCGACGAGCAGGTTTTTGATGAATCGCAGTTTTGGTCGTCCTTCGACAGTTCAACCAATGCACCAGTTGTTTATCCGATTACGCAAACTGGGACGAACCAATTGACGGTTCGCATGTGGCTTCAGTTTGTTGAGCGAATTCAAGAAAGTTATGTGTGGCAGCCGAGCAGTTTGTCGAGCGCACGATTCGCCATGCAAACCTCAACAAATCGGATGAATTGGACAACATTATTTACGGTTACGAACAGCGGCAGCGTCTGTACTTATTTTAACGAAAATCCTGCAAGTGCGGTCCGGTTCTACCGGCTGATTCCCCAGTGAGTCAACGAAGCAGGACAGGCCGGCTGCATTTACCACCACACCTTGACGCTGGCGAACAAAAGCGACAGACTTGCCACGCATTTCTGAATCAAAATAAATCATCTCATGGCCACCAAAACCATCATCAAACCTGCAAAATCACCCACGGCCATAGGCCCCTATAATCATGCCGTGCGCGTCGGTGACTTGCTGTTCTGCGCCGGTCAGATTCCCATCAGCCCCGCCGACGGCAGCCTGATTTCCGGCGATATCAAGATCCAGACCGAGCGTGTGCTGGAAAACGTGAAGGTGATTTTGGACGACCAAAAGCTGACGTTCGCCAACGTTGTAAAAAGCACCGTGTTCCTGACCGACCTCGCGAACTTCGCGGGTATGAATGAAGTTTACGCGAAATATTTCACGGACAATTTTCCCGCGCGTTCCACTATTCAAGTCGCCGGTCTGCCCAAAGGCGCGAGCGTCGAGATTGAAGTCATCGCGCATTTTTAATCATGGGGTCAAAGGCAAAAAAATCCTGGCGCGAAAAACTGGCGGACGACAAAGACCTGCCCAAAGTCTGCGAAGTTCGTGCCGGACGTGGCATCCGTTCCGGCGAGGGCCGCATGGTCATCGCCGCGCCGCGCGAGGTGGATGCGTTGATGAAACAAGTTCCCAAGGGCCGCGTTGTCACCATCAACGAGTTGCGCGCTGCGCTCGCCAGGAAGCACCAAGCGGATTTTGCGTGTCCCATCACGACCGGGATTTTTTCCTGGATCGCCGCCCACGCCGCCGCCGAGGACGAAGTCGGGGGCAAAAAGCGCATCACCCCTTTCTGGCGCACGCTAAAAATGGGCGGCGAGGTGAATCCAAAATATCCTGGCGGCGTTAAGCAAATTACCCAACGATTGCGGGCTGAAGGCCACAAGATTATCGCCAAAGGCAGGCGGATGCTGGTGGTTGATTACGAGAAAATACTTTTCACCAAGCTGCGATAAGCCATGTCTAACGGAGCTTACTTATTCATCGGACTTGCCATCGGCGGCGGACTGGGCTGGCTCATCGGCTGGCTGATCGGTTCGCGAAAACAACCGGTCGCGCCATCGGAGAATCTACTGGCAAATGAATTGCGCCAGCAGCTTGCGCAGCGCGAAGCTGAACTGACTCAAATGCGCGAGCAGCATTCGCAAAGTAAAACTTCCTTTGCCACCGCGCAGGCGAATCAGGCAGCAGCGGAGAAAATTCTCGCCGATCAAAAATCTCTACACGAACAGACTTTGCGCGATGCCAGGGCCGCGCAGGAAAAAGCGCTGGTGGATTTGCGCGACACGTTCAAGGCGTTGAGCGCCGACGCGCTGAAGCAAAGCGCGCCGGAATTTTTGCGGCTGGCGGAACAGTCGTTCGGTAAATTTCAGGAAACGGCCAAGGGCGACCTCGCGCAGCGGCAGGAAGCCATCAAAGGGTTGGTCGAACCGCTCAAGCAGCAACTCGAAACCTACCAGAAGAATTTGCTGTCCAGCAGCGCGACGCAGTCATCGGCACTTGGCGAGGTGAAGAAGCAGTTGGAATTGCTCTCGCAGCAAAGCTCGTCGCTGGCGAACGAGACGCAACAATTCCGCATGGTCTTGACGAACAACCAGGCGCGCGGCAAATGGGGCGAGGAAACGCTCCGGCGCGTGGTCGAGGCGGCGGGCATGAGCGCGCATTGCGATTTCGATGTGCAAGTGAAGGAAGGCGACAGCAAACCGGACCTGATTGTGCAGCTGCCCGGTGAGCGATTCATCATCGTGGATGCCAAGGTGCCGGAGCTTGAATTTCTGGCGGCGTTGGACACCGCCGACACCACGAAACGCGCCGACTTTCTGGCGGCGCACGCCAAAAAATTGCGCGACACCATCAAGGCGCTGGCCGAGCGTGATTACCCTGGGCAATTTAAGAATGCGCTGGATTACGTCGTGCTGTTCGTGCCGGCGGAATCGCTGTTCAGCGCAGCGTTGGAGGGAGACCACGAGTTGATTGTTT
>OCZU010001818.1_pt1 | contig 13795 bp, 10 predicted proteins | sample 1539001 | NCBI WGS metagenome assembly OCZU01 (sample SAMEA3539306, study PRJEB22396) | soil metagenome | biome: tundra; feature: field; material: soil | place: USA | collected 2010-05 | depth 0.15 m
TGATCGTCGATTCGCTTGGCGAAAATCGCTGTCCGAGCGGTCCTCGGCGACTAGGGGCAGACCCGCTCAGAGTTGACCTCGGCCCCAAGCTGGGTTGTTCGGTTGCCAGTTCCCCGAAACTTCTGGTCGGAGCTACCGGTCGAGGATGATCAAGTGGCTCCGGGAACCGGGTAGTTCAGCGATACGGATGGCATTGCGCCGAAGCACCTCGGCTGCAACCTCGGTTGGATAATTGCAGGAACGGAGTATGACCACATTGGCGCCAGAGACCCGGCTCAACAGGCCTTCGAAATCGCTGTCTGTCGAGACCATGATGAAGTTACGGGCTGAGGCGTATTCGAGGATCTGGAGATCGCCTGCGCCAGCAAGCCCGTTTCGAAGAGCACTTTCGGAGCCGGGGAAAAGATCGCGCAACAATTCAACCAGCCTCGGCGAAAGACTTTCGTCGAACAGGAGCTTCATCCTCCGGAGACCTTGCACCTTGCCGCCAATTCAGCGGCATAAGCGTAAACGGCCAGGAAGTCCTGAGGTTCCAGTTGGGGAAAATCGGCCAGGATTTGCTGCTGGGACGCCCCGCTTGAAAGCCACTCCAGAATCTCTTGAACCGTGATGCGGTGGCCGCGAATGCACGGTTTGCCGAACCGCACCTCAGGATCGGTCGTGATCCGTTCGAGGAGTGAATCGTGGACTGCCGGCATCTATACCCCCTACGGCTATTGTATAGCCGTGTTGACCCGGTCGAATCGACTAACGAGACGGCGTTTCCCCTGGGCCCACCTGCCTATGTCAGACGAACAGATCGATCGGAACTTGGAAGAACTCGGCCAGTCTTTTGGCTTGCGCCTTACTGATCGACCGCCGTCCATTCAGAATCTCGGTGGCTGCCCCTTTGTTCCCCAGTACCGGCCAAATGTCCTTGTGCTTCAATCCGCGATCATCCATGAGCGCCTTCAGCGATTCGTTGGGCGACACGCGCGGCATAGGGTAACGCTTCTCCTCGTAGTCTTCGATGAGCAGCGTTAGCACTTCCGCCAGCGCCTCCTCCTCAGGGCTCAGGTCGTCGCGTTCGTCCAGGCGGAGCAGCATTTGAGTGAGCCGCTCGTGCTCGCGGTCTTCGCGTATGGGCCGGGGCAGAACTTTAACCAGCAACTTGGCATAAGCTGCATTGTTCATCTGCAGTGCGACACTCATTTCTTCCATTCTCCTCGTTCGTATGCAGCGTGTGTCAGGATATGCAGAATGAAGACGCGCTTCGTCCGATAGTTCACGCGGGCGATCAATCTGTAGTCATTGCCATGAATGTTGAACACGGTTCTACGTCCCCCGAGCGATGTAGCCGCAAAACGCGGCCGCGTCCGGGGCGGCCTGAGAGGCCGCCGCAGGCTGGGAGCCTGCCCCACCAGGAAAGCCTGCGCGCGTTGCGAAAACTTGGAGCTTTTGTAAATAAAAGCCACTAGAACGCGAGCCGCAACGCCAGTTGGAACTGGCGCGGCGTCCCGCTGCCGGTGGGACTCGTATTCGCCAGCGTCGTGATCCTGCCGAAACTCGCCGGTACTGAAATATCGGCCAGCGGGTTGCCGTACTGCGCCCTGTTGAGCAGGTTGAAACACTCGCCACGGAATTCGAGCCCCGCTCGCTCCGTGATTCTGAAACGCTTGGAAAGGGCGGTATCGATCTGCCACAGGGCAGGTCCACGAAAAGCGTTGCGCCCCAAGTCGCCCCAGGCGCCCTTGGCGGGAACCAGAAAAGCGGCCGGGTTGATCCACAAAGTAGGAGTCGAACCCCCGGCGGGAGTCAGCGGCGTGCCAGGGACATAATTCGGCCGTTGATTGTTGTTGTTGCCGTCGGGCAGGGCCGAAGAAGCGCGGTCCACCGTGATATTCACGGGCAAACCGGATCGCCCGCCCGCCAGGGCATTCAGTCCCCATCCGCCAAACAGCGTCCGCCACAAGCCCGGGCTGCTCAAGTATCGTTTGCCGGCCCCAAAAGGAAGCTCATAGACGGTATAGGCGGAAAAACTGTGACGGGCGTCCTCGTCGCTGCTCGATCGGTCGCAGGCGCGGCAAGACACGTTCTCCGGGAATACGTCCTCCACACCGCTGCCGAGCGAAGCATCGTTGATGGCGTGCGACCACATGTAGTTCGCGGCCACCAGCCATCCGTGCGCAAAACGCCGCTGCACGCTTGCCTGAAGACCGTTGAAGGAACTGCTGCTCTCGTTATCCCGGAACTCGATGCGGCCGAACTGCGGATAGGGCCGCGTGCCCGCCAGCGGATCGATCAGGTTCGTGTAGCTGCGGTTCATCACATCCGTCCCCTTCGTTCCCACATAAGAGACGGTTGCCGCCGCCGAGGAACCCAGGCTCTGCTGCACGGACATACTCCAGTCCTGAGCATACATGTCCTTACGATGGCGATACAGATCCTTTGGCGTAAGAACACCGGTGGCGTTCACCAAGAACGGATCGATCGGGTAACTCAGGTTCGGAAATTGCTTTCCGCGCGTCAGGCTATAGCTGGGCACATCGTTCGCCGTCGGAAAATTTTGGTCGTCAAGCTGTCCGTCCTCGTGGTAGATCCCGTAACCGGAGCGAATTACAGTCTTGCCGCGCAAAGCGGCCGGCGCCCACGCCAGGCCAAAACGTGGATCGAAGCCGCCGGGTGTGGGGAAATAGAAAGGCGCGTTGGCCGGGCAGAAGCCCCCGCAAGTGGCAAAGTCGAAGGGCAGCGCGCGCCCGGTGGCTTCGTGGAAGACGCTGAAGTACTCATAGCGCATGCCCGCGTTAAGCGTCAGGTTCGGGCGGAGCTTATACTGATCCTGAATAAAGCCCGCCTCCTGCGTCTTCCGCATGCGCTTCAAAGGCATGTTAGCCACGCTGGTGGCCGAGTCGAGGGCATTGCCCGTGAAATCCGCCAGCGTGGTGTAGGTCAGCGTGCCGGTTGGCGAGCTTCCTTCATTCATCTGAATGCGCCGGATATCCACGCCGGCTTTGATCAAGTGCTTACCGTGCGTCCAACTTAGGTTGTCCAGCCAGGAGAAGGTAGTCCCATCCTGGTCCGATGTGCTGCCGGCGTTCAGCGCGGTGAAGCCGGAAACATTTACGGTATACGGAAGGCTTGTCAGGTTGGTAGTGTGCGTGATGGCCTGATTGACGCCAAGTCTGAATTCATCCACAAGAGTAGGCGAAAACACATGCAAAAGCTCGGCCACGCCATTGAGGGGGGCCGCGTACGCCTGCTGCCGGTCGGTCAGCGTACCCAGCGGTGTGGTGCCGATCGCCTGATCGTAGTTGAAGCGCACATAGCCGGTGGTTTGACCGGTAAAGTGCTGATCGATGCGAATCATTTCCGAGCTCTCGTTGTCTATGAGCCCGCCCGTACCGGTGTACTGGGAAATGTTCGCATTGCTGGTGGCGCCCGTGCCCAGCGGATACGCATTCACGATCGGCGCCAAAGCAGGCGAAGCGGCCAGCATGCTGTTGCGGTAAGCCACAGCCGGAACAAAGCCGATCAGGGTTTGGTCCTGAATCTGCCGGAAGCCTTCATAAGTGGCGAAGAAGAATGTCTTGTTCTTTACGAGCGCCCCGCTGAATGAACCGCCGAACTGATTGAGGTGGAATGGCAGCGGACCGTGAGTTCGATCGAGCGGCGAGCGCGCGTCGAAGAAACTGTTTCGCAGGTATTCGAAAAGCGACCCGTGAAAGGCGTTTGCTCCGGAAGCCGAGGTGGCCGCGATTTGCGCTCCCGAGGCATCCCCGAACTCGGCCGTGTATTGCGCGGTGTCCACACGAAACTCGGCAATCGATTCCGTTGGAACGGCCAGGCGCACAAAAGCCTTTTGCGCCTGGTTGGCGATGCCGGTCGCATCCACGCCGTCGAAGGTGATATACATATCGTCGCGGCCGCGGCCTACGAAACGGATGGACCGCTCGGTGCTGCCGCCTTGATCGATGGCTCCCGGCACCAGCGCCGTGAGCGTCGACCAGTTGCGCCCGTTCAGCGGCAGATTGCCGATGGCCTGGTCCTCTACCGCGCTGCCGAGTGCGGCGCCGGTCTGGTCCAATTCCACGCTGCTTGCCGTGACCGTGATCTCCTCGTTGCGGCTCGATGGCGCCAGCGACGGGTTGAGTGTGCGAGCCTGCCCCACCTCTTGCTCCACGCTTTTATAACGAATCTCTTGAAATCCGGGCTTTGAAAAGACCACGGTGTATTTGCCGATCGGCAAGTTCTCTAACGAGTACGTGCCTGTGCCTGTGGTGACAGTGGCGCGCTCCAGGCCGGTATCGGTCTCGGTAGCCCTGACTGCCGCTCCCGGGATTACCCGGCCGCTCACATCGCGGACCGTGCCGTTCAAAGAGCTTCGATCCACCTGAGCGAAACAACCGCAGGAAAGAGAGAGGATCATGCCGGCCGCCGCCACGACGCAGCGAAAAGCTTGCAATTTCGTAAACGTCGTCTGACGGCTCACCGTTGCGATCACACCTTTCGAGATCCTGTGTCAGTATATCACTGAGCATGGCGGCCGCCGTCCGGCAAGAGTACCGGTTTCGTACTATTCGCAGGTCGCTCAATGCCGGCGGGTGCCGATGTTTCAGCTTCCGGCCGCGGGGATCGTCGGAATCGCCGGCGTCAACGTCCATGTGGCGCCCTTGTCCCTAATCGAGCGGCGGCCGCTCATAAGTGGCCTCGTCGGTCCCGTCGCAGCCCGGCTCGATTATCCCGCGATGAATAAAGTCCCGCACAAAATCCGGAATGTGGGTCTGGCTGTTGCGCTCCGCCAACGCCTCGCTCAGCGGTATCGCCAATGCTCCGGCGTCAAGAACCGGCCGTCCCGCGAGGCCGGACTGGCCCGAGACTTGCTAAACTAAGATCGCCCGGTCGAAACGCCATGTCTAGATGTAATACCCGAAGGACTGCAAGCAGTTCATGACGCGGCGTGACATGCTTTGGCTCCTGGCCTCCGCCGCCCGGGCGCAACAGCCGACCGGAATGGCTTCCCGCGGCGTGGCGCCCCAACCGCGTGGCAAGCCCTCCGGCCTTCCCTTTCACGCCCGATTCACCGACATAGCCGCGCAGGCAGGTTTGCGCGAGCCGGTAATTTACGGGCCGGACGGACGGACGGATTACGTTCTCGAGTCGATGGGGTGCGGGGTCGCATTTCTCGATTACGACAACGATGGCTGGCTCGATGTGTTTGTTCTTTCGGGCACGCGCCGCGAGGGTCCGGTGGCGGGGGCCACGAACCGGCTGTACAGGAACAATCGCGATGGCACCTTCACGGATGTAACCCAACAGGCCGGTCTGACGCGCCAGGACTGGGCCTGCGGCGTGACGATCGGCGATTACGATAACGATGGCTTCGACGACATCTTCATTTCCCAGTGGGGCCAGAATGTGCTGTACCGCAACAACGGGAATGGCACCTTCACGGATGTGACGCGGGAGGCCGGCCTGCTTCACGAAGGCACGCGCTGGGGAACGGGTTGCACGTGGGTCGACTATAACCGCGATGGCTTGCTGGATCTGTTTGTCGCGCACTACCTTGTGTTCGGTTTTCAGTCCGTCCCGGCGACTGGCCGGAATCCCAAGTGCAACTTCAGAGGCGTTCCGGTGTATTGCGGGCCCCTTAGCCTGCAACCCGAGCGGTGCCTGCTATATCGCAACAACGGCGATGGCACGTTCACCGACGTGACCCGGTCCGCGGGAATCGACCGCGCGGCGCCCACTTTCGGGCTGACGGCGGTGGCGGCCGATTACTTCGGATCCGGCTGGCCGGACATCTACGTCGCTTCCGATTCCATGCCGAGCCTACTGTTCCGCAACCAGCGGGATGGCTCGTTTGCCGAACAGGGCCTTCAGCTTGGTCTTGCGGTGAACGAAGACGGAACCGAGCAGGCGGGAATGGGGTTGGGTCTGGGAGACTTCGACACGGATGGCGCGCTGGATCTCCTGAAGACGCACTTCAGTGGGGATACGTCGGTGCTCTATCGCAATATCGGCCGTGGCGGTTTCGAGGACGTGACTTTGCGCGCGGGTCTGGGCGTGGAAACCCGATATGTGGGATGGGGCGCGGGCATTCAGGACCTCGACAACGACGGACTGCCAGACCTTTTCTGGGCTACCGGAAGCGTCTACCCCGAAGTGGAGAAGGCGCATCCCGATTATCCCTACAAGACGCCGCGGGTCTTGTTCCGGAACCTGGGAAACGGCAGGTTCGAGGAGTTGGTCTCCGCGGCGGGGCCCGCGATTGCCGAAGGCCATTCCAGCCGCGGAGTGGCGTTCGGAGATTTCGACAACGATGGCGATATGGACATCCTGATCATGAACGTCAACGAGCCGCCATCCCTGTTGCGGAACGACGTCAGCGGCAGCGGGCACTGGCTGAAAGTTAAACTCTTCGGCACGAAATCGAATCGCAGCGCAATCGGCGCTACGGTCATTGCCACTTACGGAGGCCGCAGGCAAGCGCAGGCCGTTACCGCGCAGTCGGGCTATTTGTCGGTCAACGACCGCCGGCTCCACTTCGGTCTGGGCGCGGCGCAGTCAGCCGATCTGGAAATCCGGTGGCCGAGTGGACTGCGCGAGTCTGTAAAAGCGGTTTCCGCAGACCGATTGATCGCGATAAGCGAAGGCGCGGGCGTGACAAAAGTCGAATCCTTTGCCGCGCCGCGCCAGAGACGGTAATTCTTTTGGTGGCGCAGGCGGTTTCGCCTGCGATCCGCGATTGTTTCACAGCTTCCGGAATGGAGGACAATTTATGTCATGAGAGCCGTTCTGGCAGCCTGCATTCTTCTGCTGCTCGATACGCGTGGAACCATGGCCCAGCCGCTCGCCCGCGGGGACGCGGCATCGCACCTCGGCAAAGCGGTCCGGCTGATGCAGGACCGGCTTTTCAGCGAAGCCGCGGCCGAGTTCGAGCAGGCGCTTGCCGTCGATCCCAATAACGACGAGGTGCGGATTCGATACGCCACATGTCTGTTCGCACAGCAGCGCGACGGCGAAGCGCGCAAGCAATTCGAGATCGAGCGGCAGCGGCTGGGTGACCGGCCGGGTCTGAACTACTACCTGGGGCGTCTGGATCTGCGGGCCAACGATTTCACCTCGGCAATCAAGAAGCTCGCGCCGCTGGAATCGGATCCCGCACTTTCCGACGTCTCTTTTTATCTCGGTGTGGCGTACATGTCGGCCGGGCAGCAGGCGCGGGCGCTGGCATGTCTGGAGCGGGCCGCCAGAAACAATCCGCGCGACCCCCAGGTGCATTACCGGCTCGGGCGCGTCTACTCCATGGCCGGGCGCGCGGACGACGCCGATCGCGAGTACAAGCTTTACCGGGATTGGCAGGAAAGCCAGCGGGTCGCCGAACAGTATGGCCGCGAATGCAAGGATGCGTTGCGCACCGAGGCCCTCGCCCAGGCCCGCATCGTCTGCCAGCGCATTGCGGACCCCCACGACTCGCGCCGGCTGATTTTGTTGGGCGAATTGTATTCCCAAAATGGCGCATTCTCCGAGGCCATCGAACCCTTGCGGCAGGCCGTCAAGCTGGACCCTGAGTCGTTCGAGGCGTGGAACAGTCTCGGCCTGAGCCTGTTCTGGCTGAAGCGCTACCAGGAGGCGCTGCCGCCGCTGCGCAAGGCTGCCAGTCTGAACCCGCAGTTTTTCAGCACGCTGACTCTGCTCGCCTCCACGCTGCATGCGTTGGGAGACGATGCGGCCGCGCTGCCGGTTCTCGAACGGGCTCACAATCTGAATCCCGACGACGCGCAAGTGACGTCGCGGCTGGAACAACTGCGCGCGACATTAAAAGGGAAGCGATAGTCCGGCCCGCGCCGCCGTCACCATCGCGCGCGTTACCCAGCCGGGGTACCCTCTGGGTCCGTCAGGGAGCGGTTTCCCAGAGAGTGATTGAAAGCCCTACTCCGAAGTGGTACAATTTTTTCACTTGCAGAGTGGGGCCGGCTCGAGCGGCCCGATTCGGATTTCGGAAGATCATGACTCCCACGTTCTTCGCCTGCTGTCTTCTTCTGCAAAGTCTTACGCCGGAAGTCATCGAGCACGCACAGGCCGGGGCGGCGGCGGCGCAGCAGGGCCGGCTGAATGTGGCGATTCAGGAGTTCCGCAAAGTAACTGAGTTGCAGCCTAATTCCGCGGTCGGCCACGCCCGCCTCGGAGATGCTTACTTCCAAAACGCCGAATATGGCGCGGCCATCCCGGAACTGGAGCTTGCGCTGCGGCTCAATCCCAACCTGAGGGACACCCATCAAACCTTGGGAGTTTTATTGTTAATTCAAGGAAACCCCGAGGAGGCGTTGCCTCACCTTGAGAAGATGCGCACCCCTGAGTTGCTGGGGCTCGCCTATCTGGAGACAGGAAGACTCGGCGGCGCGATCGCGGCGCTGCAGGCTGCTTTGGACAAGCAGCCCAACGATCCCAACCTGCTCTACTATTTCGGCCGTGCCACGGACTTAGCTTCGAAACGGAGCTTCGATCAGCTTGCCAAACTCAACCCCGACTTGGCGCGCAGGAGCAGCGCCGCCCTGGATAACGGGAGCCGGCCGCCTCAAGACATTGCCAGCCTGCAAAACGCGCTCGCCAAGCACCCAAACGATGCGGACCTGCTTTCCGCCTTTAGCCGGGCGGCGGCGCAGGCTTCCAGACAGGCATTCGATCGAATCTTGCAATTGAACGCGAACTCGGCGCGGGCGCATCAGGTCTTAGCCGAACGATACTTTGAGAGCGGCCGCCTTCCCGAAGCGGAACGGGAATACGCCGAATCGCTGTCGCTGAAGCCGTCCACGTCTAATGTGCACTTCGCACTTGGAAATGTCTTTGCCGCCGAGGGTAAGTGGTCCGCGGCAGTTGCGCAATTTCGCCTGGAAACGCAGCTTCGGCCGTTCAGTGCCGACGCCTTTTATAGTCTCGGCTCTGGGCTTCTGCAACAGGGACAGGCGCGCGGCGCGGTAGAGGAACTTGCCCAAGCCGATCGCCTCAGGCCGGATACGCCGCAAATTCTTCTGGCGCTGGGCAGGGCTGCGTTCGCCGCCCAGGATGCTGCACGCGCAGAAGCGTCATGGACGAAGCTGCTCGGTATCGATAATAAGAGCGGTCTCGCCGCCTCAGCCCACCTGGGATTGGCCGCACTGTATCGGCACGCCGGGAGATCCCTAGAAGCAAATCGCGAGATGGCGGCTTACGAACAACTAAAAAACCAGGGGGCCGCTAACTAACGTGCTCGCCAAAAGGATTCGATACATCGCAACCGGAGCGATCGCCGCCGCCGTTTTCGTGGCCGTATATACCCGCGGCGCCGCCGCGCCTGCCGCGCCGGAGGTTCGTTATCCTCCCGAAGACGCCTCGGCGCTGTTAGCCGCGCGAAAACAACAGCAGTTGAAAACCGTCGATCAGTTCAAGGTGTTCTATCAGTTTCAATTTGAAGATAAGCTCGAGCAGAGCGGAATCACCTTCGTGAATCGCATCGTCGATGACGCGGCAAGCAACTATCAACCGGCCCACTACGACCACGGAAACGGAATCGCTGTCGCGGACGTAGACGGCGATGGGCTGTACGACATCTACTTCGTAAGCCAGACCGGCGGGAACGAGCTCTGGAAGAACCTGGGCGGAGGCAAGTTCAAAAACATCACGGCGGAAGCGGGCGTAGGCGTGCCTGGCCGCATCAGCGTCTCCGCTGCTTTTGCGGACATCGACAACGACGGAGACCCCGATTTGTTCGTTACCACAGTGCGCGGCGGTAATCTGCTTTTCGAAAACGACGGCCATGGGCACTTCCGCGACATCACGCGCGAAGCTGGCATCGACGGCGCCGCTCATTCCTCCGGCGCCTTTTTCTTCGATTACGACCATGATGGGCTGCTTGATCTCCTTGTGTGCAACGTCGGAAGGTACACATCGGACCGGAAAGGCGCTCAGGGGGAATACCTGGCCCTTCCCGATGCCTTCAATGGGCATCAGTTTTTCGATCGTTACGAATTCCCGGTCCTGTATCGCAACCTCGGACACAACCGCTTTAAGGACGTCACCGCCGAAGCCGGTTTGAAGCCGGTCGGGTGGTCGGGCGACGCCACGTTTACCGATCTCAATGGGGATGGCTGGCCGCAAGTTTACTTCCTCAACATGCAGGGAGCCAACCACTTTTTTGAGAATCGCGGGGGCAAGTTCTCCGAGCAGACCAGCCGGTATTTTCCGAAAACGCCGTGGGGCGCCATGGGGATCAAGTTCTTCGACTATGACAACGACGGCCGAATGGACCTGTTCGTCACGGATATGCACTCGGACATGTGGGCGGACGCATCCCCGGAGGACGAGAAGAAGAAAGCGCCAAAACCTCTAGGTGAGGACATGCTGATGGGACCAACCAGGAATTTCATTTTCGGCAATGCCCTCTATCACAATCTCGGCGCCGGTAAATTCGAGGAAGTTTCGGACCGCATGGGCGTGGAAACCTATTGGCCCTGGGGGCCGAGCATCGGCGATTTTAACGCCGATGGCTGGGAGGACATCTTCATCGCCGCGGGCATGAACTTCCCGTTCCGCTACGGTATCAATTCCCTGCTGTTGAACAACCAAGGACAGAAGTTTCTCGACGCGGAGTTCCTTCTGGGCGTCGAGCCCCGCAGAGGGGGACGCACGCACACCCCCTGGTTTGAGCTGGATTGCTCGAAAGTCCCGGCTGACGCCAAGAAATACTATCGGGACCCATGTAAGGGTCAAACGGGCAAAATCACGGTCATGGCGCCGTTGGCAAGCCGGTCAGCCGCAGTTTTCGACCTCGACAACGACGGCGATCTCGATATCGTGACCAACGACTTCAACTCGGCGCCGCAGGTTCTTGTCAGCAATCTCTCCGAGCGCCGGCGGATTCACTGGCTCAAGGTGAAACTCATCGGCACAGCCTCAAACCGTGACGGGCTGGGTGCGTTTGTTCGCGTCACCTCCGGCGGCCGGACTCTGACGAAATACAACGATGGCAAGTCCGGCTACCTGTCGCAGAGTTCGCTTCCTCTGTACTTTGGCCTGGGAGACGCGCAGACAGTCGATCGCGTCGTGGTCGATTGGCCTTCGGGACGCAAGCAGGTGATTACCCAGGATCTCCGCGTTAATGACGTACTGCAAATCACGGAAACAAGATAACCGGGTATTCACCTGACTCAGCCGGATGTCTCCGGCGAAGTCGTGTGGGGCGGGCCCTCGCCCGCGCGGAGGCCCTGCCTCCCCGTCCGGCAGCGGGACGTGGGCGTACCGCGCGGTCCAGGGGGACCGCCAGGGCTCTGCGCGCGGATGCGGTACAGCGGGCGAGATGTACCTGTTTGGGCAGGGTGTCGCACCCGACGCCGCCAAGGCCCGGGCAAGCTTCGAGAAGGCGTGCCAGGGAGCTTATCCCCCGGGTTGTGTCAATTTGGCCGTCATGTACCGGCCGGGAGTCGGGATGCCCAAGAACGAAGCGCTCGTCGCAAGCAGTCCGGGCGTGCGATCTCGGGTTTTTGGCTGCCTGCCGGGCGCTCGGACAGAGGCCTGCCATGCAGCCCGCCGCGGCCCAGCCGGGTGCGCGCAGAACTCCGATCTAAGGAATTTCCCGAATTGTAATCCGCGGCGGGCGGGCCAAAACAACTTGGCGGCATTAGAAATGACGCATCTTGTCCGTTCTATTACTTTTTACGGTACTAGTACTTGACCGGACGGCAGTTTCTGTATTGACTTTGTCTCCGGATCTGATATGCTTAACGCCGGGGAACGATTCTGAGCGCCCCGGCTTTTGGATCGGGCGTTTCAGCGATTCACAACGAGGAGAGTGGGCACATGATATATCGTAGGTTTTCTTTGATCTTTGCGGCGCTCTGTATGACGGCGCTACCGGCGTTTTGCGGCTCGCTGCAGGACTGGGAGTTTAACGTAAACGGCACCGATTACTACCCCGCGGGGGGCGCTACGTTCGCGTCGGTACCGGGCCTGGATGCTTCTGGCTTCAATGCCACTACGAGCCTGGGCACCTTTACCCTGACGTTTGATCCTGGCGTGGCGGCGAGTTACTACATCGGAGCCTGGTTCTTCGACCCGGCAAGCGTGCCTTTCTACAACGAATATGGCGCGGTAAATGGCTCGGCTGCCGCTGGCCAACAATGGCAGATCGATATTCCGGAATACGATGCCGTTTCCGCGAATCTCGGCTCCGGGACGATTGTCGATAATCTGGCCAATGGAGCGCTGAACGGCACTAACTCCGTTCCGGGCACCTCCGGCAATTATTTGGATACGTGCGGAGCGAACACGGCGGGCGGTGCACCTGATGCGACTTGCAACGATTTGGTCTCGATGGCCCAGGGTTTCAATTTCAACCTGACCGCAAGTCAGCAGGAAGTGATCACTCTGACTCTCTCGTCCAGCAACCCTGGCGGTTTCAGTCTCGAGGCAATCCACCCGGTAGACGGCGCCAACACCGCCGAGACGGACATTTTTTACCAGGCGACTGCGACGGGCGGGGGGGGTAGTCCCGTACCGGAACCGGCGTCGGGTTTGCTCCTCGCGACGGGTTTGGCGTTTCTGGCGGCCGGCGTGCGCAGGCGCCTGGCGAAACGTTAGTTCCGGAAAGAATTCATTAGGAGGAATCAACAGATGAAGACCCGATCTCTGTCCACCATTGGAATAGCGGCGTTTGCCGTCATGTTCCTAGCCAACGCGATGGCATTCGGCGCCGTAACGGTATCTACTGTACCGTGGACTCCGGCGACCCCTACAACCCCACACACGACTTACCCACTAACCTCGACGACCGAAGCGGCGATCATACTCGGGGCCACCGTTCCAAGTGCGGTGGGGTCGAGCGACACGTTCAAGTTCCAGTGGAATTTCGGCGATTCGACCTCGTCTGCTCTTACCCTGGTAACGAATCCGTATGACATTTCGGCCCAGCATCAATATCCCGCTAGCGCCGCCACTGGAACGCAGTGGACCGCCACAGTGACAGTTACAGACATAACGGTCACCCCAAACCAGACCGGGACCGCGAAATACTACGTCATTCAGGAACCCGATAATCTCGCAACTCGAGTGAACGTCGCGATCGACTGGGGCTTGTGGTATATGCATCAAACAATGTGGCGAGGCACCACCACGGTGGGCTCGAATACCGTGAACTGGGGCGGCTGGGACGGGCAGTCGGGGTCTGCAGCTTGCCCGCTTGTGAATGGCAATGCCTGGGATTGCTCCTATTACGGCGTCGTCGATGCCGAAAACGTGCAGGCCTTTGAGGTGAATGGGCATCTGCAAAACGGCCCAGCTACCGACCCCTACACCGATGACGTGGCCCGCGGTCTGGCGAGAATGTTCACCTTCCTGGGTACGCAGGTTGCGACAAGCGACACCTACACTTACAATCCCGCAACAGCCAACTATACCTGCAAGGACGGAAGCGTTCCGACGACCGCAGATCCATTGTGCAGTACCCATGGCGGCCAATACTTCTACAATCCTGGCGCGACTTCCTGCCCCGTTCCGAATTGCGTGATTACTTTTGACGCCAACAGTAACAACATACAGACATACAGCAATGATGGCTCGGGTGAGTACAGCTATACCACATCGCCGTTCATGGAAGCCTTGATTGCCTCTGGCACGCCAACCGCCAAGGCCCCGACAGGGGCGGTCGGAGTTCTGAACGAGACCTTCCAAACTCTCGTTCAGGACATGGCGGATTTCTACAATTACAGCGAGTACGGCAGTGACTACGATGTCAGCCAAGGCTATCTTCGCGGCGACTCTCAATACCAAGGCGGGTCGTGGT
>OCZU010001819.1_pt1 | contig 13795 bp, 12 predicted proteins | sample 1539001 | NCBI WGS metagenome assembly OCZU01 (sample SAMEA3539306, study PRJEB22396) | soil metagenome | biome: tundra; feature: field; material: soil | place: USA | collected 2010-05 | depth 0.15 m
GTATCAGCTGGCGCCTGTTGTATAGTTTATCAAATAATTCTTTTACCTTTTTCAGCAACACATGGTCGGCAGCGGTATAATATATGGATGCCTGTTTTTGCTCCGTTTGAAAATCACTGTAACGGATTTTTACTGCAACGCAACCCGTAAGTTTATTTTTTGAGCGAAGCTCAAAAGCAATTTTTTCAGTCATCCGCACCAGCTCTTTATGTAAAAATACCATGTCAATCGTATCTGAATCAAAGGTCTGTTCGGTACTTACAGACTGTTGTTCCCGGAAAGGAATTACCGGCGTTTCATCTATCCCGTTAGCACGCTTATGCAGTTCAATTCCGTTTTTTCCCAAAAGGTTATGCATCATGATAACCGGTATTTCACTCAGGATTTTAACCGTTTCCACGCCCATTTTCAATAATTTATACCCTGTTTCTTTCCCTATGCCGGGCATCTTCATTACACTTAAAGGCGCCAGGAATGTTTTCTCATCACCAAATGGTATTTCTATCTGGCCGTTCGGTTTTACCTCGTTGGTAGCCACCTTGCTGATCAGCTTATTAGAGGCCAGTCCGTAAGAAATGGGTAAGCCGCTTTCTTTAAAAATGCTTCTTTTCAACTCATCACTGAATTTGCGGCAGCCAAAAAACCGGTCCATACCGGTAAGGTCAATATAAAATTCATCAATGCTGGCTTTTTCAAATAAGGGTACTTTATCCTTTATGATTTCCGTTACCATCTTTGAATATTTACTGTACGCTTCATAATCACTTTTTACTATGATGGCATGCGAGCACAGCCGCAACGCAGCCCTCATAGGCATGCCGCTGTGGATACCGAATTTCCTTGCTTCATAGCTGCACGACGCCACCACGCCGCGATCGCTCATGCCGCCAATCAGTATCGGCTTACCCCTGAGCCGGGCATTACGCAAATATTCAACAGATACGAAAAATGTATCCAGGTCCATGTGGGTAATATGCCTGTCCTTACTTAATATCATTACATAAGGTTTGAATAACTCCTGTTTTTATAGCCGACCTTTATCATTTTAGAAACTTCTATACTCTGCACCCCAAAATCTTCAACCACCTTACCGGTAATTTTATAAAAGCCGCTGTTGTTAATCGGGTATTTCCTGGCAACCTCCGGAAAGTGTACCGTATCAATCCAGTCTAAATTGCTGTCTACAAATGTTCCGAAATACATCTGGTCATTATTTTTTGTAGTTACATGCTTGTGTGCAATAAAATAAGCAAGGCAGGTAACGGTTTTACCAACATACCCGGCAAGATCTTTTGCGCGTATATATTTCATGGGATCATCATCCACCAATGCAAAGGGATTGGTAAGCGTGAAGCCCATAATTTCTATCTGGTCATACAGGTCATCCAAATGATGATCGGTTAATTCAGGCAAAGAAAATTGCAAGGGCGCCTCTTCAAATAGTGGCTGGCCGGTGTGCAATTCGGGCTGATTTTTTTTCTGCAAAAAATTGGCTTCCCATAATAACCGCTTTTTTGATTTACCGGTAAAGCGAAAGGCGCCAATACTGATCAAAGTATTTAGCTGCTCCAGGCCTGCATTGGTGCGTTCAATAAAATCCTGCAGGTGCAGGTAATGACCGTTTGCTTTTCTTTCCTCAATAATTATTTCAACGAATTTTGATTGTAACCGCTTGACATGAATAAACCCCACATATACTTCATTACCTTTTATATTCGTGTACACTTCGCTGTTATTTATACAAGGGGCATTGATTATACTGCCCGTCTTCAGCAATTCCAGGAAATAGAGTTCCCTTGAATAAAAACCGCCGAAGTTGTTTATGACGGCTACCATGAACTCTTTGGGGAAATACGTTTTTAAATAAAGGCTCATATAACTCTCCACGGCAAAGCTTGCCGAATGCGCTTTGTTAAAGCTATATCCCGCAAAACTTTCCATCTGCCTCCACACTTCTTTTGCCAGTTCATCAGGATGGCCGAGGTTTTTACAGTTGAGCAAAAACTTATCCCTTATGATAAAGAACTTGTTATTATTCTTATACTTCCCGCTCATGGCCCTTCTGAGTATATCCGCTTCTCCCAGGGTTAACCCGGCAAAGTAATGCCCGATCTTTATAACGTCTTCCTGGAAAACCATTACGCCAAAAGTTTCACTTAAATGTTCTTCAAAAAGTGGGTGCAGGTATTCAATTTTATCCCGGTTGTGGTAGCGGTAAATATATTCACGCATCATGCCGGATTGTGCCACGCCGGGGCGTATAATACTGCTTGCCGCCACCAGCGTCAGGTAATCATCACAACACAGTTTTTTTAATAACTGCCGCATGGCGGGCGATTCTATGTAAAAGCAACCAATCGTATTGGCTTCCCGGATTTGTTTTTTTATGCCTTCATCATTACGGAACTTTTTAAAGTTGTGAATGTCTATCTCCTTCCCTGTATTCTGTTTAATAAGATGTAAACATTCTTTGATATGCCCCAGCCCGCGCTGGCTGAGGATATCAAACTTATTAATACCTATATCCTCGGCGGTGAACATATCCATCTGCACGCCGGTAAAATTCTTGGGCGGCAAAAAGCAGGTGGCATAGCTGGTTATCTTTTCTTCCGTGATCAGCATGCCGCAGGGATGAATGGACATAATGTTAGGAAAGCCTTTTAATAATTTTGCATATTGCAATATCAGTTTTTGAATATGATCCTGCGGGCCATTGGCTCTTTGCAATGCCTTGATCTCTTCTTCAGGCAAACCAAATACTTTCCCTAATTCATGTATGGCGGCATCATGCTTAAAGGTGGAGAAGGAGCCGCACAGGGCTACGTGGCCCCTGCCGAAGCGTTTAAATATATAATCGATCACCTCATCCCGGTCTGTGTGACTGAAATCAATATCAAAATCGGGCGGCGAGGTACGTTCAGGATTTAAGAAACGCTCAAAATACAAATTCAGTTCAATAGGGTCCACGTCAGTAATGCTGAGGCAATAAGCCACTATTGAATTGGCGCCGCTGCCGCGGCCCACATGATAAAACTCCCTGGATTCGGCGTAATGAACAATATCATTATTGATCAGGAAGTATGCATTAAAACCCAGGTCGTCAATAATTTTTAACTCTTTTTCCAGTCGCTGTAAAGCGGTTTTATTTTTTTTACCATAGCGTTTTAAAAATCCATCGTGAGCCAGCTTGTGCAGAAACACTTTATCGTCTTCTTTGCCGGCGCTGTAGCACTGCATATTTTTATCGGCACGAAAATCCAGGGATACCGTGCATGCCTCCATCAGTTTATACGTATTGGTAACAATGAAAGGATATTCCCGGAATGCCTGTAAAAGGTCAGTGGGAGCCACAAAAGTTTCTTCCTCCGAAGCCTGTGCAGCGGCAGGTAGTTTGGAAAGCAAACAGTTTTTACTGATGGCACGCAGCAGCCTGTGCAGGTTGAAATAGATTTTATTTTGAAACGTAACCGGCTGCAGTACTAGCAGTTTATCTGCATGATTCTTCCATCCCGGAGTAATGAGTTTATTTACTTCCCACGGCCGTACGCCGGCCCTTTCATTGGGCAGCAATGCATCTAATGGTTTTGTATGCAGGGGATAAATTACGAAGCCATCTGAAATATTATTAAAAAAATACGGGTTGTCCGCTACTTCCGGAAAGGGCTTTTTTGCCATTAAATGCCGGGAAAGAAATTCATGTATCCATGCCAGCCCTTCCGCATTTGCCGCGATCAGTACATACAGAAAGGTATCCTCATTACGCACCTCAACGCCTGCCACGGGCTTAATGCCATTACCATTACAAAGCTGTACAAACTCCCAAATGTCACAGGTGCTGTTGATATTGGTCAGCGCCAGCGAGGAAACACCCCTATCTGCAGCAGCACGCACCAACTCTTCCGTTGAGAAAGTGCCGAACCGGAAACTATAGTAAGTTTTACAGTTTAAGTACATGACTTAATTACTAATATTTTTAGTAAAGTTTAGCTAAAAATATTACTTCTGCAACAATATTTTATAAATCAGGATAAAAGATTTTGGCAGGAGATGGCGCCGGCCGGAACCAAATTCCGGGAAATTGGAACTGCTGAATTTTACATAACAAATTTTGACATTATTATGCAAAAAGTTTAATTATCCGATTGCCGTGACTTCCTGTTTTGCGAGCATATGAATGTCCTTTACTTCAAGGATTGGCTTTGCATAACCCCTGATCACCACATTTATCATAGCCTGCCCTAATTCTTTCAGGGTGCAAATTTGATTTGGCGCAATCAGCCTCATAACAGGCAATAGCCACCCCAGGTATTTGTAAAAGCTTAAGGTGTTATTTAAACCTTTGGTAGGCTCTAAAATAGCCGGACGGAAATTATATACCTTCTTAAAAGGAAGTTTCATAAGGTCATTTTCTGTTTTGCCTTTCACCCTTGCCCACATCATTCTTCCTTTTTCAGTACTGTCCGTTCCTGCTCCTGAAATATAGCAAAACGTTATACCTGCATTTTGCCGCGATAATGTTTCTGCAACATGCAAGGTTAAGGTATAGGTCAGCGGGAAATATTCATCCTCTTTCATGCCCACCGAGGAAACTCCAAGGCAAAAAAAGCAGGCATCATAATTTACCAATTGCGCTTCAACAGGAGAAAGATCAAAAAAGTTATTATGAATAATTTCTTTCAATTTGGGATGCGTAATTCCACATGGCTTTCTGTTTAAAACCAAAACCTGCTGAACATGGTCATTTAATAAACATTCATGCAGCACGCCTTCACCTACCATTCCCGTAGCCCCTGTAAGGATAACTTTGATTTTTGAATTCGATGAAACGTTCATTTTTTTTATTTGAATGTCAAATTTTAAGGAAACTATTGGTAAAGTACCTGAAAAATTCGCAGCTATTATTTCTCCAAATCCTGTCTTTTTACCTAAGTTGTTACAACAATTTATTTTCGAAAAATTACCGGAAATTTTTTCAATTATCTAATTTGATATAATAAAAAAAAAGAAGCGCAGCATTTTTTGCTACGCTTCTTTAAATGACACCAATTATCAACACACGAAAATTTATCTTCAGGAACCTTTCCCCCGGAATTGCATTGCCTGAAATTATTCCATTCAATTAGCCCTTATTAATCAAATCGTTCCTTTCAAAATCTTATGCCAATATAACCAGGGCAGAACATATTTTTTCAGTAACCACATCGTCCACCGTGGTTTGCTTTGATCAAACGGAAATGTTTCCGTTGGTTTATTGTCATAATCAAATTCTGCCAGTATCAATTTTCCATATCCTACCACGATCGGGCAACTGCCATAGCCGTTATATTTTGCAGTAAGCGTTTCATTCTTCATGGCTTCAAGGAGATTTTTTACCAGTACGGGTGCCTGTTTACGAACAGCGGCTCCTGTTTTGGAGTTGGGTGTGCTGGAAGCATCCCCGAGGCTAAAAATGTTCCTGAATTTATTGTGCTGCAATGTGTATTTATCTACATCAACCCAACCTGCTTCATTAGCAAGAGGACTATTCCTGATAAAATCCGGAGCGCTTTGAGGTGGAGTCACATGAATCATATCAAAATGTTTCTTTACCTCCGTAACAATACCCTTATCATCCGTTACTTTAAAAGTGGCCATCTTACCGGGGCTATCAATTTCGGTTAAGTCATAATGGAAATGCGTTTCAATACCATATTTATCCACGACTTTCTGCAATTGATCTGCATATTTCTTAATCCCAAAAATTACTTTCCCCCCGGAAGAGAAATCGACTTTTACTTTCCCTTGCAATCCATGTTTGCGAAAATAATCGGCTGCCAGGTAAGTAATTTTTTGTGGGGCTCCTCCACATTTTATCGCCGTGGAAGGGCTGGTAAAAATAGCTGTCATCCCCCGTTTCATTGATTTAATGCATTCGAAGGTGTAAGGAGCATAATCAAATGAATAATTGCTGGTAACATTATTTGTACCAATATTTTCCCTTAATCCCTTTATAGCGCCCCAGTTTATTTGAATACCCGGTGCTACTACGAGATAATCGTACGAATAGGTATTACCACTATTGGTCGTAATGCTGTTCTGTTCGGGCTGAAAGGATGTAACAGCTTCTTTAATCCATTTCGCTTTGTGAGGGATAACGGATGCTTCTCTCCGTATTGTTTTATTAATATTGAATGTGCCACCTCCAACTAACGTCCAGGCAGGTTGATAATAATGTTTTTCGGAAGGTTCAATGATGGCTACATTGAGATCCGATTTTTCGCGTAAGAGCCTGGCTGCCACAGATATTCCGGCATTACCGCCTCCTACTATAATTATTTGAAAGTGTGTCATGTTAATTATGTTTTACGTTGTAAAATTACCACGGCCACCGCCCAAATTAGGTGATAATCATCACCAAGAAATATGATTTCAGGAATTCACTTTTTATTGTAATGCTGATTTTATCCAAATACACAGAGCCGGTTAATTTCAGCAAAAAGGAGTGGGTGGGTTGCTATTCAGCGGGTAATTTCTTTTTGGGCTGGAACAAACTGAGGAATAATCCTCCCATTATAGCAAAATAAATGATACTGTTTAAAGGCCTTGAGGTAATCGGACAAGTGCCACTGCTACACGCTATATATTTCCAATAAAGGAACCCACCCACGGCGCCAAGTAATAATCCGGGCACCCACAGATTATGTTTAAGAAATTTCTTCATAATTAACTTTTTCGGGTATCCGGGTTGATTCTTTCTTTGTTGGATAAGTATTACATCCGCTCGTTCTGCAACAGTCAACATTCATAAATGCCATTGCAACCAGCACTCCGTCCATTAATCCTACGAGGGCTTCCCGGGTTTGCCAGGCAGACACGATTGCCCAAACGCCAATGGCAAGTCTAAAGGCCCGCACCAGGTTCCAATTTCTAAGTAATATTGTCTTCATAGTTCTTTAGGAAATTTTCCTTTGTAGCGTGTTCCATGCTCCGCCGTTATAGGCCTCTATGCCTTGTTTTTTTAAAATACCGGTCGCCATGCCGCTGCGGCTTCCACTGCGGCAAACAGTAATAACCGGTTTGTTGAATTTTTTAATTTTATTCAATTGCCTGCTGATAGTATCTAACGGTATATTTATTGAAGATTTAATGTGCCCGGAACTAAATTCACCAGACGTTCTTACATCGATAATTACAGCGCCATTTTCAGCAAGTTCCATGTAATTTACAGAGGGACCGCCTCCAAATATTTTCTTCAGGATTTTAATCATTGATAATTAGTTTAACAGGTAATTTAAGTCTTCGATTCCACCCCCATTATATACAATCTGCATTCCGGATTGTTTCAAGAAACTTACTGCCTGGCCGCTGCGATTGCCACTGAGGCAATAAAACACAATAGCCGGTGCATCCAAATTTTTGATCTTTTCTACATTGTCCGGAAGTGTGTGTAAGGGTATATTGATGGCGTCTTTCACATGGGCCATTTCAAATTCCTGTTCTGTACGAACATCAACAAATTTCGTTGATGGAGTTTTCACGATTTCTTTAAGATTCATATATTTTTTTATGTTTTTTATTAAATTTATTAAATGTAATTTTCGTATAAGCAAAGCTGTTGGTGTTTTATAAAAGTGTCGTCGGACTCACATAATCGGTCACCTTCACCTTGCCGGTATCTTTTATTGCCTTAAAGCCGCCCTGCACTTCCACAAGATTGTCATACCCTCTCGCCTTTAAGGTAGAAGCAAAAATCATAGAACGGTAACCACCTTCGCATTGTATATAAGCTGGCCTGGATTTATCTAATTTCAACATACTATCGTTAATAAAATCCAGCGGTGCATTCTCAGCACTCACGACATGTTCGCTGTTAAATTCACTTTCTCTCCTGACATCTACAAGCTGAACATTTTTGTCCTTATTCATAATAGTTACCAGTTCATCAGCGCTAATAGATTTTATTTCATCAGTTTCCTTACCTGCTTTTTTCCATGCATCGAAGCCTCCTTTTAAGTAACCGATGGTATAATCGTAACCAACACGCGCCAGCCTGGTAATCACTTCTTCCTCACGACCCGGTTCATCAACAATCAGAATCTGTTGTTTAATATCAGGGATCATGGTGCCCACCCATGGAGCAAAATTTCCATCAATGCCGATATTAATTGAATTCGGTATAAATTCTTTTGCAAATGTTTTACTATCCCTGGTATCGAGAATTAAAGCTCCGGTTTCATTGGCTGCAGCTTCAAAAGCATCAGGATTTAATGCTATTTTGCCACGCTTCATAACATTATCAATACTTTCATATCCCTGCTTGTTCATCCTCACATTCAATGGGAAATAGGCCGGCGGAGGTGTCAACCCGGTTGTTACTTCTTTTACAAATTCTTCTTTGATCATACTGGCTCTTAGCGCATAATTCGTTGCTTTCTGGCGCCCGAGGGTGTCAGTAGTTTCTTTGCTCATATTTTTGCCGCAGGCACTTCCTGCCCCGTGAGCAGGATAGATAATAATATCATCATTTAGAGGCATTATCTTTTTCCTCAAAGAATCAAAGAGTACACCTGCCAGTTCTTCCTGCGTCATATGAGCTGCTATCTGCGCAAGATCGGGGCGGCCTACATCGCCGATAAATAGTGTATCGCCTGAAAATAAAGCAATTTCTTTCCCCTTTTCATCCTTAAGCAAATAACAAGATGATTCCATTGTATGACCCGGTGTATGTAATACAGTAAAGGTGATTTTACCAACCTTAAATACTTCCCCATCTTTAGCAATATGCGCAATAAAATCAGGGTTGGCTGTGGGGCCATAAACAATGGTAGCTCCTGTTTTCTTTGAAAGATCCAGGTGACCAGATACAAAATCAGCATGAAAGTGGGTCTCAAAAACATATTTAATTTTGTCATGATTCTGTTCCGCCTTTTTAATATAGGGCTCTACTTCCCGAAGCGGATCAACAACTACTGCTTCACCCTCGCTTTCTATGTAGTAAGCGCCCTGGGCAAGGCAACCGGTATAAATTTGTTCAACTTTCATAGTATTATAATTAATTTATTGTTTTATAATGTTGCTTTAATTCCTGAACCATAACTCCTGCAAATTTCTAAACTCCGGCTCGCTTAATTCTTTCTGATATCCTTTTTCCATGGCCAATTTCCCTTTTAAAACAGTATTGCAAGTACATTAGAACAGATATACTATTTTATTAGACTGGATAAAAACATATTTATTAAAATATAATGATATTTAATTCGGGAATGTAAAATTGCATCACTTTTTTTCATTTTACAATGACTTTTGTCACAGAAGGCAATTTTCCTGATCAGTTTGATAAAAAAAAATGCCAATAATTAACAAATTTTCCAAGGAATTGCAAGGATTTTACAAGATTAATGTCAATCGATTTCTTTCCTCAAAATAATTGCATCCGGCTTTTTTAGTGGTCTTTAGGAAATAATGCAGGCAACCATTTTTCTTTTAATAAAATAGTACTTCTATGATGATAAAACATTCCCCGAATGCATTGCATTAAATTGAATACTGTCTAGAGTTAGCATAAGATTGGCATTAAACACAATCATTGAATCAAACTTGATCCATCATAAAAAGAAACCTACTATCCTCTTATATTTGCACCAACTATTTTTTATTGGCAACCTTAAATTAATATAGGATGCTTGGAACGTTAAATGAAATGCAAAGGAATCATTTCCTACTCAGTCAGACAGGAGGCCGTGTAGCATGCACGAATGGCAAAATCCCCTACATCGTTCCCGTAACTTATATTTTTAATGGAAAAGATATAATTACCCAGACAAAAGAAGGGACGAAGCTCGACATAATGCGCAAAAATCCCAATGTATGTTTTGAAGTAGATTCAATGAGTAATATGGCTAAGTGTAATCCTTAACGGTACTTTTCATGAATTGAGAGGAAAAGAGGCGGAGAAAACCAGGGATTATCTTTTTAACCACCTGTGGCCCTTTCTGACCAGCTCAACAATTCATCCTCACGAGCATGGTGTTTCTGCGTCAGCTATCGATGACAGCGACAGGATTAAGCCAGTTATGTTTCGCATAGAAATAAAAAACAAGTCTGGAAGATTCGAAAACCAATGAACTGCTACCACATAGATAATTCCTTGCGCCAACAAAGCTTCTGATATAAATCAATAAATAACATCTGAACTACTTTTTCATTTCAACTCGGCTATTAATTTCTTATTTAGTAAAATGTAATTATCATTTTTGGCAACCTTCGACATTTCCATTGATTTATTTGCGCTGGCGATAGCGCCTTTCTTATCGCCCATATCCTTTTGAATCTTTGCTTTGTAATAAACCATGTAAAATGGATTATTTTTTTCATTTTGCGTGATTGCTTCATTGATCATTTCAAGCGCTTTGCTTTTGTTATTATCATATTCATTATAAAACTGGGCAGCCTGCCAATAAGGTTTATTATCGGTTTGTAAACCAGATTCTATCTCAGCTCTCAGCTTATCCTTAATATTGGTTTTAATGGGAATGGACAGTAAAAAATCTTCCCATTTTATTACCAGGTCGCAACTTTCAGGTCGCAGGTTTGCGAACTGCATAGTGAATGTCTCCAGTTTTGGTGAAAGCTTCTGAACTTTTACCTTTTCTCTGAAAACATCTTCGCTTTCTTTGTACCCCTGCACCCCATCGTTATTAATACCCCGGTTGAGAATGAAGGTCCAGTCAGCATTTTTCTGAGGTATGGTATAAATGGCATAGCTTCCGGTGTCTACTGCATGTCCTAAAATTTCCACGGGGTCGTTGAATTTTATTCTTGTAGCAGCATTTGCTCCCGTGCGCCATATAACGTTATAAGGCTCAATTACACTTATAAATTTTCTTCCCTTCAATCCGGGCCTTGAATAAGTCAACTCTATAGACGATAAACCAAAATTTTGTTTGATCGTTTCGGTGGGTGAAGGTTGCGGCAAATGAACCTGGGCAATTGTATATGTTGCGAAGAAAATAATCGCTGCAAAAAATAATAACAATTTTTTCATAATACTTTTTTTGATATGTTTTAAAGTTAAGAAAATAATTTTTTATAGGCCCTTTCTAAAGATCGTGATTCAAAACTTAAGAATTTTCAATCCTTTTTTTTAAAAAATGAAAAATCCTGTCAACACACAGACCAACCAAATGAATCTGCCCAAATAAATATTGAATTTTTCCCGCCGACTGAAATAAGTATTTTTTATAGAGCTATTAAATGTTCCTCACTAAAGTTGAAGAAAGATTTTTGTACATTACGCAATAATACCTGTTCATGTTTCTTCTGAAAACATTTTAATTGTATAGGGATTTATGATAATAATTTTATGATATAAAGAAAACTATATGAATATAGAATTTAACAGGAATGAGGATGTAATGAGGATGTCCATAAGCAGCCTTAATAGCATACAAAATAGGATCGAAGAAGGCGGTGGAACCAAAGCACTTCAAAAACAGAAGGACAGAAATAAAATGACCGCAAGGGAACGGATTAAATACTTGCTGGATAAAAATAAGCCGTTTATTGAAATAGGGTTATTTGCCGGATATGAAATGTATGAGGAATACGGAGGATGCCCTGCCGGGGGAACGGTTGCGGGTATTGGTTATGTAAGCGGAAGGCAATGTGTCATCGTAGCAAATGATCAAACGGTAAAGGCGGGAGCATGGTTTCCCATAACAGGAAAAAAAAATCTTCGCATGCAGGAAATTGCTATGGAAAACAGGTTGCCGGTAATTTACCTGGTAGACAGCGCAGGTGTCTTTCTTCCTATGCAGGATGAAATTTTTCCAGACAAGGAACATTTTGGCCGTGTATTCAGAAATAATGCAAAGATGAGCGCCATGGGAATTTCGCAGATCGCGGCTGTAATGGGACCTTGTGTGGCAGGCGGCGCCTATCTTCCAATCATGAGTGATGAAACATTAATGGTAGAAGGAAAAGGCTCCATTTTTTTAGCCGGTCCTTATCTCGTAAAATCTGCTATTGGAGAAGTGACCGATAACGAAACACTAGGTGGGGCAGCGATGCATACCGGGATCAGCGGAATTGCAGATTATAAATTTGAGACGGAGGAAGAATGCCTTGACCAGGTAAAAAAAATCATCAATAAACTTGGGGATTTTCCAAAAGCCGGTTTTAACAGGACAGCCCCCCTGCCTCCTGCGAAAGAACCAAAAGAAATCTATGGATTAATCCCCGAGGGAAATACCAGGGCTTATGACATGATTGAAATAATTGATAGAATTGTTGACAGGGCGGGCTCAGAAAATAAGAGCTCTTTTGAGCAGTTTAAAGAAGATTATGGAAAAACGATTCTTTGTGGTTATGCCCGTATTGATGGCTGGGCCGTTGGTATAGTTGCAAATCAGCGATTAAATATTAAGAATAAGAAAGGCGAACTGCAGATGGGTGGCGTCATTTACAATGACAGTGCCGATAAAGCCGCAAGGTTTATTATGAACTGTAATCAGAAGAAGATCCCACTGGTATTTTTGCAGGATGTAACAGGCTTCATGGTGGGAACAAGAAGTGAACAAAGTGGTATCATTAAGGATGGAGCCAAAATGGTGAATGCTGTCGCCAATTCAGTGGTACCAAAAATAACTATCATAATAGGCAATTCTTACGGCGCGGGCAACTATGCCATGTGTGGCAAAGCATATGATCCAAGGTTTATTTATGCGTGGCCTTCGGCCAAAATCGCTGTTATGGGCGGCGAACAGGCCGCCAAGACTTTGTTGCAAATTGAAGTTGCTTCTCTTAAATCAAAAGGCGAAGAGATAACTCCTGAAAAGGAAGAAGCGCTTCTATCTGAAATGATCAATAAGTATACCCAGCAAACTGCTCCGCTTTATGCTGCCTCACGCTTATGGGTAGATGCCATTATTGATCCACTTGATACAAGGTCTATCATTGCAGAAAATTTAGCTGCAGTAAATAATAACCCTGAAATAGAGACTTTTAAAACGGGAGTTTTCCAGGTATAAGTTAAGCATCAATAGATTAGAATTAAACCCTACACATAGAGCCTTTTTTGTCTTTGCTACATTTGCAAATGCTCTTGATCAAATAAAATGAATAATCCAAAAGAGTCAATTAAAATATACACCGATGGTTCATCCCGGGGTAACCCGGGCAGGGGCGGATACGGGGTTGTGCTTTTATGGGGGAATCATATAAAAGAATTGTCTAGGGGTTACCGACATACTACCAACAACCGCATGGAGCTTATGGCTGTGATCGCAGCCCTGGAGGCATTGAAGAAGAATAACCTTGATCTCATTATTTTTTCTGATAGTAATTATGTTGTGAAGGCAATTATGGAGGGATGGCTGAAGAAATGGATCAGGACCAATTTCAAGGGAAATATTAAAAACCGGGACCTATGGGAACGATACAATCAACTATCGAAAAACCACAACATCCATTTTAAATGGGTGAAAGGCCATGCAGAAAATTTCTATAATAATCGATGCGATATTTTGGCTACGGAAGCGGCAGATAGCAATCACCTTTTAGTAGATGATGGATATGAATCTCCAAAGATTAATTAATTGTTATTGATTATTGTTGCTACCTGCAAGCCGAAGTGAATTCCTTGTTACAAAATAATAACTACCAAAGAGTATAGCCGAAAAAATCAAAGTACCAGCAATACTCCATGCATAAAAAGGAACTCCGTCGCCATAGCAAAGAAGAAGACCATTAAATGTCTTTGGTCTGCCTAATCCTGCCAAAGGAGAATTGCTTGCCCAAATCATAAAATTTGATATCA
>OCZU010001821.1_pt1 | contig 13776 bp, 9 predicted proteins | sample 1539001 | NCBI WGS metagenome assembly OCZU01 (sample SAMEA3539306, study PRJEB22396) | soil metagenome | biome: tundra; feature: field; material: soil | place: USA | collected 2010-05 | depth 0.15 m
AGTGTCCGGCACCTTCACCAGCAACGCCGACGGCATCTTTACCGGCACCGTTACTGGCGTCGATGTTACGAATTGCACAGTATTCACCCCAACTGGCCTCGGCTGCACCAAAGACGTATTCAACTACTACCTGATCGACGCGGCAGGAGACAACATAGCGATCGAAACCGATTTCAACCAGCTAACCCTCGGATTCTTCGCCCAGCAGTAGCCGAGGCGCAAGTTTGCCAATTCGTGTTCAACTCAGTGGCGCACTCCGGTGCGCCACTTTTTTTCAATCAGCGCATCAAGAACTTGAGATCACCAGTTGGTGGTCCTCCCGGTGATGTATGGAATCCACCGCTCTTACCGGTTGTACTTTGGCCGGGTAAGCGAAGCGTTACGGACACCACCACTCGCGAGAGCTGCGAGCGCGGGTGTGTAAGGCGGGCTAGTTAAGACTAAGTGGCGTTCCGGCGGATTCAGCCGGAACGCCATTTTCTTCTTGGCAACGATCTTTTCAGCAACGATCATTGCGCGGAGAGCAAAGACTCTTCGCGCCACCACAACTCTAATCCTTGAGAACCGGGCGCGACCATTCCCAGCGACGACTGGGCATCGGCGCCGATTCTGCCGGAGAGCCGGCGTATTCTGAAATCTGCCCCGCGCGAATCCCCTGCTATAACTGCCAAGAATAGAGAAGTAATTGAATAGTCGGGACCAAGAGACTCGATCTCAACAACGGAGTAACCTACCTCGTGTTCAGTGGCGAGTGGTCAGTGAAACTTCGCCGAGCATCCGGATCGCTGAACACTGGTTCACTGGTGACTGGCCACTGACTTTAAAACACTTATACCTTGCCCTATCTATAGTTATGCGCAGTGTCAGAACATTTGTACAGCGATATCACCCTCGCCGCTTTTGCGCTTGACAGTAGCTGTGGTTCAGGAGCACAACTTTCGCCGTACGTCATCGACCCCGCCCGTCTTCCCCTCGCTGGGTCGCAGCTCAAATCAAGATAGTCGGCATGATCTGCTGATGGCTGCGGAGCCTTTTCGATTCCTTCTTTCGGGCTCGCACGCCCTTGGCGGCATTCACTTGTCCGGAGGGATAATCCATGCAGAAAGGGCTGGGTGGCCTGGGAACTCTGTTGGTGCTGGGACTGGGGATGGGATTGCTGCGTAGCGGCAGCCCCACGTCTGGCGGAGGGCCTTACGCCCAGCCCGGTACCACGCAGCAACCATCAGCAGAGCTCTCGCGCCGCGCCCTGGCCGCCGCGCAACATAACGGCAAACCTTACTGCGTGGAGAAAGACCTGCTTGCCACCATTGACTCTTTCTCGCCTCAGTCACCAGGTTCCGTGGACGAATTGTGCAAGAGCGACCATCCTCTGGACCGGGAATTTGAGAGGCTGGCAAGGAGCGGGAACGAGATGAATTTCGCCATCGCGATCGTTCCTGACCCGGTTCACACCCACCTCAGCTTGTTTTTTGATCGCACCATGGATGCGATTCAGCAGGGTGCGCAACAGGCGCACTGGATTTTCGATCGAGCCACTATGCCCTGGGATAGCCAACAACATTCGGAATCTGTCGATTTCCGCATCCGCTTGCAGCAGGCAGATTACCAGGAAGACAAAGAGGACCTCCCAGGTCTCATGATCTTTCGGCGCGATAGTCCGGAAAAGCTGAATGAATCTCTATTCGTTTTTGTGGTTGGCGAGACGCCGACCGGCGGCGTGAACAAGGAGCAATTCCGCGCGGCGGTGGGATTAGTCGGAAGCTTTGCCAAAGCTAAAAAGTTCAGCGAAAAAAAGCCCTTACACATCATCGGACCGACATTTTCCGGATCGCTCTACTCGCTCGCCCAATTGATCGGCACCGCAGTGCCGTCGCAATACTTCAGCCGCGTGGTGATCCGCAGCGGTACCGTGAGCAGTTGGAATACGACGCAATGGTTCGAGAATTGTTTCGAGCGGCAGAAACCCGAGGGCATGCCCGCCGTGGATTTCGCGACGTTTCAGCAGAGCGATCGCTACATGCTGCGAAAGTTCATAGAGTTCGAAAAACGCAGAGGTTACGCTCCCGATAAGATCGCCGTGCTTGCGGAGGATGAAACCGCATATGGCAATCGCGAGTTTCCAGCGGGTCCGTCCGCAAAAGCATCGCAGCAAAGCCCCTGCTCGACCGATCACCCGGTGAAAGCGCCAGAGGAGGCAGGTTTACAAAAAGACGAAAACCTTGTGCTGCAACTTTACTTTCCGCGCGATATCTCCCAACTGCGCAGCGCCTACCAGCAGGGACTTCAGACGCAGACCTCATCGTCGGCCGACAGCTATCAGGTGCACACCACGCTGCCGCTGAATCTGCAAGATACCGGCAGCGACGACGATTCGGTGCAGCACTATGCGCACTCGCAAACCCCTCTATCGCAAGAGTCCATACTGCTAGGCATTATAGCGGCGATTCGCGAGCACCATATTCAGTTCGTCGTGCTGCAGGCCACGAATCCCATGGACACGGTTTTCCTGAGCGGGTTCTTAAAGAAGAGTTATTCCGAAGCCCGCGTAGTGGCCACGCCGGCGGACCTCCTCCTCAGCCGTGACGCCGATGATGTTTCACTGTTGCACGGCGTGATGGCGCTCACCACCTATTCTTTGTTGCCGGGCGTCAAGGATGAGATCGCGCTGCCGGCCTCGCTGGCGGAGACACGCATCAGTCACATTTTTCCCAGCGCGTACGCTGCCGGTACATACAACGCAACGCTTTCGATAATTACCTGCATCGATGCGCCTTCCATTCCAGAATGCGCGGGATCCTCAGATTTCCTGCCTGTGGCGCGGTATGCGGAATACGGCTGGCCGTTACTCGCCGGAACGAAGAGTGTTTTTAAAGAAGAGCAACCACCGTTGAGGCCGGTAGTTTGGCTGGCGGTTTTGGGCCGCTATGGATTTTGGCCGGTGGCGATTTTGGAGGACGGCACTTTTACGGCTGGGGATGTTCATTCCTCGCCCAAGCCCATTACTACGGTTGCGAGTGACCCTTCAGCGCCGCTTCCTCCGCATCGCAAGTTTGAGCCTCCGTGGCCGTTTTTCTGGACAGTTGTCTGCGGAGTGGTGTTGCTGTTGACGGTATTGTACTGGGTCCTTCTGCGTTACGGCTCGATCTCCTTGGCCACTTCCTCCGCCATGACGCTCCTGGCTCCCGTAAAGGACCCATGCCGCTCCGCTCTGATCGCGGTAGCAGGCTGGCTGCTGTTGACGGCGATGCTGTTGTTGATTTGGCCCTGTGTTGCCTGGGTCAGCACGAAAGTGAGTTCGTCGGCGCAATGGAAGCTTGCGGGCGTAATCCTGGCAGCCGCCATCGTCGCCGCGGCTCACTGTTGGGTCTGTGTTCAAGAACTCAGACGGAGAAAACCAAAAAAAGAGGACGGCAAAGACTTCGTCTTCACTTTCATCTTGGTGGCGGCTTTGTTGGTGGTTAGTTTTGTGCTGCTGTATTTACTGCCCGGACACTCGCAAAATTCTTTTCTCTATCGCTACGTGCATTTGACGTCCGGCGTATCGCCGCTGCTGCCCTTGCTTTGCCTGCTGGCGGCGGGATTGTGGTGGGCGTGGTTTTCGCTCTCCGGTCTGGCGCTGCTGGACAAGCGGCATCCGCGCCTTCCGCTCGACGACGACCTGCCGGAAGCAGTGCCTCCCGGACACACAGCTGCGGCGATCTATCGGCCCACGTGGCCGTCGGAAACCTGGGGGGAGAAGGTTGTGAACATCGCGCGCCCGTGCGCGCAAACCCACAGAGTGTACGGTCCGGCGCTTGCCTTGCTTGCGGTTGGAGTGCTCGGCCTGAATTATGGCCAACCGCTGCTTAGCCTGGAAACCCGGCACTTTGAATGGGCCTACGGGATCGCTCTGGGCGGGATTACATTGGCGTTGTTTGGCACCCTCTTCCGTCTGCTCGTGATTTGGATGGAATGCCGCAGAATCCTCACCGTCCTGGATCACTTTCCGCTGCGGCGCGCCTTTGCCGGGCTGAACTTTACCTGGGAGCCTTTTTGGCGTCTCGGTGGCGTACGCTGGCAGGACTTGTACCGCCTCGTTTCCCGGCAGTTGGAAACCCTGGAGCATCTCAAGCGGGAAATAGAACCTGTGGCAGGCGACCAGGCGGTCGACGAATTGGTTGCCACAATTAAAACAACTGCCAAGTCGCAGGATAAAATGCTCAGCGTGTTCGCGCGAGCCAAAGGATCCCGGTCTGAAGCGACGCCGACCTTAGAGGAACCGGAGTTCTCAAATTCTTGTATTTGCTGTTACAAGGATTTGCAAGAGACGATGGCGAAGGCCTGCGCGGCGGCCCTGAAGTATCTCCAACCGAGATGGTGGGAAGACGAAGGATTAATCGTGAGCGAAATCGCTTGCGGCCTGGACGTGAACAAAGATAAAGATGAGGACGTTCCAGATCTTCCCTTGGCCACTCGGCTGGCGGAACGCTTTGTCGCTCTTGTTTACCTTAATTTTATCCTCAGCGTGCTGCTACGTATGCGGACCCTGACCATCACCATCGGCGGCCTCTACATTTTCCTGCTGCTCTCGGTGAACTCCTATCCATTCGAGCCCAAGGTTGCATTGCGCTCCGCGGCCATTTTTATGCTGATGTTCATCGTAGGAATGGTGGGATATGTATCGGCCCAGGTTCATCGTGACTCCATCCTTAGCCTGGTGACGCAGACCAAGCCTGGAGAACTCGGCGTAGCGTTCTGGGTGCGCATGGGATCGTTCGTCGCCCTGCCGCTGATCAGCCTTTTGGTCTCGCAGTTTCCCACGCTGAATAACGCGCTGTTCTCCTGGCTTGAGCCAGCCGTGAACGCATTGAAGTGAGTGCGGGTCGGTCGTGCCAAGTCCGGGAGAGTGACTCCGGTAATCCGGTTCCGGCTAGAGTCTCTAGTCTGTATTCCGGAGACTGGGGTTCTGGTACCATTCCGGAACTAATCGTTCGTGGGCAGGGAGTCCGCTTCCCCCAGCGGATGTGATCATCGCAGAACAAACTAACAGCAGGATTGAGGATACTATGGGGACTTTCACAGAAGTCGGGAACTCCTTTTGCCGTTGCTTTCGCGGAAGAGCGAAGTCATCGATCCTGCTCTTTGGGGTTTGCATCGTGCTGGCAAGTTGCTCCGCCTCGTCGAGTGGCCCTGGCGGCGGCAATGGCCCGGTCCCGACTGCGCAGTTGACTGCATCGCCCACCTCGCTGGTTTCGGGACAAAACATCACCCTTAGCTGGTCTTCGACCAACGCGGACTCTGGCACCATCGATCAAGGTGTGGGTACGGTTGGACTGGGACCGCGCAGCACCGTGCTGACCCCAGGAACTGTGGGTTATCCCACGGCCGCAAGCACTACCTACACATACACGGTAACCGGTCCGGGCGGTACGGCATCGTCAACCGCGACGGTCACGGTCAGCTTGATAAGTTCCTTTGACGGCCTGAGACAGTCGGATGGAGCGGTAGGCGAGGATGTCGACCCCAATGGGGCGGTGGGCATAAAGCAATATATGGAGTACGTAAACACCGCGTATCAGGCATACGACAAGACTACGGGAACCCCAGTGTGGACTACCGGCGCCAAGCAGATCTATACCCTGTGGCCGCCCAAGTCTCCTTGCTATCTGGAGGCAAGTGGAACGCCTGCGATCCAGTTGGATGTCCACATCATCTACGATCGGCTGGCGTCGCGCTGGGTGGTTGGGGCAAAGACGTCCGACCCCAACCAGGGCTATTACTTTTGCCTGGCGATCTCCAGCGAGGATGATCTGACCAAGGCGACCTGGAGCGGGTATAACTCCAGTCGCCTCGATACAATCCTGGGCACGAATCCGATTAACAAGAAAGTAAATGCCACCGATTGGCCAAAAATCGCTACCTGGTCCGACGCTTCCGGGTCGCAAAGCGCCTACTACGCGACTATGGATGTAGAATCGGTGAACTCCGACGGAAGCATCGGTGCGGAAGTGGGTGCTGTCGTATGCGCTTTTGACCGCCCCGACATTCTCAATAACCCGGCCAGCATCAAGCCCGAGTTGTGCCTCAATGTCTCAGCTATCAACCCCGCGCTAACCAGCGACGGCATTTTTCTTGCTCACAGTCTGATTCCTGCTGATATCGATGGGACTACACCGGCTCCGGCGGGCCGGGACGAGTTCATGGTCAGCATTCAAAATCCAGTGAAGCCGCTAAGCGGAGGGCCTCTCACGTCTGACACGATCAACTTGTGGGAGTTTCACGTGGATTGGACGGTACCGTCGCTAACGCCGACACTGTCGTCACTCCCGGTGCAGTCCTACACCCCAGGTTGCTATCTGGCGTCGCCGGGTTTCCCATCCGTGACAAATTGTGTTACCGAGCCCGCGCCCACCGGAGCGACGTACGGGCAACACATTGACTCGGTGGGCGACCGGCTTATGCCTCGTTTTGCCTATCGTAATTTCATGAGCACTTTGGGATACGAGTCGTACCTGGTTAGCCAAGCTGTGCAGGTCACCGGTGGCCAAAACTCGGAGCAGACCGGTATAGGTTGGTACGAACTGCACGGCGATGGCAGCACCAGCCCGACCGTCTCATCGCAAGGCACAATCAATCCGGATCCGTTCTTGTTCCGCTTCTTGCCGAGTATCGCCGAGGACAAAACTGGAAACGCGGCTGTAGGCTATAGCTACTCCAACTCCAACACGCCTCCGGGAATTAACATGTCCTATTGGAACCTGGCGAGCGCGACAGCTCCAACTGAGATTACGATGGTCAACGCTGTCTCGTTCCAACTCAACGATCCGCCGACTTACAATGGTGCATGGGGAACTTATTCCAGCATGACGGTCGATCCGGGCGATGATTGCACCTTCTGGTACGTCAACGAATATTTTGTAGCGGGTAATCTGTGGCGCACGAGCATTGATAACTTCAAGCTTCCAACGTGCAAGTAGGGGATTGAAGTCGTCTAGGCTCTGGTAGTCGTGTTCAAGAGCTTATAGGTCGACTGTTTTTACCGGATGCAGGCGTTGAGGTGGTGTGCCAAAGTCGGTACTGCCTGTTTTCGTTTTTGGCACCAATGTCTCTACGCTCTTCCGTTTTTTTTTCGCAATTAGGATATGATCACAGGTTCATCCTCCCCCTGGTAGATGTAAATGCAAAATCGCCACTGGGGGAATGCATGTCCGAACAACCGTCAAAGAAACAAAATCTGGCCACGAAACGAGAGCCAGCCCGGCTCACTGCAAAGTTAGACAAACACCTGCTAGCGTATGCATTCGCGGCCAGCGTGGCCGTGCTGGCCATGGCAGAACCGGCCGAGGCCCGCATCGTCACAACTCCGGTGAACATGCCGATTACCGTAAACAGCGGGATCATTCAGTTCGACCTCAACCAGGACGGGATCCCGGACTTTGGGCTCAGCGCGAATCTTTACCAGTTCGACCGCACGCCTCCGCTGGGAAACTTCAGTTCGTTGCTCAGGGTCGTGCCCGCTCAGGCCGGAAACGAAGTCTGGGCGGTGAGCAGCAATCGAGATGAGTGCGCGGCGGCGGTGCATGCCGGAATGCACATCGGCGGCGACCGCCGCTTCAAGCCCGGCCCTCTCATTATGCTGGTGGCAGCGGGCAGCGCGACCAGGGGACGCAGCAGCCATTGTCCGTGGAATGGCTCTCATCCACCTTATCTTGGCTTGAAGTTCCTGATCGACGGCGAGGTTCACTACGGCTGGGCGCGGGTGAATGCGGCCGTACGCAGCGCGGTATTGACTGGCTTCGCCTACGAGACCGTCCCGAACAAGCCGATCGTTGCGGGGGCGACGACCGAAGAGGATAGCAATCTCCCGGCAGCCCCGACGGCTTTTGCCGCCCCCTCCGTGCACCCGTCAAGTCTGGGAACGCTGGCGCTGGGCTCATTTGGACTGACGGCATGGAAGAAGCGGGAAGACGAACAAGGAATGAGCTCAGGGAAATTAGCTTTGAATTCCAGAAGCTAGTCACTCGCTGGAATCAAATCGAGTGGAAGGTTGAGATTGGAATTTTCTTCCACGTGGACTGATTTCCCGGAGTCCTCATAGAGTTGCAGGAATTCCGGGTCGAGATACATGCCGCGCTCGATCTCTTCCCACGCGAACACCTTGTAGTCTCCGGGTGTAATGCTTGAGATAGTGAATCTGCCGCCGGAATCGGTGAGCGCTTGCCGGTAGAAGCGCGGCTGTCCACGCCGCGCCCCGTCTGGAACCAGCACGACTGTCGCTCCGGCGAACGGCTGTTGGTCCTTCGCCACGGTTCCGGTGAAGCGTCCCGCGCCGGTGCTCAACGTGAGTTCCACCGTGGCGGCGTGGTTGCGGCCCACTTTCACGCCCGCTTCCACTGCGTCTCCTTCGCCGCTCGGCTTCAAATAATAACCATCCGGCAAGGGAAGAACTTTGATGTGATAGGAGCCTTCGGGCACGTCGTGAAACGTGAACGTACCGTCGGAGCGCAGAGCAACATTGCTGACGTCTGGCGCAAATCCCATGGATGACAGATCATCTTGTGCATCCAAGGCTACCGTTAGTTTCGTGAAGTCAGGATTAGCCTTGCCTTCAACTCGGACATGGCCGCTCACGCTGGCCCCTGGGCCGACGATCACTTCCGCATCGTTAAGATTGACCTCGCCGACTTCGACCTGAGTGCGTCCTCGCATTACTCTCTCCGGGTCGGCGTTGCCGAATTGTTCGGCGATCAGCGTGTAAGAGCCGGGAGGAACGCCCCGGATTTCGAACGCGCCCTTCGAATCGGTGGAAGCTTGTCCCGCGGCAAAGGTCATCGTTCCAGAGCCACCCACAAGCGTCACCTGCGTATCCTTGGCGGGGCCGGAGCTGGCATTGAGAACGCGGCCGCTTAACCGAACCGAGCGCAGCGAAATGAAGCTCAGATCGATACCCGAAATCTCGTCTCCGGGATGGAGCTCGATCGGTTGTGTACGAGACAGGTCGCTCACGCCGGGATAAAAGATGGGAACGTAAACCTGGCCGCCCGTGCGCATCGCATTGCCTCGTGGATGTGTGGCGCGAACGTAATACTTTCCGGGAGCCAATCCCCAGATGCGATATTCGCCGCGGTCGTTGGTGGTGGAGGTGCCTGCGTCGGACAACTGGCGCTTATCGCCCTGGTAGGTATACTTCATCGCCTGCACGAATACGTTGGGAACGGGTTCATCGCCTTCTGTGGTGACTCGCCCGGCGATCACAGCTGACGGAATGAGGCGCAGCACGACACCATCGGCATGTTGACCGGAAGACAACGAAACCACACTTGCGCGCAGGCCGCCGCCAAAGCGCGGATCACGGCTCAAATATCCATTTCGAGACGCAGTGAGCCGATATCGTCCCGCCGCTAAGCCGTCAAACCCAAAGTGGCCTTCAGAATCAGAGGCGGAAGAGTTTGCCTCACCACGATTGCCTGCCGAGAAAGCCCGCAGCGAGACTTCCGCTCCTTTTAAGGGCTGTCCGCTCTTCGCGTCGACCACGGTTCCCTGAATTGAGCACTTGTTCTGGGAGTCGTCAGTGGCTTGAGACTTCGCGCGGGGCGAGGCCAATGCTATCAGAAACAAGGCGAGGAAAAATGGTCTCATGACAATTCGGGTACGCAACGGGAAGTAAGGCTCCGAGAACAATCACTTTATACTGGGCGAGCGCCGATTCCAAGCGACGACGAAGTGGCGGTGACGTCAAGCCGCTTGTGTTAATACGGAGAGGGTGCGGTTTTTCTCAAATTGGGATTCATCTTAAGATTGCCCGGCCTCTTCCACAGGTTCGGGATTGACCCCGACATAATTTTGTGATTAACTTCGCAGAACTGGGCGGGTTCGGCGCGATCTCCTATCGCGAAATGGTGTGTTTACACGGAGGCCACAATGAAGTCCATCGTTTATGCCACCCTAGTGACCCTCATATTAGGTGTGACCCTAAGCGCCAGTGCGCGGGACGTAGTCCTGCCCGCCGGCACTCTTCTGCAATGCACGCTCAACGAACCGAACTTTTCTACCGCGACCGCGGCGGTCGGGGATCCCGTTCTGTGCCATCTGCGTGGAGTCACCGAATTCGGCCAGCAGGCGTTTCCCCGCGGCAGTTATCTAGTAGGACACCTGGAATCCTCCAAAGATCCCGGCCACTTTTGGGGCAAGGGAGAAATGAAGCTGCAGTTTGATCGCATCGGCTTGCCCAGCGGCGATCTTCCCTTGGATGCGAAGGTGATCGCGACGCGCGGGTACAAAGTGGATAAACAAGGCGACATCCAGGGCAAAGGCCATGCCAAGCGCGACGTTGTCGAGTGGATGATCCCGCCGTTGTGGCCCTGGAAGGTGATCATGCTGCCGGCGCGCGGTCCGCGGCCCGCTCTTAAGGGCGAGTCGGTCATGACCCTGCGGCTGATGGACGACGTCCAGGTGCCGCAGTTGGCGCGTTCCGCACCTTTTGGCTGGCACTCTTTTGGTGAGCCGAGAAACCAGTCGTTCGAGCAATCGCAAGTGCAGCAAAACACGCCGCAACTTTCCGTGCGCGCTGTCTCTTCGACCTCAGATATGGAGTTGACGGTGGCCCCGCAGGCTTCTTATGCCTCGTTGGTCACAAGGTCTGTGCCGGTACAGGCGGTTAGCCCGGGAAGTTCGCCGGGCATGCCAGTGTTCGTGCTGACCACCGGAATGGCCCTGTCGGTAAGTAGCTTCGGCTATCAGGATGGCCGCATTACCTACACCTTGGCCAGCGGTGGAGGCGGCGTCATCAGCACGGATGATATCGACTGGAGCACAACCACTCGCGTGAACTCGCAGCGTGGAGTGCGGGTTACGCTACGCAGCAAACGTCTAAATCAGGCGACTCCGGGGCTGTAAGTAAGAAGCAGCGCGGGAAAAGCTTCATCACCTGATTGATGCAGCGGGCCGGGCATGTTTGCCAGCGTGTTCGGCCAGTTCTGCAAGCACGTTTATTCGCGGGGGCATCCCTGCCTTCGCTGCAGACTGCGCATACTAACACTTCGGACTCAGTGCGCGTACCAGTCGGAGTGCGGCGACCAGCGCTCGCAAGACAGGCACTGCGTTGAAGTCCACTGGTGCAGGCACGCCGGGCACACTCCGCCGGTGTCAAAGGTGTTCCAGAGATGGCCGCAGATACAAGACCAGCGATCGCGCTGGCGGGGCGACCAACCGCACCGCGGACATCGTATGCGGGGTCCAGACGGGTCGAGAGTCTTCTCCTGATCGGCGTCCCGATCCGAGATTACGGAGGACTTGGCGGAGTCATCTTTTAGGCTAAACTCGCGCAGCCAGCGTCTTGTCATATCTACAATGCAATAAACAGCAGCGCCGCCGAAGACAATATCACAAGGTCCTGCGATACCAGGAAGCATAAAGGATGGCTGGCGGAAAAACGGAACTGAGCAGAAGATATGAGGTCGTCTTTCCATCCCTGAAATTGCCCCCAACCAATCCCACCACAGAATTCTTGCCCGTATGTCACATTGCATCGTGATCCAGGTCCTTGTGCGTTTTTGCTTTCAGGATTGAAATGACATCGTCAGTCAATGGTCAGTCATCAGACCACTTCCGATGCTCAATACTGAATCCCCAGCGAACGTCGGCTTCGAAGCGATCCCCCGGAGCAAGGTCTACCAGGAAGTCGCCAGACAATTGGAGCGGCGCATTGCGGAAGAGCTTAAGCCTGGCGATTTGCTTCCCCCAGAACGCGAACTGGTCCGGGTACTGGGCGTAAGCCGCGATTCGGTGCGGAACGCGATCCGGACCTTGGAACTGATGGGGCTGGTCGAGCCCCGCCAGGGTGTCGGTACGGTGGTGTGCGGTCCTGCGGCGAAAGCGGCCAATCCCTTGGCGACCGCGCTGCTTGAGAAGCGGAAGATGGTCGCGGAACTCATCGAAGTTAGAAAGATGATTGAGCCGCCGCTGGCTGCGCGCGCCGCTATGCACGTTTCTCGCGATGCCCTCGCGGACATGGACGACATTCTGCTGCGGCAGGAGGCGAAGGTGCTCGGGGGTGAACTCGGGATCGAAGAGGACTCCGAGTTTCATTACGCCATTGCCTTAGCGTCCGAAAACAGCGTGATCTTGAAAGTAGTGGACGTGTTGATGGATTTGTTGCGCGAAACACGGGAAAGCTCGTTGCAAGTGGAGGGGCGGCAGGAAAAATCGCTTGCCGGTCACCACCGGATTCTGTCCGCTTTGAAACTGGGCGACGCCGCAGCCGCTGAGTCTGCCATGCGCCGGCACCTGCAGGAAATTGAAACCGTTGTACTGAAAAAGCTCTAAGAGAATGGAGGTTGCCAAATGGGTCAGTTATTCGCGGTCGAAGTAATCTACCGAGGGGTCTTCCAAAAGACTCTAGCGAAAAACATCACGCGCGACATCGTATTAGCCGCGCACAACGAAGGCAAACTGGGCATTTCCTTTGGTCGTTACGGGGATGCTCCTGAGCGCAATGGCATTCCAGCAAAGAGTTTCGCTATTGTCGCCAACGACGAACTGACGCTCGAAGCCGGAATGGCGCAATACGAGCCGAAGCAAGTCGACCTGACCGTGGTTCTCGATGACACGCTCTGCAAGGGCGGCGAGTCGTGGGCATGGTACGGATTGCAGCCGGTGCATCACGCTTTGAAACCTGGGCACACTCTCATCGTGGTATCCCTTGAGGACGCGCCCACCCTGTTAAAGAGCATTCACCGTCGGGAAGAGCCTTACAAACTGGGAATCTTAAAGGGTATTACCAGTTTCTCCGGCATGTGGGTTTTTAAAGACGACCACACCGATGTTCGCGTCCTGGGCGCCATTGCCAAAGCGCTTCCGGAAGTTTTCAGCCTGAAGTCGGTGGAGCAGTTCATCAACGACAAGCTGAAGAGCTCCTTGAAAGTGACTTCTGCTCGCAACGCTTTCGAGCGCTTTAGCTCGGTTCCGGTAAAAGCTGGAGAAGGCAATCCCGAAGTGCCGTTCAAGTTCGAACTGCCTGGCTGGGAAGACATGCGATCCGGCGCTTCGATTAAAGGTCAGCCGCAGGGCGGCCCTTATCCGGATCCAGTCACGGGCAAAGTCGGAGGCTTCCGGCCGGCCCGCAATGAGCTGTTCAAGAAGTATTCCACGCGCACTATGCGGCCGGTCATCAACTTCTCGACCTGCACCAAGTGCACGCTGTGCTGGCTGAATTGTCCAGATGCCTCGTTCGACGTCACCGCCGAAGGCACCTATGACGCCAATCTCGAAGCCTGCTGCGGTTGCGGCGTTTGCGAAGAGGTTTGCCCGGTCGAGGGCTGCGTGTCAATGGTGAACGAGTCCGAGTTCCACGACAACAAGAGTCAGTGGGAAGCTTACGAGACAGACAAGAAAGCCTATTTGAAATGGCTGGAAACCACGCTTGAAAAGGCTGAACCGATCGAGAAGCGGTCTCATGGATTCCGTTATCGCGGTCAGTATGCAGAAGAGATCCCCGAGGCCCTGGAGATCGCTAAAAAAGGCTAGCAGCCCAGCGGGCACTCAAGACGCAGCCTGAAGAGACAAGGAGATTGAAATGGCGACATTAACACTACCGGTTGAAGAAAAGAAAAAAGGTACCGAGCAGGAAGCCCTGATCACTGGCGCCGAGGCCATCGCAATTGCTTGCAAGCTGGCCAACGTGGATGTGGTCACGGCTTACCCAATCCGGCCTTACGACACGGTCATGCAATACATCAGCCAACTGGTTGCAGATGGCGAAATGGATTGCGAATATATCGTGGCGGAAGGCGAGCATTC
>OCZU010001822.1_pt1 | contig 13776 bp, 22 predicted proteins | sample 1539001 | NCBI WGS metagenome assembly OCZU01 (sample SAMEA3539306, study PRJEB22396) | soil metagenome | biome: tundra; feature: field; material: soil | place: USA | collected 2010-05 | depth 0.15 m
ATTTGCGCGTCCAGGAACGCCGGCGATATCGCCGCGCCGGCCTCGGCGATCTCGACTCCGCGCAGACTCAGCAAATGGCGTGCTCTCAACAGAGGCGTCTTGAGCGCGCGATAGGCTTCGTTGGCGCGCGTCGCGAGCTCGAGCGCCCGCCGCTGCTCGGCAACCGTGGCGTTCGCGTAGCGGTCCGGATGCACCTGGATCGCGAGCGTCCGGTAGGCGAGATCGAGCTGTTCCATCGACAGGTCGAAACGCGGCTCGAGATCGAACATGGAATAGTAGCTCAAGCGCGCGCTACTGTAGGCAGCATCGCCGGCGGAGTCGATGTTCATCGGCGCAGCGTCATACCGTGAAGCTCTCGCCACAGCCGCATTGCGCCTTGCTATTGGGGTTGTGGAACTTGAATCCCTCGTTGAGCCCTTCACGCACGAAATCGAGCTCAGTGCCCGCGAGATAGGGCAGGAATTTCGGTGCGACCAGCAGCGTCACGCCGAGGCTCTCGAACTCGCAGTCCTCCGGCTCTCGACGGTCGGCAAATTCGATCGTATACGAGAGTCCCGAGCACCCCGCGGTACGTACGCCGAGCCGCAGCCCGATTCCGGACCCGCGTTTATCGATGGACTGCCGCACCCGGCGAGCAGCGCGTTCCGTCAGTTGGATTGCCATTGGTGCCTCCGTTATCGGCCGTAGTGAATGAACTTCCGCAACCGCAGGTGCTCTTGGCGTTGGGATTCTTGATGACGAAGCGCGAACCATCCAGGTCTTCCTCGTAATCGATTCGCGCACCCGCGAGATACTGCAGGCTGACCGGATCGATGAGCACACGCACGCCGTCTCTCTCGATCACCAGGTCCTCGCCGGCAACCAGCTCCTCGCCGGCGGCCGGTTCCTCGCCAGCGAGCAATTCCCCACCGGCGCTCGATTCTTCGAAGGCGAAGCCGTATTGAAAGCCCGCGCAGCCGCCGCCGGAGACAAAGACGCGCAGCACTAGATTGGGGTTGCCGTCCTCGAGCATCAAATCGCGCACCTTCGATGTGGCCTCGTCGCTGAAGAACACCGGAATAAACGGTTCGACTGACATGGGATCTCCTAATGATCGGCGCGCTTGGCGAGGTAGTCGTTGATCGCGGCCTTGATGGCGTCCTCGGCGAGCACCGAACAATGTATCTTGACCGGGGGAAGTGCGAGTTCATCGGCAATGTCGGTGTTCTTGATCTGCCGCGCCTCATCGAGCGTCTTGCCGCGCAGCCACTCGGTGACCAGCGAACTCGACGCGATCGCGCTGCCGCAACCATAGGTCTTGAAGCGCGCTTCCTCGATGACACCGTCCGCGCCGACCTTGATGTGCAGCTTCATGACGTCGCCGCAGGCGGGCGCGCCCACCATGCCGGTGCCGACGTTCGGATCATTCTTGTCGAACGAACCGACGTTGCGCGGATTCTCGTAATGGTCCAGGACCTTTTCGCTATATGCCATTGGAACTCCTGCGGATGGTGGGCGCGGGCCCGATCAGTGGGAGGCCCACTGCACCTTGCTCAAGTCGACGCCGTCCAAGTGCATTTCCCAGAGCGGCGAGAGGTCGCGGAGCTTGCGCACGTTGCGCGTGACCAATGCAGCCGCGGTGTCGATCTCGGCTTCGGTCGTGAACCGGCCGACGCTGAAGCGTATCGAGCTGTGCGCGAGTTCGTCGGGACGGCCCAGCGCGCGCAGCACGTAGGACGGTTCGAGACTGGCCGACGTGCAGGCGGAGCCGCTCGAGACGGCAATGTCTTTAATCGCCATCATCAGCGACTCGCCCTCGACGAAGTTGAAGCTCATGTTGAGGTTGTGCGGCACGCGAGCGTCGAGATCGCCGTTGACGTAGGTCTCCTCGAGCGCGCTCAAGGCCGCGAGCAGTTTGTCGCGCAGTGCGCGGGCGCGTTCGTTGTCGACGGCCATCTCGTCGCGGGCGAGCCGAAAGGCTTCCCCCATGCCGACGATTTGATGCGTGGCGAGCGTGCCGGATCGCATGCCGCGTTCGTGTCCGCCGCCGTGGGTCAGAGCCTCGATGCGCACGCGCGGCTTGCGCCGAACGTACAATGCGCCAATACCCTTGGGGCCGTAGGTCTTGTGCGCCGAGAATGACATCAGGTCCACCGGCAACGAATCGAGGTCGATCGCGACCTTGCCGGTGGCCTGCGCCGCATCGACGTGAAACAGGAAGCCGCGCGAGCGGCACAGATTACCGATGGCGCTGACGTCCTGAATGACGCCGATCTCGTTGTTGACCAGCATGATGGAGGCGAGCACGGTGTCGGGGCGGATCGCCGCGGCGAACTGGTCGAGATCGAGCAGGCCGTTCGCCTGCGGCGATAGATAGGTGACCGTGAAGCCCTCGCGTTCCAGATGCCGCATCGTGTCGAGCACCGCCTTATGCTCGGTCGTCATCGTGATCAGGTGCCGGCCCTTGTCGCGATGGAAGCGCGCGGCGCCGGCGATCGCGAGGTTGTTCGATTCGGTCGCGCCGGAGGTCCAGATGATTTCCTTCGGATCCGCGCCCACCAGCCGTGCGACCTGCTCGCGCGCGAGTTCCACGGCCCCTTCCGCATCCCAGCCATAGCTATGCGAGCGGCTGGCCGGGTTGCCGAAGCGCTCGAACAGGAACGGCAGCATCTTATTGGCAACACGCGGGTCGACCGGCGTCGTCGCGGAGTAATCCAAATAGATTGGTCGGTTCACCGATGGCTCCAGAAAGTTTCTCGCCGGATGGCGTGGCATCTACGGAAGTCCCAAGCAACTCCTGTGCCAACGCACCGATGCGCGACTAACCGACGGAAAACCTTGAAAAAAGACCGTGATGCCAAGCGGTACGGATTGTCGGTGCACACGCATCGAGGCAGCCGATTGTCCATTTCCGAACATTTTTCATGCCGTTTCCGCTCCCTGTACGCATCCCGACACCAGCCATCGCGACAAACCTGCGCTTCTCGCGGCCAATTCGCGCCAATTGCCGCTGGCATGGTAGTTGCTACGTCCTCGGCAAGCGTGGTGCGGATTATCGAGGAGCGGTCAATGCAGCAGACGGCCGAACACAAGGGATGCGCGACGAGCGGCGCAAGCGGCAAGGCGAGCTGCGGCTCCGGCGCCGGCGCCGGCGATCTGCCGCCGGAAATCTGGGACAAGGTCAAGAACCATCCTTGTTACAGCGAGGAGGCACATCATCATTACGCCCGCATGCACGTCGCGGTCGCGCCCGCCTGCAACATCCAATGCAACTACTGCAATCGCAAGTACGATTGCGCCAATGAGTCGCGGCCCGGCGTCGTCAGCGAGAAGCTCACGCCGGAGCAGGCCGCCAAAAAGGTGTTCGCGGTCGCCTCGACGATTCCGCAAATGACGGTCCTCGGCATCGCCGGACCCGGCGACCCGCTCGCGAACCCCGAAAAGACTTTCAAGACCTTCGAGCTGATCTCCAAGACCGCGCCGGACATCAAGCTGTGCCTGTCGACCAACGGCCTGGCGCTGCCGGACTACGTCGAGACGATCGCGAAGTTCAAAGTCGATCACGTCACCATTACGATCAACATGGTCGACGCGGAAATCGGCCGGCTGATCTATCCCTGGGTCTATTGGAAGCACAAGCGCTACACCGGCAGGGAGGCCGCGCAGCTGTTGACCGACCGTCAGCTGCTCGGGCTCGAGATGCTGACCGCGCGCGGCATTCTCTGCAAAGTCAATTCCGTCATGATCCCGGGCATCAACGATGCACACCTCGTGGAAGTCAACCGCGCCGTCAAATCACGCGGCGCGTTCCTGCACAACATCATGCCGCTGATATCCGCGCCCGAGCACGGGACCGTGTTCGGCCTCAACGGCCAGCGCGGGCCCACGGCCCGGGAACTGAAGGCGCTGCAGGACGCTTGCGAAGGCGAGATGAACATGATGCGCCACTGCCGCCAATGCCGCGCGGACGCGGTCGGGCTGCTGGGCGAGGATCGCAGCGCGGAGTTTCGCACCGACAAGATCATGGCGATGGACGTCAACTACGATTCCGCCGCCCGCAAGGCCTACCAGGCGAGGGTCGAGGTCGATCGTAAGGCCAAGCGGTCGGCGAGCCAGGTAGAACTAGCGACGCTCGCCGGCGAGCACAGCGAGATCAAAGTGCTGGTCGCAGTGGCAACCAAGGGTTCGGGCCTCGTCAACGAGCATTTTGGACACGCCAAGGAATTCCAAGTCTACGAACTGAGTACCGCCGGCGCGAAATTCGTCGGCCATCGGCGCGTGGATCTCTTCTGTCAAGGCGGCTATGGCGAGGAAGACAGCCTCGCCACGATCATCCGGGCCATCAACGACTGCCAAGCGGTGTTCGTCGCCAAGATCGGCGGCTGCCCGAAAGCGGAGCTGAAAGCGGCCGGCATCGATCCGGTCGATCAATACGCGGGCGAATTCATCGAGAAATCTGCGATCACCTGGTTCAAGAATTATCTCGACAAGGTCAAGAGCGGACAGATTCGACATCAGTCGCGCGGCGACGCCGACATCCGTCAGGGCGCGTTCATCGCCGCGTGAGACGGAATTTTCATTTTCTGCGATCGGAGGGAAAGACTCATGCCATTGAAAATCATCGCATCCCAATGCACCGGCTGCTCCGCGTGCGAACCGGAATGTCCGAACGTTGCCATCACTGAAAAGGGCGGCGTGTTCTTCATCAATCCGAAGAAATGCACCGAATGCCTCGGGCATTTCGATGAGCCGCAATGCACCGCGGTGTGTCCGGTCGAGAACACCTGCGTGATCGACAAGAGCCTGCCGCGTTATCAACCGGCTGCCTGAGCATCGATCCATGGACGTCATCATCACCGCCGCGGCCGAGAAGTTCATCCGGCGCATGCTGCGTATGAGCGGCGCTGCGGACAGCGGCTTTCGTCTGGTCGTGACCCCCGGCGGATGCTCGGGTCTCGCGAGCGAATTCAGTGTGGAATCGGCACCCCTGCCGGGCGATACCGTCGTCGAGCACCGCGGCATGAAATTCTTCGTGCCCGAGCTTAGCCGCCTGCTGCTCGCCGGCGTCACGATCGATTTCGCCGACACCGCGACGCAGACCGGTCTGGTGTTCCGCGATCCGAAGGCCGCGGCCGACCGCTGCGGGACCAGCGCCAGCGCGGGCGCCATGCCGGCGGTCGCCAGCGTGTCGATCGCCAGCATCGCGCGCCGCCACTAGGCCGCAGCGCGATGTCCACAAGCAGCGTTCCATGAGCAACATCAGCCGCGACAACGACGTCGTCGAGCTCGACGGTCCGCCGGCGTTTGACTTCGGCTGCAAGGTACGCGCACGCCGCACGGTCCGCAACGACGGCACCTACCGCGGCAAGGATATCGGCGAGATTCTCTGCAACAAGGGCGAGGAAGGCTATGTGGTGAACATCGGTACGTTCCTGCAGCAGTTCTACATCTACGGCGTTGAATTCATCGCTAGCGGTCACCGCGTGGGCATGAAATACAAGGAGCTCGAGCCCGTCGATTCGCCATGCCGGTCCGGCCTCGACGGCAGCGCGCCGCGATGATCGACCCGCGGCTACCAAGATATCGGTGGGGTCAGCGCATCATTGCCGCCTGCGATCTGTATAACGACGGATCCTATCCGGGCGAACCGCCCGAGGCCTTGCTCGCGCGCGCCGGCGACAGCGGCGAGATCGTGCAAGTCGGAGCGCACGCCGAATCGAACACACCGGTCTACCTCGTCGACTTCGAGCACCGGCATGCCGTCGGCTGCTTCGAAGAGGAGATCGTCCCGGGTGTGACGTCGCCATGAACGAGACAGCCGCCGACGATGCGCCCGTGATGATCGCGGAATACCAGACGAATGAATTCGATCGTAAACGCATCGAGTTGGCGCTCGCCGACCGTAAGCGCTACCGCTACGTATCGCCGAGCGTTGAGCCGGTCGGGGTCGGTTACGTCGTGCGCAGCCCCTGTTGTTCGCGCAACGTCGATCCGAGCGGCGGCATGGTCGACGTCGCCTTGCTGCAGTATGGCGGCGGGCCGCGGCCTTGGCGGCTTTATCAGAAGGATCACGAATCGCAGCAATGGCGCCTGCACACCGCCTATAAGCGGCTCACGCAGCTGCTCGAGCATTTGAACGCGGACCCCACGCGACGGTTCTGGCAATGATCGCGGAACCTGCCGGCATCGCCGCGCCGGCGCGCATCGACTTCGATCACAACGCGACGACCGCGGTCGCGCCCGAGTGCCTGCAAGCCATCATTGGCTGCCTGCGGTCGGGACCGCTCAATCCGTCGAGCAAGCACAGCCAGGGCGAGCATGCCAAACGCATGGTCATGGAGGCGCGAATGGCCGTGGCTTCCGTATTCGGCGCATCGGCGCCCGAAATTCTCTTCACCGGCGGCGGCACTGAATCGAATCATCTGGCGATACTCGGGACGCTCGCCGCGAGCCCCGACCGGCGCCATATCGTCAGCAGCGAAGTTGAACATCCGTCGACGCTGATGCTGCTGCGTCACCTGCAAACCCAGGGGGTGCACGTCAGCTACCTGCCCGTCGACTCCGAAGGGCGGCTGAATCTCGATGCGCTCGAAGCGACGCTCACGCCGCGCACCGCGCTCGTCTCCTTGATCTGGGCCAACAACGAGACCGGCGTGCTGTTTCCGATCCCCGAGATTGCGCAAATGACGCGCCGGCGGAACATCCTGTTGCACACCGATGCCGTGCAGGCGGCCGGCAAGCTGCCGATTGATTTGCAACAGCTGCCCGTCGACCTGATGTCGGTGTCCGGCCACAAGCTGCATGCGCCCGCCGGCATCGGCGCGCTGTTCGTGCGCAAAGGCGTCCGGATGCAGCCCATGTTGTTCGGCCATCAAGAGCGCGGCCGGCGCGGCGGTACGGAAAACGTCGCGGGCATCGTTGCGCTCGGGGTCGCCTGCAATCTGATGCGCGACGCGCTGCCGGCCGAATCGGCGCGCCTGCGGATTCTGCGCGATCGGCTCGAAGCCGGCGTGCTCGCGCGCATCCCGTTCGCGCGCGTCAACGGCGCCGGCGCGGCGCGCGTGCCGAACACCAGCAATTTGCGCTTCGGCGACCTCGACGCCCACCTGCTGCTCGATCGGCTCGATCGCGCAGGTTTCTGTGCCTCGGCGGGCGCCGCATGTTCGGCAACCGGCACCAAGCCCTCGCATGTTCTTACGGCGATGGGGCTAAGCGCGTCGGCAGCGCTCTCATCGGTGCGCATTTCGCTCGGCCGCGACAACGGCGCCGCCGAGATCGACGAGTTCGTGCGGATCTTGCCGCAGATCGTCGCCGATCTCGCGCTGCGCATCGCGTGATGCCGCCGTTTAAAAAATTTTTATCGCAGCTTAAGGAGACGTAGTTGAAAATCATGATCCGCAAGAGCGCCGAAGGCCAGCTATCGGCCTACGTGCCGAAGAAAGATCTCGAAGAACCCATCGTGTCGATGGAAAAGACCGGTATGTGGGGCGGAAGGATCACGCTCGGTAATGGTTGGGAACTCGAGTTGCCGCTCATGGCGGCGGGTACCACGCTGCCGATTACCGTGGAAGCGAAACGTCTGAGCGCCGACTGAAACCACATGGCGTTCACCGCATCGGAAGTCGATCAGATCGAAGCGCTGCTGTCCGGCGAACATGCCGCGCCGGAGCTGCTCGCCGCATTTCGCAGCCGCTTCCCGGGACGGTCGCTGACGCGCTGCGACGCGTCCGACCTCAGCGAAGAGTCGCCGTTCCGCCGCCTCGCGCGCGCCGATATGTATCTGGTGGACGGACGCACTCATTGCTGGCAGATCACCAATGATCCTGCGATCGCCACCGGCATCGTGCTCGCCGCGCGCACCGAGCGCCGATGAACGCCGTGCACGCCGAAGAGCCCGGTGAGGCGTGGATCGCGCTGACCGATCCGGACATGACCCAAGCGGAACTCGATGCGGCCGCGGCGGCGCTGTCTTCGCAGCGCCTGTCGCAGGGTCCGCGCGTCGAGGCGTTCGAGGCGGCGTTCGCCGAGTATACCGGCCGCAAGTACGCCGTCGCCGTCGGCAGCGGCACGGCCGGATTGTTGCTCGCGCTCAAGGCGTACGGCATCGGCGCGGGCGACGAGGTGCTCACAGCCGCCTATTCTTGGCGCGAAACCGCGCACGCGATCACGCTCGCCGGCGCGACGCCGGTGTTCGTCGACATCGATTATTGGTCCGCAGTGCTCGTCCCCGCAAAGCTCGCGGAGCGTATCACGCCCGCGACCAAGGCGATTCTTGCGAACAACACCAATGGCCATCCGGCGCCGTGGCGTGCGCTGCGCGAGCTCGCACGGCAGCATGGCCTCGTTCTGCTCGAGGATTCGAGCGAGGCCACCGGATCGACGTACCTCGACCGGATTGTCGGCGGCTTCGGCGATTGCGCGGTATTCGACTTCTCGCAACCCTCGCCGTTGTGCTGCGGCGAGGGCGGCATGGTGGTCACGGACGACGTCGAGATCGCCCAGGAGATACGCAACGGCCGCGCTCACCGGCCGACCGACCGCGGCTCCCTACTCATCAGCGCCCGCGCACCATATCAGGCGGCAATGAGCGACGTGTCGGCTGCCGTGGGCCTCGTGCAGCTCTCGCGGATCGGCGAAATTCTCGAGCGGCGCAAGTACGTCGAGAGCGTGTATTTCGAGCAGATCAAGTCGTTCGAGGGAATCAAGGACCCGTACGTCGCGCCGGAGGTCAACACCGCGCACTGGCTGCTCTACCTCGTGCACTTGGGAACGCGTTTCTCGAGATCGGCATGCGAGGCGATCGTCGAAGACTTGCGCCGGGAGCGCATCGAGGCCTACGCCTTTTGCCAGCCGATGCACATGCAACGCCATTACGTCGAGCGCAATCGCGACAATCGTCGCGGCAAGCTGCCGGTGACCGAGAAACTCGCCGATCGCGCGGTCGCGCTGCCGTTCCACCGGCACCTCACCGAAGAGCAGATCGCGTTCATCGTCACCACGTTGAAGGATGCATCGACGAACGTCGGTGCAGGCGCCGCCATTTACTGACCGCCGTGTTTTCACTTTTTTTGGAGAGTAGAGATGCCGAATATGACCGTCATGCCGATCAACAAAACCGTGCCAGCGGCCGAGGGCGCCAGCATTCTGCAGGCCATGCTCGCGGCCGGCATAAATGCCCCGAACCAATGCAACGGCGAGGCGAAGTGCGGCGGTTGCCATATCTTCGTCCTCGATGGCCGCAAGAGTCTGTCCAAGGTGCAACGCCTCGAGAATGAACGGCTCGACAGCCTCGTCGGCGTCAGCTCCAAGTCGCGTCTGGCATGCCAGGTCATCGTCGGGGCCGAGAATTTCACGATTGAAATGCCGAGCTTTGCGTGATGCGGCAAACCATGGACGCGCAGCGGCTCACCGTCATTCACACCGGCCTCGTCAACGGCCGCCTGATTCCTTACCTCGGCCCCGGTGTGCTGAGCCTCGCGGACGAGCCGCCGACGGTTCCAGCAGCGCTGCTCGAACTCGCCGGCAAGTTGACCGCCAAAGTCAGTGTGCCGCACAAGATCCGCAACAATCTCGGCGCCGCGGCCCAGTTCATCGAAAACTTCAAGCATCGCAAGACGGTGACGGCGGCGATGAGCGCTACGTTCGCGCCGCGCATGGCGCCGACCGAACTGCATCGCTTCCTCGCGGGACTTGCGAAGCTGCCGCTCTGGGTCCATGCCTGGTACGACGACCTGCCGCAGCAGGCGCTCGCGCAGCGGAGCACGCCGTGGGGCATGGTTCAAGGCCTGAGTCAGGCCGAGCATTTCGGCAGCTGGGTGCACTTCTTCGACGCCGACGGGACACGACGCGAGGACCTCAGCGCCGTCGGCACCGATGCCCCCTGGGATACGCTGCTCTACCAACCGCTCGGTTCGGTGAGCCCCGCCGCGAACTTCCTGGTTTCCGATTCCGACTACGTCGAGGTACTCACCGAAATCGACATCCAGACGCCGATTCCGCAGATCGTGCAGAAGCTGCGCAGCGGCCGCGGCTTCGTCTTTCTCGGATGCCGGTTCTCGACACAGCTCGAACGCATATTCGCGCGCCAAATCATCAAACGTTCATCGGAACGGCACTTCGCGGTGCTGCCCGACGAACCGACCCGCAACGAGCAGCGATTTCTGCTCGAACACGGCATTGAACGCATCGAGACGCCGCTCCGGGAATGGGCGAACTCCTTGATCGCGTTGGATCGGCGCGTGGCCACGCAGCGCATCGCCGCCGGCTAATCATTTCCCGTCACCGCACCCCAGGAGGACCCGCATGACCGTCATCGAACAGACCGGATTCAAACACCTCGAAACCGAAGGGCGCTTGCTCAACGCGTTGCTCAAAGCCCCGACTAAAGCCGGCCGGCGCTTCGGATTCCGCGGCGATCTCGCGCTGAAATTCGCGACCAAGCTCGCCGATGAAGCGCGGCCCCCCGAACTTGCCGTGCAGCAGGTGCTGGCGGTCGGCGGGACCGGTGAATCGACGCTGCAATTCTTCGCGGCCTACCTCTTGTCGTTCGAATATCTGAAACCGGTGGCCGAAGTGCTGGGCGACAGTTTGAGTCCCGAGGGCAAGTACTTCGTGTTCTGCAACAACATCGATCTCAGCGCCAAATACCGCGTGCGCCTCGGCGGCGCGACGTTCCATGTGCTGCCGATCGACGAGGCCACCGTCTACAACGAAATTCTCGAGCTGCTGTACATCGAGCGCAATGATCTGAAAAAACTCGATACCGCGGGTAAGCTCGACACGATCGCCGACATGGCCGCCGGATTCAGCGCCGATTTCGAATTGATCAGCTACGAGGAGGGACTACGCCGCATGGGCCCGGTGCGCAATCCGAACGAGAACCGGCCGGTTTGACGCGTGTGCTACTCGTCGGCGCGGTTCATCAGCATGCGGTTGACCGCGAGGCGCGAACGCTCCGCGGCGCCGAGCGGACTCGCATCGACGGTCTCGCGCGCGGCATTCAGCGCGAGCTGGGCCATTTGCGCCTCATCGACGCTCAAGGCCACGCGGCCCGCCATGTGCGTGGCGTCGGGCGCGGCTTGCAGGATCGCGCGCCAAGCGGGGTGAGCGATGACGGCGACGAGCTTGTCGGCCTCGTAGTGGCCGTCGAGGCAGATCGCCGTGCCGATGACTTCGACTTTACGGCCGTCCTGCGTGAATTTAATCGTGGTGTTCATGATTTCTCGAGGAATTCCAATGCCCCTGTACGAATACACCTGTGATGAGTGCGGTCGAACATTCGAGTTGCTGGTCCGGTCAGACGGCACTGCCGCCTGCCCCCACTGCGGATCGCTGCGGCTGCAGCAGCTGATTTCGGCGCCGAGCGCACCGGGAAAGAGCGCGGCGATCATGAAGGCCGGACGCGCGCACGCCGCGCGCGCGGGACATGCCACGAACTACAAACGCTCGAACGGCAAGATCGTCGGCTGAGCAGCGGGGACGGCTCACGGTCCGGCACCATCATTGCGCATCCAGGCGTCGCGTTCCGCCGCACCGATCCGAAACGGCAGGTGCCGCATGCGCAGGCGCGGGTGGCCGCGTTCCTGCGAATAGACCCGCGGGCAGCGTATCCATGCGCCGATAAAACCCGTCGACGATCCGGTCGACCGCCGCCTGCCCGCCGACGAATTCGAACAATGACTTGGCAACCGGGTTGTCGATGATCATCGCGGACCTCAGGTCACATGTACCGGGATCGTGAGCGCGCTGCGCCGGCCCAGTAACAGGTCCGCCTTGCGGCGCACCGATTCGATGGTCAGCGGCTTCGCGAGCAGCGTGTGCGCGCCGCGCTGCAGGCAACGGCGCGCCGCCGGATCGGCGGCGGAGTCGCAGACCACGGCGATCTTGACGCCCGGAACCCGTGCGGCTATCTGCTCGATCAAGCCGATGCCGTGCACCTCCACGAGGCCCATCGCGAGCAGGATGGCGTCCGGCTTCCACTGTCGGGCCTTATCGTAGGCTTGCGCGACGTCGGCAAATTCGTGGGTCTCGTTCTCGTCGTGCAGCATGAACTGCAACACCGCGCGCGTGATCTCGTCGCCGTCGACGACGAACACGCGCTTGTTCTCGACGGCCCTGGAACTTTCGACCCCAATTTGCATACGCGCTGCGCCCCTCTGTTGACAACAGGCAATCCCAGCAAGTCTCGTTCCCGCGAGCCACCGCTGCCAACAGAATCAGCGAATTAGATCGCGCGCCCGCCCGGCGAGCGTATCGCGAGCGAGCGCGCGACCAGACTTAAGCACCCGCGTTGTTCGCTTTCTGACAGCCGAGGTCGCGATGTCGCACCGTCGGGCGCCCGATGTCGGGTTCGGAACAACCTCGGACCAGGCGCCTGCGGAGGTCATTTTTGCTGCAATTACAAACGCTTGCCGCGATTTTGCGCAACTGGCACGGGCCTTGCTTCATCTGCGCTCGAGCGGCGAGTGTGGAGTGATGTGATGCCAATCCGAAGAAGACCAAAGGCTAACGTTTTCCAAGCTGCGGCGGAACACGGTCAACGGTATGAAAGCGCGTGCCGGTCACGCGACGGACGAACGGTTTCACAACACTTCGAATAGCAAGGAGTTTTCTCAATGGCTAAATTGCGACAAATCGCCTTTTACGGGAAAGGCGGCATCGGCAAGTCCACGACATCGCAAAACACGCTGGCGGCGCTTGCCGATCTGGGGCAAAAAATCCTGATCGTCGGCTGCGATCCCAAGGCGGATTCGACGCGTCTGATCCTGCATGCCAAGGCGCAGGACACCATCTTGAGCCTCGCCGCAGCGGCTGGCAGCGTCGAGGATCTCGAGCTCGACGATGTCATGAAGGTCGGCTACAAGGACATCCGCTGCGTCGAGTCCGGCGGCCCGGAACCGGGCGTCGGTTGCGCCGGCCGCGGCGTCATCACCTCGATCAACTTCCTCGAAGAGAACGGCGCCTATGAGGGCGTCGATTACGTCTCCTACGACGTATTGGGCGACGTCGTGTGCGGCGGCTTCGCGATGCCGATACGCGAGAACAAGGCCCAGGAAATCTACATCGTCATGTCCGGCGAGATGATGGCCATGTACGCGGCCAACAACATTTCCAAGGGCATTTTGAAATACGCCAATTCCGGCGGCGTGCGCTTGGGCGCGTTGGTTTGCAACGAGCGCCAAACGGACAAGGAACTCGAACTCGCCGAGGCGCTGGCGAAGAAGCTCGGCACCAAGCTGATTCACTTCGTGCCGCGCCACAACATCGTCCAGCACGCCGAGCTGCGCCGCATGACCGTCATCGAATTTGCGGGCGATTCCAAGCAAGCGGACGAATACCGGCAGCTGGCGACGAAGATTCACAACAACGCCGGCCAAGGCATCATCCCGACGCCGATCACGATGGACGAACTCGAGGACATGCTGATGGAGCACGGCATCATGAAGCCGGTCGACGAGAAGCTCGTCGGCAAGACCGCCGCGGAATTGGCCGCCGAAGCCGCGGCCGCCTGAAACAGACCAGAGGAAACACCATGAGCCTGAGCACGAAACCAGAGCCACAAGACCCCAAGGCACGCAACAAGGCGTTGATCAACGAGGTGCTGCAAGCCTATCCGGACAAGCTCGCGAAACGCCGCGCCAAGCATTTGGGTGCCTTCGAGCAAGGCAAGCCCGACTGCGGCGTGAAGTCCAACATCAAGTCGGTGCCCGGCGTGATGACGATCCGCGGCTGCGCCTATGCGGGCTCCAAGGGCGTCGTCTGGGGTCCGATCAAGGACATGGTCCACATCAGCCACGG
>OCZU010001823.1_pt1 | contig 13768 bp, 11 predicted proteins | sample 1539001 | NCBI WGS metagenome assembly OCZU01 (sample SAMEA3539306, study PRJEB22396) | soil metagenome | biome: tundra; feature: field; material: soil | place: USA | collected 2010-05 | depth 0.15 m
CCCGCCGTGCCCGACGCGCCCGCCGTGTCCGACGCCAGCAGCGCGCAGCAGGCCCAGCGACGGCCTGCCCAGTAGGCTGGCGCAGTGCCCAGCGCCGCGGAGAGCCCCGCACGCCCCGACGAGCCGACCGGCCAGTCAGGCGTGGTTCTGGTGGTGGACTTCGGCGCTCAGTACGCCCAGCTGATCGCGCGCCGGGTACGCGAATGCCACGTCTACGCCGAGATCGTGCCCGCGACCATGCCCGCCGGCGACATGCTGGCCCGCAGGCCCGCCGCGATCATCTTGTCCGGCGGACCAGCCTCGGTCTACGCGCCCGGAGCGCCGCCCGCGCCTGCCGGGCTGTTCGATGCCGGAATTCCGATCCTGGGGATCTGCTACGGCTTCCAGCTGATGGTGCGTGATCTCGGCGGCGGCGTGGACAGGACCGGTGCGGGCGAGTACGGGGCCGCGACGCTGCGCATGTCCGGCGGGGCGGACTCCCGCGGCGTCCTGCTCGGCGGACTCCCCTGCCAGCAGCAGGTCTGGATGTCCCACGGCGACACCTGCACGCAGGCACCGGTCGGATTCGCGGTCACGGCAAGCACGGCGGGCACGCCAGTGGCCGCGGCAGAGGACCCGGCTCGCGGGTTCTACGGTATGCAGTTCCACCCTGAGGTCGTCCACACCGAGCACGGCATGCAGATCCTCCGCCAGTTCCTGGCTGCGGCGGGCTGCCGTCCCGACTGGACAATGCGGAACATCATCGGAGACCAGACCGAGCTGATCGCCGCGCAGGTCGGCACCGGCCACGCGATCTGCGGCCTGTCCGGCGGGGTGGATTCCGCGGTCGCCGCCGCGCTCGTCCACCGCGCCATCGGCGCGCAGCTGACCTGCGTCTTCGTCGATCACGGCCTGCTCCGCAAGGGTGAGGCTGAGCAGGTCGAGCATGACTTCGTCGCCGCCACCGGGGTTGACCTCATCGTCGTGGACGCCGCTGGTCAGTTCGCCTCCGCTCTGGCCGGAGTGACCGATCCTGAGACCAAGCGCAAGGTCATCGGCCGCGAGTTCATCCGGGTTTTCGAGCAGGCCGCGCGCCAGGTAGCGGGCCGGGCCGGCACCGAGGTCACGTTCCTGGTGCAGGGAACGCTCTACCCGGACGTGGTGGAGTCCGGAGGCGGGACCGGCACGGCGAATATCAAGTCGCACCACAACGTCGGCGGCCTGCCCGATGACCTCGGCTTCACGCTGATCGAGCCGCTGCGCACGCTGTTCAAGGACGAGGTCAGGGCACTAGGCATCGAGCTCGGCCTGCCGCCGCAGATCGTCTGGCGGCAGCCGTTCCCCGGACCAGGCCTGGCGATCAGGATCGTCGGCGAGGTAACGCCGGACCGGCTGCGGATCGTGCGAGAGGCAGACGCGATCGTCCGCGCGGAGTTCACCAGCGCCGGACTCGATCGCCAGATCTGGCAGTGTCCCGTCGTGCTGCTCGCCGACGTCAGGTCGGTCGGCGTCCAGGGCGACGGCCGCAGCTACGGATACCCGATCGTCCTCCGTCCGGTGACCAGCGAGGACGCGATGACCGCCGACTGGGCAAGGGTGCCCGACGATATCCTGGCTGCGATCTCCGTCAGGATCACCAACGAGGTTCCTGAAATCAACCGGGTTGTCCTCGACGTAACAAGCAAGCCGCCGGGCACCATCGAGTGGGAGTAACCGGACTGTCCCAGCCGCTGACTGCCTCATTGTGCATAACGCAAAGCGCCCGCCGTGCTCCGGTACATCGGCCGGTCACCCACGGCCGCACTGTCAGTCCGAGCTGGCATGGTGGCGGTCATGGCAGAGTGGAGGCACCATGGTTGCTATGACGATCGCCGACGCCTGGCCTGCGACTGGGCGTGCGTTTACTGTCGACGATCTGGATCGGATGCCCCGTGACGGGCACCGGTACGAGCTGCTTGACGGGGTACTTATCGTGAGCCCGCGGCCGAGCTGGGCTCATCAGGAGGTGGCTGGCGAACTCCTCGTCATGCTCAGGCAGAGATGCCCGGCTGATCTGCGCGCGTTTGCCGAGCCGGCGGTTCAGCTGGCTGCTCATACGGAGTTCGATCCGGACATCGTGGTTGTCCGCCGGGCACGGCTCGGGGACGCTCGGGCCAAGATCACCACGCCGCCGCTGCTCGTCATGGAGGTGCGCTCACCGAGTACGGCGCTCATCGATCTGACCAGGAAGAAATCGGCGTACGCGCCGTTCGGCGTCGAGTCGTACTGGATTGTGGTACCGGACCCTGACCGGCCCGAACTGATTGCCTTCGAGCTGCGCCATGGTCGCTATAAGCAGGTCGCCAGGGTCACTGGCGACCAGTCGTTCCGGGCCGAACGCCCGTTTGCTGTCGAGCTGGTACCGTCCCGACTGGTCGCAGGGTTGCTGCCGGACTGATCCTGCCGCCTCGCCTTGCCGGCGTCGTGATCATGGGTCTCTTCCCGCAGATGTGACGGGCTCCGGCCCACGATCTTGATCGATCTGGCCGGTACGACGGTCAGGTCACCCGCGAGGGGGCGGCGGACAGGTCGGTGTAGGACTTGCCTGCGACGATCTGCCTGAGCCGGTCGAGTGCGTCCCAGACGTCGGTGAACCTGGTCGTGATCGGGGTCGGGCCCAGCCTGAGCCGATCCGGTGTCCGGTAGTCACCGATCACCCCGGCAGCGATCAGCGCCTGGCTGATCTGCCAAGCGTGCGGATGGTGCAGGCAGACGTGGGCACCCCTCCTGGCGTCGGCTCGCGGTGAGGCCAGCGTGAACCCGTGCGGCACGAGCCATTCGTCGGCGAGCTGGATCAGGTAGCTGGTCAGCGCTACCCCTTTCGCGCGCAGCCGCTGCATGCCAGCCTCGCCGAGCAGCCTGACGCCCTCGGAGACCGCGACCGTGCCGATGATCTGCGGCGTGCCGGTCGCGAACCGCTCGATGCCGGGTACCGGGTCGTACTGCGGTCCCATCGCGAACTGATCATTCTGGCCAAACCAGCCCCACACCGGCTGCCTCAGCCTGTCCTGAAGGTCGCGGCGGACGTACAGGAATGCGGGCGCGCCCGGTCCGGCATTGACGTACTTGTAGGTGCAGCCGATGGCCAGGTCGGCGCCGCAGGCGTCAAGCTCGACCGGTACGGCGCCGACCGAGTGGCACAGGTCCCAGAGCACCAGTGCGCCCGCCTCGTGTACGAGCCGGGTGATCCGCTCCATGTCGGCTAGCGCGCCGCTGCGGTAGGCAACATGGGACAGGCTGACCAGCGCGGTATCAGTATCGAGCGCCGCCAGCAGAGTGTCTTCGGCTAGGCCCGAGTCCATGTCGGTGTGAATCATCCGCAGTTCGCAGCCGCGCTGCGCGGCGAGTCCCTGCAGCACGTACCGGTCGGTCGGGAAGTTGTCGTCGTCAGTGATGATCACCCGTCGGCCCGGTCGCGCGTCCAGAGCGGCCCAGGCCAGCTTGTACAGGTTCACCGTCGTGTTGTCGCTGACCAGCACCTGTCCGGATGCCGCCCCGAGCAGATGCTGCCCGGCCAGGTCACCGACCTGACCGGGCAGTTCAACCCACCGACTCCAGGATCTGACCAGGCCCGCTCCCCATTCGCGGGCCACCACCTCGGCGATCCGCGTTCTGGTCGCTTCCGGTAGCGGGCCGAGTGAATTCCCGTCCAGGTAGATCAGTGACTCATCGCTCCAGGCAAATCGGTCCCTGAACCGCGCAAGCGGGTCGGCCGCATCCATCCGCTCGGCGAGCACCCGCTCGGCAGAGAAGTTCGTCACGCCACCACCGTAACTGAGCCGCCTGCCACCGCCGATCCTCCGGCCTGCGCCTGCGCGGCAACGACCTCGGCTGGCCGCGTTATCCCGTCACCTTTAGGGGACGTGCGCTATCGCGGTTCTGCCACCGTCATTGGATGCCGTGACCGTGAGGTTGTAATCGCGAGCCGGGCCGAGAACCTTGCCGCCAGGGGATGTACCGATGACGAGCACGAGCGGGCCGCCAACGGTCTCCGGTCCGACATAAAGCGCCATGCCATGCGGAGCATCTCCCTCGACGCCAATGTCGCCGTCGAGCACGTCCGACCTGCAGACGTTCACGAGGTCTTCGACTGACTGGCCGACCTTGAATGTGAGCGGTGACGTGCAGGTGAGCACGGGGACCGGGATGGTGTAGCTGATCTCGACCGGCGCGGGCTCGGTGCTGAAGTTCTTAGCGATCACCGTGGATCCTGGCACGACGAAGGACGAGCCCGCGCCGCCGCCGCCCCCGCCCCGCCCGTGGCAGGTGAACGGGTCGATCGGAACTGCCATCGCCGCCATGCAGGCTGTCGCCGACAGTCGGCCCGCCACGACCGCCGGGGCCCTCAGAGCCTGACGCCCCGCCCTCGGTTCAGCGGGATGAACCTGAACTACGTGCTCGCAAGTGCCCTCGGCGCTGGCGATAATCTTGTGCTGGCCGCAGGAGCATCGATAGCTGGCTTCCTCGTCCCGGCTGGCAGCTCTGGACCGGCACCGGTCCAGCCCTACGAAGTTGAGAGGTGCGGCCACGGCCTGCACGTTGCCGCCGTGGCGATGGGCCTTGCCGGAATACCACAAGTCGATGACCTCGCCTTCGCGCTGATGACAACGCGGGTAGGCGAGTTGCGACATGCGTGCGCAAAGGCGCGCCGCCGCCGGCAAGAATTCGCTGGCGTCCGGGAAAAATCCAGGCATAGGATGCCGCCGTGACCTGGATCGGATCCGACGTCGAGCGTTCGGAGGACTATCCGGCGCGCCGCAACGAACCCGAGCGGGAGATGCTCCGCGACTGGCTCGACTGGCACCGGGCCACCCTGCTGCGCAAATGCGCGAGGCTGGATGCCACGCGGCTGGCCAAGCGTGCCGTGCCGCCGTCGAACCTCTCCCTGCTCGGCCTGGTCCGGCACATGAGCGACACCGAGCGCGGGTGGGTCAGGCAGGTCTTCCGCGGTGAGCAGGTACCTGACCTGTACTACCGCTCCGATGCCCCGGACGCGGACTTTGAAGAGGCAGACCCGGCCGGCGCCGAGGAAGACTTCGAGCGCTACCGGGCCGAGTGCCGGGCCGCCGATGCCGCGCTGGAGGGCGCGAAGCTGGACGACACATTCACGTTCCGGGAGAAGACCACCTCGGTGCGGTGGATGTGGCAGCACCTCGTGGAGGAGTACGCGCGCCACAACGGGCACGCCGACCTGCTCCGCGAGGCCATCGACGGCTCGGCCGGCATGTGAGCCGGGCAAGGGTCAGAGGTCGGCCCGGGGTCGGGTGACCAGGCCCAGCTGACGTCGGCCCGGCTTGGGCCCGCCCGGGTCAGTGGGCCGCCCGGGGATGTCCGGGTAGACACGCGGACGGGCCGGACTGCCCGGGAACAGGCGCGGAGCCCGGGTAGAAGAGGTTTCCTGCTTCTGGCAGGCGGTGCTGGTTGCGCGGGTGCCATCTCGATTGCGCAGATGGGGCTGCTCAGCTTCCGGTCCGGCCTGATCGGGTTCTCCCTGCAGGAGGCCAGACCGCAGGCAGCGGAGGAGCCGTTGCCGCCCGGCTCGCTGGGACTGCAAAGGCGGTGGGACTTCTGGGTGATGCTATTCGTTGCCGTGAGCCCGCGCACTACCGATCGCGGATGAGGGCGGCGCCGACTGCAGGTCTTACCCGCCATTTATCGGGCGGCGAAACGGCGGGTCATCGATCCCATTGAGGCAGAGCCGGCTGGCGGCTAGTCGCGCTGGCGACGGTGCCGGTACCTGGCGCGCAGACCGACCAGCGCGATGGCGGCCAGCCCGGCCAGGACCGGGAGCGCTCGCTTGAGTATCGGCAGCCCGGCGACCCTGAGCAAGTTGAGCGCGTCATTTTCAAGATCGGCGACTGCTTCCCTGGCGGCCGACCGATGCGGCCCGGACTGGTCAGAGGAAACGTCCGCGCTGGCCCTTTCCGCGCTGGCCCTTTCCGCGCTGCCGGTTCCCTCGGTGCCCGTTCCCGCGGTGCCCGGCTCGGCGTCGGCGGATCCGGCCACGCTGCCCGTTTCAGCGGTGCCGGTGCCGACAGCAGCGCTGACGGAGCCGCCGGCCCCGTTGCTGGCAGCGTGGCTGGCTCCCGAGCCGCCCGGCGTCCGGCCGAGGGTCAGGCCGCGCTCGCCGAGCTTGGTCCTGATCTCCTTGACCGACGACTGCCCGATGCCGTCGATAGCCAGCAACTGGTCCTCGGTCCTGCCCGTCAGCTGGCCGACCGTGGCCAGTCCTTCGCGGTGCAGGCTGCTCGTCACCCTAGTTGGCAGCTTCAGCTCGTCGATCGACTGGTCGTACTCGGCTCGCAGTCCAGCCTCCGCCCCAGACCCGACGACCGCCCCTGCTGTGGTCTCCGAGTCCGCGGTCGCACCGTCCGGCTCGGATAGCAGCGCGGCCAGGTTGGTCGCGAAGATCGTCAGCAGCCTGCCGCTGACATCGCTCATCACGCCGCGGCCGAACTGAGCCGGCCTGCCGGTCACGTTCAGCGTGGTCAGTACGGTGACGTGGGTCTCGTCGCCGCCGTCGGTGAGGACCGAGCGGATCTTGGCCGATGCCGTACCGGATCCCTTGGTCTCCTTGCCTGACGCCTCAAGAAGCACCACGCCAGCCGCCCTGTCCTTCTCGACGAAGCGTGCCGTGCCGGCGTAGGCCATGCTGATCGGCCCGACCTTGACCTTGACCGTGGCATGCACCACGTCGCCGTCGACCGACGTGACGGTGGCGCCCGGCATGCAGGGCGCCACCCGCTCCACGTCGAGCAGCACATCCCAGGCCCGATCCATGGGAACCGGGACAGTGAATGAGTGCTCTAGTTCCATCTTGCTGATCCCTCTCGTCAGTGCCCTCTCACACGGCGCCCGCTGCCACTGCCAGCGCCCGGCCGGTCAGCACCCGCGCCAGGTGGCGCCGGTAGTCAGGCGCCCCGTGCAAGTCGGCCGGTGGCTCCGTTCCATCGGCTGCGCTTGCCGCGGCGGCGTTGAGCGCGTCGCGACTCGCCTCCGCTCCGGCAGCCGCCGCCTCAGCGGCGGTTGCCCTGACCGGGACCGTGCCCATATTGGTCAGGCCGATCCTGGCCTCGGCGACGTGCCCGTTGGATCGTCTGGCCAGTGCGGCCACACCGACGATCGCCCAGGCCTGCGCGGTCCGGTGGAACTTCTCGTAACGATATCCCCAGTCCGGTCCGTACTTCGGCACCCGGACCCCAGTCAGGATCTCATCAGGGTTCAGCGAGCTGGTCAGGTAGTCGACGAAGAACTCCCCGGCCGGGATCTCGCGCTCGCCGCCGGGGCCGCGGGCGATCATCGTGGCCTGCAGCGCCAACACCACGGCCGGCAGGTCACCAGCAGGATCGCTGTGCGCCAGGGATCCGCCCAGGGTGCCCCGATGCCTGACCGCCGGATCGGCGACCGTGCCCGCCGCCTGCGCGAGCAAGCCGCAGTGGTCGGCGATCAGCGGATCGTGGACCACCTGGTAATGCGTCGTCCTGGCACCGATCAGCAGCGAGTCGCCGGCGTCGGTCACGCCCCGTAGCTCGTCGATGCCGCCGATGTCGACCAGCAGGCTCGGATAAGCCAGCCGCAGCCGCAGCAGCGGCAGCATGCTCTGCCCGCCGGCGATGATCTTGGCGTCCTCGCCGCCGTCGATGAGCACCCGGATGGCCTCCTCGACGGTGCCTGGCCTGACGTAGTCAAACTTGGCCGGGATCATGCCGCGCCTCCATCGCTGTTCGCCGCGCTGCCTCGGGCTGCCTCGATCGCGCGCCAGACGCGCTCGGGCGTGCACGGCATCGTGATATCCCTGATTCCCAGTGGCCGCAGCGCATCGACGATTGAGTTGACCACCGCCGGGGTGGACGCGATCGTGCCCGCCTCGCCGACGCCCTTGACGCCCAGCCGGTTAGCCGCCGGGCTCTCGGTTCGGTCGGTGATGTAGGACGGCAGGTCGGCCGCAGTCGGAATCAGGTAGTCGGCGAGCGTTGTGGTCAGCAGGTTGCCCGCGTCGTCGTAGACCGCCTCCTCATACAGTGCCTGCGCGATGCCCTGGGCGATGCCGCCGTGCACCTGGCCGTCCACGATCTGCGGGTTAACGACCTTGCCGATGTCATCGACGGCCACGTAGGTGCGGATCTTGACCATGCCGGTCTCGGTGTCCACCTCCGTAGCGCACAGGTGCGTGCCGTGCGGGAACGAGAAGTTGTCCGGGTCGTAGGTGGCGTCGGAGTCCAGCGACGGCTCGACACCGTCTGGCAGGTTGTGCGCCGCGAAGGTGGCCAGCGCGACCTCCTGGATCGCCACTTCTTTTCCTCCGCCTCCGGCGCGGAACACCCCGTGGGCGAACTCGACCGACTCCGGCGGAGCTTCGAGCATCGCCGATGCGATCACCTTGGCCTTGGCGATCACCTTGTCACAGGCGCCGACCAGCGCCATCCCGCCGACCGTCAGTGACCGTGAGCCGTAGGTGTCCATCCCCTTGTGGGACACCTGGGTGTCGCCGTGCAGCACCCGGATGTCCTCGAACGGCACGCCGAGCTGATCGGCGACGATCTGGCTCCAGGCCGTCTCGTGGCCCTGGCCGTGCGCGCTCGACCCGGTGACCACCTCGACCTTGCCGGTCGGCAGCATCCGGATCGCGGCGTGCTCCCAGCCGCCGGCCCCGTAGGCCAGCGAGCCGAGTACCCGGGACGGAGCCAGGCCGCACATCTCGGTAAAGGTGGAGACTCCGATGCCCAGCCTGATCGGGTCACCCCGAGCGATTCGTTCCGCTTGCTCCGCTCTGAGGGCGTCGTAGTCGAACAGTTCCTTCGCGCGGGCGGTCGCGGCCTCGTAGTTTCCCGAGTCGTAGGTCAGGCCGCAGACCGTGGTGTACGGGAACTCCTCGTGCTTGATCCAGTTCCGCTCCCTGATCTCCAGCGGGTCCATGCCGAGCTCGGCCGCGAGCTCGTCCATGATCCGCTCGATCGCGAACGTCGCCTCCGGGCGCCCGGCACCGCGGTAGGCGTCGGTCGGCATCTTCGTGGTGAAGATGCCGGTGCACCGGAACGAGTAGGCGTCCATCTTGTAGATGGCCGGGAACATGAACGCGCCGAGCAGCGGGACGCCTGGGGTGACCAGCATCAGGTAGGCACCCATGTCGGCGAGCAGATCGACCTTGAGGCCGCGGATCCGGCCGTCGCTGTCGGCGGCGATGCTGATCCGCTGCCACTGATCACGGCCGTGGTGCACGGTCATATTGCCCTCGCTGCGCGACTCGGTCCACTTGACCGGCCGGCCAAGCCGTCGCGAGATCAGGACAGCGAGCACTTCCTCCGCTGTGACCTGCAGCTTGGAGCCGAAGCCGCCGCCGACATCCGGCGCGATTACCCGGATGTTCTGCTCGGGGATGGCGAAGAACGCCGCGAGAGCGAACCTGAGCACGTGCGGGATCTGGGTGGCGGACCACAGCGTGACCTCGTCGCCGATCCAGGACGAGACCACGGCCCGCGGCTCCATCGCGCACGGGATCAGCCGCTGCTGCCGGTAGTTGCGCTCGATCACGACCGGCGCGCCGGCGAAGGCCGCGTCGATGTCGCCGTTGGCGAACGGCCACTCGTAGCTCTTGTTTCCCGCCTCGTGCACCTGGGGCGAGCCCTCGTCCAGCGCCGTCCTGATATCGAGCACCGGCTCCAGCGGCTCGTAGCTGACATCGACTGAGCCGACCGCGTCCGCTGCCATATACCGATCGCGGGCGATCACCACGGCGACGGCCTCGCCGACGTAGCGGACCTCGTCGGTCGCCATCGGCGGGTGCGCCGGGATCACGATGTCCGGCGTGACCGGCCAGGCACACGGCAGGCTGCCCTGCTCACCGGCGAAGTCGGCACCGGAGAACGCCGCTACCACGCCCGGCATGGCCCTGGCCGCGCTGACATCGACCGAGGTGATCCGCGCGTGCGCGTACGGGCTGCGGACAAACGCCATGTGCAGCATGCCGGGCAGCACCAGGTTGTCGGTCCAGGTTGTCTGGCCGGTGACCAGCCTGGCGTCTTCCTTCCGCCGGCGCGGCTTGCCGAGCTCGGGTACGTGGGTATCCACGGTCGCGGTCATTGGCCGGCTCCTGCCTGCGCTGCGCGCCGTACGGCGCGGACGATGTGCTCGTATCCGGTGCAGCGGCAGAGGTTGCCTTCCAGGCCGTCCCTGATCTCGGCGTCGGTCGGATTCGGGTTGTCCCGCAGCAGGTCGGCCGAGGCCAGGATCATGCCCGGCGTGCAGTACCCGCACTGCAGCGCGTGCTCCTCGTGGAACGCCTTCTGCAGCGGGTGCCACTCGCCGTTGGCCAGGCCCTCGATCGTGGTGATCTCGGTGCCGTCCGCCTGCACGGCCAGGACCGAGCAGCTCTTGACCGAGATGCCGTCCATCAGCACGGTGCACGAACCGCAGTTGGAGGTGTCGCAGCCGATCGGCGTGCCGGTCTTCCCGAGTACATCCCTGAGGTAATGGACAAGCAAAAGTCTTGGTTCTACCTGGTCGACATAGCTGACACCGTCGACGGTTACGTTGATCTGAGTCATGCGCTAGCTCCTCCGGAGACTGCTGGTGCGCCTGTTGCCAACCTAGGGCCGCCGGGCGTGGCGCACCAGTCCCCATTCCCCGTCTGCGCCCGTCCGAAGAGTCACTGGTCAGCCGAAACGGCCGTTGACGTAGTCGGCGGTGCGGGGATCTGCCGGGGCCTCGAACACCTGCTCGGTGGAACCCGATTCGACAATATGGCCGGGCGTCTGGTCGGTGGCCAGGAAGAACGCGCAGTTCTGCGACACTCGGGCGGCCTGCTGCATGTTGTGCGTGACGATCACGATGGTCACCTCGCTGCGCAGCTCGGCGATGGTGTCCTCGATCCGCCGGGTCGACGTCGGGTCGAGTGCCGAGCATGGCTCGTCCATCAGCAGCACGTCTGGCTCGACGGCCAGCGCCCGCGCGATGCACAGCCGCTGCTGCTGGCCGCCGGAGAGCGAGCCGCCCGGGGTGCGCAGCCGCCGGCTCACCTCGGTCCACAGTCCTGCCCGGCGCAGGCTCGTCTCGACCAGCTGGTCCTTGTCGGCCACCTTGATCCCGGCCAGCTTCAGCCCGCTGGCCACGTTGTCGTAGATCGACATCGCCGGGAACGGGTTCGGCTTCTGGAAGACCATGCCGATCCGGCGCCTGACGTCCGACGGGCGCTGCGCCGGATCGTAGATGTCGGTCTGGTCGAGCAGCACCTGGCCGGCCAGGGCCGCGCCGCGGATCATTTCGTGCATCCGGTTGAGAATCCGCAGGAACGTGGACTTGCCGCAGCCGGACGGACCGATCAGGGCGGTGACCGTCCCCGGCTCCATGGCGAGCGAGACTCGCTCAAGCACCTTGTGATCGCCGAACCAGGCAGAGATGTCGCGGGCGGTAAGGCCGGCCAGATCCCGGGCCCGGCCAGGAGCGTCCCGCCCGTTGCGCGGCAGGCTGGACTCCATCACAGCAGTGTGCGCGATCCAGTCCGGTAGTCGATGATTGGCCGTCGGCTCGGCTTCGTCGGGCATCATCGGGCTGTGCTCCCAGCGGTCGGCGGCACGGGCATCGGGTCACTGGCCGGTCAGTACACATTCGGCAGCAGCGCTGCCAGGCTCTGATACAGATTCCACAGTACGGCCAGCGCGAGTGGCACAGCCGAAAGGTACGCCAGAGCGGGCGACCATCTGGCCGCGGCGAACGTACCCGCCGCTGAGACGATGACCAGGGCAATTCCCCACATCATGGCAAGTACAAGGGCACCGCTGTCACCACTGAGCGGGGTCTCCGCCGCGGTAATGAGCGGCAGGCCGCCCGGATTCTTCTGCGGTGCCGAGGTGAGGTCGGCGTCCAGGTAGCAGTAGGAGGAAGGAACGTAGGCCGAGCAGGCCGTGATCAGCAGCAGCCGGTTGGCGGCCGGATCCTCGACGATGTGCCTGCTGTCGCCGCGCGCGACGACGAGGTAGGACGCGCGGCCCTGGCCGGTAATGACCGTGATCTTGGCGCCCCGGTGTAGCTGGGTCAGCCGGGCGAATGGCGCACCGAAGGTTGCCCGGCGCCCGAAGACCTCCGCGACTCCGCTCTGGCCGGGCAGCGGCGAGTCGCGCAGGTGGCCAGGGCCGAGCGTCAGGTTCTCCGGCGAGGTTCCCTCCACGACGATCATGTCGCGGATCCCGATGCTCGGGATGTCCAGGATCGCGACCGGGCTGCCCGGTGTCGTAGCGCCTAGCGGTGCCACCTGGTTCGCCAGCTCCGACCGGAGCGTCGGGTACAGCGTCGTCTGCGCCCGCGCCTCCTGAATGCCGGAGAGAAAGTACAGGTAGGCCAGGAAGCCGAGCAGGAACGCGCCGAGCAAGGTCAGCCCGACGCCGACGCCGTCCAGGACCGGTCGCTGACTCGGCCTGGCAGCTGCGGGAGGCCGGGGCCGGGGGTTCGCTGCCCGCCACCGATCCTCAGCGTCGTGACCGGTGGCTGCGGCCGCTGCCGGTTTAACTGACTCAGCGATGGTGTCCACGTCAGCCCGCCGCCTGCCGTCTGCGTCGGCGCAGCCAGGCGCCGAGCACCGGCGGCGCGATGATGGCCAGCACAATCGCCAGGGCAGTGATCACGCTCAGCATCAGCTTGTTGGGGGTGCTTGCCGCGACGTTGACGACCTGCCCGCTCACGGCGACCGGACCAGACCCGCTGGCCGGCCCGGTGCCGGCTGGGCCGGTGCCAGCCGGGCCGCTGCCAGCCGATGACGTGGGTCCGCCGGTCGCGCCGGGGGAGGGGGTGCTCGACCCAGCTCCCGGCTTGGTCGCCTTGCCGTCGACCACCACGCAGTCGAGCGGCTCGCCGACCTTCTGGCACGGCGAAGGCTGCGGAGCGGTATTCAGCAGGATGTTCTGGCCGTTGATGAAGGTGGGATTGTCGCAGCCGCCGAGGGTGGACTGATCCGGGATCGGCACGTGCCCGGGGATATGGTCGCTCTGGATGAACCCGCCGCGAACCAGGTTGATCGGCAGCGGCGAGTAGCCCAGCGCGGCGACCTGCCGCTGGCCGGCGCAGAGGAAGTAATTGACGAACGTGCTGAGCGTCTTGCCCTTGGCCGTGGTGAAGTTCGTCGGCAAGGAGGTGCCGATCCGCGGCACGATCAGATAGCTGTAGCTGGACAGCGGATAGGACCGCGGATCGGTGTAGGTGTAGACGCTGTCCAGGTTCTGCTGCAGGAAGTTCGGGCTGGACGAATCCTCGTTGATGACCGCCTGGGTCAGCGCGACGGCGACATTCGACGCGCTCGGCAGCACGTAGTAGCCGGCCGGGTTGAGCATTGCCACCACCGGATAGTGCGAATTCAGCGCGTAAGCGTATTCGTCGTAGCCGATCGCGCCGTTGCCGTAGCTCGCTGTAATGTAGGTGGCCACGTTATTGGAGCCGTTCTCGGACTTGGCGTTCCCGAACAGCGGGTAGAACTCGGTCTGTCCGCACGGCAGCTGGATCCCTGGATGCACCTTCTGGCAGAACGCGTTCCATTGCGCCGGGAACATGTGCGACATCCATCTGGTGAAGAAGTACGTCGCGCCCGACCCGTCTGACCTGATTACCGGCGTGATCGGCAGGTTCGGCAGCTGGGCGCCGTAATCGTGGGTGATCTGCGCGTCGTCCCAGTTGGTGATCTGACCGGTGAAGATCTTCATGATGGTCGCACCGGACAGCCGCAGGTTCGTGATCAGATGGCCGGCCACCGTGATGTGGTACATGA
>OCZU010001824.1_pt1 | contig 13766 bp, 12 predicted proteins | sample 1539001 | NCBI WGS metagenome assembly OCZU01 (sample SAMEA3539306, study PRJEB22396) | soil metagenome | biome: tundra; feature: field; material: soil | place: USA | collected 2010-05 | depth 0.15 m
GTCTACCTGAACAGTTACTTTCAAGCCGGCATCAAGAGCCCGCTGGACGACGCCATCCTGAAGTATCAGCGTCCTGCCATAGTGGAGTATGAGAAGGTGGACGAGATCCCCTTCGACTTCAACCGCAAGCGCCTATCCGTGGTGGTGCGGCGTGGCGGCGAGCACCTCCTCATTACCAAGGGCGAGGCGGAAAGCGTCTTTGCCATCTGCGGGACCGTCATGATTGACGGGGCGTCCCAACCGTTCGACGAAGGCCGGCGAGCCCAGGCGGCGGAGACCTTCAAGAAGTTGAGTGCCGACGGATTCCGCACCCTGGGAGTCGCAGTCCGGAAGGTGGACCAGCAGGGTGCTTATGCGCTCGCTGCCGAGCAGGAGATGACGCTGGCCGGGTTTGCGGCATTCCTCGACCCGCCCAAGGAGGGAATTCTTGCGGTTCTCGAAGCGCTGAAAAAGAACGGCGTTTCCGTGCTCATCATGACCGGCGACAATCAGTACGTGACGCAGAAGGTAGCGCACGATGTCGGGCTGGCTACCGACCGCATTGTCACCGGCAACCAGGTGGACACCATGGACGACGCCGCCCTGGCTTACCAGGCGGAGCACGGCGCCATCTTCGCGCGTGTGTCTCCGGAACAAAAGAACCGGGTAATCCTCGGTCTGAAGGCCCGCGGGCACGTCGTCGGGTACATTGGTGACGGCATCAACGATGCTCCGTCACTGCACACCGCGGACGTCGGCATTTCCGTAATGAATGGCGTGGATGTGGCCAAAGATGCCGCGAAAATCATCCTGCTGGAAAAGGACCTGGCAGTCCTGAACGAGGGGGTAATCGAGGGACGGCGGTGCTTCGCCAACATCATGAAGTACATCATCATGAGCACCAGCTCCAACTTCGGCAATATGTTCAGCATGGCGGCGGCATCGCTGTTCCTGCCATTCCTGCCGATGTTGCCGACTCAAATTCTGCTGAACAACTTTCTTTATGACATTTCGCAGGTGGCGGTGCCGGGGGATAACGTCGATCCGGCGCTGCTGCACAATCCCAAGCGGTGGCAAATTGGGTTCATTCGCCAGTTCATGACGATCATCGGACCGATCAGCTCGATCTACGATTTCCTGACTTTCGGTGTGCTCCTGTGGTGGTTCCACGCTGCCACGAACGCGCCGCTATTCCGGACGGGATGGTTTGTGGAATCGCTGGCGACGCAGACGCTGGTGGTGTTTGTGATCCGGACGGCGGGAAACCCGTTTCAGAGCCGTCCGAGCGGGCGGCTGCTGATTGGGGTGGTTGCGGTCTCGGTTGCCGGCGCGGTGCTGCCGTACACGCGCCTGGGCGCCGTACTTGGGTTTACCCCATTACCGTTGTCGTTGCTGGGTGCGATTGCGCTGCTTGCCCTGACATACCTGATTTTAGTGCAAGGGGTCAAGACCTGGTTCTATCGGCGGCATGCGTTGCTTTGACAGGCAGGACGGGGCGCCCGCGCTGGTGGGGCGGGCTTTCAGCCTTGCGGACCCGCTTTCGGGGGTCGTGCCGGCCGGAAGGCTGGACAGAGACGTTATGCGGTGAAGGTGCAGAATCTGTCATGACGGGTGCAAGGTCCGCACCGCCTGGCCAAGCGTCAAACCGGAAATCAAGCGACTCTGTCGTTCCTGCAACGGAGAGGGGCCGTCAGAAAGGATTGGTCCGCCTCGTGCACGGAAGAGAAGGCCACTTACGTTTCCACAGGGAGGAAACAGCATGTACGGGGCAAACCGGAAAGCCGCCGAGCAGCGTGAGCTTGCGGCAGCAGCGGAACATAAGGAAAAAGGGGAGTACACAGCGGCAATCCGGCACCCGGAGCGAGCGCTGGAGTGTTCGGATCACGGGTACCAGGCCGCAAAGGAAGCTCACACTAAATCAGGGGAGATCAGGAGCCTTTAAAATGTCCACTCGTTACGACAAGGGATCAAACTACGAAAACCATCAGCGAGCTGCCGAGTTGCAGGATGGCGCCGCCCACGCTCACTTGAGTGCTGAAGAAGCCCATGAGAAACAAGAACACGAAACCGGACAGGAGCTCTCCAGGCGGGCTCTTGAGCACTCCCAACAGGCTTACCTGCATTCCGAGCAGGCGCACAAGGGCGCTTTCAATGAACACGGCATCGCGACGTTCGGGCACGAGGACATCGCAGAGCTGGCATATGAGCTATGGCAAGCCAGAGGCTGTCCGGAGGGATCGCCGGAAGAAGACTGGTTCCGTGCCGCGCGAGAATTGCGGGCGCGCGGAGAGAGTCGCCAGAAGTGAATGCGCGCCCACTCCGCTCTAGTGTGGTGAGTTAGAAATTCGTAGAATAATTCGGACTTTTGGGAGTTGCCATGCTGGCGCAGGAGGCCTCCCTTCAGGGCGTTGACAAGGCGAAAGGCGTCGACACGAGTGTCGACGCGGCAGACACGAGTGTCCGCGCCACAAAGCAGCGGGATCACAATTCATGGCTTGTGAACGAACTTCTAACCCAGGACACTCTAGGGGAAGCTTGCATGATACGGTGACAGGCAGCGCTGTCCGGCCCCCGGGGTCACCCCGCCCAAAGGCGGGGCCTTGGGACCGCGAAGCCAGCACCATTTCAGGTTGCGGCGGTTCCGAATAATGCCCCGACGGCTGCGGTCACGGCCATGGCGAGCGCACCCCAAAACGTGACGCGGATTGCGCCCATGGTTACGCCTGCGCCCCCGGCGCGCGCAGCCAACCCTCCCAGAAGTGCCAGAAACAACAGTGATGTTCCGGAGAGCAGGGGGATCAGACCCGACTGCGGGCTTATGGCTGTGACCAGGAGAGGCAGGGCCCCTCCGGCGGCAAAGCTGCCGGCCGACGCCAAGGCAGCCTGAATCGGACGCGCACGGAGAGCCGGGGAGATGCCGAGTTCGTCACGGGCATGCGCGCCCAATGCGTCATGAGCCATCAGTTGCTCGGCCACCTGTTTGGCGAGCGCGGGATCGAGCCCGCGCTCGACGTAGATCGCTGCCAGTTCCTGGTGCTCGCCCTTGTTGTCTGTCTTCAGCTCCTTACGTTCCAGCTTGAGGTCGGCCTGTTCGGTGTCCGCCTGTGAGTGAACCGACACGTACTCACCTGCTGCCATCGACATCGACCCGGCGACCAGGCCGGCGATCCCCGCGACCATTACATTACTGTGAGTGGCATGCGCGGCGGCGACACCGAGCACCAGACTCGCCGTCGAAAGGATCCCGTCGTTGGCGCCCAATACCGCCGCGCGCAGCCAGCCGACGCGTTCGGTGCGGTGTCGCTCTTTTTGAATGGCAGGCGTCTTTGGCCTCCTTTGATGCTTTTGAACCGGTCGGGTGGCCTTCCAGAAGCCGGCGGCCAATTCTGGGCCGGAAGCCGGCCTTCCGGCAGGCGGGACCCCGCTGAAAGCGGGTCCGCAGGATGAAACCCTGCCCCACGATATGGCCTAGAGTGCGACGGTGATCGCAAGTCTGACGTCCGGATACCTTCGGTTGTAGAGGTAGTACCCATTGTCGTAATCGATGTAAACGTCGTCGGTCTGGTACCAGTTATCTGCCCAGTATTCTGGCCATGGATCCAGGAGCAGGAACGAAAAGCCACCGTACTGGAAACGAGGATACCCCATGTAAATCGTGGGGATAGTGTTCATCCGGAACCCGTGTTGACTCCCGAAACTGAGACTGAAGCGGTCCTGAGGAATATAGTAACCGCCATAGCCTCCACGTTGCGCCCATGTGCGATGCTGGCTTGCCCACTGTTGAGCGCGATCCTGGTGCCAGGTACTCTGCCCCTGCCAGGCACCCTGCTGTTGCCATCCCCGCTGCTGTTGCCACGCGATGGCCTGCTGCTGGGTACGCTGCGGTTGCGGTTGTCGCTGTCCCTGCTGGGAGCGTTGTTCCGGCTGCTGTTGCTGAGGCCGCTGTTGCTGAGTGGGCTGCTGCTGCGGTAGTTGCGGTTGGCGTTGTGCCTGCCGCTGTTGCGGTTGTGGTTGGGGTTGCTGAGCCGGTTGGGTCCGCTGTTGCTGCGGTTGCTGTTGTTGCTGCGGCTGCCGCTGTCCGCGTTGTCCCTGCTGTTGCGGCTGTTGCTGCGGTTGCTGTTGCTGCGGAGCCGGTTGGGGGCGCTGCTGCTGGGGTTGTTGCTGTGGTTGCGGGCGGCTCTGCTGAGGTTGCGGTTCGCGCTGTTGCGGCTGCTGCTGTCCGCGTTGTCCCTGCTGCGGTTGCTGTTGTTGCGGCTGCTGCTGTCCGCGTTGCCCCTGTTGCTGTTGAGGCTGTTGCTGCGGTTGCGGAGCCGGTTGGGGGCGCTGCTGGGGCTGTTGCTGCTGTCCCTGAGGGGGCTGCTGTTGTGCAGGTGACGGCGCACCTTGTGGTTGCTTTCCCGGTTGGTTTTCAGGCTTGCCCTGCCTCTCCTTCTGCTGATCTTGTTGCGCGTATGAAGGGACAATCGTCCCGAAGATCAGAAGTACGGCAGTTGCAGCGGTAGCTCGAACGAGTTGCATAGTAATCTCCGTTAAGCTCGCTATGGGGTTATGCACGCGGGCAAAGGCCGGGGCGAGTGGACCGACCCGAAGGCTGCCCCGAGCGCGAGTGCCGCCGCCACGGGCGGGCGAGTTAAGCGGCTACTCTTCGGCCTGCCAGCTTGTCGAGCCGTCAGGTTTCATTTTTTGATTTCCTGGGCGACGTATTCCACGGGTTGTGGGACGGGTGGTTCGACACGATCTACGACGACCACCGGCGCCCTCTCGGTCGGCTTGTCCGCCGTCCCGTAGTCGGCAGCAGCCTGCCTGGCCCAGGAGATATCCCGCGCGCCCGTGTCTTTCAGAGTTTTCCGCGCCCGGTCACACCACTCCGGACTGTCGCAGTGAACCGACAGGAGGATGCCGCCACGCCGGATTCTGCCCTCGTACCTCCTGGCGACATACTCTGTCATGCTCGCGCCGGCCAGCAATCCCACGATCCAACCCAGCGCCCCGCCGGCACCAGCTCCCGCGATAGCGGCCAGCACTGGTCCAGCCGCGACGAGAGGCCCCAAAATGGTGATGCTCGTCCCCGTCTGAGTGGAAACGAACCAAGCCAATGCGGCGCCCACGACGGCGCCCACCGCTGCCCCCGCGGCCGCGCCCTCCAAGGCCTTAGTGCGTTTCGCATGCCCGAAATCCTTGGATCCTTGGTTATCAGACGACAGGACCGAGACGTCGGTCGCCCGATACCCCGACTTATACAGGACGCTGAGAGCATCCGAAACGGTTGTGCGATCCGGATAGATTCCCATCACCGATGTGTTTCTTGCCATTTAGTGTTCCTCCATTGGAACTATCGCCTGGGTATCAGTGCACGGGCTTGGCCAAACTCCGCAGCCCGCCCGAATTGCGGAGGCCCAGGCACAGGACGGCAGGCTTAGATGCAGAATCTGCTTTTGGAAATGCAGATTTCGCTGAGCCAAGAGGCTGCATGGGGCGGTTGGTGGAAACCCTTGTGCCATAAACCCCGGAGTTCAAACGGCAACAAAATTGCGGAAGCTAAAAACGTTGTGTCCGGCTTTGTGGCGCAATTAGGAGCAAGCATGAGTTGGGAGCGACTCGGAAGCCACCTTCCCTTTGTGCATCCCGAATGCCGGCACGACCCAGTAAAATAACAAGAAAGCGGCCGGCGATGGTTGGCCGCTGGGAGTGAGCTTGAAACAAGCTTCGGTTGTTCACGACGCGCGAATCCTCGTCATTGAAGACAACGGATCGGACGTCTTCCTTCTCGATCGGGCGCTGAAGAAGCAGGATCTGCGATTTGAACTGATCCACCTGATGAGCGGAGACCAAGCTATCGCTTTCATCCGCAGGCAGGGTATTTATGCGGATGCGGCGATTCCCAACCTGATCCTGGTGGACTTGAACTTGTCCAAATACACCGGCGAAGACATCTTGCACGAGATCCGGACCGCCAGACACCTGGGCGGCATTCCGGTGTGTGTGTGGAGTTCTTCGCGATCGCGGAAAGACGACGCCGTGCTCAAAGAACTGGGAGTTTCCCAATTCATCACCAAGCCTTCCGGTCTGGATCAATTTCTGGAGATCGGCAAGACCCTCAAGGATATGCTCGCCGGTTGCAGGGTGGCCTGACGGCGTTGGATGGCCGGCTTGCCAGATGGCGAGATGGCGACGGCGCTACCATTTAGTCAGTAGGTTGGCCCGCCAACGGCGGGGATCAGGCACCGCTTGCAGAGCGGGGTATAAGAATGGCACGACGCGTGCTCTCAGTGTCGGTCTCGTTACAGGTCCAGTGGTGACGCCTGTTCGTTCCGGCGAGAGAGAAGATGGTGGTTGTGGAAAAGAAAATTGGCAGTGGCCCGCCAAGGGGACCCGCGCGTTCTCCGCGTGCACCTGACGCGGCCGGCCGAAAGCGAGGAGCGCCCCTGCCTGAGGCGACCTCCGAGACGGGCGTACAACCTGGTTCGGCGATTGCTCCAGGGCCGGCCAAGAGTCGGCCGACAAACGGCAACGGGCGATCGTCAGTCCTACAGATTGTTGGCGTAGGCGCCTCGGCCGGCGGGCTGGAGGCATTCACGGAGCTGCTCAGCCACCTGCCGGACGATACCGGCATGGCATTCGTGCTGATTCAACACCTCGATCCGAGGCACGAGAGCCATCTGGCCGAGTTACTTTCCAAAGCAACCAAAATGCCTGTGTCTCAAGTGCAGGACAAAACCTGCGCCGAGGCCAATCATGTTTACGTGATTCCGCCGAAATGCAATTTGAGCATCTCCGATGGAGTCCTGAATACCCCGCCCCGGCCAGACAGTTGGCGCAACATGCCGATCAACTCCTTTCTCAGCAGCCTGGCGGCGGACCGCGGCAAACAGGCCGTTGGCGTCATACTGTCGGGAACCGCATCCGATGGCACGTTAGGCCTGCAGGCGATCAAGGCCGAGGGCGGTATCACCTTCGCCCAGGAGATGGGGACCGCAAAGTTCGAGAGCATGCCGGGAAGCGCCATAGCCGCCGGTGTGGTGGATTTTGTCCTCACGCCGGCCGGAATTGCGCGGGAGCTGGCCGCCATCGCGCGGGATCCCCAGGTGGCGGCCGACCTTCGGGGAGCGCCGGAGCCACCGGGGGATGCCGAACTGGCCAAGATACTCCGGCTGGTGCGTAGCGCCACCGGAGTGGACTTCACGTACTACAAGCACAACACCCTGGGGCGGCGCATCAGGCGGCGCATGGCCCTGCGCGGATTCACGAAGCTGGAAGACTACAGCCGGGATCTGGAGCAAAACCGCGAGGAAGCAAACGCGTTGTGCGAGGACTGTCTGATTACGGTCACGGCATTCTTTCGGGAACCGGCGGTCTTCGAGGCACTGAAGAAGAGGGTGTTTCCGGCGTTGGTTGAGAATCGAAAACGCGAGGATCCAATCCGGATCTGGGTGCCTGGGTGCTCGACGGGAGAGGAAGCTTATTCGTTGGCCATCTGCCTGATGGAATTCCTGGAGGCGGCGGAATTGAGCCATCCGGTGGAGATTTTCGCCAGCGATCTCAGCGAAACAGCGATCGAAAAAGCCCGGGCCGGCACGTACACGAGCGCCGCATTGTCGCATGTCTCGCAGCAGCGGCAGGAGCGGTTCTTCATCCGATCGGAGCGCGGGTACCAGATCGCGAAGAGGGTTCGCGACGTGTGCGTTTTTGCCAGGCACAACGTAGCGGAGGACCCGGCTTTCTCAAAACTGGACCTCATCAGTTGCTGTAACCTGCTGATCTACCTGGGAGCCGTGTTACAACGCAAGGTGTTGGCGACCCTGCATCACGCCCTCAAGAAAACGGGCTTCCTGGTACTCGGCCCTTCGGAAAGCATCGGGATGCTTTCCGAGTCATTTCACCAAGTGGAGAAGAGCCACAAGATCTATCGCACGCTGCCGGCTGAGGACAAGGAGACGCCGCGCCTAAGTGAAGAACGCCGCGCCGAAGGCCGGGTAGGTCTAAGGCGGGGGATTGCCGACGGCCGGGTGGGTCAGGAAGTGCTGCGAGAAGCCGACCGCCAGGTGCTGGCCGAATATGGCCCTCCAGGCGCCATCATCGACGACGATCTGGACATCGTGCAAATCCGGGGCCGCACGGCACCGTACCTCGAGCTTTCGCGAGGCGAGCCGACGCAGAATCTTCTCAGACTGGCGCGCGAAGGCTTAATAGCGGGTCTGGGCAAGGCGATCCAAACGGCCCGACAAACGAACGCCGTAGCCCAAAAAGACGGCTTCCGAATCGAAGAAGGCGGCCAGTTAAGGGACGTCACGATCCGGGTAATCCCGTTCAGGGGCTCGCCCTCTTCCGATCAACGCTATTTCCTGGTCCTGTTCGAAGAGGCCGGGCCGAAAGGTAGCCCGAAGGCGATCGACGAGCCGGCGATAGAGGACAACGGGGCCAGCGGGCGGCTGCGGCGTGAGCTGGAAGCAACCAAAGACTATCTGCAATCGATCGTCGAGGATAATGCAACCACCCTGGAAGAGCTTCGGGCGGCGCACGAAGAGGCGCAGGCGGGCAACGAGGAGCTGGAAACCGCGCAAGAAGAGCTGGAATCAGCCAACGAAGAGCTGAACACGCTGAACGAAGAGCTGAAGATCAGCAACGTGGAATTCAGCAAAGTCAACCGGGATCTGACCAATCTTCTGGAAAGCATCAGCATACCCCTTGTCATGGTTGGGCGAGATCTGCGCATCCGCCGCTTTACGCGCGCCATTGAACCGAAGTTGAATCTGATCGCGGCGGATGTGGGACGGTCGATCACCGATCTCCAGCCGCAAATGGAACTACCCGAGCTGCGGCGACTGCTGCTCGATGCCATGGAAGGCGGCAATCGAAAACCGCGCGATATCCGCGACTCGCACGGCCGCTGGTATTCGCTACGCATCCTGCCGTCGGTGGGACGGGACGGCAAAACCGACGGCGCGGTGCTGATGTTGATCGATATCGACGCCGCCAAGCGGGGTCTTGACTTCGCCGAGGCGATTGTGGAAACGGTGCGGGAGCCTCTCGTGATCCTGAACCAGAACCTCGAAGTGGTGAAGGCGAACAAGACGTTCTACGACACATTTCATAGCAACCCGGAGGAGACGGAGCAACGTCTGGTCTACGACCTGGGAAACGGGCAATGGAACATCCCGAAGCTGAGGGAACTACTGGAGAACATTCTCCCGGCGCACTCCACGTTCCGAGATTTCGAGGTGACACACGAATTTGAACGCGTCGGACGGAAAGTGATGCTGCTCAACGCGCGCGAGATCTTCGATCCGAATTTGCAAGCGCGCACGATTCTGCTGGCGATTGAGGACGCAACGGACCGCAAGCGGACGGAGGAAGCGCTCAAGGCCACCAATAGCGAACTGCAGCATTTCGCCTATGCGCTGACACACGATCTGCAGGAACCGATCCGGATGGTAGTGAACTTCAATCAGCTCCTGGCGCGCGAGTGCGAAGGAAAGCTGGACGAAGGGGCGCACCAGTACATCGCCTACTCCCTGGAGGGGGCCCTGAGAATCGAGGCCCTGCTGAAGAGCCTGCTGGCGTATTGGGAGATTACCGAGCGGGGGCAGACCAGCTTCGCCCCGATCGATTGCGGCGCGGTTCTGGTGAAGGCTCAGTTGAACATCCAGGCGGCGATTGAGGAGAGTGGCGCCATCGTGACCTCCGATCCGCTGCCAACTGTGGAAGCCGAGGAGGTCATGCTGACACAGCTTTTCCAGAATCTGATTTCCAATTCGATCAAGTTCAGAGGCAAGGAAAAGCCGAGGATCCACGTCTCGGCCGGGAGAGATGCGGAAGGATGGTTGTTTGAGGTGCGAGACAACGGAATGGGTATCGATCCGAAGGACGTCGAGCGGGTATTTGGCATGTTCAAGCGCCTGCATGGAAGTGAAATCCCCGGCACCGGCATCGGTCTTGCGCTTTGTAAGAAGATTGTGGAGCGCAAGGGTGGGCGGATCTGGGTGGAATCGGAAACAGGTAGCGGCGCTACGTTCAAGTTCACAATTCCCCCCCCTCATTTCCGGCGCGAAGACTGAAAATGGCCAACTCTGACCAAGACCAGACAGAAGGCGAGGTCGAACGCTTGCGCAAGGCGCTCGACGCGGAAGGGCTGCGATGCGCCGGCGTGCAGAGGCAGTTGGACGGGGCAAGGGGTGAATTCGAGGTGTTTGTCTCGATGGCGGCTCACGAGCTGCGCGAGCCTCTCCGGGACGTGGCCGCGTTCAGTCAACTGCTGGCTGAGACCGATTCCTGCCGCCTGGATTCGGAGGGCGCCCAATTCCTCGAACGTATCCAGGCGGGCGCGGCAAAAATGCAGTCGGTACTCGCCGACGTGGTGGACTACTGGGCCGCGGGGACTAGCGAGGGGCCGTTCTCTCGGACGGACATGGGAGCAGTGCTTTGCCAGGCACTGCTCTGCGCAGACAAGCGGGTCAGAGAACGGAGCGCAATCGTTACCAATGACACTTTGCCGCCGGTGTCCGGAGATTTCGGAATCCTGACCAAGGTCCTGCACCATCTGATCCGGAATGCGATCGAATACTGCGGGACGGCCTCTCCGCTGGTTCACGTTTCATGCAGACGGGCGGATCCGCAGTGGGTATTCTCCGTGACAGACAACGGTCCGGGTATCGACCCGGCATTCCAGGGCCGCATATTCGAGGTGTTCAGGCGGCTGCACGGGAAGGAACACCCCGGGAACGGGCTGGGACTGGCATTCTGCAAGAAGGCCATCGAGTGGCATGGCGGGCGAATGTGGATGGAGTCGACCGTGGGGGCGGGATCGACATTCTGTTTCACCCTGCCGGCGGCTGATTGACATTCCGTCGTTGCCGCGCCTTTACGTTGCCGCTGTTGAGCGGAAATCCCACAGCACGCAGGGCAGGGATTCCGCTTCCAAACGCACTTTCCACACGGCAACTCTTGCTTTCACGGGCGGCAGGAATTGCGCCAAGCGTGGGGCGCCTGGTGGGTTCCAGCCTGTGTTCGCACGCGTTCCGCTTTGGTCCCAAAGGTGCTCACAGAAGGCCCGATTACATAAAAAGAGTTCGAGATCTGCAACCCTTTAATTGTTGTTTGCGACTCTCTTGCGGAGGCTTCACGATGGAGGATTACCGAGGAGCCGGCAGGTGAGGGGTCTCGTAGTTCGTCGAACTCCTAACTTGAAAGAAGGATCACAACATGCCACAAACGAAAGACGCCAAAGGACGGTGGATGCAGAGTGTTCTGGCGGCAGACACGCTTACAGGCGATAAGGTCGTGAACCGTCAAAAAGAGGATCTCGGAACAATCGAACATTTGATGATCGATGTGGAGAAGGGCCGCGTTGCATACGCGGTTCTTTCGTTCGGGGGCTTCCTGGGTTTGGGCGATAAGCTGTTCGCCATCCCCTGGAGCGCCCTGTCCGTAGACACCGGTGAAAAGCAGTTCATTCTGGACGTCGACAAGAAGTTGCTCGAACGCGCTCCCGGTTTCGACAAAGAGCATTGGCCGAACATGGCTGACCGCACCTGGGCCGCCGAAGTCAACACCTATTACCACGCCAAGCCCTATTGGACGTAGAGTCCGGCATACGGCGGGGCATTCCGCAAATGCGCCGGACTATCGGTTTGGACTCTTCCGTTGAAGCCATGGGGCGAGGACCGGGAATCAACCCGTTCGGCCGCCAAGAAAGAAGCGGAGCCCCTTGCTTCTGGCGGCATTCGATCGGCCGCGCTCCTGGTCATGCGACCAGGGGAGCGGCCTCCGGCTTGGGACGAACGAGTTGCTGAATATGCTCCACGGCCTCCGCAACGCTTGTGGACAGGCGATCGGGTTGAGTTCGCTCGAAACGAGCCATGGCTTTGTGCGTATCGCCGCCGAATCCCCAGACGCAAACCACCACTTTGAGTTTTGGGAACTGTTCCCGGATCTGCTTGCACATGGCGCGCGCCGGCGCGAACGCGTAAGGAGGCAACGCCGAGATGCAGACGACGTCTGCGCGCTTGGCTTCAATCACTGCGAGCCATTCATTGGGAGAAGGCCCTACGGGCAAGGAAAGGGCCGCGAACCCTTTTTGCTCCAGTATCTGAGCCAGCATTGCGGCTGTAATCTCATCGGCACGGTCATGGGCCGGAAGACAGAGTACTCTGGTGTTGAGATCCTCCACGGGGCCGGATGGGGGCGCGGGTCCTGCCTCGGATGAGCCGTCCGCCAGTTGATACTCGGAAAACTCGGCGATCATTTCGTCGATGCTGAGAAAGAGAAACTCCTCCCTGTTTGCGTCAATGGCTCCTTTGTGCCGGTCCTGTTCAGCCATGTTCAAGGCAGGTATGAGCACCAAGTCGTACAACTCGACCAGAGGCCTGCCTTTCAGAAACTCGGCGACAATGGTCTGTGCCTCCAATTGGTCCAGCGCGAGTAACCGCTGGTAGATCTGCGCTTCCGGAGCGAGAACAGGTTCATCTCCCAGCAGGATATGCAGAAAAGAGAGGTGGGGGACGTAGCGCCCCAGAACTACCACGCAGACCGTAAGAGGCGTAGACAGAATCAGGCCAGCGGGTCCCCACAGAACGGCCCAAAAGACGGAAGTCACAAGCAGCGCCAGGGAAGAGATTCCGACGTGGGCGCCATAGAGCCAGGGTTCGACGAAATTGCCGACGATCAGCTCGAGGAGCACAACCAGCAGGAACACGAGCAGTGGCCTGAGCCATCCATCAAAAGCGGCCAACGAGAGGGCGATCGGCAGCGTTGCCGCAACGAGCGTTCCGACGTACGGTACGATCCGCAGGATGCCGGCGACCGCTCCCCATAACGCTGGATTGGGTACACCGATCCAGTAAAGACCGAAACCAAACAGAATGCCGAAGCCCGCATTCACCAGGAACTGCATCAGTAAGTACCGGCTAACCCGGCCTGATGCGTCGTCGAGCGCCTGCGTCATGAGGTTCAACTGACTGAGCCCGGCTAGACGCAGCAGACGGTTCCTCAGGTCTTCTCTCTTGATCAGCATGAAGACCGTAAAGATGAAGACAATTCCGGCCCGTCCCAGAGGCGCAAGAACGGGCGTGCCCAAATCGCGAAGCTCCGTCCATACACTGGTAGGAGCCTGGATCATTCGGACGGGCATAGGAGACTGGGGCGTTGGGGGAGTATTCGCCTGCTTCCGACCCTGGCCCTGCGGAGGCACGGCGGGGGATGGCGTGCCCGAAGTGCTGAGTTCCCGCACGATCTCCTGCACGCTTTCGGCGGCCCGGCCTACCGGGCCCGTCACGGGGATGTGAAACGCTTCCACCTTGGCATGGATGTTCTGGCGGTATAGAGGGAGTTGATTGGCGACGTCCACCAACTGGTTCGCGATGACCCATGCGATGCCGCCAGCCACCGCGATCGAAACCAGGACGGTTGCGAGAACGGACACTATGCGCCCGATCCGCAGCCTCTGGAGAAGCGCCACGAAGGGAGTCAACAGAAACGTCAGAGTGAGAGCAAATGCGAAGGGAATCAGGATTTCGCGCGTAAAGTACAGGGCCGCGATCGCCCCGCACAGGATGATGGCCCCCGTGTCACCGCGAGGCTTCGGCCGTGTATTGAGGCCTGCTGGAAGCAGGTCGTGTTTCATGGGTATTTGTCTCCGCGGATGCAACCTTAGGCGATAGCGCGCCGGTTACCAAGGGTTTCGAACACTCAGAGACAGCGGACCAATGCCCAGTCGGGTCACTGCGGACTGCCGCGAGTTTCCCACGCCGCAGAGAGGCTTAGCAGGCTGCTGAAAAAGTCCCTGGAGCACC
>OCZU010001826.1_pt1 | contig 13759 bp, 13 predicted proteins | sample 1539001 | NCBI WGS metagenome assembly OCZU01 (sample SAMEA3539306, study PRJEB22396) | soil metagenome | biome: tundra; feature: field; material: soil | place: USA | collected 2010-05 | depth 0.15 m
GCCTGCTCGGGCGCAAGGGCAAGCGGCAGCCGTATGACGAACAGGCAACCGGGGCCGGAGTTCTTCACGGCGATCTGACCGGCGTGAGCCTCGACGATGCCGCGGGCGATGCTCAGCCCGAGCCCGGCACCGCCGTCCTGGCCGGGCGTGCGGGCGGTCTCACCGCGGAAGGCCACGTCGAAAACGCGCGGTAGCGCATCGGCGGCGATCCCGCCGCAGGCATCAGCAACGCTGACCCTGGCCATGCCCCGCTCGACCTGGCCCTCCACCTGCACCATGCCGTCCGAGGGAGTGTGCCGGATCGCATTGGTCACGAGGTTGCGGAGCGCCCGGCCGAACTCGTCGGCGTCGACCAGAACCGGAAGCCCCCGAACCGACGCGCCCTGTAGCCGGACTCCTTTGGCCCGCGCCAGCGGCTCTGTGCTGGCGAGCGCCTCAGCCACCAGGTCGTCCAGGCCGACCAGGCGCCGGGACAGCCGCAGCGCGCCCGCGTGGATGCGGGAGAGCTCGAACAGGTCGTCGATCATGGTCGTCAGGCGGTCCGCCTCACGCCGGATCTGCGTGTGGTAGGTGCTCACCGTTTCGTAGTCCCTGACGACGCCGTCCTCAAGCGCCTCGGCCATCGCACGCACCCCGGCGAGCGGTGTGCGCAGGTCATGACTGACCCAGGCGACCAGTTCCCGCCGGCTCGCCTCCAGGGCACGCTCCCGCTCGCGTCCATGAGCGAGTCGTTCATGGGCCGCGGAGAGCCCCTCGGACAGCCCCGCGAGCTCGGCCGGAAGCGTCACCCGCGGCGGCTCGTAGAAACCGGTCTCGCCCACGTCCCGTACCGCGCCGAGGAGGACCCGGCTGGATTTGCTGATCTTCCGGCCGACGAGAAAAGCGACGGCGAACCCGGCCAGGCCCGCGATCATGAGGAGTTCTAGCATGACCTGTTGGTCGCCGGGGGAGGCCAGCATCAAGTGCGCGATGGCCCCGACCCCGGCCAGTGACGCGACGACCGTGACCGTGGCGACGACGGTGAGCATCGCGGCGATGGAGCGGCCGGCCAGCATCCGCAGCGCGACGAGCCCGATGGCGCAGGTGACGGCCGCGATCGAGGCACACCACTCAGAAACGTGCAGCAGATCGGAGGGGGCGATCAGGGCGCTCATGCATGCTCCGGTTCGTAGCGGTAGCCAACGCCCCAGACCGTGACGAGCCGCCTGGGCATTGTGGGGTCGGACTCGATTTTTTCGCGCAGCCGGCGGATGTGCACGGTGACCGTGGACGTGTCACCGAATGTCCAGCTCCACACGTGCCCGAGCAGTTGCTCGCGGGTGAAGGCCTGCCCGGGATGCTGCATGAGGAATGCGAGCAGGTCGTACTCCCGCGAGGTGAGGGCCAGCGCATTGCCCTTGAGGGTGGCCGCGTGCGCCCCCAGGTCGATCATCAGGTCGCCGTCCTTGACGACGCCGAGCGAGTGCGCGTCGGGCAGGCCGCCGCCACGGGCGCGGCGCAGCACCGACTTCACCCGCAACGCCAGTTCGCGCGGGCTGAACGGCTTGGTGACGTAGTCGTCGGCGCCGGTCTCGAAGCCGACCACGCGGTCGGTCTCCTCACCGAGCGCGGTCAGCATCACCACCGGGATGGGCCACTGGGCGCGCAGCCTGCGGCAGATCTCCAGCCCGTCCATCCCAGGCAGCATGAGATCCAGCACGACCAGGTCAGGCGGCTCGTCAGCGATGCGGCGGAGAGCCTCGAAGCCATCGCCGCAGCACTCCACCTGGTGGCCGTCGCGGACAAGGTAACGCCCGACCACGTCGGCGAGCGTGGCATCGTCGTCGACGACCATGATGCGGCCGGGACGGTCGGTGGTGGTCACGATGCCACCCCCCGGCGCTGCCACAGGCCTGTGAGATTGGCGGCGGTCCATCCATTAAGTGCGGAATTCCTGGTCACGCTCTCAACGGTAGAGCGGGAACGGGTTTTGCGCCTCTATCCTAGGTGATTCCGTCACAGGAACGTAAGGGTAACCCGGCAACGCCGGGCGCCGGCGGAAGCTAGGCTCTTCGCGGTCGGACCCCCCGTGCGCCCTGCTGAGGAGGTGACCTTCGTGCTCGGTCAGCTATACGAGGACGCGCTGGCCGGCCTCGCGCGGCCGGAGATCGAGCACGCCGATGGCCGCCGTACTCCGCTCAGGGCCGAGGAGTGGACGCGCGCCGTGCCGGGTGACGGATCGATCCTGGACCGCTGCAAGGGACACACCCTCGATGTCGGTTCCGGGCCCGGGCGCCTGACGGTGGCGCTGGCCGAGCGCGGGGTTCCGGCACTGGGCATTGACGTCACTCCGTACGCCGTCTGGCTCGCCCGGTCGTCCGGAGCGCTCGCGCTGCGCAGAGACGTCTTCGGCGCGGTACCGGGCACCGGGCGCTGGGCCACTCTGCTGCTGGCCGACGGGAACATCGGGATCGGCGGCGACCCGGGCACGCTGCTGCGCCGGGTCGCGGAACTGATCATGCCGGGTGGCCGGGCACTGGTCGAAGTGGAACCGCCCGGTGCGCCCATGCTTGTTGAGCAGGTACGGCTGAGGCAAGGGGCCACGCTGAGCGACTGGTTCCCGTGGGCCTGGATCGGTGCTGATCAGATCGGCGACCTCGGCCAGACCGCTGGCCTCGCGGTGACTGAGATCTGGACCGACTCAGGCCGCTGGTTCGCCGCCCTCAGCTGACGCCCGACACGGCTCCCGGCGCGCATGGCCCCCGGGGGCCGCTTAACGATTGCTTACGGGCTGGCCTGGTCATATCCGGAATCCGGCGCCCGGATGGGAGCGTGGTCGGCATGACTGGACGGATGCGGGTCATCGCTGCGGCCGCGGCCGCAGCGATGATCACATGCCTGGTGCTGCTCGTCGTGCACCCCGATCCGCGGCTGGCGCGGTTCGGCACGCTGCCGTTGATGGCCGCGTTGTGGGCGGCGTTCGCGGCAGGCGCCTGGCTGGTACGCAGGACCCCGCTCCGGTGGTCCGTCGCGGTGATCCTGCTAGGCGGGATCGCGGTCCAGTTGGCGGCGTTGTCGGCGCCACCACGAACCAGCGATGACCTGTACCGCTACATCTGGGACGGCCGGGTGCAGGCATCGGGATTCGACCCCTACCAGTACGTGCCCGCCGCCCCGCAACTGGTGGCGCTGCGCGAGCCGTTCCTGTGGAGCCCCCCGGCCCCGCACTGCGTCCGGCCCGGCGCGAAGGCGGCCGTCACCAACGGTGAGACGCTCGTCGCCGGCTGCACCAGGATCAACCGGCCAACCGTGCCCACGATCTACCCGCCGGTCGCCGAGGCCTACTTCCTGGCCGTGTACTACATGTCGCCGCTGCTGGGCAGCGGGTCAACCCCCATTCAGGCCGGTGCCGCGCTGTGCGCTGTCGCCGCCACCGTGTTGCTGCTGTTCGGCCTGCGGTCGCTGGGGCGTGATCCGCGGCTGGCCGTGCTCTGGGCCTGGTGCCCGGTGGTCGCACTGGAGGCCGGCAACAACGCGCATGTGGACGTGCTGGCGGCGGCCCTCACCGCCGGGGCGCTGGTGGTACTGGCGAAGGCGGGCCGGCTGCGCCGGTCCCTGGCCGGTGGCGCGCTACTCGGCCTCGCCTTCGCGGCCAAGATGACACCGGTACTGGTGGTGCCTGCGGTGCTGCGCCGCCGGTGGGCCGCCGTGGCGTCCGCCGCGGTAGCCGCGACGGGGCTGGTCTACCTGCCGCACGTACTGCGGGTACACGGTGGGGTACTTGGCTTCCTGCCCATTTACCTGAGCCAGGAGGGGTACAACAGCGGCTCGCGGTTCGTGCTGCTCGACGAGTTCGTGTCCGGCCGGCTGGCCACCCTGGCGGCGTTCGCGGTGCTGGCCGTGACGGCGTTCGCGGTCATCCGCCGCAGCGACCCGGACCAGCCGTGGCGTGGCGCGGTGGTGATGACCGGCGTGGCGCTCGCCGTCGCGACGCCGCCGTTCCCCTGGTACTCGATGCTGCTGGTGATGCTGGTCGCGTTCGACGGCCGGGCCGAGTGGCTCGCCTTCGCCGCGGCCATGCACCTGTCCGTCATGCAGCCACTGCCGGGCCTGGCGCTCTCCGCAACCGCAGCCCAACGGATCGGTTACGGCACTGCCGTCCTCATCGTTGTGGCCGTGTCGGCTGCTCGCTGGGTGCGCGCCCAGCGAGCCCTGGTCGCCGCCGTCCCGGTCCGCCCGGTCGCGGTGAGTCCGGTCGCGGTGAGTCCGGTCGCGGTGAGTCCGGTCGCGGTGGGCCCGGTGCTGGCCAGCCCCGTGCCGGCCAGCCCCGTGCCGGCCAGCCCCGAGCTGGTGACCACACCACGCGGCTGAGCGTCAGGCTTCCTGGCGGGTGTCGATCGCCTGGATCAGGCGGCTGAGTGCCGTGAAGAACTCCTGCTGCTCCTCGGGGGAGAACACCCCGAAGAGTCCCGCCATCGCGTCGAGCCGCGGGGCGAGGGCCTGCTCCGCTTCCCTGGCCCCGGCGGGCGAGAGCTCGACCAGGGTGGCCCTGCGGTCGGTCGGATGCGGGCGGCGGACCACGAGCCGCGCGTCCTCCAGCGCGTCGACCATGGCGGTCATGTTCCGCGGGCTGACTCCCAATTGCACCCCGAGTTCGCGCATGATGGCTGGCCCGCCGCAGTGCAGCGCCTCGAGGAGGCGCAGCCGGGTGTAGGTCAGGCCGTCACAGGAGCGCCCGTCTGTCCACCGCAGGAAGGCCGCGGTGAAGCGCGCGGTCTGCTCCACCAGGGCGCGTCGGCGCTCGGTCTCATCGAGACCTGCGATCGGGCCAGGATCGGTGTTCTGGCCGCCTTCCTCGGCGGCCCGCTCCGATGCCCGATCCAGTTCCACCTGCTCAGGGTACTCGGGTTGTTCAGTTGACACGATTATTACCTGCGGTAATGTCAGCATAGTAACTTTCGCTGAAACCAGAGAGCTACGGAGGGCAGCGCCTGGCGCTGCCCCGCCGAGAAAGGCATGACACCATGACCACAGCAGACGGGCAGCGCGGCGTTCTGGCGGAGGGCGCGCCAGTAGCCGCGCTCGACAGCGCGGTCGCGGGGCCGAGTACCTGGTCGCTGGATGCCGCGCACTCATCGGTAGCCCTGCGGCACAAGACCATGTGGGGCCTGGTCACCGTCCGCGGCACCTTCGCCGACCTCAGCGGTACCGGCGAAATCCTCCCGGACGGCTCAGCGCACGGCCGGCTGGAGATCGGGGCGGCCTCGCTGAGCACGAACAACGCCAAGCGGGACAAGCACCTGCAGTCGGCCGACTTCTTCAACGCCCAGGCTCATCCGCGGATCGTCGCTGAACTGCGGCGCGCGACGCGGGCCGGCGGCATCGTGACCGTCTCCGGAGACCTGACGGTGGCCGGTGTCACACGCCCGCTCGACTTCACCGCCACGGTGACGGAAGCCACCCTGGACGCGATCACCCTCCGCGCCGAGACCGAGGTGGACCGGGCAAACTTCGGCTTGACCTGGAACCAGAAGGGCATGCTGAAAGGCCCCGCCACCGTGTCGGTGGTAACCCGCTTCACCCGGTCGGCAGCGAAGCCCGCGCCCTGACCCGGCCGAGGGCCGTACCGTAGAGCCGTGCGCGCATGGGTGGTCCATAAACCCGGGCCGATGGCCACGGGCCCGCTACGCCTGATCGACCGGCCGATTCCCCAGCCCGGGCCCGGCCAGCTGCTGGTCAAGGTCCGCTGCTGTGGCGTCTGCCGGACCGATCTGCACCTGGCCGAGGGCGACCTCCAGCCCAAAGCCCCGGACATCACACCCGGTCATGAGGTCGTGGGCGAGGTCGTCGAGGCCGGGCCGGGCGCGTCCAGGTTCGAGCCCGGCGACCGGGTAGGGGCGGCCTGGCTCGGCGGGACCGACGGGTCATGCCCGTACTGCCGGCGCGGCAACGAGAATCTCTGCCCCGCGTCGGTCTACACCGGCTGGGATTACCACGGTGGTTACGCGGAGTACATGGTCGTCGCGGACGCGTTCGCGCACCCGCTACCACATGGGTTCAGTGACGCGGAACTCGCGCCGCTGCTGTGCGCCGGGATCATTGGCTACCGTGCGCTGCGGCGGGCCGAGTTGCCGCCCGGCGGCACCCTGGGCATCTATGGCTTCGGCGGGTCTGCGCACCTCGCCGCGCAGATCGCCATCGCCGAGGGCGCGGCCGTGCACGTGTTCACCAGGGGTGCGGCCGCCAGGGATCTGGCGCTCACCCTCGGCGCTGCCTCGGCGCAGGGTTCCGGCGACCCGCCGCCCGAGCCGCTCGACTCGGCCATCCTGTTCGCCCCCGTCGGGGATCTGGTGCCGACCGCGCTGGCCGCGCTGGACCGGGGCGGCACGCTCGCGATCGCCGGCATCTACCTGACCGACATCCCGTCGCTGAACTACGCCGAGCACCTGTTCCAGGAACGGACTGTGCGCAGTGTCACCTCGAACACGCGAGGCGACGCGGCCGAGTTCCTCACCCTGGCCGAGCGGCTGCACATCGCGGTCACCACGACACCGTACGACTTCGGCCAGGCCGACCGGGCGCTCACTGATCTGGCCGCTGACCGCGTGCACGGCGCCGCTGTCCTGTCGATGTAGCCAGCGGCCGGGCGCCGTGATCATGGGTTACGTTCTGCCTGGGGGCCCGGGGGTTGCCCCCCGGGTTAGCCAGGATTCCGTAGGCTGTCGCGGGTGACGAGCCAGCGCATCGCAGCCCGGGAACTGCTCAGCCGATTCCCCCTCGTGGATGGCCACAACGATCTCGCCTGGGAGCTGCGGGAGGCGGGCCGCGAGGATCTCAGCACAACCGATCTCACGTCGCCGGTCCCGTTCACCCACACTGACCTGCCGCGGATCGCCGCCGGCGGGCTCGGCGCCCAGTTCTGGTCGGTCTACGTGCCGGCCACGCTGCAGGGCGACGGCGCGGTGTCGGCGACCCTGGAGCAGGTCGACCTGGTGCGCCGGATGATCTGCCGCTACTCCGGCGTGCTCGAACTCGCGCTGACCGCTGCTGACGTGGACCGGATCTTCGCGGCCGGCAAGGTGGCGTCGCTGATCGGCGCCGAGGGCGGCCACTCGATCGCGTCCTCGATGGGCGTGCTCCGGATGCTCTACCGGATCGGGGTCCGGTACTTGACCCTGACGCACAATGCGAACGTCCCGTGGGCGGACTCGGCCACCGATGAGCCGAAGGCGGGCGGCCTGACCGCCTTCGGCCGCGAGGTGGTCAGGGAGATGCAGCGGCTCGGAATGCTCGTGGACCTGTCCCACGTCTCGCCCGCGACGATGCGTGACGCCCTGGACACGGCGGAGGCGCCGATCATCTTCTCCCACTCCAGCGCCCGCGCCCTGTGCGATCACCCGCGCAACGTGCCCGACGAGATCCTGGCGCGGCTGCCGGCCAACGACGGGGTGTGCATGGTGACGTTCGTGCCGTCCTTCGTCGCGCCTGAGTGCCGGGACTGGGAGGACGACCTCAGCGCGGAGATGACGCGGCGCGGCATGGAGCCGTGGGATTGGGCCCTGCGAGCCGGGATGCGGCAGGAATGGGCCCAGGACCATCCGCGGCCGGTAGCCACGCTGGCCCAGGTGGCCAGCCACGTCGAGCATGTCCGTGAGGTGGCCGGCCTCGACCACGTCGGCATCGGATCGGATTTCGATGGCACCGACCAGGTCCCGGAGGGGCTGGCGGACGTCTCCTGCTATCCGGCGCTGATCGCCGAGCTGCTGGGCCGGGGCTGGAGTGAGGAGGACTGCCGGCGGCTGGCCGGCGGCAACATCCTGCGGGTCATGCGCGAGGCCGAGGCGGCCGCCCGGGCTATCGGCGAGCAGCGCGGCCCGTCCACGGCGCGCATCGAGGACTCTGGCGGCCGGTGATCGTCCGGTCCGGGATCAGCCCAGCAGCTCGCCCAGCAGGCTGACCAGCGCGCCCGCGCCGGAGCCGGCAGGATCCTTTTCCGGGTTGTAGCAGCCCAGCGACACGCCTGCCAGCCCCCGGCCGCTGAGCAGCGGGTGCATCAGGTCGTGCAGTTCGGTCAGCGTCAGCCCGCCGGGCATCAGGTAGTCGGTGGCGGGGAAGGCCCGCTCGTCGAGCACATCAACATCGAGGTGGACCCAGTACCGTCCCGCCCCATCGCTGAGCCGCCCGGCCGTGGCCCGTCCGGCATCCGCCATCCCACGCTCCCGCAGCACGGCCGGGCTAAGCTCCGCCTCCAGCCCGGCATTTTCCGGAACAACGGATCCAAAGGCCACTGCCTCCGCCCGGTCGCGCGGCCCGAGCAGCGCGAGCCGGGCGGGGTCGAGCAGGGGCGCGCCGACGTCGGCGGACCAGGCCCGGGGGCCGTGCCCGGTCACCACGGAGACTGGCATATCAGCGGGCTCGCCGGTCGGTGAGGTCTGGCCGTCGTAGAGGTCGAGATGGCCATCGAGGTAGGCGAGGCCGATGGCGTCCAGCCCATCGCGCGCGCCCGCCAGCGCACCGGGCAGCAGCGTGCAGCATCCGCCGGCCAGGAACGGGAGTTCCCCGCCGCTCACCAGTTCATGGACCCGGCTGCGCACCGCACTGGTCACCGACTGGACTGATGGCCAGCCGACCACGCCGGTCTCGGCGTCCCGGGCTCGCCCGACCAGCCGGACCGGGAGGTCACCGGCGTCGTCCGCGTGGATGGCCCGGGCCAGGCCGGCCTCCCGCAGCGCCGCGGGCGCCAGTTCGGTACCGAACGGCGCGTCGCCGGGCTGGGGCGCGCCCACGCAGTCGATAGGCACGCCGACCAGCGTGATGTGGCGCCCGCCCGGTCGTGGATTCCGCATCGCGCCGCCGGTCAGCTGAAGTGGGTGGCTGGCCGGGCCTGCAGGTCGCCGTCCAGGTAGACGTCCACCTTCTCGTCGTAGAAACAGGCCAGGCCTGCGATCTTCTGGCTCTCCGGCAGCGGCGTGCGGTAGATCCACACGATGTCATCGTGAACCTGCTGGCTGCTGTCCACCGACCAGTACGCGGCGGTGCCCTTGTACGGGCAATGCGACTCGGTGGCCGAGGGCCGCAGCAGGTCCATCCGGACGTCGGTGAGCGGAAGGTAGTAGCGAGGCGGCAGCCCGGTCTCGAACAGGATCCGGGGCTGCTGGGATTCCGCGACGGTGACACCGTCGACCTCCACCCGGACATGCCGCGAGCTGGCCAGGATGTCGACCCGCGTGTAGGGGTCGCGCGGGTGGGTGTAGACCGGCTCGTCCTCCTCGAACCACTCGCTCATCGCGGCCCAGTCCAGCCGGACCGCCTCGCGCAGGTCCTCCAGCGGTGAGTCCGGATACCGGCGGGCAGCGCCGCCGGCCGTGGCGCCGGACACCTTGACATCGTAAATCTGCGCATCGCCCCTGCTCGGCGAGTGATCGGTGGCACCGGACGGGATCAGCTCCGCCCGGATATCGGCGACCGGGATGTAGTACACGGGAAAGTACGGCCACTCCCAGACCAGGACCGGGTGCTTCGTGTCGGCGACCAGTTCGCCCGTCAGGTACACCCGGACACGCTTACGGCCGGGCTCCGTACGGACCCGGCCGGCGGCTGCGGCCATTAGTTCCTCCGTTTTCCCGGCGGGCCTGATCGTTTAGTCCGCTGCGGCCAGTAGCGTCAATGTATGCGACTTGGTGTCCTTGACGTGGGATCCAACACGGTTCACTTCCTGGTGGTGGACGCGTACCAGGGTGCGCGCCCCACCCCGGTGTTCTCGCACAAGGCTGAGCTACGCCTTAACGAGCACCTGGTGGACGGCAACCGGCTGTCAACGGGGGGCGAGAGGCAGTTGCGGGCCTTCGTTGTCGATGCTCTCCGGATCGCCGAGGACAAGGGGGTGGAGGAACTGCTGGCCTTCGCCACGTCCGCGGTCAGGGACGCGGCCAACGGTGACGAGGTGATAGGCCGCATCCGCGACGAGACGCAGGCGCACATCCAGGTGCTACCCGGGTCCGATGAATCCCGGCTGACGTTCCTGGCCGCCCGGCGCTGGTTCGGCTGGTCGTCGGGGAAGGTGCTGATGCTCGACATCGGCGGCGGCTCGCTGGAGATCGCCTCGGGCGTGGACGAGGAGCCCGATGTGGCGATCTCGCTGCCGCTCGGCGCGGGCAGGCTCACCCGCGACTGGTTGACCAAGGACCCGCCGCCCCCCGCGGAGGTCCGGCAATTGCGCAAGCACGTGCGCACCGAGATAGCCAGGAGGGCGGGCGAGGTGATGCGGGATGGCCGGCCCGACCGGGCCGTCGCCACCTCCAAGACCTTCCGCCAGCTGGCCAGGATCGCCGGCGCCGCGCCGTCCAGCGAGGGCTTCTACGTCAGGCGCGTGGTGAGCCACGCTGACGTGACCGGGCTGGCCGAGCGGCTGGCCAAGATGACCGCACAGGAGCGGGCCGGCCTTCCCGGCGTGTCCCATGGCCGTGCCCCGCAACTGGCGGCAGGCGCGATCGTCGCGGACGCCGCGATGGACCTGTTCAGCCTGACCGAACTGGAGATCTGCCCGTGGGCGCTGCGGGAAGGCGTAATCCTGCGGCGGCTGGACGCGCTGCCCTCATAGAATGCGGGGCCACCCGGCCGGCCACCGCAGGATCACGGTAGATCGGTTTACTCGGTCATTCCCGCGTTAGGGCGTGCCCTAGTCGGCCTTGTCGGCCGGGTCGCTGGCTGCGGGCCGCGGGAAGACCGGCGAGTCGGACTTCACCGGCCGGCCGGTCTCGGCGGTCCGCTCGGCCGGTGCCGCTGGCCCGGCGCGGTGGGTGGCCCGGGCCGGGGCGGCCGGGGGCTCGGTTACCCCGTTGGTCGAGTCCAGCCCGGCGGTCGTCTTCTGCCGCTCCGGATTGTCCGCCAGCGTGGCGGTGCGGGCGCCAGCCCGCCCGGCCTGCGGGGACGGCGACGCTGTGGATGCGCCCGGCGCGTGCCGTCCTTCCGGCGTCCCGGCCGGCCGGGACGCCGGCGCGGGCGCGGGCGCGCCGACTGCGTTTGAGCCGGAGCCGGAGCCGGAGATCGCGCTCGCGACGGACCTGGCGACTTCGTCCTCCAGGGATCCGCGGGCGGCCTCGCCGGCGACGAGGTTGGTGACCACGTCACGCACCTCGGTGAGCCGCCGGAGAGTCTCCGTGTGCCTGGCTACCAGCAGGTTGAGGCGGCGCTCGGCCCCGTCATGGATCGCGGTCGCGCGGGCGGTCGCCTCGTCGAGCATCTGCTTGGCCTGCGCCTTGGCCGCTGCGACAGCACTCTCGGACTTCTTCTGCGCCTCGCTGATGGTGTGGTCCGCCTCGGCGCGCGCGCCGGTGCGCGCCTTGTCTGCCTCCGCCCGCGCACTGGCAATGGCGTTCTCGGCTTGCTCCTGGGCCGCGGCGAGCATCCGCTCGGTCTGCTCGCGCGCCTCTGCCTTGAACTTGTCCGTCTCTGCCTTGGCGTCGGCGCGCAGCTTCGCGATCTCGTCCTGGGCACGGGCCTTCTCCGCCCGCGCCTCGTCGTCGGCCAGCTTGAGGATCTGCCCCATCCGCTCGCTGACCTCTTCGTAGGCGGGCTTGACGTCCTCCGCCTTCTGGCGGCTGGCGGACAGCTCAAGCTTCAGCCGTTCCATCTCGTCGAGCGAGCGGGACAGCCGCTCCTCGAGGTCGCGTGCCTGGCTGCGGGAGCGGGCGACGAATTCGTTCACCTGACGGCGGCTGTAGCCACGCATCTGTACTTCGAACGCGTCTTCGGAGTCGAGGTCAGGTATGAGATCAGTGTGCTCAGTCATGGTGTCACCCGAGAAGTGGGTCAGGCAGGTAACCGCCGCAGCCTGAAGCGGCGCGGGCGAGTTCCCTGAGATGGGAACGGATCGTGGCGTGACTAGATGGTCTGGAGGTGCAGGTACGACGGGCACGACTCTTGTCCTGAACAGCCTCGCGCGCAACCGAAACGAACGAGTGTCCCGTTTTGCCCTGATTGTGCGGCATCCCATGATGAGGTGATGGCTGAGCATAGCTGGATTGAGGCAGGTTCAGCCGAGTTACCGGGCAGACTGCCGGGACCGGGGGATACGCCCGGTGTATCAGATGCGGGGGAGGTGCCCGATGAGGGTGAGCCTTATTGGGTCGATCGATGGCATCGCCCCGTCGATTCACCCGGAAGCATGGATCGCTCCCGGAGCGGTCGTGGTCGGCCGGGTGACCGTGGACCGGGCCGCCAGCGTCTGGTACGGGTCGGTGCTGCGGGCCGACGACGAGGAGATCGTGGTCGGCGCGGAGTGCAACATCCAGGATCTCTGCTGTCTGCATGTGGATCCGGGTGAGCCGGTGATCCTCGAGGAACGAGTATCTGTCGGGCACCGGGCCACGGTTCACGGGGCATATGTTGCCGCGGGCGCGCTCATCGGGATCGGGGCCGTCCTGCTGGGCCGGTCGCGCATCGGCGCCGGTTCCCTGGTGGCGGCGGGCACAGTGATCCGGCCGGGCCACCAGATCCCGGAGGGCGTCCTGGTGGCTGGCGTTCCGGGCCGGATCGTGCGCGAACTGACAGATGAGGATCGCGACTTGTTTGCCAATACGGCCGCCCGATATGTGAGCCGCGCAGCACGGCATCGGGATGCGGTGTGGCGTGAACTCGCAGGTTAATAGCTCGGACCGATAGATCCACTGCCGCACCTGGATACCGGGTGCGTCAAACTTCTTGGAATTGTTACCGGTGTACTGGGTAAAATCACACTCGAGGATGGTCCAGGAAATGACCCTGATGGGTCATGCGGGGACGCGGCGCCGCGTCGTAGGCTCGTGTGGCCAAGGGTTCCGCGAATCCGCTGGACGATGGAGGTGGGCGCGGTGCGGGAGCATCTCGATCTTCGCGTCCCAGATCGCGTCGCACTCGACGAGATCGCGCTCTATGCGGAAGTGCTCAGCGCGGTGGCGGTGAGTGACAGGCCACTCACCGCGGAAGAGCTGGATGTGGTTCTGGGGATTGGGTCGGTACCAAGCGTTTCCCTCGCCGGGGATTGAGGATCCCCCGGGTGTGGTGCGCAGGGTACGCTGGTTGCGTTGCGTAATCAGATTTCACTTAAAGTATTCAGCGGCCCTGGTAACGAACCCTGGCAGCAACCCCTGCCCTGCTAGCCACCCGGAACGAGCTGGCCCGCGCTCCAGGCGCATTAGGGGTGCATGAACAAGCATTAGGGGTGCATGAACATGATGTCGGTATCCCAGTGCGTGAAGCCCAGCGATTCGTACAGCCGGATCGCCGCGGTATTCGCCTCGTCCACGTACAGCATGACCGCGGCCAGGCCGCGCCCCCGGAGGTAACGCAGCCCGGTCAGGGTCAGCGCACGGCCCAGGCCGGTGCCCCTCTCCTCGGGGTCGACGCCCACCACGTAGACCTCGCCGATGGCCTCGTGGCCGTGCCCGGGGGCCCCGGGATGGCTGCCGTGGACCTTGGTCCAGTGGAAGCCCACCAGCCGTCCCCCGCGTTCGGCGAGGAAAAAGCCGTCCGGGTCAAACCAGGGCTCGCGTTTGCGGAGGTCGAGGTCGGCCCGGGTCCACGCGCCCTGCTCGGGATGCCCGGCGAACGCCGCCCGGTTGATGGCGAGCCAGGAATCCTCGTCCTGGCCGACCCGGAAGGTGCGGACCGTGATCCCCTCGGCGAGCACGGGTATCCCGAGCGGTGCCTGAAGCGGACGGCGCATCGTCCAGAGGGCGCGGACCCGCTCGAATCCGGCGGCGCGGGCCAGCGCGGTGGCCGCGGCCAGATCGCCGTGCGC
>OCZU010001827.1_pt1 | contig 13753 bp, 12 predicted proteins | sample 1539001 | NCBI WGS metagenome assembly OCZU01 (sample SAMEA3539306, study PRJEB22396) | soil metagenome | biome: tundra; feature: field; material: soil | place: USA | collected 2010-05 | depth 0.15 m
GCTAGGGGGTGGAAAGAGTCTCCGGAGGGAAGCCGGCTTCGGCGCTTGCCTTCGTATTGAATTCTCGGAAACGCACCTGGGCTGCACGAATATGCTCATCACGATGCTGCTCTTCGACTCGGTAGACAAGAAAAAGAAGCGCTCCAACTGCAAGGATAAGGATGCCAAATAGGAGGAGATACGTCCACTGTTTTAGCTCGGCATCGAGACCGGGTGTATCTCCGTTGCCCTTGAATGGGAGCACACGTGCCAGATGGTTGCTTAACGGACCTCGGGAGGCCTGCCCTGGCGTCTTCTGCCGTCGTTGCCGGCTCAGATCAACAATATAGCGGAAATGGCGCGTCCAGGCTATTACAAAACGGCGTGAAGGAGCCGCGTCTCCGACGGCCGCGGGACCGGGCTTGCAGGCCGACGAAAATGCCTTTGCCCTGCGCCACGGCGGACTCAAGGGGAGCGGCTGCGATCAACGCGGGGAACACGGCGGGACAGCTTCGTGCGCCATAACCGTAAACCCTACGAGATTGCATCCCGTGCGGAGCAAACGGACCCAGGTCACGAGGTGGTAGACACCTAGCGCAGGCGTGCGATAGAGTGGTGCAGGCGGAGCGTCACCGGGCATGATACCGTTTGCCGAATACTGTGGCCGGATACAGGAGCACCTGGAGCATTTCTATGGCATCCGCGTGGTGACGCGCGACATTCCCGACCCGCTGACCGGGGACCTGGACGGGGCGGAGATTCACATCGATTGCGCGGTAGGTCCGGAACAGCGCCTGTTCCTGCTGGCGCACATGTTTGGCCACACGGTCCAGTGGAACGTAGACCCGCGCTTGTTCGAGATCGGCAGGCCGCAAACGCCTCCGGTTAGCGCGGACCTGCTGCCCGCGATTATAGATTATGAGCGGGAGGCGGCATGCTATGCACTGAGCATGCTCCATCAGATCGGGATAATGGATATCGATCGGTGGTTCTGCGACTACACGGCGTGCGATATGGCGTACCTGCTGCATTACTATCGAACCGGGGAGAAGCGCGCCTTCGTGAGCTTCTGGCGGAATGGCACCCCAGCCATGGAGCCGATGGCGGTCCCGCAGTTTGTCCCGGTCAAACGAGTCTTTCGGCTGGATGGCATCGTGATCTGAGTGCCCCGTGGCGCACGCTTCAGCGTGCCGCTGTCGGCTTCAGCCGACAGTACGGCGAACTGAAGTTCGCCGCTGCACGCTGAAACGCGCGCCACACTATTCCCGGCCCAGCAGCGCCAGTTCCTTCGCCCGGCGGATCGCTTCCGCGCGGTCCATGTCTTTGTACTTGGCGGGCAGCAGGCTGCGGCTGGTGCATTCCAGCACGGCCGCCAGGTTTTGCATTTCGATTTCGGTGGGGTAGGACGGCGGAATGAAATCCTCGAGTGCGGATTTGAGGTCGTCCAGATCGACGGCTGCGCCATTCCCCAGCACCGATCTCATGCGCGCACGGGTGAGCACGGCTTCCACGTCCGCGCCCGAGAGCTGGCCGGAGCGATCGAGGAAGAACTTCTCGGCCTCCGCCGAGGGCAACTTGGTGCCGGTCTTCTTCTGCATGGCGCGCAACATAGCCAGGCGCTCCTCGTCGGTTTCGGGATAGAACAGGGCGATGTGCTCTTCGGCCCGTCCCTGCCGCTTCAGGTCGACGGGCAACAGATCCGGACGGCTCGTGAGCAGAAACCAGATCACTTTGCCGCGCAGCTCCGTATTGCCCATGAACTGGGCGATCTGTGCGAATACCCGATTGCTCACGCCGCTATCTCCGGACATGGAGCGATTGCCCAACTGCGCATCGGCCTCGTCCACCATCACGGCGATGGGGCACATGGCCTGCAGCAGATTCAGCACGCGCTCCAGGTTCCCTTCCGTGACGCCTTGCCACATGCTGCGGAAGTTTTTGAGCATGACGACCGGGATACCCACTTCACCGGCAAAGCAAGTGGTGAGGAAGGTCTTGCCCGTGCCCACGGGGCCGCAGATCACGTACCCCATTGGCACCACCTCGGTGTGGCCGGCGCGAATGAGCGCAGCCGCATCCCGCAGCTTCCTCTTGGCCGGCTCATGGCCGGCCACCATGGATAAATCGAAACGGCTTTGGATGAATTCGAGCAGGCCGCCGGACTCGGCTTCGATCAGTTCCTTCTTGCGCTCGGTGAGGAACCTGGCAGTCAGCGCCAGCTTGTTCTGCACGGCGTGCGAAATCACGGACTGCAGTTGCACGCGCTTGAGGCCCGCGCCGAGTTTGGCGAGCGTGGCATCGGACACGTCGGATCCGGGCGGCAGAGGCGAGCAAGTCAGTTGCGCACGGATGAATTCAAGCCTCTCGTTCTCATCCGGCAGCGGAATCCGGATCGAAGCCACGCCTGGGTTCTGTACGATGCCCTGGTTCAACTCTATCTGGTTCTCGGCAATCAGGCAGATCGTGACATCCGCGCGCAGGAATGCCGGATTCTGTGCCCAGCGTTTCAGGATGACCAGCGCGTTGCGGTCATCGGCGGGCATGCTGGAGACGTCGCCGGCGGGGGCAATGGTCTCGGCGAAATCCAGGATCAGGGCGATCTTCTTGCCATCCGCGATGCGCAGTCGCAGGTAATTGTCCAGGATGTTCAACACGCCGTCGGGATTGCGCGGCAGTGCCTGTGCGTAATTGGTCTGATGAAAACTGTCATAGCCGGAGAGCGCGTTGCGAAAGTCCGCCTGCATCTCGGGACGCGCGAAGCTCAAACCACCGCCGCGGTCGTAGGTCATCACCAGGTCGCGGCGGCCGAACAGACCCTGATTCAGGAAAGAGAGCAGCGGAACGTATTCGATGGCGCCGCCGCGGTCGAGCGGGACCACATCGTGCACGTTTCCGTAGAGCACGAAGACGGAGAGCGTGCGCGAGTAATATTTTTCGGAGAGCGATTGCGCCCATTCGGGCATAGTGGCCATAAGTTGTGGCGCACGCTTCAGCGTGCCGCTGCCGGCTTTAGCCGGCAGGTTTAATTCCGGATCCGGTTGCGCGGGAAGGTCATACCGCCGGAGCTGCCGGTGTCCGCCGGCAGCGGCGCGATGCCGTTCATCTCCGGGACGTTATCGAAGATATTCTCGACTTCGCGAACCGTTTCTTCGGTCTGCTCCACGTCCTTCACCAGTCCTTCCAGATGTTCGCTCAGTTGTTGCGGATCGCGCATGGTCACCGATTGATCCTTGATGAGTCCCAGCACGTCCTCGACGGCCGCGCATTGCGCATCGATCACCGCGCAGTTTTCCTGGATCTTGTGAAACTTCTCAATACGCTTGTTCAGGATCTCGACGCGCTTGCGGTTGATCTCCTGGACTTTGGGCGTGTCGGAATCCCGGCTCTTTTCGAGATTCGCCAGCTCGCGCTGGACGGCGTTCGGATCGGTGGTGCGGAGGTATTCGCCATGCTGCCACGCGGCATGCAGCAGCCGCACATATCCCTGCAGGAGGCCTTGCAGTCGCTCTTCCATCTGTTCGGCGAAGATCTGCGAAGTGGAGGAGAGGCGGCTATAGTTCTGGCGGATGGCGTTGCAGACGGTATCCACTTTGGCATACCGCACGCGCATCTCCTGCGGGATTTCCTGATACATGGCGTTGAGGCGCTGATCGTTGCGGCGCTTCTCCTCGGCGTACTTCCAGGAGCGCACCAGGCGCTGAAAGCGGGGGTTGTGCGGAACCACGCTCAGATACATCAGCTCGAGCCCCGCGCCGAGCAGCAGCGGGAGAGCGCTCGCGGACAACAGGGCGAAACCCGCGATCCCGGCCATCGTGATCCAGTTGTACTGGAGCCGGGCAGCCTCTTTGACGTAGTTGATTTCCGACCCTGTCGAATCGTCTCGCGGCATTAAATGCTCACTCGCACCTGACCGGTCCCGGGCGCGCGGCGCAAGCAAGCCAGCACGTGGTGTTGCATCTCGTGAAACTGCTCGGCTTGCCGGATATCCGGCGCACGCGGCCGCCCGAACGGAACTGGTATATCTTCCACAATAGTACCCGGACGGGCGCTCAGGATGAAAATGCGATCCGCGAGAAAGATGGCCTCATCGACATCGTGGGTGACAAACAGGATGGTGCTGGCGGTTTCCTCCCAAACGCGCAGAAGCAGTTGCTGCATATCGCCGCGGGTTTGGGCGTCGAGAGCGCCGAAGGGTTCATCCATCAAGATCACCTGCGGGTGGTTGGCCAAAGTGCGGGCGATGGCCACCCGCTGCTGCATGCCGCCGGAGAGCGTGTCGGGATAGGACTTCTCAAACCCGTCGAGGCCCACCGCTTCGATCAGGTGCGCGACCAGCGGGCCGCTCTCGGCGGCGGACACGCCATTGATGCGCGGGCCGTAGGCGATGTTATCGGCGACCGTCAGCCAGGGGAAGGACGTGTACTTTTGGAAGACCATGCCGCGATCGCGCCCCGGGCCACCGACCGGCTTACCGTCGACCAGGATCTCGCCGGTGTCGGGGTGGTCGAGGCCGGCGATCATGCGCAGCAGCGTGGACTTCCCGCAACCGGACGGCCCCAGCAGGACGCTGAATTCGCCGAGGTTCCGGCCGTCCGGCGAGAAGGCGTCCGCCACTTCGAAGCTCACGTTGTGCAGCGCCTCGATGCGGCTCCCGTTGGGCCCGGCGAAGCTGCGGGAAAGGTTGCGCACGGAGATCTTGGTTTTATTCACGCTCCTGCCCCCTCCCCTGCTGTACCTTGTTTCTAGTGCCTAGTGGCGCACGCTTCAGCGTGCCGCGGCGAACTTCAGTTCGCCGTGCAGCACCTGAGAAAATCTCGCCGGCCATTGCACACTTGTTCCATGAGTACGTCGATGAGGCGCCTGCCCCACATCTATCCGGAAGGCGCCTGGCTCTTCGTGACTTGGCATCTGCACGGAAGCCTACCCAAAGCGCGATATCCGCCGACGGACAAGTTGTCCGCAGGCAAAGCCTTCGTATGGATGGACCGCTATTTGGATACGACCCGCCTGGGGCCAATGTTTTTGAAGCGCCCGGAAGTGGCGAACCTAGTAGTAGAGGCGCTCGCTCGCGGTGTCCAAAAGGAACTCTACGATTTGCGCGCTTTCGTAGTAATGAGCAATCACGTGCATGTGTTGATTCGGCCACTGCAACAGCCCACGCGTTTGCTCCAATCGCTGAAAGGGACGACGGCGAGGGAAGCCAACCTGATCCTCGCTCGCACGGGCCAGCCGTTCTGGCAACATGAATCGTACGATCACTGGGTGCGGGACCAACTGGAGCTGGAACGCATCGTGGCGTACATAGAGAACAATCCGGTGAAGGCGGGGCTGGTTGCGGAACCTTCCTTGTATCGGTGGTCCAGTGCGTGGCGGGGAGACGGCGAACTGAAGTTCGCCGCGGCACGCTGAAGCGTACGCCACGGCCACACATCATATTACTTCGCATGGGCGGCCTTTGCCGGGGCGCCGGTAGCGACCGCGGCCGCGGGCTCCGAAAGGGGGCGCGACATGCGGCGCCAGGGAAATAGGCGGGCCTCCAAAAACGTTAATAGAAATCGGAACAAGAACGCCGCCACGCCGATGGCGATGATCCCCGCATAGACGCGTTCGAAATCCATCACCTTGCGCGCGGCCTCCACCATGTAGCCCACCCCTTTGCGCGCGTTAACCATCTCCGCCAGGATCACGTAAGTCCAGCCGATATCGTACAGGATACGAAACGAGCCGAAGATCGAGGGCACCGAAGCGCGGAACAGCAGCCACAGGATATGGCGGCGTTGCGCGCCCAACGTCCAGGCCGTCTCGAGCAGGCTGTCATCCACCTTGTTCACCTCTTCCACCACCACGGCCAGCAAGTAGAAGAACATGCCAAACCAGAGGAACGCGATTTTCATGGATTCGTCCATGCCGAACAGCGCCAAGAATGCGGGAAGGAAGGCGGTGATGGGCATGGAGCGCATGGGCGCCGCGACCGGGTTGACCAAGTCGTGCACCCACCGGAAACTGCCCATCAGCAGACCCAACGGAATGGCGATGACCACACAGAACGTGAAGGCTTGCGCAATGCGCCACCAGCTCTTGAACACATTGCCGAGCAGGTCGTATTCGGTCCAGAGGCGGACGAACGCGCGCATCACGCCGAGGGGGCTGGGGAGGGAAAATGGCGGCAGGATTTCCCAGTGGGTGAGCGCGAACCAGACGGCCAGAATGCCGGCCCAGGCGGCTACCGCCAGGATCAGCCGCGTGCGGCGCGAGATATCTTTACGGATAGTGAACAGAGAGGGTCCCACAACCTACGCACCGGGGTTTGGGTACACCTTGATGTCGGTGCGCCGGTTCTTCTCCCGGCCTTCCGGCGTGGAGTTGTCGGCGAGCGGCCGGTCCGGCCCGTTGCCGGCGGTACGCATACGCGTGGCGGGGAATCCATACTTATCCATGAGATACTGCTTGACCGCCTCGGCCCGCTCCCGGGAAAGCTCCACGTTGCGCGCGCGCGCGCCGCTGGCATCGGTGTTGCCGTCGATGTCTACCACCGTGTTTTCGTAGGCTTTGAGGAAACCGCCGATCTCGTCCACCACAGCGCGCGAGTCGAGACTCATCCTGGCCGAATTCGTGTCGAAATAAATAGAGCGGCGCTGCGTGGCGATGGGCGTGGCTCCCTTGGCCGGCTCCTTGTATTCGGTGGGCGGCTCCGAAGAGGCCACCGGGAATTTCCCGTTCAACTGGTCGATGAAGCGGCGGTCGACACTGGCCTCGGCATCGAAGGTGTGCTTGATGATGCGATCCTCGTGGTACATCTCCTGGGCCATTTTGAAGATGTTGGTGTAGTCGGTATCGGCGCCGCGCGTGCCGAAGAAGGCCTTGTTATCCGCATAGTCGGCCAATCTCACGCCGCCCAGCATCGTCTTGGCAAGATCTTCGGGAATGTTGAAATCCTTGATGGTGCCGATCAGGGTGTGCGCGCGATTGGGTTGCGCCTTGATGAACTCGACCCCTTCCAGCCAGCCCTGGACCAGTTTCACGACCGTCTGCGGGCAGCGCGAGGCGAAGCGATCGCTTACCACCAGAATATCGGCGATCAAATGGTTGGCGATGCGCGTGTCGTAGATTTTCCTGGATCCGGGCCGCTTGGTAACGGCGTCGCTCATATCCGGGTCCCAGGCCACGGCGGCGTCCACTTTCTGCTGGGCGAACAGGGTGGCCGGCTCGATGCCGTCCTTGGTGTGCACGGCCTTGGAGAAGATCTCGTTGCGCTGTTCGGTGGTGAGGCCCGAGCTTTTCAGGCCGTTCCAGAGCAGGAAATGGGACGGCGTGTAAGGCGCGAACGCCACGGTCTTGCCGGCCAGATCCTCGATGCTGTTGATGCCCTGCTTTCCGATCACGCCATCGGCGCCGCGCGACCAATCCACCATGAAGAAGGCGTGCGCCCCGACTTTCTTGTCTTGAAACTGCGCGTAGTCTTTGGCCCAGACATCGGCGGTGGTGAGCATCACATCCACGTTGTTGGTGGCCAGCGCCGCGGCGCCTTCGGTCCAGTCGTCGATGATTTTGAAGCTGACCTTGAGCCCGGCCTTGTCGTAGATGGAGCCCGACGCGGTATCCAGGCCGCCGTTGGCGACCAGGCCGGCCGCGCAGCCGACCCAGATATTCACGCGTACGCGCACCGTATCGCAGCTTGCATCGCTTGTCGCGGCGACCGGCAATGGCTTCGAAGTATCGAGCGGCTCGCTGGGAGATGTATCGGAACGCGAGCCGAGCACACTCCGGAAATTCACTACGCCGTATTTTTGCAGGCTGTAGCCAACCAAGCCAAGCCCGACGAGGAATATGAGGGCCCATCCGCCCTTCTCAATTTTGACAGCCATAATTTACCTCAGGCGTTCCTTTCCGCCTCGCGCGCGCCGATGGTCTTCTGCGCGGCTTCCGGCGCGGCCTCCGGCGGCACAATGCCCATCTCCACTTTGAACTGCTTGACCAACTCGTTGGCGCGCAGCTTCTCGACCTCCTCGTCGATCTTGATCGCCTGCTGATCGACGTTACCCATGGCCATCTCCATGCGGGCCTCGTTCACCGCGGTGGTTTCCTCGATCTTGCGCACCATCTCGTCGTGCGTGGCGCTGATGCCCGAGACGTCGAACTGCTCCATCACGTCGGCGACTTTCTTCTGCCATTGCGACCGGCGGTAATCGGCGATGGCACCTAGCGCTTCGTGCGTTTTACGGTCCTTCTCCATCATGAAGGCCTTTTTCACCGCCATGGCTTTGTCGAACGCCGCGCGCGCGGTGGAAAGCTGGCCCTGGTTGCGGGCGAGCGCGCTGCGCACCTGTTCGAGCCGGATGGCAAAGCTCCCCGCCAGATCGTCGCGCCCGGCCTGGATGGCGGCCTTGGTCTTGGCCGTCAGGTCGTTGATATCGTTCTTGTACTTCGCCTCTTCCCTTTCGAGCAGCGTGGCGTTGGCCTTCACCATGGCGATCGACTCGTTCATGCGCGGCACCTGGTCGTTCATGTCGCGAATGTTCTGCTCGAGGATGATTTCCGGGTTTTCCGCTATGGAGATGAAAAACCCGAAGAAGGAACGCAGCATGCGGGACAGCCGATTAAACATAGGCAATTCCTCTCCTTACGGCTATGCGCCCGAAGTTTTCGGGGACTCTGGCCTGGCGCCCGCCTGCGCACCGCGCGACGCAGCCGCGGCGCCGCCGGTAGTGATGGGACTTTCGGCCACAAAATAAGAAACGGATTCGGCGATTTTTTGTTCCTCTTGCTGCTTTTGCAACCGCCATGCGTAGAAGCGCTCTTTCTGTTTAGCTACCTCGTCGTTGTTGGCTTGGATACGGGCCTTGTGCTCCTGGGTCAGACGGTCTAACTCGGCCTGGATCTGCGAGTTATCCTGCGCCGTGCGGGCTTCCAGCTCGTCCAGGGACTTCTGCTGCACGCGCTCGAAGCCATCGAGAGCGCGATCGCGCTTTACGGCGTCTTCGATGACTTCCTCAATCTTGACGCCGGCGGCGTCCAGCGCCAGCAAAACCGAGTTTTTCTTGACCTCGGCTGGAAGAGTGCGGATGCGCTCGCTTTGCAGCATCTCGGTCACCTTCGTGATGGTATAGCCATGCGCGGGCGGCTGAATCTCCGCGGCGTGATAGATCTCGTCAAAGCCCGCCGCGGCGCTCACGGGGCTGGAGAACTTCGGCTCGGCCGCCACCGAGGAGGCGATCTCGGCGACGGTCTGCGCGGGAGTCTTAGCGGTTGGGGCGCTATCCTCCGGCGCGCCGTCCTCTCCCGGCGGCTGGTCCACCGAGAGGAACAGGTTGTACCATTTCTTACTGATACGGGCCTCCGGACGATCAGTGTAGCATGAACGCCCTCGGCTTTGAAGGCTATCGTGTCCGTCCGAAATGGTGGCGCACGCTTTAGCGTGCCGCTGTCGGCTTCAGCCGACAGAACGGCGAACTGAAGTTCGCCGCTGCACGCTAAAGCGTGCGCCACAGGGCTTACGCCGCCGCATCCAACTGCCGCAACCCCCAGCGCGCCGATTCACTTACCACCGCCTCCGCCCGAGCCGCCAGCTTTTCCAGCGGCGCACGGAACTTCTCCTCCCTGGCATTACCCATGGCGATCGCCACGTTGCGCAGAAACCCCGCATACCGTGCGCGCGGGATCGGGCTGCCCCGGAACATCTCGCGGAACTCCTCTTCGGACAGCGCGGCCAGATTCTCCAGCGGTGGCGCGAAGTGCGCGGCGGCGAAGGCCGATTCCCCAGTCGTGGGCGCGCGGCGGTTCCACGGACACACATCCTGGCAGATATCGCAGCCAAAAACGTGGCGTCCGATGGCGGGCCGCGCCTCTTCGGGCGCCGTGCCGCGCAGCTCGATGGTGAAGTAAGAAATGCATAGCCGCGAATCGAGCGCCCACGCGGGGCCCTCCACCAATCCTGTGGGCACGATGGCTTGCGTCGGGCACGCCTCGATGCAGAGCGTACACGAGCCGCAACGGTCCGGTGGCGGCTGGTCCGGCTCCAGGTCGAGCGAAAGCAGCAACTCGCCCAGAAAGAACCAGGAGCCCATGGCCTGGTTAATGAGGCAGGTGTTCTTGGCGATCCAGCCCAGTCCGGCATGCCGTGCGTAAGCGCGCTCCAGCAGCGGCGCAGTGTCCACGCAAATCTTCCACTCGAACGGCGCCGGCGACGCCGCGCGCAAACCATCCACCACGCCCGCCAGTCCGCGCCGCAGCACCTGGTGGTAATCCTCGCCCCACGCGTAGCGCGAGATCCACGCCAGATCCTCGCCGGCGAATTGCGTCGAGTAGGGCTGCGGCCCGTTGTAGAGCTTGCCCACGCAGAGAATCGACCGGGCGGACGGCAGCAAATGCCGCGCATCGTCCCGCAACCCGGCGCGCCGGTCTGTTAAATAGCGCATCTCGCCAGCCATGCCGCCCGCGATCCACTGGGCGTAATACCTGGCCTCGGGCGCCGGACCCGCCGCCGCGATTCCGGCCAGCTCGAATCCGCACTCACGCGCCAGCGTCTTGATTTGTTCCGGGTGCATGGATACCGAACTTCCCCCGGTACTTTTCCGGCATCCTGCACGGCCGCAGGTCCCGCCCCAGGAAGATATGCTTGGTTTCGCCCGTGGCCAGCTTGCGCCCGTCCGCCGAGAGGCGCATTTCGTAGGCGAACAGCACCATGCGCGGGTTGGCCTCTTCCACCCACGTGCGGATGACGACTTCCTCGTCGAACCGCGCCGGAGAGGCGTAGCGGCAGCGCGCCTCGGCTACCGCCAGGAAAACGCCATCCTCCAACTCCATCTGCTTGTACTCGAAGCCGCACGCTTTGCAGTACTCCACGCGGCCGACCTCCATCCACACCAGGTAATTGGCGTAGTAAACCACGCCCATCTGGTCGGTCTCGGCATAGCGCACGCGGATGCGCGTTTCGTGAGGCGGCATTGTGAGCAATTATACGCTCAAGCGCGCCCCAGGGTGGGGCGGTGGCAAATGGTCAGTTACTCGTGGCGCAGGGCTGCCATGGGGTCGATGCGGGAGGCGCGGCGCGCTGGGGCGTAGCCTGCCAGGATCGCGGCGGCGGCCAGCACCAGGACCGACACCGACAGTGCCAGCGGGTCGTGGGGTTTCATGCCGAACAGGAACGAGGCGACGAAGCGCGTAAGGCTGTAGGCGACCGCCAGCCCGATGCCGAGACCTACCGCGGCCAAGGTGACGACTTCGCGCATTACCATCCACACGATGCGGCGGCTTTCCGCGCCGAGAGCCATGCGGATTCCGATTTCGCTGGTGCGGCGCGCGACGGAGTATGCCACGCTGCCGTAGAGGCCGATGCAGGCGATGAGCAGCGCGAGGACGGCGAAGCAGCCGCAAAGCCCGGCAAAGGTGCGCTCCTGGCTGATGGTCTGATCGATTATGCGCGATTGCGTGCTGACGTCGGAAACGGGAACGGCGGGGCTGGCCTGGCGCACGATCTGCCGGACGGTGCTGACGAGCGCCAGAGGGTCGTTGGCGGCGCGCAGTTCGAATACCACCTGTCCCAGACCGTCGACATCCTGGGTGTAAGGCACGTAGGCCACCGGCGGCGTGTCATCTTCTTTGATGGAGTTGTACACGCTGGTCTTGGCTATACCGACGATTTCGATATCCGCGGGGCTGGTCGGGCTGCCAATTCCGATGTGGCGCCCGACTGGATTCTCACCCGCGAAGTACTTCTTTGCAAACTTCTCGTTGACCACGGCGACGCGTGGAGATTCCAGATCGCGCTGCTCGATATCGCGGCCCAGCAGAATCGGGATCTGCATGGTGGTGAGGAAGGAGTGGTCGACGTCTATCTCGCTGGTCGATAGTTTCTCGCCCGCGGTTTTCGCCACGCCGGGAATGCTGAGAGAAGATTCGTGCCAGTAGCCGGCAGCCAGTGGATAGTTGGAGAAGGTGACGTTCCGCACTCCCGGGATGTTGCGGAAACGATCGCGCAGATTGCCATAGAAACGGGCGAGTGCGGCGCCTTTGTATCCGGCGGGGCGGGCATTCAGATTGAAGAGCAATACGTTCTCCCGGTTGAAACCGATCTGGATGGAGTGGAGGTTGGAAAGAGTGTGGACGAACAAGCCGGCCGCCACCACCAGCAATAAGGAGATGGCGATCTGCGACACGACCAAAACGTGGCTCAAGCCGATGCGAATACCGGCATGCCGCAGCCGCCCGCGCGGCGCGCTGGCACGGGTCTCTTTCAACGCGGGAGTGAGATCGACGCGGGTGCCCTGCAAGGCGGGCGCCAAGCCGAAGAGCAGCCCGCAGACGACCGCGAGGGCGAACGTGAAACCCAATACCTGCCAGTCGATGGCGGCGTGCAAAGTGAACTTGTCGCGGCCGTTGGCCAGCAGCCAGGTGATGGACCGGATCCCCCAAGCCGCCACCAGCACGCCGAGTGCCCCGCCCAGGATGGAGAGAAGCAGGCTCTCGGTGAGCAACTGGCGCACGACACGGAAGCGGCCTGCGCCCAGGCTCAACCGAACGGCTATCTCGCGGCGGCGCCCGGTGGCGCGCGCGAGGAGCAGGTTGGCGATATTGGCGCACGCGATCGCCAGGATGAGGCCGACCATGGCCATGAGCACGTAGACAGGCTGCGAATACTGGCGGCGTAACGAGTCCAGGCCGGAGGCGCCTTCCTCAAGCCACAGCACGGGCATGTCAACCTTTTCTTTTGCGGTGGCGGCGGTACCGATGACAAACTCGTGGAATTGGCCCGCCAACCGCGCTTGGGCCGCGCGGATGCTTACGCCGGGCCGCAAACGGCCCATCATTTCCACCCAATAGAATTTCTTGTCGAGGAACCTTTTCCGATATTCGTCCGGCTTGGGAGCGAGCAATAGACCGGCATGAAGGGGGATCGTCAACTCGGGCGCAGATCCGGGGTCGACGCCGAAGAAATCGGGTGGGGAGACTCCAGCGATAATAAAGGGCGTACCGCCGATCAGGATGGACTGCCCCACTGCGGACGGATTGGAGGCGAAGCGGCGTTGCCAGTACGTATAGCTGATGACGGCCACGGGCGGAGCGCCAAAGTGATCGTCATCCTCAAGGATCAGGCGGCCGGCGGCGGGATAAACGCCAAGGCCGCCGAAAAAGCCTCCGGACACCAGTTCGGCATCCAGGATTTCGGCCTGGCCCTCGACGACCGTGTTGGGTCTGCCGCCCCAGGCATAAGCGAACAGGTTCGAGAAGACATCGCCGTCGGCGCGAAAGAGATCGAAGGCCGCATAAGGGTAGTTGGGGCTGTTCACGCCATAGCGCGCATCCTTGTGGCGGGTACCGCTCATGCTTTCGATAACCGCCGGCTGATCCTTGGACTGCCAGTGGATTACTGTTAGTTGTTCGGGATGCTGCACCGGGAGGGCGCGCATCACGATGGAGTCCAGGAAGCCGTAGATGGCGGTATTCGCGCCGATGCCCAGCGCCAGGGACAGCGCGGCCATGGCCGTAAATAACGGATTGGCGGTCATCATGCGCAGGCCGTAGCGCAAGTCCTGCACGAATTGTTCCCAAAAAGTCCATGTCCACATGGCGCGGCTCTCCTCCTGCAGCGCTGTCGCGTTTCCGAACTGGCGATGGGCAGCGGCGGAATCGCCCGCCGCGGCGGATTTCATGGCGAGGTGGTGGCGCATCTCCTCGGCAAGGTCTTGCTCGAAGCGGTCGCGGTGAAGGAACAATCGAAGTTTGCGGAGAAGTTCGGGCATACGATCCTTAGGCATACTATACCATAGTTAGACTA
>OCZU010001828.1_pt1 | contig 13753 bp, 8 predicted proteins | sample 1539001 | NCBI WGS metagenome assembly OCZU01 (sample SAMEA3539306, study PRJEB22396) | soil metagenome | biome: tundra; feature: field; material: soil | place: USA | collected 2010-05 | depth 0.15 m
GGGTTCCTGGCCGGCGAAGGGGTCATCGCATCGGCCTCGGATGTCACGTCGATCACCGCGTTCTCGGCCAGCCGGACCACTAGCCGGGCCGCTTCCGGAGATCAGCGTCGAGCAGGCCATGGCCGAACTGGACGCCATGATCGGCTTGACCGCGGTCAAGGACCAGATCCGCCAGATCACCGCGTCCGTCGAAGCGGCGCGGCGCAGAGCGCTGGCCGGCTACGGCGGCGACAAGCCCATGCAGCACTTCGTGTTCCTGGGGCCGCCGGGCACCGGGAAGACCTCGGTGGCCAGGGTCGTGGCCAAAATCTTCTACGCTTTCGGGCTGCTCGACACGCCGGCCGTGGTGGAAGCGCAGCGCGCCGACCTGGTCGGTGAGTACCTCGGCGCCACCGCGATCAAGACCAATGATCTTGTGGATTCCGCGCTCGGCGGCGTCCTGTTCATCGACGAGGCGTACAGCCTGGTGAACGACGGCGAGGGCCAGGGCGACCGGTTTGGCAACGAGGCCGTCCAGGCGCTGCTGAAGCGGGCCGAGGATAACCGGCAGGACCTCGTCATCATCCTCGCCGGGTACGAGCGGCAGATGGAGACCTTCCTGGCCAGCAATCCAGGACTGAACTCCAGGTTCGGGCTCAGGGTGAAGTTCCCCGGCTACTCACCCGCAGAGCTGATGGCGCTGGCCGAACTGTCGGCGGAACAGCGCGGCGAGGTCCTCGATCCAGATGCCCGCCCAGCGCTGTGGCGGATGATGGAGGACATCGGACGCCGCCGGCTCGCCGACGACCTCGGCAACGGGCGGTTCGTCCGCAGTCTGCTGGAAAAGGCAGGCCAGGTCAGGGACGTCCGGGTGATGGCGGGCGGGGCCGAGCCCACATCCGAGGACCTGGTGACGCTGGAGGCAGCGGACCTGGAGCGAGCCGGCGCTGAGCTCACCGCGAGGTTCCGCGGCTATACCGAGGCGCCCACCTTGGAGAGCGCCCTCGCCGAGCTTGACGAGCTGATCGGCCTGGAGCCCGTCAAGCGGCAGGTGCACGAGATCACCGCGCAGCTCCGGGTGGCCCGGCTGCGGGACCGGCAGGGGCTGGCCAGCCAGCCGCCGGCCCGGCATTTCGTGTTCACCGGCCCGCCGGGCACCGGGAAGACGACCGTCGCCCGGATCCTCGGCCGGATCTTCGCGGCGCTCGGGCTGCTGGTCCGCCCCGAGGTCATCGAGGCGCACCGGTCGGATCTGGTTGGCGAGCATCTCGGCTCGACCGCGATCAAGACCAGCAAGCTGATCGATTCGGCCCTGGGCGGGGTGCTGTTCATCGATGAGGCGTACTCGCTGTACAACGCCGGCTACTCGGGTGGCGACGCATACGGGTCGGAGGCCGTGGCGACGCTGCTCAAGCGGGCCGAGGACGACCGCGACCGGCTCGTGATCGTGCTGGCGGGATACCCGGCGGATATGGACAGGTTCCTGCACAGCAATCCGGGGCTCGCGTCCCGGTTCGGCGTGCGGATTGGTTTCCCCAGTTACACGCCCAGTGAGCTGGCCAGGATCGCCGGGGTCATCGCGGAGCAGGCCGGGGACACCTTCGAGCCGGGCGCGCTGCCGGTGCTTGAGGAACTCTTTGGCCGAGCCGCCGTAGCGGGGCGGATCAACGAACTCGGCAACGGCCGGTTCGCGCGATCGCTGTTCGAGCGGGCCTGCGCCGCCCGGGACCTGCGGGTCGCACATCTCGGCGACGACGCGAGCGCGGCCGACCTCACCACCGTGTCCGCCGCCGACCTGCGCGGCGCGTTCCTTGAACTGAGCGGGGAGGCGGACACCGGATCGTCGTGAACGGCACCGTCGCAGTCAGGATGTTGCGATCGGGACAGTCGCGATCGGGGTACCGGTCACCCCAGTTCGGCGGGAGGCAGATCCTGCAGCGCCGCGATCAGGGTCTTGGAGTCCGTGCCCGCGTCCCTGATCACGTACATGAGCGTGTGCAGCACCGCGTGCCTGTCCTCGCCCCGGTCAAGCAGGCGCTGCGCCGCCTCCCACAACTCGGGCGGATCGCCCCGCCAGAGCCGGTCGGCGAGCGCTAGGTGCCGGTCGATGTGCAGTTCACCGGTGTGCCGCCCGTTCGCCTCCTTGTGATCAGCAGCCAGTAGCGTGCGCCGATCCGCTTGCTGGACAGGATCAAGCGTGGTCAGGTCGATGCCTTCGTGCCGGCCCCTGAGCACCGGGAAGGCGAACGCGCGCCGGGGCAGGGCCTCCAGGTCATCGTCGGGCAGCAGCCTGGCCACCAGCTGGGGATCCAGGCCGAAGGCAGTCGGATCGCGGTAGACCTGCGCAAACGTGGCCATCGTGTTGAAGACCGCATCGAGTGTCTCGGCGACCGCCGCCGTGGCTACCGTGTGCCGCCTGCCTGCCCAGCGAACCCAGGAGGCGAGCACGTGCGGCATTGCGTGCTGCTCGGCCGGGGAGAGCATGATCTTGCGCGGCAGCCAGTCCAGGAGGAAGGTCTCCACCTTCGCCGGGCTCATCCGGAGCGGCCGGCCGAAGTCCTGGTCACAGCCGTAGTCGATGATGTGGTCGGCGCACCGGCTGGCCGCCTTGGTGTCGGAGAGGTCCTCTGCCTCATCGGAGGCGAGGAACTCGGCCACCAGCATGGCCCGGCGGTCCCTGGTCCACGCGTGCCGCCGGGCGGTCGCGCCAGCCCAGCCGGAGCCGGTACCCGGTGCCGCCAGCTCGCCGGAAGCTGATCCGCGGGCAGCGGCGGCCCCTGGTGCCCGGGTCCGTGAATTGGGCCAGGCCGGGGGAAGTGTGCGGATCCTGGCCCGGAGAAACGCGTGATAAGACGCGAACGAATCGCTGGCCGCCGGGCTCGCGCCGGATTCGGTCACCGCGAGCGCCGTCTCCAGCAGGCGCCGCGCTTGTGGTGCCTCCACCGGCCGGAACGAAGGCCGGATGGCCTCGCCGCCGACCGCCTCGCTTGCGTCGCGGCAGCGTTCGAGGAGCTTGTCTACCTGCGAGGTCACCCATCCGTCGCGCAGCATTCCGCCGGCGTTGTAGTCCACCACCATGACCAGGGCGTGCGGCTCCTCCCCGGCGTAACTGAACACGCACACGACCTCGTCGCGGTCGCCGAAGACATCGGAGTTCACGTAGCACTCCGCGGCGGCGACCGCGCCGACATGCTCCGCCCAGCCGGGCCGGGCCACCCCGTGCTCCATCAGAGCCAGGGCGGCGGCCTCCGCCCTGGCCGCCTGGCGTGGCGTGCCCAGGCAGGCTATGCCGGACAGGAGGGCCAGCGCCGCCGGGCTCTTCTGCTGCGCCGCGTAGCCGACGAGGCCCTCACCCACCAGCTCCTCGACGTCCGCGCGACCGCGTCGGCCAGCCTGCGGGGCGCCCTGCCCCCACCAGGTGCCGAGCAGTTCGCTGACCATGAGCTCGGCATCGAGCGGACTGCGGACCGCGAGCAATTCGCGCGCAGCGCGCAGCATCTCGGCGAACAGCGCGTTCGGCGGGGGCGAGGCCCCGGCCGCCGCCGGCCCACTTCCTTTGCCGTGGCCTGAGTGGCCCGCCCCGCCAGGGGGCTCTCGGCGTCTACTCTGCGGGCTCACATGAACAGCTTCCCAGATTCACGGCGCGCCGTGCCACGTCCACGCGGGATGCCGGCACGTTTCCGGGTTCGTTAGATTTGCCGGCCCCCGGCGAGGCTGTCCTCGCGGGCCCCAACGTCGGCGTGCTGGCTCCGGTGGCGCGCGATTTCGCCTAGGATATGGGAAGCTTGCCTGCGTGGCCACCGCGATGTCTGCGGTTGCCGTGCGTGGTACGCGCGGCGGGGCGGTGCCGTACCGGTGGCTCCCCGTGACCGCGTTGTTGCCACTAACCTGCTTGAGTCTGCGGTGAGCAGGAAGGAGCCGATGCATGGCTCACGCACGGGACCGGAGTGCGGACGATGAGCGGCGTGGTCTATGAGCACTGACACCTCTGCACCCCAGCCCCAGGTGTCCGGGCTGGACAGCTCCGATTCGGCGCTGCTCGCCACACTTCTGCGCGAGGCCCCGATCGGATTCGCGTTCTTCGGTACGGACATGCGTTTCCGGAGGATCAACCGGGCGCTGGCCGGCCTGCCCGGCCGCGGCCTCGGCGACCACCTCGGCCGTCTGCCTTCGCAAGTCTGGCCGGAGACGCTGGCGATCCGGGTGGAGTCGGCGGTCCGCCGGGTCCTCGAGGAAGACCAGCCTCTGTTCGAGTCTGACCAGCTGGTCAGCGTACCCGCCCCCGCCTCCGCTCCCGCCGTCCCCGGTCCAGCTACCCCCAGTCCCTCCCGGATAAGTACCGACGGCGCGGCCGGGGACGCCACAGCCATGGACGGACCGGCGGACGCGGACGGCGCGGCCGCGGACGGCCTCGGCCGCGACGGTACGGGCCCAGGTCTCGGCGCCTCCGCTGGCGTGGATACGGCTGGCGCGGAACTCAGGCACTGGGCGTTCTCGTGGTTCCCGGCGCACGGTCCGGAGGGGGACATCACCGGTGTCGCCCTGATCGCGGTAGATGTCACTGACCGCCAGAACTCGGCCGAGGCTGTCCGCCGGAGTGAGGAGCGTTACCGCTCGCTCGTCCAGGCCGGTGCCCAGGTGGTCTGGGTAACCACGCCGACGGGAGCCATCGCGGAGGATTCTCCGGAGTGGCGCTGGATAACTGGCCAGACCCTGGAGGAATACCTGGGCAGCGGCTGGCTGGACGCGATCCACCCGGAGGACCGCGAGCGGGTGGACCGGGACTGGCGCGAGTGCGTTCAGGCCGGAAAAGTCTTTGACAACCGGTACCGGGTCCGCACCAAGAAAGGGTCATACCGGCATTACGACGTCCGTGCTGTCCCGATAGAGCGGGATGGGAAGATCATCGAGTGGGTGGGGGCCAGCACCGACGTCACCGGCCAGCGTGAGGCCGAGGAGATGCGTGGCAGGCTGACCGAGCAACTGTCTGCCGCCGCGCTGCGTACCGCGCGGCTTCAGCAGGCCACCTCGATGCTCGCCGAGGCACTGACCGTCTTGCAGGTGGTCGAGGTGATCACCGAGGTCGGGCGCTCGGCGATCGGTGCGGAACGATCGACGGTGGCGCTGCTCGACCCGAACCGGCTCCGGTTGCGCACGGTCAATCCTGGCGGCCTTCCGGATAGCCCGGGCGCGCCGGGCGGGGATATCCCGCTGGACGTGGCCAGCGTGATGACCGCCGCGATCACCGCCCGGCGCCCCGTGCTGGTCGAGAACCCCGATGCGCTGCGCCGGCTGTTTGATGGTGTCGCGGACGTCGACCTGTTTCTGGCCCATAGCGACGAGCGGGCCTGGGTCGGCCTGCCGCTGCTGGCCGCGGGTGCGCCGCTCGGCGCGCTGCGGTTCTCCTTCACCCGGCCCCGCCAGATCACCGAGGAGGAGCGGGTCTTCCTGGAGGCGCTCGCGGGCCAGTGCGCCCTGGCGCTGGAGCGCGCGTCGCTGTTCGAGCGTGAGCACACCACAGCGGAGACCCTGCAGCGGAGCCTGCTGCCTGACCGGCTGCCGAGCGTGCCAGGGATCATCCTGGAAGCGTTTTACCAGCCGGTCACCAGGACCATGCAGATCGGCGGGGACTGGTACGACGCGTTCCGGCTGCCGGACGGCAGGCTGGCCGTCGCGGCGGGCGACGTGATGGGAAAGGGGCTGACCGCCGCGGCGGGCATGGGCCGGGTACGCAACGCGCTGCGTGCTCTGGCGCTCACCGACCCGCGGCCAGCGGCCGTGCTCGCTGGGCTGGACCGGCTGTTCACCGCCACCGAACTGGATGAGCAGGTGACGACCGTGGCTTACCTGGTCGTCGACCCGGTCACCGGCGAGGGCCTGGTCGGCAACGCGGGGCACCTGCCGCCGCTGCTGCTGTCCAGCGACGCGCCGCCCCGGCTCGATCAGACAGAAGCCGGCACTCCGCTGGGCTGGGCCAGCCCGCGCCAGCAGTACGTGTTCCGGCTGCCGCCGGGGAACACCGCGGTGCTCTACTCGGATGGGCTGGTCGAGAACCGCAGGCGCGGCCTGGACAAGGGCCTTGACGAGTTGGTCGCCGTGGCGGCGCAGGCCCGGCCGGGTGTGGTTGAAGATCCTGCCAGGCTGCTGGAGTACCTGGTAGACCGGATGCTCACGGGTTACGAGCAAGACGACGACGTGACCGTGCTCGTCCTGCATGTACCGCGGCGCGACGGGACACCGCCGCCCCGCGCGGCTGGCAGTGTGATGCCTGCGGCTCGAAGGGGTAAGGCATGAGAGAGATAGCAATGATGCCAAGGTGGGCCAGGTGATGAGACGCCTGCTGGCACCGCTGGCCCGGTCGGCGGTACGAGCTACCCGTCGACTCCGCCTAAGGTGGTGGTCGGGAGTAAGGCCACTCGCGATTGCGGCATACCGCGGTGCGGGCCCGCTTCCGCCGCAGTCCTCGCAGCGGGGTGTGCGCATTAGGGTCCATTTCCCGCTCACGTACGCAGGGAGAGATGTCTGTGTCGCCTGCCAGTTCGGCTAGTCATCGGTCGTTTGCGGCTCGGCAGGCCGCCGTCCAGCGAAGGAAGGGGTGACCGCGGTGGCAAGCGCTGCAGGCTCCGCAGCGCGGAGGCAGTCAAGGCCGGAAGGCCAGGGCAGGCAGGTGCCAGCGCAGCAGGCCTCCGGGCGTGGCGGATCAGGGGAGACGGGCGGTTCCCGGCCGGATCGAGCAGTCACGCTCGTGGAGGGGGACGCTCCCGCCGATGGGCGCGAGGCGCCGCAGTCGCCGGGCCACCGCAAGCGCGGGAAGCAGGCGGCCCAGCCAGGCGGGCCGGGCAGCCCGAAGAAGGACTCCAGCGGAGCCAAGTCCCAGCAGGATGCCGGTTCCGAGAAGGACTTGGGCGGGGCCGTGGCGGCTGGTGAAGGCGCAGACCTGGTCGGCGTGCCGGACCTGGATGCTGAAGCTGAGCTGGATGCCGTGGTGGACCCGATCGATGCCGACCTGGCCGATGGGGGTCTGGACGCGGCCGAACTCGACGACTTTGTGGACATCGCCGCCGTGGACCTGGACGTCGAGGTTGATGTCGTCGTTGTAGTCGAGGAGGACCTGGCCGACGACGATATAGCCGGCGACGCTGAGCTCGAGGACGGCCTCGGCGGGCCGGAGGCGGCCAGCGCCGGAGGTGCTGGTGCGGCTACCGCCGGCCCGGACGGCGCGGCCGGGCCTGGATCGCCGGCGGCTGAGCCTGCCGCGGCGGGCCAGGCTGTCCGCGCGGTCAAGGCAGGCGCCAGCGAGGGCGAGGAAGAGGCGTTCGTCTACGGGGACGACGACGACGACCTGCCCGCGGCGCAGGTGGCGTCCGCGGGCGCCACGGCGGACCCGGTTAAGGACTATCTCAAGCAGATCGGCAAGGTTCCGCTGCTCAACGCGGAGCAGGAAGTCGAGCTCGCGAAGCGGATCGAGGCCGGGCTGTTCGCCGAGGAGAAGCTCGCCGAGGGCCCGGGTGCCCTGCGGTCCACCGAGCGCTTCGACATGGAGTGGATCGCCGAGGACGGCCGGCGGGCCAAGAACCACCTGCTGGAGGCGAACCTGCGGCTGGTGGTGTCGCTGGCCAAGCGGTATACCGGGCGCGGGATGCTCTTCCTCGACCTCATCCAGGAGGGCAACCTCGGCCTGATCCGCGCGGTCGAGAAGTTCGACTACACGAAGGGCTACAAGTTCTCGACCTACGCCACCTGGTGGATCAGGCAGGCGATCACCCGGGCCATGGCGGATCAGGCCCGGACGATCCGGATCCCGGTGCACATGGTCGAGGTCATCAACAAGCTGGCCCGGGTGCAGCGGCAGATGCTGCAGGACCTGGGCCGGGAGCCGACCCCGGAAGAACTGGCCGCTGAGCTGGACATGACCCCGGAGAAGGTCATCGAGGTGCAGAAGTACGGCCGGGAGCCGATCTCGCTGCACACTCCGCTCGGCGAGGATGGCGATAGCGAGTTCGGTGACCTGATCGAGGATTCCGAGGCGATCCAGCCCGGCGAGGCGGTCAGCTTCACCCTCCTCCAGGAGCAGCTGCATTCGGTGCTCGACACGCTCTCCGAGCGGGAGGCAGGAGTGGTCTCCATGCGGTTCGGCCTGACCGACGGGCAGCCCAAGACACTGGACGAGATCGGCAAGGTCTACGGGGTCACCAGGGAACGTATCCGGCAGATCGAGTCGAAGACCATGTCCAAGCTGCGCCACCCGTCGCGGTCCCAGGTCCTCCGCGACTACCTCGACTGAGAACACGCTGAATTGCATCAGGCCGACCTGACATGATCAGGTCGGCCTGAGCCGTTTCAGGACACGCCTAGTCGCCACAGTTCACGCTGGAACGGACCATAGGCCATGCCAAAAGCCACAGTGCCCGCCTCTGCCACGCCGCAGCTGGGGCCGCTCGCGGGGAGAACCGCGGCGAGCGGGTCAGCCTTCGCGCCGAGCGCCTGCGCTCGGCGAAAGCCGCTCCGTCTCATCCTGAATCTCCACAGCGATCTTGGCGAGCGCCTCGGCGTGCTGCCGACCGTGGTGAGCGCAGAAAAGCAGCTCCCCGGAACCGGCGAGCACAACGCGTACGTACGCCTGGGCGCCGCACCGGTCGCATACATCTCTGGCGGTCAGCGGCTTGCTTGGCGCTAGAGCTCCGGCCATGTCGCCTCCCTCGCGTCGTGCCACCGGCTCATGTGTCCGGCTGGCTTACCCTCTCCTGCTACACAACACTGTGCCAGGCCCATCCGTTCCCGTGTTAACACCACCTACGCCGAGAGCGAACGCCACTCCGCGTTCAGGGAAGTGTCCTCTCCCACCTACTGTAGCGTGCGCGTTGTCCCAGGTCGCCGGGTATGTCCCGGCGTGGCTCCGCCGGGCACTCGCAGCCGGAGGCTAGTCTGCGGTCAGACCGACTGCGGGCCGGGCGCCCCCAGTCAAAGCGAGGAGCCCGAGTGACTGCCGTTCGCGCCGAAACTGCCAGGCCCCGGGGGCCAGCGGCACCCGCTGCCGGGTCTCTCGCCGCCGGCGGCTATACCGCGCGCCACCTGTCCGTGTTGGAAGGTCTTGAGGCGGTACGCAAGCGTCCAGGCATGTATATCGGATCCACCGACGGCCGCGGGCTGATGCACTGCCTGTGGGAAATCTTCGACAATTCGGTTGACGAAGCTCTGGGCGGTCATTGCACTGAGATCAAGATCGTGCTGCATGCGGACTCCTCGGCCGAAGTTCGCGACAATGGCCGGGGAATCCCGGTGGACGTGGAGCCGAAGACCGGCCTGACCGGCATCGAACTCGTGATGACCAGGCTGCACGCCGGGGGCAAGTTCGGCGGCGGGTCCTACACCGCGTCCGGTGGTCTGCACGGCGTCGGGGCCTCCGTAGTGAACGCGCTGTCCGCCCGGCTCGACGTCGAGGTCGACCGGGAAGGGCACGAGTGGTCCGTGGCCTTCCGGCGAGGCGTGCCGGGGGAGTTCACTGGCCCGGGACCGGGGGCCCCCTTCACTGCCGGGCCTGGGCTGCGCAAGACGCGCAAGGTAGCCAGGAAGCTGACCGGCACCAGGATCCGGTTCTGGCCTGACCGTCAGGTGTTCGTCCAGGATGCGGGCTGGAGCTTCGACGCACTCCTGCAGCGTGCGCGGCAGACGGCCTACCTTGTCCCCGGGCTTACCATCCGGGTCCGGGATGATCGCTCGGAGGCCGGCCGCCTGGCCGCTGGCCTGCCCGAGGACCGAGAGACGCGCGAGGCGGAATTCAGGTTCGACGGCGGGATCAGTGAGTTCTGCGAACACCTGGCCCCCGGGGAACCGGTAACCGACGTCGTACGGCTGACCGGATCGGGCCATTTCACTGAGACCGTGCCGGTGCTGGACGATCAAGGTCATATGACGCCGGCCGACGTGGAGCGGGAGCTCTCGGTCGATATAGCGCTGCGCTGGGGAACCGGGTACGACACGGTTACCAGGTCGTTCGTGAATGTGATCGCCACCCCGAAGGGCGGGACGCACGTCACCGGATTCGAGCGGGCACTGGTCAAGACGCTGAACGAGCAGTTGCGTGCGGCCAGGCTGCTGAAGAACGGCGACGAGCCGGTGACCAAGGAAGACGTGCTGGAGGGGCTCACCACGGTCATCGGCGTGCGGCTGCCGGAGCCCCAGTTCGAAGGGCAGACCAAGGAGATCCTGGGCACCCCGGCCGCCTCCAGGATCGTGGCGCAGGTGGTGAGCACGGAACTGCGGGCCGTCTTCGAGACGGCCAGGCGCGGCACCAAGCAGCAGGCGCGGGCCCTGCTCGAGAAGGTGGCCTCAGCGGCGAAGGCGCGCATCGCGGCTCGCGAGCACCGGGACAACCAGCGCCGCAAGTCCGCTCTGGCCAGTTCCGCGCTGCCGGCCAAGCTGGTGGACTGCCGCAGCACCGACGACCGCAGCGAGTTGTTCATCGTGGAGGGCGACTCCGCCCTTGGTACGGCCAAGATGGCCAGGGACTCCGAATTCCAGGCGCTGCTGCCAATCCGCGGCAAGATCCTTAACGTGCAGAAGGCGTCGCTGGCGGACATGCTCAAAAACGCCGAGTGCGCCGCCATCATCCAGGTGATCGGGGCCGGCTCCGGCGGGTCGTTCGACCTGGATTCCGCCCGGTATCAACGGGTCATCTTCATGTCCGACGCCGACGTAGACGGCGCGCACATCAGGTGCCTGCTGCTCACGCTGTTCCACCGCTACCTGCGCCCGCTCCTGGACGCCGGCCGGGTTTTCGCGGCAGTGCCGCCACTGCACCGGATTGAGCTGTCCAATCCCCGGAAGGGCCGGCAAAAGTACACCTATACCTACTCCGACGGCGAACTGCACCGCACGCTGCTGGAACTGGAGCGCAAGGGCCAGCGGTGGAAGGAGCCCCTCCAGCGGTACAAGGGCCTGGGCGAGATGGACGCGTCCCAGCTCGCGGACACCACCATGGACCCGCGCCACCGCACGCTGCGCCGGATCCAGATCGAGGACGCCGCCGCGGCGGCGGCGATGTTCGACCTCCTCATGGGCAGCGAAGTAGGCCCCCGCCGCGACTTCATCGTCAGTGGTGCGGCTGAGCTGGATCTTTCCCGCATCGACGCGTGACCGAGTTGGCCCGGGGGTCCGGGGGTTGCCCCCCGGGCTGGCTGAGCATCGTCAGTGGTGCGGCTGAGCTGGATCTTTCCCGCATCGACGCCTGAGCGCCAGGTGTGACTGGCGCGCGGGTTCAGGTCAGCTCGTGGCCGGTGGTGCTGTCCATCTGCTGGCTGTGACGGCGCCCGGGCAAGAGGACGCGGGAGGCGGCTGGGGCGGTTTCGTCGCGGACTTCGAGGCCCAGGGAGAGCTGCGCCGTTCGCCCGGCGTTACCTGATCACGGCCTGCGTGATCGAGGCCCGGGGGGGCCAGATGCTGGGATAGGCGGCCAGGCAGGTGCGGCTCACCAGGCAGCGACGGGGAGGTAGCTGAAGCCCCGGTTGACGAGGCCCCGTCGCCGTGGCCGGCCGGCCAGCCGTAGAGCCGGGAACCGCTCCAGCAGGGCGGGGAAGAACGCGCCGGCCTCGAGCCGGGCGAGGGGGGCGCCAAGGCAGTAGTGGATGCCACCACCGAACGACAGCACGGTGGTGCCCGTTCTGCTGATGTCGAACGAGTCGGCCGCGGGGAAACGCGCGGGATCGCGGTTGGCCGCGCCCAGCATCGCGATCACCAGGCCGTCCCTGCGGACGGGAACGCCGCCGATGGTGGCGTCAGCGGTGGCGACCCGGCTGACGAACTGGACCGGCGCGTCGTACCGGAGCACCTCGTCGACAGCGCCGGTTTGCAGGCGAGGGTCATTGCGCAGGGCGTCCGCTTGCTCGGGATGGGCCAGCAGGGCCGCGGTGCCATTCGTCAGCAGGTTGAGCATGGTATCCGAGCCGGCCATAAAGACGAACGCCAACGTCTGCAGCAATTCGGCCTCGGTAAGCGCTGGGTACTCGTCCGATTCGCCGCCGGCCGCCGGGTTCCCGGTCCCGCTGGCGGCCGCGAGCAGAGTGCTGGCAAGATCGTCACGCGGGGCACGCTTGCGCTCAGCGACCAGGTCGGCGAAATACTCGCCCAAGCTGACCGCCGCCTGGTCCGCCGCGGCCAGTTGATCCGGCCCAGCTGACAACTCCACCATCTGCAGCAGGACTGACATGGATGCCTGGAGCGGTACCCAGTCGGCTGGGGGTACGCCGACGAGGGTGCCGATCACGGACACGGGAAGCGACGAAGTCAGGACTTCGCGAAGGTCAACGGCGCTTCCGGCGCTGCCGCCGTCGGCGATGAGATTCAGCACCTGGCCGGTCAGGCGTTCGACGTCCTCGCGCATGTTGTTCACCCGATGAGGCGTGAGGGAGGCGCTGACTAGGCGCCGCAGCCGAGTGTGGTCAGGCGGGTCACGGAATTGCATCGCCTCGCAGGTGGCGACCATGGCGGGCCGGTCACGCCAACCGGGGTTGACGCGGTCGCTCCATGCCGGACTCTGGGCCCGGAATGCGGGATCACGGGTGATGGCCGCGCAGTCCTCGTACCGGCTGACGTAGACCGCCCCCGATGCGGCAAGGTGAGCAGGCGCCAGTGCGCGCAATCGTGTGTAGAGCGGATAGGGATCGCTGATGGCCTCCGCTGAAGCCAGGGCCGCCAGCAAGGCATCAGCCTCGCCGCTGTGCCCTTTCCCCGCCGTTTCCTGACCGCCCACTGCCTTGCCTCTCCCGCCCCAGGGCACACCTATCGTAGGCGGGGGATGCCATTACCACCAGCCCCGCTGATTACACCCGGCGACGGCACCGGAACGCAGCGGTCTCCCTTCGCATGCTTGCCATTGGCCGGCCGATTCAGCCTGGTGTTCGGGTTCGGCGGTCACGCAGCCAGGGGGTACAGAGCCTGGTGCCGTCGCGCGGGGATTATGCGGACGGCACCAGGTCGGCGTGGCTAGCGGATCAGTGTGCCGAGCACTGCACGTTGGTCAGCGAACTGGGGATGCTGCCGGTTCCCAGCAGGCCGAAGGTGGTCGAGCCAGCTGCTGTTATCGCGCCGTCGTAACTGGCGTTGGTGACACTGACCGCGGCCCCGGATTGGGTTGAGGTCGCGTTCCATATCTGCGAGATGCTCTGCGTCCCTGGCCACGAGAAGCTGACGTTCCAGCCTTTCGTCGCCGGCGTGCCGGAGTTCGTCACCGTGAAGCCCAGCTGGAAGCCGCCGCTCCACGAGTTGACTACTGACCAGCTCACCTGGCAGGCGGTGGAACCCGACGCCGTGCTGGTCGCGGTCGGCGTCGGTGTCGGTGTCGGTGTGGATGTCGGTGTCGGTGTGGATGTCGGTGTCGGTGTGGATGTCGGTGTCGGCGTTGGTGTGGGCGTATGTGTCGGCGCCGGCGTCGGGCTCGTGGTGGTCGGCGTGGGTGTCGGCGTCGGGGGCGGGCCACCGCTGGCGTTCGTCAGGACCACGACCGACTCCGCCGGGACCGAAACCGAGCTACCGGAGAAGCTGCTCGACACGATCCCCGGGTTGGCGCTGTCGTAGGTGTACTCAGTCTCCGAGGAACTGGTAATACCCAGGCTCGACGTGCTCACCGCATAGGAGTTGGCCGGATCGGCGTTGACCAGCATGACGGCGTAGGACCCGCCCGGCAGGTCTGAGTAATAGCTGTAGATATTGGGCGTCGATAGCGCCAGGGTGCCGACCTTGGCCCCCTTGACGGCGAGCTTGGACGCCAGCTCGTAGC
>OCZU010001829.1_pt1 | contig 13751 bp, 4 predicted proteins | sample 1539001 | NCBI WGS metagenome assembly OCZU01 (sample SAMEA3539306, study PRJEB22396) | soil metagenome | biome: tundra; feature: field; material: soil | place: USA | collected 2010-05 | depth 0.15 m
ACTTTCGGGTCTTCGCCGCGAAACTCGACGAACACCATCCGCCCGCCCGGCTTCAATGACCGGCACATCGCTTGGATCATCTCGAACGGATGATCGAACTCATGGTACACGTCCACCATTAGAATCAAATCCACCGACGCACGCGGCAGCTTGGGATCGGTGATGGTGCCGAGCACCGGCTTTACGTTGTGGATGCCGGCCTCGGCCATTTTGTTGGTCAGAATGTCCAGCATCTCCTGCTGAATCTCCTCCGCATAGACCAGGCCGCCATCGCCGGCATGCGACGACGTTCCTACAGCCTTCGCCAGGAGCCGCGTGTAATAACCGGTCCCAGCACCGATGTCCGCAACCGTGTCGCCGGATTTGAGCTTCAGCGCCGGGACGAGCAGGTCGGTTCGCTCCTCCCGTTCGCGTTCGGGACGTTCGAGCCAGTCGGCTGCCTGATGGCCCATCACATCTGCAATCTCGCGGCCCATGTAAAACCTACCGATCCCGTTCGGGTCATGCTCCGCGCGCGTCTCATAATGCGGCGTTGACGCGGGTGAATTCGTCTCCGCGGAGCGGACGGAATAGACAGCGACGCCGAATCCAAAAAGTAAAAAAAGCACAAGCTGCTGACATTGAACGGTTGAAGTAAGCCCGAAATCCGAAGTTGGTAAGGACCGCGCGCTGCGCCGTCCCCGCGCCGTACCAGGCGCGGAACAAACCTTGTCCGGCGTGACATATTGCACCGTTTGTTCCGCCCGCTCTACGCGGGCGGGGGCAGCGTAGCGCGCTGTCCCTGCCACATTTTCGCAGTGTTCCGCTTCGGAGTTCGGGCTAAGCTGCTGCGAGAATGGAAGCCGGCGAGCATTGTGCCGGGCCGAAGTTCGACACTTTGTCTTCCGGCGCGGGCACGACAGGGAATGAGCGGGCATGAACGAAGGTTGCAGGAATCGCGGCAATGTTGCCAGCAATTACGGCGAGCGAATGAGGTAGAAGCGCTGCACTATCGCGACTGCCTGGCATCACAGAGGTTCGCGAAGCGTCTGGGCTGCGACGCGTTCACCGTCGCTTTTTGTTTGCGTAAGCGCTCCCGGATACTTTGCTTTTTCCTTTCAGGCGCCGCGTCGTTGATGCAGTTTGTGGTCACCATGAAATTTGGAACCACTGTCTTTTCGGTCCTGCTCGCCGCGACTGTTTACTCGCAGACCGCGCTCGACAGAACTTCCTTTGAAAGCGATTGCGAAAAGCTCGCCTCGGATAAACGCAGCGACAGCGAACGTCTGCAGGAGCTTTTCAAACTCGATTGGGACTACTCCATGCACGAAAGTCCTGAGTCGGCGACGGAGGTTGGCTATCCCGGTTTGAATGATCGTTGGAGCGACAATTCGCTCGAAGCCATCGCGCGCCGCCAGCGCGAGTTGCAGGCGCCGCTCAAAGTCATTCAATCCATCAGCCGCACGAACCTCAGTGCGGTTGAGCAGTTGAACTACGACCTGTTCAAGCGCGGGATTGATCAGGCCATCGAAGGAATTCAATTTCGCGGCGAATACATGCCGCTGACACAGATGAACGGCGTGCAGCAGGACGCCGCGCAGATTTTGGAAATTTCACCGCGCGCGACGGTGAAGGACTACGAGGACATCATCGCGCGACTCAATGCTTTGCCCGTGCTGGTTGACCAGGTCATCCTGCTGCTGCGAAAAGGACTTGAGGCCGGCATTACCCCGCCGCGCATCACACTGCGCGATGTGCCGGACCAGGTCGTGAACCAGATGAATCCCGACCCGGACAAGAACGCGTTGCTGAAACCGTTCACGGAATTTCCGATTCGAATTTCCGAAACGGAGCGCGCCCGTCTGCGCAAAGAAGCCTCCACGGCGCTCAAGGAAAAAGTCATTCCCGCGTACGCCAAACTGCAGGAGTTTTTGGTGAAGACGTATCTGCCGGGCGCGCGTGAAACCATCGGCATGAGCGAGCTGCCGAAAGGTCGCGCGTGGTACGCCTACAACGCGCGCGTGGAAACCACCACGACCCTCACACCACAGCAAATCCACGAGATCGGACTGGCCGAGGTGAAACGGATCCGCGTGGAGATGGACAAGGTCATCGCGCAGACGGGATTCAAAGGCAGATTCGCCGATTTTACCAAGTTTGTCCGCACCGATCCGCGCTTCTACTACACGAACGCGGAGGATTTGCTGACCGGCTATCGCGACATCGCCAAGCGGGTTGATCCCGAACTGCCCCGGCTGTTTGGCAAATTGCCGCGAAACACCTACGGCGTCGTGCCGGTTCCGGCTTATGCGGCAAAATCGCAAACGAGCGCGTATTACGAACCCGGGTCTCCGGAGGCGGGGCGCGCTGGAAATTTTAATGCGAACACCTACGCGCTCGACTCGCGGCCCAAATGGGAGATGGAGGTGCTCACGTTTCATGAAGCCGTGCCTGGCCATCATCTGCAAATTTCACTCGCGCAGGAAATGGAAGATGCGCCGGAATTTCGCAAGCACGGCAGTTACACGGCGTTCGTCGAGGGCTGGGGGCTTTACGCCGAATCGCTGGGCTACGAAATGGGTTTCTACAAGGATCCCTACGCCCGGTATGGCCAGCTCACGTTTGAAATCTGGCGCGCGATCCGCCTCGTGGTGGACACCGGCATGCATTCACTGGGCTGGACGCGACAGCAGGCCATTGACTACTTCCTCGCCAACACCAGCGAGAGCGAACACGAAACGACTGTCGAAGTGGACCGCTATATCGTCTGGCCGGGGCAGGCGCTGGCTTACAAAATCGGCCAGTTAAAAATCAAGGAACTCCGCGATTACGCCACTAAGGAGCTTGGCGATATGTTCGATGTCCGCAAGTTCCACGATCAAGTGCTGAGCAACGGCGCGCTGCCGCTGGACGTGCTCGAAATCCGCATCAAGGCTTGGGTCGCACAACAAAAGCTGGGCGGGTAGGGCGGGCAGTCCTCTGCCCGCCGCGAACGTGTTGATTTGTTCGCCTGTCGCAATCACCCGACGGCGCGCACGGAGTGACGCGCCCTACCTGGCGTTACGGCGAGCGGATGCGATAGAAGCGTTGCGGATTGTTCGTCGCCTGCGGGTCCGTGAACTGGAACTGGCCGGGAGAAATCTCGGCGATGCCGCCGAGCGCGGTCCAGTTGGTCTGCGGCAGGGAAAGATTCGTGGTGGCCAGCACGCCGAGCAATGCGCCGGCATTATTCGTGAAGGCAAATTGGAAGGAACCGTTGGTTGATTTGGTTGGACTGGTCAGCGTGGTGGGCAACGGAATGGGAACGCTGATGTTGACGATGCTGCTGGTGCTTTGAATGCCGTTTACGAACACCGTCGCCAGCGCGAAGCCGGGTGGGAAATTCCACACCGGCACGGACGCGAACGAATTCGTGGACCAGTTCGTAGCGAGCAGGAATGTCGTCTGCCCGCTCTCGATGCTGCGCAACTGCACCAGCGGATAATCGGTGGACGAATTTTGAGAATTGCCGCCCGAACCTTCGGAGATGCCGCGAAACTGTGAGCCGGTGATCGCCAGGGTGCTGCCCAAATTGAGCGGCGAAGTGAGCGAGGTGATTCGTGGACGCCAAGAGTTGCTGAAGCTTACGCCACTGTCGTACATCTCCACGCCTGGAAGATAATTCAGCGAATTTTCGCTAACTCCACCGGAGACCATTACTTTTCCACTGAGCAACAAAGTCGTGGTATGCAAATAGCGTGCGCTGTTCATAACACGCGTCGCAATCCATTGTTTGGTCGTAGGATTATAAAGTTCAGCGCTGGAAATTGCCCCGATGATTGAGTTATACCCACCTGCCACGAGCAAATTCCCGTTGGGTAATAAAGTTGCGGTTGGATTTAGGCGGGCGGTGGCCATTGATCCGGTCGTTGTCCACGTCCCGGATTTTGGATCGTACATCTCGGCACTGGAAAGCTCGAAGGCGCTTCCGTAACCACCAGCAACGAGCACACAACCATTAGGAAGCAGGGTGGCTGTATGCCCGTCTCGCGCGAAGTTCAGTGCACCCGTCATGGTCCATGTCCCGCTCAATGGATCGTACAGTTCGGCGCTGGAAACAAATGTGTTGTAAATGAAATTAGTTCTTCCACCCGCGACCAGCACTTTTCCATCCGGCAACAAAACTGCCGTGTGACTGCAGCGCGGGGCGCACATCGAGCCGGTGGGCGTCCAGGTTCGTGCGATGGGATCGTACAGTTCAGAGCTAGGAGTGCTTCCACCGAGAATAAAGGCGCCATAGTCGGTCAGTCCACCCGCGACAAGTATCTTTCCATTGCGCAGCAAGGTCGCCGTGTGGTTCCAGCGCCCGATGTTCATGGTACCGGTATTGGTCCATGTACTGGTGGCTGCACTAAACAGTTCGGCACTTGAAAGTGTGCCGTCATCAATGCAATAGCCACCCGCGACAATTACCTTGCCATCGGCCAGCAAAGTCGCAGTGTGAGCCTCCCGTTGTGTGTTCATCGCGCTGGTAGTAATCCAAAGTCCGGTATCTGGTAAATATTCTTCGGCACTGGAAAGTGTAACATAATTGCTGCCTTCGCCTCCCGTGACGAGTACTTTGCCGCTGGATAGCAAAGTAGCACTGTGAAAATATCTTGGAGTAGCCAGGGGACCGGTATTCGTCCATGTGCCATTTGCATAATCATAAACCTCCGTGCTCGCAAGTGTGGACATGAGACCGGTGCTGAAAGCTCCGCCCGTGGCGAGAACTTGTCCATTGGCCAATAAGGTGGCGGTATGCGCTGTTCGGGGGACGGTCGTCGCACTGTTCGTTGCCCACAACCCGGTGACGGGATCGTAAATCTCCGTGCTGGTGAGGACGACATTGTTCGTGCCGGTGCCACCCACAACCAAAACTTTTCCATTGGGCAGCAACGTTGCCGACTGAATACCCCGCGCTGCGTTCAGATGGCTAATTGTCGTCCAGTGCCCATTGGAGGGATCGAACAACTCTGCGCTGGCAAGACAACCGCTGGCGTTGAATCCTCCAGTGACGAGCACTTTTCCATTACGCATCAATGTCGCAGTATGATCCAAACGCGCTTTTGCCATTGCGTTCCTGGTCATCCACTTTCCGGTCGAAGGGTTGTAAATTTCCACCCTGGAAGTATAGACACCGTTAAGATACCCCCCGGTGACAATAACATTTCCATTGGGCAACAAGGTGGCCGTGTGAAACTCGCGCTCAATGCTCATGGAACCGGTCGTAGTCCAGGTGTTGCTACCAGGATTAAACAACTCCGTGTTGGCGCTACCACTTCCTGCAACCAGAACATCCCCATTCAATAGTAAAGTAGCAGTATGACTTAGTCTTGAGTAACTCATCGGGTTAATCTCAGTCCAAGTTTCAGAGATAGGATCATACAATTCAGCGGAGGAAAGAGATCCAAAAACGAACGGGTTTGAGTCTATGGATCCGATGCCTCCGGCAACCAGCACCTTGCCGCTAGGCAACAATGTGGCCGTATGCTGGGCGCGTCCGTGCTTCATTGCGCCAGTGGACTGCCACGTTCCATTGGCAGGGTCGTACAGTTCCGCTCCAGAAAGGAAAAAATCGCCAAAATATTGGCCTCCCGCAACCAAGACCTTGCCGTTGGGCAACAGGGTCGCGGTGTGGCTCTGTCGTGCGATCATCATGGGGCCATTGGTGATCCAAGAAGCGGCTGGTACTGATGGAGCGTAAGATAAATTGATTACCAGCGCGGTCAACGTCCTTAGTGCGAATTGAACCGTTTTTCCCAGTTGAAGTTTCATGGCGTAGTTTCTTCTGACCATCCAGGAATCATTTACTTCTTTTTGAATCCGTTAGCGAGATTTATGTGTGGCGGAGTTATGGAACAATAGCGCCGGAAATGAACCAAGGCTGGTCATCTGCTTGCATTTGCAGGGAAAAGCCGTGGTGGGCTGTCGTTTTCAGGCATCCCTCGATTGCCCGACTGTTTGAATCATGCCCAAACCACCAAGGGCGATGGACTTTGAGAAGCGAATGCATTAAATATCCCGCCGCACGGCCCCGGTTGCGCAGCGATCGGGGCTGGCATTTTCTTATGCATTGGATTGCCGCCAGCCTTTTGTCCGCGCTATTCCTCGGCGCGTATGAGCTTTGCACGAAGCACGCCGTGCGGGAGAACGCGGTCATGCCGGTTTTGTTTTTCAGCACTCTGACCGGCGCGGCGGTGTGGTTCGTGTTGCTGGGCGGGCAGGTGATTCATCCGGGATGGTTGCCGGTCTCGCTGGTGACCGACCCGCTCACGCTGATGCAGCATCTGCAGCTAGCCTTGAAGTCGGGCATTGTGGCGGCTTCATGGGTGTTCACCTACTTCGCGGTGAAACATCTGCCGCTGTCGCTCGGCTCGCCGATTCGCGCGACGAGTCCGCTGTTGACGTTGTTCGGCGCGGTTTTGATTTTGGGCGAGCGCCCGACGTTGCTGGAGACTCTGGGGGTAATGACCACCATCGCTTCGTTCATCGGACTTTCCTTTGCCGGAAGTCGCGAGGGGGTCCATTTCCTTCGCAACAAGTGGGTGGGCTTTCTCCTCTGCGGGACGTTTCTGGGAGCCGTAAGCGGGCTTTACGACAAATATCTTTTGGGCCGGCAACACTTCTCGGTGCCGACATTGCAGGCGTGGTTTTCCGTTTACTTGCTGGTGTTTTTTCTCCCGTTCGCGATTGGCTGGAAGCAACGCTGGTGGCCACGCAAGGAATTTCACTGGCGCTGGAGCATCCCGCTCATTGCGTTATCCTTGTTGGTATCGGACTACATTTATTTCGGCGCGTTGCGCAATCCGCATTCGCTGGTTTCGGTGGTGATGAGTCTGCGGCGCGGCAGCACGCTGGTAGGATTTGCGGGCGGGCTATTGTTTTTTGGTGAGCAGAATGGCTGGCGAAAACTTCCGGCGGTGATTGGAATATTGATTGGCATCGCGCTCACGGTGCTGGGGTGAGCGTGTCTGGGAGCGCCGGCGTGTTGCGTCAGTTGTTTTTTTGGAATTCGCCGGCGAGACGCCAGCGCTCCCAGGATTATTGAGTCTGCACGCGAACGAACCCTTGCTTGGAAGGATTGAAGACGGAGAGCGGAATAGGAATAGTCTTCAAAGTTCCATCGCCGGTGACGTTGGAGTAGGTCTGCCAGTTGCCGCCCGCGACCAGGTTCGTGCTGTATTGGACGGCGTGGGTGAAGCCAGACTGTGATAGGAACTGGAACTGGAAGTTCACGCCGGAGTTCTGCGGGTTGAGCAAAGTGACGGGCAACGCCACCACCCCCGAGTCGGTGATCTTTCCAAGATAACCGCTGGGATGATATTGGAGGGTGCATATGGGAAAACCTATGCAGGTAATTCCACCATAGATCGTCATTGTGCCGAAGCTGGCGGTCTGGTTGAAGAAGCCGCAGCTCCAGATGCCATCCGACGCAAGCGCGAGGTCGCGAGTGTTGAGATAACTGGACTGCGACTGCGCGAGGCGCGCCCAGAGCGGATTTCCGTTGCGGTCGAATTTGGCGACGAATCCCTGACCGGGGATTCCATTCTGGATTGTTTCATAGAACGGGGCGGCGATGATGTCGTTGCCGAACATCGAGTAGGTGTCGAAGTCGCCGCCCACATAGACGTTCCCAGAAGCATCGGCCACGGCTGCCCAAGGCGTAGTGGTCTGGCTGCCAAATGAAGTGGCGATCTGGGCGGTTCCGTTGGTGTTATAGCGCGCGAAATATTGGCCTTTGGAAAAAGGGAATGTGACCGTGAACGGTCCAAAGACGGCATTGGATCCCCAAGCGCTTCCTACGACGAACACATTCGTCCCTGAAACTGACACCGTTGCAAAGTCATCCAGCAGGCCCAAGGGGTCGCCCTGGTCCTTTTGCGCGGCGATGCCCAGCAGCCAGATCGCTTGGCCGTTAGTAGCGTTTAAGGAGAATAGAACCTGGCGGCGGTCAGAAACGTTGGTGACTCCGCCGAGGTAACTGGGGGAAGCGTTGCCCATGCTTCCGTAAATGCATCCGGCGCTGTAGGTCATATATGTGATCCAGGAGGAAGACGCTTGCAACCAGCGCAGACCTCCGTCCGCATCGTATTGCGCAAGGGCGCCTTGTTGCCCCGTGACGGTTATATTAGTGGTGCCGAAACTTGTGTTGCCGGAAATGAGGGTGGAGAGGGTTACGTTCCCGGCCGGGTCGGAAACCAGCGAATGGTAAGTGGGGAAATTGCCATTGGTGCCGACGATGGTTCTTATCCAGACATTGCTGCCATTGGCGTCGAAGCGCGCCAGGTAAGTGCAGCCTCCTGAAGGTCCCACAAGCATGTTGGTGCCGAGCCAGTTGGTGCCGAAGCAGGCGCCCAACACGTAACAGCCGTCGCCAGGAGCGGTAGCCAGACACTGTGGAAAGGAACTGCCGTTGCCGTTGTTGGTTATAGCTCGTCCCCAGATCGCGGTGCCGGTGACGGTTTGTTTCAAGAAGGCGCTTTCAAATGCGTCGTTAGCACAGATAAGTGTATCGGAGCCGAAGACATTTGTGCCTCTGAATGACGCGACGGTGTACATGTTGCCCGTGGAATCCTGGAGGCAAGCCAGGTTGAAGTTGGTCGTAGAGTCTGAGTCGTTGTTGGAGAACGGCGACTTGAACGCGCGCGACCAGTCTGGCGGAAGTGGTGCGCTCACGAAGCTGACGGCGGCCGTAGTGGTGTCGGCCGAGCCGCCGAAATTGCTGGCCACGCCGTAGTAACTTCCCGCGACACCAGCCGTGCCGGAATTGGTGGGAATAAACAGCGCGTTGGTCGCGTTGGGAATGGGAGAGGCGCTGCCTGCCCTGAACCATTGCCAGGTAATGGCTACGTTGCTAGTTGCCGCTGCCAGCAGCGCAACATTGTAACCGGGATAGTTGGTCTGGTTGAAAGGATTCAAGGTGATGACGGGCGCGTTGTTGACGACAAACCTGACCTGGTCGAGAAAGCCGGCCTGAGTGGGATCAGTATCACCGTAGGCGTGGGTGGTCCAAGTCAAGGTGTGCTGGCCAGCCGGAATGGCATAAGGAAGACCATCTTGCGGATTGAACTCTTGATACCATGGGGTGTCCCCGTAAATATCATCGGCATAGTTGCCATCAATATCGAATTCATAATCGAAGCCAAAGTTGGGGTCATTAGCGATGCTCGACCAATAAAATGTGAGCGTTCCCGGACCGGTAACGGTGACCGAGAGAGTCGAAGATTGATTATTGGTCACGCTGCCGCTTTGCGCCGCCGACACGCCGTCCTGGGTGTTGGTGGCTTCGACGAACCAACTGGAGTCGCCACTGGTGGTCCAAGTGAGGTTGGTTGTGTTGAGAGCGGTATTAAAGTCGCCGGATGGATGCCCGGACAGTGTGGCTACGTCATCGGCGCTCAATTCGGTGGAATAAATCCTGACATCGTCCAAGAGTCCCATGAAGTTGCCGTTGTAGCCCCCGGCCAGATACATGGTCGTAGTGGCTATGACCGAACCGCTGGTGCTGGTGCCGGTCGCCTCAAGGTTGCCGTCCACATAAACCTTCATGACACCACTGCCTTGGTTGCGGGTAACGGTAACGAAATGGTAGCTGCCGTCGTTCACACTGGTTGTGGAATGGATCGTGGAGTCGGTGCCGTTGGGGTTGCCGATGGTGAAGGCGACCTTGCTGCCGGTGATGGAAAATATTGCGCGGTTGGTGTTCGAGTTGTAATCAAACAAAATAGGCATGCCAAAATAGGCGTTCGCGAAATCTGAGTTGACCGAGTAGGTGGTCTTGACCCAGGCCGTCCAGGAGAAGCTGCCGTACAACGCGTTGGAAAGATTGTTGAACGTGGAAGAGCCGGGGTAGAAGCAAATGGAAGTATCCCCAAGGTATTCACGAGCGTACAATCCGACGGCGGCGGCGGTGGAGAAAGTGTCAAGGTTGGTGCCACCGTTGCCGCTGCCGCAGTTCGCATTGTTGCCATTGCCCGAGCTATCAGTTCCCGGGGAATTCGTATCTTCAAAGTCGTAGCGGGCCACGAGATAAGCGTCGAACGGGTTGGCCGGCAAACCGGCTATGAAGAGGATGCTTGGGCTGGTTTCCATTTCCGCAGAGGACACCCACCCCGAGATGGCCTGCCCGGCATTGTTCGTCGGAATGGAGGCGATCACCGTCGCAGTCAGGTTGCTATTGTAGTTCACGCTGAAATTATTGGTGCCGTTGGGCAGGCTCACGGAAGGTGTCCAACTGGTCGCGCTCGGAGTCAGGGACGCGGAATCTACATAGTTGTAGTTTCCGTTGGTATCCACGAAATTGTCTTGCACGTTGAGGGTGCCAGCCCAGTTGGCCGGGCCAGTCCAGGTGAAAGTTGGCACGCTCGGGACGTTGAGTTGATTGTTGGTCGGGAAAGCGATGGATGCGTAGGCGCCAAAAATATTGCTCGTCAAGCCGGTCACGGTCACCTGGAATTGATACTGGGTGGTCAAGGCCCCGTTCGTGACCCAGATGGACCACAGGCCGTTGGTAATGCCTTGCAGGTAAAGGTTGAAGTCATAGTAGTAATTGCCGCCTCCGGTGATGTAATTGAGCGTGTTGTTGGTTGCCTGGTATTGAAGTTGGGAACCGTTGGTCGGGATTTGCGGTGAGGCGATCATGTAATTCCCGGTGGGGAAATCGGGCGTGTTGGTGTTCGTGTTCAGCCAAGGATAAAAATAGTACCCATAGTTGTCGTGATATAAATGGATGTCCACCGTCAGTCCGGCGTGGGCGGAGGGCGGGCCGAATGACAGCGCAAGCAGGCACAATAGGCCGAATCTCAGGCAGTGGCGGACGGATTTGTTGAGCAGGTTGTTCATAAATTTAGCTGCGTTGGATATTGCTTCAGGTTGGCTCAGAGTCTTCATAGATTTTTTCATGGCGAGCGGACGCGGTAAAAGCGTTGGGGATAATTCGTTGCTTGCGGGTCGGTGAACTGGAAATACCCGGGTGAAACCACGAGGGCGGGTCCCAGCAATGTCCAGTTGGAGAACGCAAGACTTAGGTTGGTGGTCGCAAACACGCTATTGCTCAAGCCGGACGTGTTGATGAAGTTGAATTGCAACGAGCCGCCGGAATTGAGCGGATTGGTCAGGATGATAGATGACGGTAGCGCGAAGCTAAACACAGTTCCGATGCCCGCACTGCCGCCGCTGTTCGCTGTCCCATACAGGACATTCCCCGATAGAACCAAATCTGTTTCTGGATCAGCACCGTCAGCCCCGCCGGTAAAATTATACAAGGTCGTAAAACCCGAACCATTCGTGTTAACGGCGAATAGGGTGCCATTGCTTGAGGTACCGCCAGCGGATGTGGTTCCATATAGAGCGTTGCCCGACAAGGTCAAACCAGCATGGGGATTGGCCCCGCCATTGCCACCAGTGAAACTGTGCAGGTTGGTAAAAACCAATCCATCAATGCTGACGGCAAACACCGTGCCGCTGCCATTCGTGCCGCCTGAATACGTTGTTCCATACAGGGTGCTGCCCGACAAAACCAATTCCGAAAACGAAAACGACCCGTCGCTGTTGGTTCCGGTTATTGGATCTGGGGCCGTGAAATAATGCAGGACGCTGAAACTGCCAGGTTGATTGGTGATGACCGCGAATACTGCGCCGCCACCATAACTGCCGCCTTGTTCCGCCGTCCCATACAGGGTGCCACTCGAGCTAATCAATCTGGAGGATGGGAAAATTCCGTCGAAGTTGATCGCATAAAAGTTGTAGAAAGGAGTGGTGAAACTATGCAGTATCCCGCTATTGGCACCATTGGTGGCCACGGAAAACAACGTGCCGTGGTTAAAAGCGCCACCAAACCATGTCGCCCCATAGAGGTTATTGCCGGCCAGAGCCAATGGAGCTTGTGGGGTATTAGGACTATTGGGGTCAACGTTAAAATTCAAGTTATACAGGTTTGTATAGCCCGTGCCATTCGTGTTAATGGCGAACACCGTGCCGCCGCCTCGAGTACCGCCGAAATCTGTCGGCCCATACAGGGTGCTCCCTGAGAGGACGACTCCGTTGGGTCTCGCTCCACTGACGGGATTAAAGCTGTATAAATTAGTGAATCCCGAGCCGCTGGTGTTGATGGCAAAGAGTGTTCCGGAGTTGGAAGCGCCACCTATCGCTGTGGTCCCATATAGAGTGCTGCCCGATAAAACCAAAGGACCACTCGGATCAGAACCAAAGGCTGGAGTGAAACTATAAAGGGTCCGGAAGTTGGGGTTGGGCGGATTGGTGGCGGTAATTGCACTGAGCCCTGTGATGTCAAGGGGAGACGCGTTATAAGTGCTCCGCGCAACCAGGCTCGGCGAATAGGTGCTTGCGATAGTGTAGATATGCGATGGATTTTGCGCGGTGCTGGTTCCACCATCGCCAAAATTCCAGTTCCAGTTGGTCACGGCATTGCCGCCGCTGTCCACGCTCGGACTGGAGAATTGAACGGTTAGTGGCAACGGACCGGCCTGGGGACTCGCGGTGACATTAAGCGTGTGGTTGGTGACAGTGATCCTCCCGGGGCCGGTAACGGAAAGGGGCGATGCCCCATAGGTGCTATTGGCCACTAGGATGGGCGAAAAAGAACCAACATTGGTATAATTGTGCGAGGGACTTTGCACAGTGCTGGTCGTCCCATCGCCAAAATTCCAGTTCCAATTGGTCACGGTATTGCCGGCACTGTCCACGCTTGGACTGGTGAACTGGACGACCAGCGGAACTGGGCCGGTCAACGGTAAGGCGGTGACAACGAGGCCGGGAGTGGAAGGGATGGTTACATAGCTGACCTCGTCGAGGAACCCGGCGTCCTGACCGTCGCTGTTACTGTCATCCTTGCTATATTCCCACCGGAGCACATCGCCGGCAGAAACAGGGTAAGTTTCCTGGTTCCAATCTACTTCGCCGGAAATGGCATCCTGTTCGTCTTCATTGATATAAAAAGTCAGGTAGTCAGAACCGTCTTCGGAAGAAACCTTCCAGTAAAATGAAATCTGCCCGTCGGATGGAATGGTGGTTTGAATCCAATTGGTCTGGCCATCGGTAATCAGCCCGCTCTGCGCGGCGGACACGTTGTCATGCGTGTTGGTGGATTCTACGAACCAGTTCGCATCGCCCCCAGTGGTCCAGACAAGATTAGTGGTATTGAGCGCGAAACTAAAGGGGCTGGTCTGAGCCACTTGATTGTAGGTCTCCACGTCGGCCAATGCCGGGCCGTTGTAATAGCCAATCGTGCCGGCATCGCCGCCGGCGACCACCACCTGACCGTCCGCAACCAATGTGGCCGTGTGGAAAATGCGACCAACGTTCAAGGGGCCGGTGTAAGTCCACGTATTGTTGGTCGGGTTATACAACTCAGCGCTGGTTTGACCAGGATACCCGCCTAGAACCAGCACCTGGCCATTAGGCAACAGTGTCGCCGAGGGATTGCTGCGCCCGTCGTTCATCGAGGCAACGAGTGTCCATTTGCCGTCGTCTGGATTGTAAACCTCCGCGCTGTTGTCATTGTTGCCGCCTACGACGAGCACCTGGCCATCGGGCAGCAAGGTTGCGACATGCCCGGCGCGCGCAATGTTTAGAGAACCCGTGTTCGTCCAGGTACTATTCACACGGTCATACAAGACCGAGTTGGTGAGCCCCCCGCCGCCGCCGCTGCCGCCCGCCACGAGCACCTGGCCATTGAGCAGCAGGGTGGCCGTCTGCGAATCGGTCGCATAATTCATCGGTGCCGCATTCGT
>OCZU010001830.1_pt1 | contig 13746 bp, 10 predicted proteins | sample 1539001 | NCBI WGS metagenome assembly OCZU01 (sample SAMEA3539306, study PRJEB22396) | soil metagenome | biome: tundra; feature: field; material: soil | place: USA | collected 2010-05 | depth 0.15 m
GCCTGGTGGGCCAGCAGCGCGAGGGTGTAGGGCTCCTCTCCGGTCGCGCAGCCAGCGCTCCACACCCGGATCCGGTCCGATCCCGCCGCGCGGGCGCCCTGCAGGACCCGATGCCACTGGATCCCGTCGAGCTGGCCACGGTCCCGGACGAAGGTCGTCTCCTGGATTGTCACCTCATCGATCAGCCGGTTCATCAGGTCGCGGCTGCGGGCCGGATCCGAAACCGCGCCCAGCAGGGCGGTCGAATCGAGTTCAGGGGCGGCGCGGCGCAGCGCAGCACGAAGAGCGGAGTGGCGTGCCACCGGGAGCACGATTCCGGTCTCCCTGCGGACGAGTTCGGTGATCTCGGTCAGCGATTCCCGCACCATAACCTCGCCAGCGGCGCGTAGCTCAGACTCAGCAGGGAGGCGGTGATCTCGTCCGGCGGCAGTATCACGTCGACCCCACGCTCGACAGCCGCCCGCGGCATCCCGTAAATCGCCGACGACTGCTCGTCCTGGGCGATCGCCAGCCCGCCCGCGCGGTGTACCGCAGCCGCGCCTGCCGCGCCATCGGAGCCCATCCCGCTGAGCACGATGGCGACGCCTGCTCTCCCGGCGGCCGTCGCGATGCTCTCCAGCAGGACGTCGCCGGACGGACGGTACTGACCCGGGCCGGACCGGCGGTCGAGGAACAGCAGCCCGGCGGGCATGAACCTGAGATGCGAGCCCTCAGGCGCGATCCAGGCGCCAGGACCGGACGGCGCCCCGGCCTTGGCGATGGCGACCGGCAGTTGCGCCGTCTGGTCGAGCCAGCGAGCTAGCCCTTCGGTGAAACCGGCCCCGATGTGCTGGACGATGAGGAGCGGAATCGGATAGTCGGCCGGAAGCCCGGTCAGCAGCCGGGCCAGCACCTGGGGGCCGCCGGTGGAGGCGCACACCCCGATCACCGCTGCGGTGCGAGCGAGATCGCGTCCGCCCGACCGGGCTTTTGGTCTGGCCCCTGGCGTGAATCGCAGGTGCCGGATCACCCGCGCCCGGCTGAGCACCTTCACCCGTCGCCTGAATGCCGCTCCGCCAGCGCCCGCCGGATTGCGCAGGTCCAGATCGTCCTTGCCGAAGGCTGCGAGCGCTCCGGCGGCCAGCGCGGCGGCCGCCTTGTCCCCGCTGGCGCCGACATGGGCGGAGAGCACCAGGATCGGCACCGGCGCGGAGCTCATGATCTCCTCCACAGCCTGGAGCCCGTCCATGCCGGGCAGCTCGATGTCCATGGTCACGAGATCCGGGCGCACCCCAGGCAGCGCGGCAATTGTCTCCTCGGCGGTGCCGCAGACCGCCACCACCGCGATGTCGTTGTCGTACTCCAGCATCCGCCGCAGCGCGGTCGCGTAGACCCGGGAGTCGTCGCAGAGCAAGACTCGCGGCTTGGTCACCGCCTCACCGGCCGATGAGCCGTTCGACCGTAGCAAGTAGGGTCTGCTGATCGAAGCTCTGCTTTGCCATGTAGGCATCCGCGCCTGCCTCGACCCCTTTGCGCCGGTCGGCTTCGGAGCCGTGCGAGGTCACGATCATGACCGGCAGCGACGAGCGGGCCCGGTCGGCCCGGATCGCCCGGGTCAGCTCCAGCCCATCGATTTCGGGCATCTCCAGATCGGTGACGACCAGCGCGATCTCGGGGTCGCGGTCCAGGGCGCCCAGCGCGTCCCGCCCGTCGCGTGCGGTCACCACCGGATAGCCGGCTGCCTGCAGAATGCTGCGCTGCAGCTCGCGGACGGTGAATGAGTCCTCGACCACCAGCACCTTGGGCGCGATCGGCCGGCCAGTCGCGTCCGGCGCGGCGCAGGAGTGGGCGAGCGGGGAAAGCTGGGTCAGCAGCGTCGGCTCGATCAGCAGCGCGATCCGGCCATCGCCGAGAATGGCAGTGCCGAGGTAGGACCGGACGCTGGCGTACAGCGGTCCGAGCGGCTTGACCACGATCTCCTGCTCGCCAAGCACTGCGTCGCAGGTCACGACGGCCCGGCGGCCGCTGGCGGAGATGACCAGCGCAGGCGGGCAGTCGCGCAGCGGCGGCGCTGCCGCGCCGATCAGGCTGGCGACGTCAGCGACGGGCACCGGCTGGCCGCGGACTTCCAGCGCGGGCCGGCCTTCCAGCGTGAGGGTCTGGGCCGCCGTGACCACCTCCTCGACCACGACCAGCGGCACGCCGTAGACCGCCGCGCCGCGTTCAAAGAGCAGCACCTCAAGCAGCGCCAGCGCGAGCGGCAGCAGCAGGATGACCGTCATCCCGTGGCCAGGCTCGCTGCGGACATCAAGGCTGCCGCCGAGTGATTTGACATAGCTCTTGACCGCGTCAAGGCCCACGCCGCGCCCGGCGAGATCGGTGACTTCCGGCGCCGTCGAGTAGCCAGGGCGGGTCAGCACATCTGCGAGCGACCCGGCGTGCCGTGCCTCTTGCACTACCTCCGGCGAGATGCCCTTGCCATCGTCGGTGACCACGATCTCGACCAGGCTGCCGCGCGGCACGGCGTGCAGCTCAAGACGACCGCGGGCTGGCTTTTGCGCGCGTTCGCGCTCGGCCGGGAGCTCGATGCCGTGGGTCACCGCGTTGCGCAGCAGGTGCGTGAGTGGTTCGTACAGGCTTTCCAGGATCACCCGATCGAGCTCGGTGTCAGCGCCGGTGACCACGAGCTCGACGTCTTTGCCCGCAGCCCGGGCGAGATCTCGGACCGCTCGCGGCAGCCGGTCGGTGATCACGGCGAGCGGCAGCGTCCGCAGCCCCACTGCCGTGTCCTTGAGCTCGGCGAGCATCCGCTCGCCGCCGGCCAGCATGTCGGCGGCCTGCGCGGACAGCTGCGTCTGACTGCCCAGCGAATGCGCGAGCCGCCCTCGGTACTGCATCAGCTCGCCGACGATGTCGAGCAGCTGATCGATCTTCGCGGCCGGCACTCGCACCGGCCGCCGTTCGGCCTTCGCTGCGGGTGTCGGCAGCCCTGGCTCGCTCGCCTCCCGATCTGGCGGAGCGGCCTGCGCTGGACCGGCCTTCGGCGAGCCGGTCCCCGGCACGCTGGTCTCGGGCACGCTGGTCTCGGGCGCGCTGGTCTCGGGCGCGCTGGTCTCGGATGCGGGGGGCTGGGGCGTGCTGGCTTCGGGCGAACCCGGGCTGGATGTGTCGTCGGGTCGGTCGGAGAGCAGCGCGAGGCTCGCCGCGAGATCGTCCAGCAGGCCGTCAGCCGACGCCTCAGCTCCGGTCACCTGGGCCCGCAGCACGGCCGTCGCGCGCAGCAGCGGGGCCGCCAGCTCGGGCGGAAACACCCCCGTTTCCCGCACGCTCGCCAAGATGTCCTCGACCGCGTGGGCGAGGATGCGAATGTCATCGAAACCGACCATTCCGGCCGATCCTTTGATGGTGTGCGCATTGCGGAACAGCGAGTCGACGGACTCGGCCCCCGCGTCTCCGGCCTCGACCGCCAGCAACGCGGTGTCCATCTGATCGAGCCGCCCCAGCGTCTCCGAGCGGAAGATGTCGGCAAGCTCATCGTCTACGTCAGTCACTGCCGCGTTCCCTGCAGCGAATCGAAGACGCGCGGGACATCGATCACCCCGATCAGATCACCATCGGCCAGGGTGGCGCCTACCAGCAGATCGGACATCGTCTCCTGCGTCGGATCGGCGAGTTCGCCCACTTCGCTGACGTCGTCGATGGCGAAAGCGGCCTGCTGATCGCCTGCCTCGGCGACCAGCAGCCGAGCTGGCGAGGCGGGCCTGGGGATCCGCAGCAGCTGCGCGAGGTCCACCACCGGCAGAATCTGGCCGCGCAGGTTCCACACGCCGAGCATCGCCGGAGGCGCTCCTGGCACCGCGGTCACGTGGTCAAGGACCGCGACCTGGAGCACGTGCTGCACGGATACCGCGTAGGCCTCGGCGGCGATCCTGAGCCGGACGTAGACGCTCATACCCGATGCGCGCCGCCGTCCTCACGCAGCGCGTTCTCCACCTCATCGACCAGCGTGTCCAGCCGCTCGGCCGTGGCTGACCACTGCGATTGCTCGGCCGCGAGCTGGTCGGCTGCCTGGCGGATCTGCTGGATGGCGATATCTACCTGGTCGGCCGCCGACTTCTGCTGCTGGGCGGCGAGGATCGACTCCTCAAGCATGGTCGCGGTGGACGTCATCAGCTCGCCGACCTCGCGGGCCTGGTGCGTGCCCTCCTCGGTCGCGATGATCGTCGCGTTCGTCTCGTCCTGCACCCCGGTGATGATCACGCTGATCGAGTCGGTCGAGTGCACCGAGCGCTCCGCGAGATTCCGGACTTCGGCCGCGACGACGGCGAATCCCCGGCCTGCCTCGCCGGCCCGAGCCGCCTCGATGGCGGCGTTCAGCGCGAGCAGGTTCGTCTGCCCGGCTATCTCGTTGATCAGCTCCAGGATCTCGCCGATCTTCTGCGCCCGCTCGCCTAGGGACAGCGCGCGAGCGGCTATCGCTTCTACCTTGTTCTGCATGTCCGCCATGGTGGCGCCGGTCCGCTCGGCTACCTTCGACACCGCGTGCATGTTGTCCGTGATCGAGCCAGCGGTCGTTGCCAGCTGCTCGATCGTCGCGGATGTCTGCGCGACCGCTGAGGACTGCTCGTTCGTCACTGCCGCCGCGTTCCGGGCTGCGGAGCGCAGCTCGCCGGCCACCTCGCCGAGAACTCTGGACGTCGAGCGCAGTCGGCTCAGGAGTTCGTTCAGCCGCTCCAGCGTGGTCGTCAGCTCGTCTTCCCGCTGGGCAGCGCTGCCCAGCAGGCGCAGCGTGAAGATAGCGAATGCGAGGCCGGCCAGCACGGCCAGGATTGCTGCCGCGATCCCAACCCCGAGCGCCTGGTCCTGTGCCGAGACGGCCTCCGCTTCGGCTGCCATCGACGCCTGCGATTCGGCCTGCGCCACCACGCTGAGCGGGTCCAGGATGCCGCTCTCCGCGGTGACTAGCTGACCGATCGCGGTGGTCTCGCGTGCCTGGCTGGTGCCGCCTGCGCCGCGGACACGGTTGAAAATGGAGTAAAGGTTCGCATACGCGGCGGTGGCCCGCGACAGGGCCAGTGCCTCTGCCGGGTTCTCGGGCGTGATGGTCGCCGCGATCCGCTTGAACGGGCCTTGCTGCGCTGCCACTTCGCCTGCCACTGCAGGTGACGGGGCGATGAGGTACTCGTTCATCGCTTCCCGGTCGTGCCAGAAGGCCGAGACGAGCAACACGGAGGATCGCGCGTCGCCGGCCGAGTCAAGCGCCTCTTCGGACCTGGCGAGGGCAACCTCGTAGCGCCAGATCGTCACGCCGACGGCGATGGCGATCACGGCGATGGCCGCGACGCTCACCGCCACAACCCGCCGCGCCGACCCGCTGATCAGCTGTTTCGGCATCGCTTGTCCGCATCCCGTCATCGTGGCTGCCAGCGAGCGTCGCAGCGCCGTCCTCATGGCGGGATCTACCCATCAGCGACTATGGATCACCACTCGACTACGATCCGTTACATTCAGTGTCGCCGGAGGACCCGTCGGCTACCAGCCGTCTTTCTGGGCTCGGGCTTCGTAGAGCAGCACCGATGCCGAGATGGCGACATTCAGCGAGTCGGCCTGACCAAGCACCGGAATTCCGACTCGCGGCAGGCCGTGCTCGTACCAGGGCTTGGAGATGCCGTAGCGCTCGTTGCCCAGGACAATCGCTGTGCGGCCGCTGTAATCGATCTGGCGGTAGTGCTCGGAGTCGTCGGTATCAGCCAGGTAGATCGTGCAGTCCCGCTGCCTGAGCCAGGCAACAGCCTGCGCTGGCTGATCGAACTCGATGTGCGGGATGGTCAGGCTCATGCCGTGACTGCCACGGAAGACCTTGGGATGTGTCATCCGGGTGCGCCGGTTGGTCAGCACCAGGCAGGCAGCGCCGCAGGCGTCCAGCGTACGGATCAAGGTGCCGAGGTTGCCGGGAATCTCGATCGCGTCAGCCACCGCGATCAGGGCGTTGTCGCCGAGCTCGATCAGATCCGGATCCCAGCTCGGCAGCTGGGCGATGGACACCAGCCCGTCGGGTTTGTCCCGCTCGGTGATCCGCTCCAGGGTCTTCTCGGAGATGCGGAACGCGCTGTCGGCGCGCCCGGCGATCTGCGCGGCGCGCAGACGAGCCTCGTCGGAGTAGATAGCCTCCGGGCACCAGAAGAAAGTACGGATCGGCGCGCTGACGTCGAGCAGGACGTTGTGCGCCCACAGGCCCTCGGCGACGAACAGCTGATGGCGGTTGGGGGCGGTGTTCTTGATCAGCATCACCGCCTGCTTAATCCGGGGGTGCGAAGCGCCGATCTGCTGAAGATCCATAGACGGTCGATCGTATCCGTAACGGCCCATCCGCAGGCGGCCCTGAACACGGCCGTCACAGCCGCACGACCACCCCTAGGCGTAGTCATTCCGATACTTAGTGTAGTTTAGTCTTGATTTGAAAGCTCGCCGGGCGGGAAGTGCCTCCGGGGATCAGTTTCGGCGCGCGGCCTGCACTCGGTCGTCGCGCCCGGATGGTGCGGGGGCGCATCCGGGCGCGACGAGCGGCGTCCTCGCCCCAAGCACTGGTGATCACCCCGACTGACCCGTTGGCCCTCTGGTAGGTGCGCCGGGTTCGCATGACCGTGCGGCGCTAGTGACTTAAGTCCTGCCACTGGCCCGCCAACGGCCCTGGCCTGCACACACGTGTCCGGGGGAGCATGCTCGCAACGGAGGCAGGTGGTTGCGATGGCCGAGAAGATCCGGCGAGAGGTGGTGCCGATTCCGGCAGGCTGCGTCGGCGGCCTGCTGGCGACAGCGGCCAGGGCGCCGTCTATCTTCAACACTCAGCCGTGGCTGTTCCGCGTCACCAGTTACTCGATTGACCTCTATGCCGACCCCAGCCGCAAGCTCCGGGCAGATCTGGCCGGCCGGGAGATGGTGATCAGCTGCGGCGCCGCTCTCTTCGGCTTGCGGCTCGCGGTCCGGTCGCTTGGCTACCAGCCCGTCGTCCAGCTGCTTCCCGACCCGGACCGGCCCAGGCTGCTTGCCCGGGTGCGATTCGGCGCGGGGCTGCCGATGACGGACCGCGAGCGCCAGATGCTTGAGTCGCTGCCGCACCGGCACACGCACCGAGGCGCGTTCGCGCCGGGGCCGCTGCCGCGCGGACTGCTCATCGGCATGCAGCACGATGCCGTCGCCGAGCATGCCACGCTGGCGCTGATCGACCGGCCGCTCGCCTATGAACAGCTCGCCAGCATCGTGGCTCAGGCGGCCCGCCGCCAGAACCTGAACCCCGAAGCCCGTGCCGACGTGCGGAAGTGGGTCCGGCCGCCGGGCAGCTCTGCCAGGGACGGCGTTCCGGCGAGCGCGATCGCGCCGCAATCGGGGCGTCAGCCGGGCAGGCTGGCGCCACGCGAACTAGACCTAGGCCGCGAGCTGGGCTCGCCGCCTGGCAAACGGCCACCGCCTGGCAAACGGCCACCGCCTGGCAAACGGCCACCGCCTGGCGAAGGACTATCGGCTGGCGGACCATCGCTGCTCGGGCTGCCAGCGGCGAGCGACCCGCCGCCGGCGGCCACTGCGGTGCTGCTGACTCAAGGGGATACTCGCGCCGACTGGCTCAGCGCCGGCCAGGCTCTGCACCGGCTGCTGGCGCACGCGGCGACCAGGTGGGTGTTCGCGACCCTGAACTCCCAGCCACTTGAGTCGCCCTCAGTCCGGGAGCTGATCCGGGCACAGCTGGCGCTGTCGGGGGCACCGCAACTGCTGCTGCAGTTCGGGGTTGCCAGGACCGCGCAGGCGACCGCCCGGCGGCCGCCACAGGAGCTGATCGAACCTGATTCGCCTCGCTGAGCCGGCCCATTCCGGGTAGCCAGACGAAGGTCCTGTGTCGCATGGACCTTCGCATCTGTGCCACGATGGCGTCCGGCGGTGTGCTTAAGATCCGGGCCACCCGGCCCGCAGCGACCGGACAGGAGAGGCCATGAACGCGTTCCGTCCGCCGGCTGGCGAGCTGCCGAAGGAAGCAAGCACTCCGGCGGAGATATCGCACTTCGTCGTCGAAGCGGCGGTGCACGCGCCGTCCGTGCATAACACCCAGCCTTGGTGGTTCAGCACCGGAGACCGAGAGGTCAGCGTGCATGCCGACGCCGAGCGGCGGCTGCGGGTGGCTGACCCGGACGGCCGGGAAATGATGATCAGCTGCGGCGCGGCGCTGTTCACTGTCCGGGTCGCGCTTCGCTACCTGGGCCTCGTGCCCGCGGTAAGAGTCCTTCCCGACCCGGACCTGCCGAATCTGGTGGCCACGATCAGCTGGGGAGAGCAGACGCCACCGGCCGAGTACGAGCGCCAGCTGTTCGCCGAGATACCGAGGCGCCGGACGCATCGCGGCGGCTTCGACGCTGAGCCGCTGCCAGCCGGTCTGCTCCCCGCGCTGAGCGGCGAAGCGACCAGGGAGAAGGCGACGCTGCGGATCCTGGGCGACGACGGCGAGCGAGCTGCGCTCGCCGCCGTCGTGGAGGCGGCGGACTACGCTCTGCGGCTGGATGGCGCGCGAGTCCAGGAAGAGTCCAAGTGGGCGCCGCCACCCGGCAGCCGGCGCCGGGACGGTGTGCCGGCCACGGCCTACCCGGCCAGGCCGGAGCGCACCCAGCCGTCCTTCCCGAGTCGCGATTTCGCGCACGGGCACGGCTGGGGTCTGCCGCCGGCCGGCCAGGGCTCGGTGCCACGTTCGGCCGGCCTGGTTGGCCTGCTGACGACGACGTCGGACCGTCCGGCCGACTGGATCCATGCTGGCCAGGCGCTCCAGCGGGTGCTGCTGTTCGCCAGCAGCTGCGGCGTCGCCGCCGCGCTGCACAGCCAGCCGCTTGAGCTGACGCAGCTCCGCGACTTCATCCGGATTCAGCTGAGCGCAGGCGCCTACCCGCAGATGGTGCTCAGGCTCGGCACCACCGGGCAGACCGCGGTCAGCGTCCGGCGCCGGATCGACGAGGTGCTGCTCTAACCCCCCGACCACGCCGGACTGGGCCGCCGCAGCGCCGGGCGGCCACCGCGGTGGGGCGGTTCCGGGTCGGCTTCAGGCACTTCGTCCCGCCATTCGCGGGACTATCGTCCCTGGCTAATGTGCGCCACGCCGCTAGAGTTTGGCTGATACACCCCGGGGGTTGCACGGCGCGAGGCCAAGTCGGCGCGCCGGTGGGAAGGCGTTGTGCTACATGACTGAAAACGAGCGCGACGGTGGGCAGATTCACGTGTTCCTGCTCGACGATCATGAGATTGTCCGGCGGGGAGTCCGGGATATGCTCGAAGCCGAGCCGGATATGACGGTGGTCGGCGAGGCCGGAACCGCCGCGTCGGCGCTGGCCAGGATCCCGGCGCTGCGCCCGGATGTGGCCGTGCTCGACGTGCGGCTGCCCGACGGGGATGGCGTCAGCGTCTGCCGGGAGATCCGGTCCAAGATGCCCGGCGTGGCCTGCCTGATGCTGACCTCGTTCGGGGACGACGAGGCGCTCTTCGATGCGATCATGGCCGGCGCCGCCGGCTATGTGCTTAAGCAGATCCGCGGCACCGACCTGGTCGGGGCGGTCCGCACCGTCGCGGCGGGCCGGTCGCTGCTTGACCCGGACGCGGCGAGCCGGGTGATGGCCAAAATGCGCGATCAGGCGCACCGCTCAGATCCGCTGGCCGCGCTGACCGGGCAGGAACGCAAGATCCTGGAGCTGATCGGCGAGGGCCTGACGAACCGGCAGATCGGCGAGCGGCTGTTCCTGGCCGAGAAGACGGTGAAGAACTACGTCTCCGCGCTCTTCGCCAAGCTCGGCATGGAGCGGCGCACCCAGGCGGCCGCCTATGCGGCCAGGATCTTCGACGAGGCCGGCCACGAGAGCGCCCCGTCGGGCTACGAGCACCGCTAGCCTAATCGATCTCCGCGCTTGGGTACCGGACGGCTAGCCGCACCCGGGCAGCGGATCGTCGCGATCGGCTGATCAGCACTGGCCGCGATTGTCGGCGCCGGTCCGCCCTCAGGGTGTGCGTGGCAGCGGGACCGACCAGCTGAGCTGCGTTCCGCCACCTGCCGCGGGCTCCGTGCTCATCGAGCCACCAAGATCGGCAGCCCGCTGCTCCAGGTTAGCCAGGCCGCTGCGGCGACCGCTCGCAGACAGGCCGACGCCGTCATCTCGAACGGTCAGTCGCAGCTCGTCGTCGGCCCGGATGCTGACGTCCACCCGGCTGGCGCTGGCGTGTCTGGCCGCGTTGGACAGCGCCTCGCGCAGCGCGGTCAGCAGGGGCTCGGCGATGTCCTCCGGCAGCGCGGTATCGAGCTTCCCGTCCAGCTGCAGCGACGGCGCGAAACCGAGCGCCGGGGCCATCTCCTGCGCCACGAAGAGAATCCGGGAGCGGACGCTGCCCGGTCGCCCCTGCGGATGCGTCTGGAGCGCGAAGATCGCGGAGCGGATGTCCCTGATCGTGTCATCAAGCGCGTCCACGGAGCGGCTGACCCGGTCGGCGACCTCCGGCGCCGTGATCAGCGAGCTGGCGCCCTGCAAGGACATCCCGGTGGCATAGAGCCGCTGGATCACCAGGTCGTGCAGATCCCTGGCGATCCGGTCGCGGTCCTCAAACACGGTCATCTGCTCGGCCTGCCTGCGATGCTCGGCTAGCTGCAGCGCGATCGCGGCCTGCGCCGCGAAGGCGGCTAGCATATCGGCCGCAGCCGGCGAGAGCGGCATCGATCCCGGCCGCCGGCCCGCCGTGAGCACGCCGCGCACCTCGCCAGGTCCGCCAAGCGGGACGAGGACGGCCGGGCCGAGCCGCATGTGTTTCTTGGCGATGCTGCTGGTCCGCTCGTCGGTGCTGAAGTCGGCGATGGTCAGCCGTTCACCGGAGCTCAGCACCAGGCCGGAGGCGGAGTCCTTGGTTGGCAGCACCAGATCCTGTGCCTCCTTGGCGCCCTCGCCGGCCGCGTGCTCGATCTGCAGCGTGCTCCCGTCGCCGACTGGCAGGGCGACCACCACCAGGTCAGATCCGGTCATCTCAAGCGCCATCTCGGTGATCATCGCCAGCGCGTCGCCGAGGTCGGCCCCGGACAGCAGTCGGCTGGTCACCTCGGTGGTCGCCCTGAGCCACCGCTGCTGCCTGCGCGCTTCCTCATACAGCCGGGCGTTCTCGATCGCCACCCCGGCGGCTGCTGCCAGCGCGATCAGCACCGATTCGTCCTCGGCGTCGAACTGGCCGCCGCCTTCCTTCTCGGTCAGATACAGATTTCCGTAGACCTCGCCGCGGATCCGGATCGGCGCCCCCAGGAAGGACTTCATCGGAGGGTGACCCGTCGGGAAGCCGAACGATGCCGGGTGCGCGCTGATGTCCGCAAGCCGCAGCGGACTGGGGTCGTTGATCAGCAGCCCGAGCAGGCCCTTGCCCGCTGGCCAGTGGCTGATTTCCGCGATCTGGCCGTCGCTGAGGCCGACCGGGATGAACTCGGCCAGCCGGTCACCGTCGCCGATGACGCCCATAGCGCCGAACCTGGCGTCTACCAGCTCGACCGCGGTCTCGACAATGCGTCTGAGCAGGACTTCGAGCTCCAGGCTTGAGCCGACCGAGACGACAGCAGCAAGCAGCGAGTGCACCCGGTCCCTGGTGGATAGCACGGCTTGCAGCCTGATCCGCAGCTCGTCGAGCAGCTCATCCAGCTTCATGCCGGGCAGCAGCCGCTGCGGATCCGCAGTTGCCACCGGTCGGCTCCCGCCTGTCGAGCATGTCCAACGTTGCGATCTTACGTCCCGCCGACCCGGGCAGGTAGGCACACCTGCCTGGTGACCGAGGTCCCCCGGCTGGCGGACGCAGGCCTCTGAGCGCCGGCCCCCGGCCGGCCGGATGCTGATGCCAGCTAAGTAAATCGATTTTCCGCCGGACCCCCGAATGGCCCGGCATCAGATGCTAGGAGGCATCGACATGCGCAGGAGGACATTCGACGCGCTGATGGTGTTCGCTGGTCTCGCTCTCACCGCGATCCTGGTGGTCGCCGGCGGATTGCTGGCCTGGGGCCACTCATTCGTCAACAGTGAGGTCCGCAGCCAGCTCGTCGCTCAGAAGATCGTATTCCCGGCTGCCAACAGCCCCGCGATCAAGGCCCCTGAGTTCGCCGCCATGAGGCAGTACGCAGGCCAGACGATGACTACCGGCGCACAGGCCGAGGTCTACGCCGACCACTTCATCGCCAACCACCTCAAGGAGATCGGCGGCGGGCTGACCTACGCCCAGCTGTCCGCCCAGTCGCTGGCTCAGCCCAAGAACGCCGCGCTGGCCGCTGAGGTCCAGACCGTGTTCCGCGGCACCACGCTGCGCGGCATGCTGCTGAACGCGTACGGCTTCGGGGAGATGGGCTTTATCGCGGGCATCGCCGCGATCGTCGCCTTCGTCGGCGCCGCTTTGCTGCTGGTCCTTTCCTTCCTCGGTCTGTGGCACCTGCGCAGCGTTCCTGAGGAGAAGGAAGTGCTCGCCAAGGTCGCGCACCCGGCCACGGTCCAGACAGTCTGACCGCAACCTCGGCCTGACCGGCCGAACACCAGATGCCCCCGTCAGCTCCCGCTGACGGGGGCACTGCCATGCGCAGACGCCGGGCCGCGCTGGACGGGAGCCGGTCCGGTGACCGGCCATCCAGCTCGCCGCGGATCTGCCTGCGGCTCGCCACAGATCGGGACTTAGGTCCCGACCGGGCATGACGGATTACACTGCCGGGTATCGCCCGCCTCGGGCGACAGTATGGGAAGCCTGGTCATAGCCAGGTATGGAAATGCCCTACTACCTCGTGGGAGCTCCGCATGAATCCGTCCGTCGTGGGCCACGCCGCGCCGCTGGCGATCAATTTGAATACGCCAGGCCATTTCTTGAGCTGGTCGTTTATCGACATCTCCGTCGCGAACCTGGTTGTCATCGCAGTGATGGTCATCATCTTTGGCGCGGCCTTGCTGATCCCCTTCCACGTCGGTGGCAACCTCACCGGCGGCTCGGCCGACCCGGCAGGCCAGGCCGCCGTCGATACGGCTGACGCGGACCCGACCACCACGGCAGCGGCAGCCGAGCCTGGCGATGAGGACATGTGGACCGCTAAGGCCCGTACCAAAGTCGCGAAGCTGCTGCCGCCGAAGAAGCTGCTGCCCGACCGCCAGCCGGCCTACGTGGCCTCGTGGATCTACGTGTTCGGCGTCGCCTCGCTGGTCGCGTTCGGCCTGACGCTGATCTCCGGCTTCGCGCTGGCGCTGGGTGGCCCCGACTGGTGGCACTACAACCCGGTCGGCCACTTCTTCAACAGCACCCACTTGTGGAGCGTCGAGCTGTTTATGGCCTTCATGGTGATCCACCTGTGGGGCAAGTTCTGGATGGCGGCCTGGCGCGGACGGCGCGCGATGACGTGGATCACCGGCGTGATCGCGTTCATGATGTCGGTCGTGGAGTGCTTCTCCGGCTACCTGTCGCAGCAGAACTTCGACTCGCAGTGGATCGCCACCAACGGCAAGGACGCGTTCAACGCGGTCGGCATCGGCGCGTTCTTCAACGTGATGAACTTCGGCCAGATGCTGATGTGGCACATCGTGCTCATCCCGATCGTCCTGATCGCCATCGTGGGCGCGCACGTCCTGCTGGTCCGGATGCGCGGCGTGGTGCACCCCATCGACGCCCATGCCGTGCCAGATGCTTCTAGACCAGGGTTGACCTTTTCGCTGGTCAGAGCGTTTCGCCTTACCCCCTTTGGCGCGGTGATCTTAC